>SXGQ01814124.1_pt1 | contig 12014 bp, 9 predicted proteins | sample 3178371 | NCBI WGS metagenome assembly SXGQ01 (sample SAMN11356859, study PRJNA531348) | freshwater metagenome | isolation source: freshwater sample F1-20 | place: China: Fuxian Lake, Yuxi | collected 2017-12-25 | reverse complement strand
GCAAGGGACCTTGGATGCGGACATCCAGCTCGGTGGCCGCCGCGAGATTCCAAAGCCGGAACAACTGATGGACGAATGAAGCGCTCATCTCGCCACCTGTGCCCTTCTCTTCCCGCCCCGCAATCCCGCCGCCTGTCATAGTCAACCCAGGTAGGGATGCGTCGGCGCACGCGTCAGTCTCTTGCCTCGGTCGCGACACCGTCGCGCCCCTACCCATTCCCGCCACCGGCCACCCGAGGCTACCACCCGAAGTTTGTCTCCCACTTTTGCACCTTTGCACGCGGCAAAGCCGCATTTGCACCTTTGCACTTCTAGCCGCTATCCCCATACCTCACCCCGATGTCCAGCCCTGCCCTCTCCAAATCCCTCTTCAAACTGGGGCTGACGTGTCCGATCAAGCTGAAGCATGCGCTGGCTCAGCCGGCGTTGCCGCGTCAGGCGGACGGTAACGAGTACATGCAGCAGCTTGCCTTGGGCGGGTACATGTTCGAGAAACTGGTGAAGGTCTATTACCCGGGAGAGGACATGTTCGTCGCGGAGGAAAGCCATACGGATGCAGCCGCGCGGACGCTCGCCAAGATCAAGGCCGGGGACTGCACCCTGCACGAGGCGACCTTCGCGGACGGCAGCCTGATGGCCCGTTCAGACATCGTCCGCGTGACCGGCGACACCCTCGACCTGATCGAAATCAAATCCGCCTCGGCCGAGGCGGAGTCCAAACTCCAGGCCGACCCGATGGAGCTACTCAAGAAGAACTGGGAACCATACGTGGTCGACCTGGCCTACCAGGTGCACGTGGCCCGACAAGCCCTGCAGGCCGCCGGCATCAGCAAGACGATCCGGGCTTGGTTCTATCTGCCCAATAAGCTGGGCGTCGCCTCCCCGGAGGAGGTCCGCGGGCTCTTTACCCTCGCCGAGAATGGCCCTGGAGGCCGTCCGGTGGTGGAATACAGTGGCAAGGCCAAGCCGGGCGACGAAACGTCGCTGATCGCCATCCTGGAGGCCACGGAAGCCGTCGCCCGGGCCTACCCCGGCGAGGAATCCATCGCTGAGGCGAGCGAACGCCTGTCTGGATATATTGCCAACGGTGACTGGCCTAAGCCGGAGATCGGCATGAAGTGCAAGGCCTGCGAGTTCAATGTCCCCGGCCGGACCTCGGGCTATGACCTCTGCTGGGGCAGCCAAGCCCGCGCCGAGCATCACCTCTTCACGTTGTGGCATCTGGGCAACCTAGAATACCGCCAACCAGGGACCGTCCGTCGCATCGTCGAACGGACCGCCCCGCGAGCCCCGCGGATCACCGACCTGCAGGACGAAGAGGTCGCCGGCGATGGCGAGCTGCAGCGGAGGTGGAAACGCCAGATCATGTGCGTCCGTACCGGTCGTCCGTTCATCTCACCCGAAATCGTGCGGGATGCGGCGACTTTGCTGCGCTGCAAGCCCGAGAACTATCCGCTCTTCTTCCTGGACTACGAAGGTACGCGTTGTGCCCTGCCCTCTGCGCCGGGAAGTCGTCCCTATGGACAGGTCGCCTTCCAGTGGAGCTGCCACGTCATCGATAACCCCGGCGCGTCGACTCGGCATGTCGAGTGGCTCGATACCGAAAACGATAATCCCAACGTCGGCTTCCTCGAATCCCTGCGCAAGGTCCTTGGCGAGCAAGGCACCATCTACCATTGGGCCGACTACGAGGTCGTCGTCACCCAGGAACTCGCCGAGGAAATCCGCGGCGACGTCGCCCAGGCCGACCTCGTCTCGTGGGTCGATCGTAATTGGGGCACGAACGCCAAGAACAAGAAGCTCGCCGTCAAGAGCGCGCGCTGCCTCGACCTCCTCGAAATCTCGCGCGGGCATTTCTACGACCCGGCCATGATGGGTAGCCATTCCATCAAGAAGGTCCTGCCCGTCGTCTGGAAGAACCCCGCCATCCAGAAGCTCTTCCCCAAGTATGCCGTCGATCAGCACGGCCAGCCCGTGAAGAACCCTTACGACGCCCTGCCCGCCCTCACCCTGCAGGATGCCAAGGACAGCGCCCTCGATCTTTCCAAGCTGGACGAACTCGACGCCGTCAAGAACGGCCCTGGCGCCATGCGCGCCTATGAGCACATCCGTTACGGCCTCGCCGCCTCAGACCAGGCCGCCCGCAAGTCCATGCGCCGCCAGCTCATGCGCTATTGCGAACTGGACACTGCCGCGATGGTGATGGTGTGGAAACATTGGCTGGGGTAAGCCAAGGGACCAACCACGGACGCATCTCCAGCCTACCGCTGCCTTTCGCTTGAAAACGGCAGGAGCAAAGGGAATGAAAAGCCCCTTCAGCCGCCGGCCCGGAGGCCGGCTTGGCCGTCCGGCCGCGCCGGATGCCACGTTATAATACTTAAGTTCAAAAATCCGCAGGTGGCCGTGATGGCTTGAATCCGCCGGTCAGCCGGCCTACCAAGGTATCGCGACTCCGACCCCCTCGGCGGTCCGCCCGGGCCCTGCCCGCCTACCCTAATGACGCCAACGACCCCTCGCTTCCCGCGGAGCACTCCGGCGGAGGAAGTCTCATGGATGAACGCCACGATGTCGCAGTATCCGGTCGACCTCTTCTCCACCTATGGCGTCAGGTGCAACACTTTGGACGACCTGACCGACTGGCGACGATGCGCGCTCGAAGGCATGCCGGAAGCCGCTTGCCAGCTCGGGGTGGCCTACCTTGACGGCAACGGCGCGGCGGTGGACATCGCCGAGGCCAGACGCTGGCTGAACGTAGGCGCCGCCAAGCAACACCTGTTCTGCCGTTACAAACTCGCGGAACTTGATGTCGAAGAGATGACCAAGGCCGGCGGCCAGCTTGCCGCCGCCTCCGTGCAGGCGCTCGCTATCATCCTGGACTGCGCCAAAGCCGGAGTGGGCGAAGCCTGCGTCACCCTGGCCTTCCTCCTGAAAGCGCACGGGGAGCGCTTGCGCGTCCTGGGCTGGGATACGGCTCAGGCCAAAGCACTGACGGACTGCTTCCTGCGCACCTTGCGCGCGGCTTATGCTTACCGCAAAGGAGGCTCGCCGACGGAGCTGCTTGATGGCCTCCGACAACTCGGCGAGGCCGGCTCCGGGCACGCCTGTTACTGCGAAGGCCGCTTCTTGGAAGATCTCGGCCGGAAAGAAGAGGCCCTTCGGCGATATGTCGTCGGAGCCCGGCAGCATCGGAACTTGCGTTGCCTTACCAAAGCCCTCGGCCTCGCCCGGGACGACGAATTGGAAGAACTGATCGTCTGGTCGGCCAGCAACCTGCCCACGGGCGAGACCTATCAGCACCTGTGTTTCGCGACCCTGCAGCATTTCTCGAGCGACCCCGAGAAGGCCGCGAAGGCCCTCACGAGACACGCGGGATCGGCCTTGGCCACCTTCCTCAAGGAAGAACGTTTTGACGAAGCCTACTGCTTCGCGGTCTTTCTCTGCGACCTTGGTTTCCTGAACCTGTCACCGGAAGCGAGGGAAACCGGCGAGCGTCTCTTCCAGGAACTACGCCGGCTCGCCCCCGGGATCGACCTCCCGGAACTCAGCATGCACATCCTGGGCAAATGCCTGCATCTGCTGCAGAAAGCGATCGACGACAAGTGCGTCGCGATGGGGGTGCCGCCGCTCACCCGCAGCACCGAGCCCTTCGGCAGTCGGATGGGGGTCTCGCCGTTCAAGAACATGGAGATCACCCCGGAGCAGCTGGCCGAGCTGGAATTCATCACGATCCGGGAACACGGGCTGCTGCTACGTGGCGTCGCGCGCGGGAAACCCGACGCCTGTGAGATCTCCGCCAAATGGTCATGGAATCAACATTTCTGGACTCAACGGATCTGTGTTCCGGGGGTCGGCATACCTCACCCCGTCGACTGTACGGCCTATGATTACGCCTTGGCCTACGAATTCCTCAGCGGCAAGCCCTCGGCACTCAGGCCGCCTCTTGAGGAGGACCTGCCGGCGAGTTTTCGGGACGGACGAGAGGAGGTGTTGAAGCCTGAGGCCGAGCGTCTCCGCGCGGCCAACGCCCGGGAGCAGACCTATCGGACCTTCGGCCGGGCCTGCCGCCCCAGCTTCAGGCTGATCCACGACATCCTCGCCGGACGCGACCGCGCTCCGGGTGATCATCTGCCTTGGCAGGCGAAGGCCTCCGCCACCGGACCGGCCGATCCCGTCGCGGCGCTCTGTGCCAAGCCCCTCCTCTCCCGCTGCCCGATCGACAGTAACTGGCGACTTTATGCCGGCGCCAACGACGCGTCACGAGATTCGAAGGACGCCCCCGAGATGATCCGGCTGGTCAAGGCCGGGGATTACCGCGGCGCCGAACTCTTTTACTGCCAAGGCATGAGCATGATCCTGTCGAATCTCTTCGGCCGGTTCCATTTCCAGATCCATCGCCTGCTTGACGACCACGAACTGCTCAGCCTGATGGTCCGCGAGATGATGATGCGCGGAGACTACGTCTCCGCCGAGCCGATCGTCGATTACCTGATCTACGCCCGGATGAAGCTCCAGCCCTGGGGCCAGCTCCATCATCTTTCGGCCTGGATCAAGTACCATCTGGGCAAGCTTTCCGACGCCCTCATCATGATGGAGGATTGTGTCGAAGCCATCGTCAGCCAAGCGCCTTCTGAAGAGAACCTCACCGTCGACCTGACGGAATTCAGGATCATGTACGTGGAGCTCCTGCTCCGGGCCCAGCGCTTGGATGACGCCGACGTATTCCTCGCCAGACTCATCGCTACCAACCCTGGGATCGGCGACTCCGACCCCAGGGTCGCCTCTCTGACGAGGGCCTTGGCGGAGATCCGGACGGGGACGCGGCCACAGTACGTCAGCGCCAAGAACGATGATGGCACGGACCTTTCACGGTCCTATTTCGACCGAGACCTGAAAATCACGGCGCAGGTCATGGTCGGCCCCCACCTTTCCATGGCGGAATTCATCAACCTGTCGTCCGGCAGGTCGGAAAAAGTCCCCAACTACCTGCGCTTGTCGCTCAGCAACATGGACCGCTATCGCGGCTTCGTCGGCTCACTCGCATGAGCCTTCGCAACTGAAGCAACCGCCCGACCTTCCGCCGCCTTATCGCAACTCCCATCCGCAATGAATCCCGCCGACATCCGTTTCCCGCGCGAATACGACTTCGAGGAAGAAAATGATCAGAGTCTCGCGGAGTCCTCGAAGTATCCGGTAAATTTGTTCTCCGGCTACGGGGTCAACTGTAACCGCCCTGACCATATCGCCGCCTGGAAAGTCAGGGCCACGGCCGGTCTTCCGGAATCAGCGGCCCAGCTGGGGCTGGCTTACCTGGACGGTAACGGCGTCGTCGCCGATCTGGCTTCGGCCCAGCGATGGCTGACCGTCGCGGCCGAACAGGGCCATGCCTTCGCCCGATATAAACTCGCCGCCATCGGCTTCGAGGCCTGCCGTGCTGGCGGCCGCGCGCTGGACGAAGAAGGCGTCGCCCTCTTCAACGCCCTCCATGCCTGCGCGCGGCAAGGCGTCGGCGAAGCCTGTGTCAGCCTGCATTTCATCCTCAAAGACCATGCGGCCTTGCTGCGCATGCTCGGGGCGGACACGAGCGCGGCGCAATCATTGACGCAGGTCTTCATGGACACCCTGTCACTCTGCTATCGGCATCGTGAGGGCGACTCACCGGACAAGATCATCGACGGTCTCCGCCGGCTGGCTGACCTCGGCTCAGGCCGGGCCTGCCAACTCGCCGCCCAGTTGCTGACCAAAGACGGTCGCAAGGAGGAGGCCTTGGAATACTATCTCCTTGGCGCCAAGCATTGCCGGCACCCGGCCTGTCTACACCAGGCATTGAAGCTAAGCTCGGACCGCAAACCGCTCCTGGCCTGGGCCAAGGAAAACCTCCCGACCGCCCGGGTTCGCTTCCGACTGACCATGGAGGCCCTCCAAAGGATGTTCGAAGCAGGGCGCGGAGCCGATGCCGAGGTCACCCGGAGCATCCGCGAGACCTTTTCCGCCTACGTGCAAGAAGAGCGCTTCATCGAAGGACGCTCATTCTTGGAGTGCCTCTTCGACCTCCGCCTGTGGGGCTCATCCGCCGAGATCCAACGCCTCATGAGCGAATTCGCCCTGCAATTGCGCAACCTTTGCCCTTCTTTGATCGCGACGGACTTCTGCCATGCGCGGCTCGAACAGGCCTTCCAGGAATTGAGACAGGCCGTGGACGCCAAATGCGCGGAGAAAGGCCAGCCAGCGCTGACCAAATCGACCGAAGCCATCGGCTCGCTGATCGGCAAGCCGGATGAATACCTGGCGATGACGCCGGAGCAGCTCACCCGTAACGAGTTCTGCCAGATCGAGGAGTACGGACAGCTGATCAAAGGCGTCATGGGGGGCAGTGGCCATTCCTGCCGAATCCTCTCGATCTGGACTTGGAATCAGATGTTCGGCACCAAGCGGACCCACTACAAGGGACTCTCTGCACCCAACCGCCTCGTCGTCCTTTCCTATGGTTTCGCCCGCATGTCCGAAATCCTCAGCGGCGAGCGTGCTCCGATGCGGGACATGCTGGAGGCCAACATCAACGAGCGAATGAGGGAGAACATCGACCAGCACTGTGAGAAGGATATGCGCCGGCATTCGAGCGACCCTAGCGGCTTCTACCTGAACTTTGGCCGGGGATATCGCCAAAGTTTCCGATTCCTCGCCGACCTGCATGCCTGCCGGACCGAACAAACGTCGGATTTTCGCCCCTGGTCGGTCGTTTCACCGAAGCAGGCGAAAGCTGACCCGATCGCCCAGCTGAACGACGCACCCCTCCTGTCAGCCTGTCCGATCGGCAAAGACTGGCTGCTCCCGAATCCGGACTTCCGCGCCTTCCCGAACGACCATGTCGCCCTGAGCGAACTAATCGTCGCCGGCGACTACGATGGGGCACGCCATCGCTACTGCTCGGCCATGTATGCCGAGCTGATGAATTTGGGTAAAGGACTCAGGGTGGAAGTGGTCCATCCGCTCGCCCACGAGACCTTGAGCCTCATGGCCCGGGAAATGATCTTCAAGGGCGATCATGCCGCCGCCGAACCCATCGTGGACTATCTGCTCTATGCGCAGCTTTCGCTCAAACCACGCGGACGCCTCTGGCATCTTTCGGCCTGGCTCAAGTATCGCCAAGGCAGGCTCGATGACGCTTTGAGCGCGCTGGAGGACACCCTATCGGACTTCCCGCAGGACACGTTGACCCATCCCGACGTCGACGCGGACATCTTCGAGCTCCGTCTGTTCTACGTAGAGTTACTGCTCCGCGACCAACGCTTCGCCCATGCCCGTGCTGCCTACCAAAAGCTCGTCGCGCTCTGCGAACAAGTCGGCCGGAGCGAGCCTCGGCTCGGCGCCTTGGGAGCGCAGATCAAGTCGGTGACCGAAGAGACGGCGCCGCAGTACGCGTATACCGCCGCGGACGGGAAGAGCACGCTGTCTCGCAGCCACTTCGACCGAGATCTGGATATCAAGCCTACCACGCTGATGGGCCAACACATGGATATGCCGATGTTGCTCGAAAAAGGGGTGGAATTCGGCGATTCTGTCGCGGAATTCAGACGCCTTCCGCTCAGCAACATGGACCGCTATCGCTGCCTGTTCCCTGCCAACAACTAAACCTACACCGAAGACACCCACATGAGCGAACCTTACAGACCTCCCGACCAAGCATGGGAAAAGGCCGTCGGTGATTATAATGAGGCGATATATGACCAAGACCCGCAGCTATTGAAGAAGATGGCGGAGAACGAAGATCCGCCTGCTCTCTTTTCAAAGGTTCCTGGTTTCGAAGACTCGGTCGCAAGATACCGGTTTTACTACGGGGTCATGCTTTACGAAGGTAAGAAAATCCCACGTGACTACGCCGAAGCCGTAAAATGGCTCTCCTTATCAGCCGCCCAAGGCAATGATAACGCGATGCACGCATTGGGCATCTGCCATATCATGGGGCATGGCGCAGAGCAGGATTCGAGCAAGGCCGCCCATTGGTTCCGGCAGGCGGCCGAACTCGGCAACCGAGATGCCCAGAACAACCTTGGCAATTGTTACAGCAATGGTGACGGGGTCCCCCTGGACCTGGAACAAGCCGCTCACTGGTGGAGAAAGGCGGCGATGCAGCACGTCCCGCAGGCGCAGTTCAACATCGGTTGCATGGCCCTCCAGTTGTACGATGACCCAGTCGAAGCCTACTTCTGGTGGCGGATCGTGGGCAAAAAGCATCCCAAGGCAGCTGAAAGCCTGCGCAAACTGATCGAACTCATGCCTCCGGAGACCTTGAGGGAAGCAGAACGCCGCTATGCCGCTGCCTTCTCCAGTGATTACGGCCCCTGAAACTGAGCCGATGCCAAACCAACCTAAGCGGCCCTCATCGCGCCAGGGCAAACCAACCAACCGTAAAACGACGGTCGGCAAGAGTTCGCCTAGGTCGCGCATGGGCAAGTCACCTCAGTCGCGGAAACGAACAGTCGCTGGCGACAAGTTCAGCCACCGTCCGTATAAGCCCCGTAAGCCCAAGGCCAAGAAGCCACGCTCCGCGGATTCCATCCTCAAGGAAGCGCGTGCCGCCCGGAAATCCCTGATCCGCAAGGCCAGCCGGCGCCCGACCGCCAAGGCCGCCTCCCGGTCTTCACCGACCATCTCTCGCCGATCCCAGAGGTCCTCCAGCCGCGTCTTCGTGCCGATCCTGAAGGATGCCGGCAACGCTCCGATCATCGCCAGCGGTCATGGGCAATACGACGCAAGACCGGAGGTATGGGCCGCTGACGACTTCTATGTCATCGTCGAAGCCGAGCCGGAATGCGCCGTGCCCTTCGCCCGGGCGCAAGTCGGCTTCCGCTACCTCATGTCAGCGAGCTGCTTCTACCGCGAAAGCCGCAGCCCGCACCCCGGAGCGCGACGGCATCCGATCGCCATTTTCACGTTGGAACATTCCAACATGCTGCCTCATTCGGATCCTGGATTCTTCGACCGGCTGCTAGGAGAGGAAGCCAAGCCGCTCAACATGATCGTCGGTGCCTTCATCGGAGACGTCCGTCTCAGTCTCGACAGCGTGATTTTCGACGACAACTTTACGAACGGCCGGAGACGACTGCTTAGCCTGGTCAGAGAACATGTCGGCATAAGCCCTTATTTTGATTTCTCCGGCTATCTCAACCGGGGAGAGACCCTACCGGTCATGAAGTGAGCCTCCAGCCAACGACAGTCCTCTCATGCACGAACTGATCAAACTCAACGAATGGGGCACGCTCCCGGTGGCGTATTCCAGCTGCCACCACCGCGGCGGGCTCGCGCAGCGCGGCCGCGTGTTGGTCAGCCAGGACTACTATCTGGTCTTTGAACCGAGGCCTTGCACCGTCAACCAGTTGCTGGCCGTGAAACAGGCGATGTTGGCGGGGAAAGTGGTCCCGCTCCCTCCCTCAGGCATCGAATACCTTTATACCGCGAGCGTCTATTACCGGAAATCACGCAACCCACACGGCCCGTTCCTGCAGCCGATCTTCGTCTTCTGCCTCGAATATTCCGAGCTTAGCTGCGAGATGGCGCCGCAGACCGAAGCCGAGATCAAAGCCGGCAAACCCAAGGTACCGACGCAGGTGTTCGTCGCCTATTTCCACGGCAAAGGCCGCAACAACGCCGGCCTCGTCCGGAACGACTTCACGGATGACAGCGCCTTCGACCTGCTCATGGCGAGCGCCTGTACGGTGCTAGGCCTGACCCGCGACGATTTCCGTCAGCTGGGCACGTTGGCCTACGGACATGAATCTCCGGAACTAGCCTAACGCACGGCAGGCTCAGAGACCGGCCTTGCGGGCCATCTCGCGTAGTTCTCGTTCCAAGGCGCCGTCTACCACCTTGTCGCCCAGTTTTTCTCGGAGTCGGCGGATCACCGGCCCGGCGACGACGACCTTCTCCTGCGCCAGCCCTTGGGCTTTCATACCGGCGCGACGATAAGCCGACTCATCTCCGTCGATGACCGCCTGGCGGACATCCTCCCAGGCGATGAGCATCCGTCCATTGATGTCAGCGATCTGCTTCACGATCGAACGAGCCGAGGCATCTTCGACCTGGGCGACGGCGATCGACATTTTCAACTTAAGCTGGGACAAGTCATCCAGGCTACGACGCGCTGAACGTGCCCACTCCGCAGGCACCATGTCGGGATCCCGCAAGCCCCTGACCATCGGCGACAAGCCGGCGTTCCAATCAGCTACCAGGATCTCGAAACGGGCGATCTGCCGGAAGTCAGCCTTCGAGAGCTTCCCCGAGGCATCGTATGCGTGACTATAGACGTCGACGAGTTGCTCTTCCGTCAGCGCCTGGGCGGGCGACATCGCGCCGATGAGCATGACAAGTCCTAGAATCAATGTACGCATATCTGTGAATGTGTGGGGTTACTTGGCGCGAGCCAAGGCGGCCTTCAGGACCTTGGAGGCATCCTGGCACTCTTTCAGCCGGACAAGGAATCGCTGATAGCGCTCTTCCTTGGTTCCACGTTCATCCCGGATGCCATTATCAAAAGCGATCAACTTCGCATCGAGGTCCTCGAAGGCGTCGCGCGCCGCGACATAGTCGGAGCGGTTGGTGAATTCATAGACCCCGGCGACATTCTTCCGAAAGACGTCACGCATCTCCCGGGTGCCGGGCGTATAGGTGATACGGAGTTCGTAGTCGGCGGCCTGGGCCACGGATGGCAGGGTCAACGAAATGACTGACAGCATTAGCAAGCAGCGAAAAACAGGCATGCTCAGATGCTCACATCCGACTTTTTTTATACAATACAATTGTCCTTCAAAAGAATGTAGAAGGTCACTTCTTTGTGCCGTTTGACAACCGAGCGCCGGCGGGCAGACCGACGGCTCACTACACCATGCTCATCCCTGATTATGCCTCCCCCACCCCTATCGCCGCCACGGACGCCCCGATGATCGCCGACCTGCTGCTGAGCCGCGGCAAATACTTCCTCGCCTCGAAGATCGACAAGACGCTCACCCCGGAGGAAGGCAAAGTCCCCTTCTCCCTCAATTACGTCGGCGTCGTTCGTGACCGCAGCCCGGACAGCCGGTTCCTGCTCGTGGACATCTACGGTCAGGCCGAAGAGTTCGATGGCCCCGAGACGCAGATCATGGGAACGCGCGTCATGCGCCTCGAGGAACTGGCCCAGGCGACTTTCTTCCCCAGCTTCAAGTCCCTCCAGGAGCAAACCGTGGAGAGCGCCTGCTTCTTCGAGTCCCTCAATATCTCCTAAAGCAAGGGGGGCTACCCACCAATAGCCTGCCCAGTCGGCAGGTTGCACCCGAGCGCTTTTCAGGCTCACTCCGGGGGTGCGTTGTTTTTACGATCCGGGCTACGTCTTCCCGCTGCCGGAGGAACATCCCTTCCCGATGGACAAGTTCTGGCGGGCGGAGGCGATGATCCGCGCGACCGGGGCAACGGGGCTGTCGATCCACGGCATCGATCCGGCGTCATTCGAGCAGCTGCTGAGAGTCCATACTGCCGAATACCTCGAACAGATCCGCACCGGGGCGCTCGACCATGTAGCTGCGCTCAAGCTCGGGCTCCCCGCATCCGAGGACTTGCTGACCCGTTCGCGTCTGGAGGTAGCCGGCACCCTGGCGGCGACGGCGGCGGCCCTAGCGGATGGCCTAGCGTGCAATCTGGCCGGAGGGACGCATCATGCCTTCCCGGACCAAGGACAGGGTTACTGCGTGCTCAATGACGTCGCCATCGCCATCCGTGAGCAGCACCTATCGCAGCCTAACCTACGCGTCTTTGTCTTGGACACCGATGCCCATCAAGGCAACGGCACCCACGCCATCTTAGCCGACGACCCTAGGGTCTTCACCTATTCGATCCACGTCGGTAAGAACTACCCCTCCGTCAAGACACCTGGCTCCCTGGACGTCGAGCTCCCACGCTACGTCTCTGGCGATGCCTATCTCGAGGCGCTGGAAGGCAGCCTGACCACCGCCATGCAAGCCTTCGCCCCGGACCTCGTCTTCTGG
>SXGQ01179097.1_pt1 | contig 12014 bp, 9 predicted proteins | sample 3178371 | NCBI WGS metagenome assembly SXGQ01 (sample SAMN11356859, study PRJNA531348) | freshwater metagenome | isolation source: freshwater sample F1-20 | place: China: Fuxian Lake, Yuxi | collected 2017-12-25 | reverse complement strand
GTCCCCGCAGATCAGCCGGTCCATCGGCCGCTCGCGCTCGAGGTCTACCTTGGTCTCCCGGATCGCCCGCAGTTGGTCCGGCGTTTCCGCGTGGGGGAACGAGGCCTCGAACTCGCGCTGCCAGTCGTTGTCGGGCGGACAGGCGTGTCCGGGCTGCGCCTCGCGCGCAGCCTGCAGCCGGAGCAGCTCGGCCGCGAGATCGACCGTCGCGCGTTCCGCCGCCTGCCGCGCCTTTTCCCACCGTCCAGAGCCAATCCGGCCCAGCTGCGGCCGCGTCTTGCTCAGGCCCACGTAGCGGCTGATCAGGTGCGACTCGGTGAGCGGCACATGCAGGGTCACTTGGTCATCGAACTCGAGTGAGATCACCTCGCGCTGGCCCTGTGCGGTGTCGAGCCGGGTGATGCCCCGGTAATGCGCGATGCCGTGCTGAAGGTGTACGACGAAGTCGCCCTCCACCAGCTCCGCGAAGTCCAGCAGTTGGTCGACCTGCGCCCGATGGGCCACGGCTCGTCCCGTTCCGGCGGCGCGGCGGGGCCGGCGACGCCCGAAAAGCTCCGTCTCGGTGACGACTACGAGGTCCCGAGCCCCGTCTTCCGCCGCGCCGCCCCGGCGTCGTCGCCCGCCGGACTCCGCCAGTAAATTCAGGGCCGCCTCCGGGCGGGCAGTGATACGGAAACCCTCGTTGAGGCTGCCCCGCCACCAGCGCGGTCGCAGCTCCTTCCAGCCGGGCGCAGCGGCCAGCAGTTCCTTAGCGCGCTGCTCCTCGCCCTCCTTCGACATCACCACCGCGACCTCCGCGCCCGCGCGGCCCCAGGCCGCGACCTGCCCGAGGAATTCCCCGCGCGCCTCCTCCTCCGCCGTCAGCCGCTCCTGAGCGATCAGCCCCTCGCCGGGGGTCCGCCGGTGATGCGCCAGCGCTTCGGTGTCCCACGTGATCTCGTCCGCCTCGCCCGCCGTCAGGCGGCTGGCCTCATCGAGGTCGCCGAGCCCGTTCACCCCGGCGCACTGCGCCGCCAGCGCCGCCAGCGGATCCGGCCCGCCGGCCGGTCCTAGCGCCGCCAGCTCGGTCTCCAGCGTCGCGGGCTCCACCAGCACCAGCCGCGCCGTGACCGGCAGGTAGCCCGCCAGGCCCGTCGCCGACGTCGCCAGCCGGACCCGCGGCGACGCGGGCACCGTCACGCTCTCCAGCGGGTCACCCGAGCGCTGCGTCACCGGATCGAACACCCGGATCGACTCGATCTCGTCCCCGAAGAAGTCGACCCGGCAGGGCCGGGAGGCGGTTACCGGGTAGATGTCGACCAGCCCGCCGCGGACGGCGTAGTGCCCCGGTGCCTCGCAGACGGCTTCGCAGTCGTAGTCCAACTGACTCAGCTCCTCCAGCAAGGTCTGGAATGGCAGGGTGGCGCCGCGCGCCAGCGTGAGCTCGCGCCGCGCGAACTCCTCGAGGGCCGGCACGGGTTGCAGCAGCGCCGCCGGCGTCGTCGTCACGACCAGCGTGTCCGGCGTGGCGGTGAGGCCGCGGACGGCCCGGAGCCGCGACAGCACGGCGAGGCGGTCGCTGGAGGCGGCGAAGGCCTCCCGCATCTCCCCGGTCTCCTGCGCCGACTCGGGGAACACTAGGGCCGTAAGCGGCGCGCCCGAACCCAGCGCCCGGTGGAAAAACGCGGTGTCCTCCGCCAGCCACTCGGCCTCGCGGAGGGTGGGCGTGACGACGAGCCAGACCGGCGCGAGCTCGCGACGAGTGAGTTCCGCTAGCACGGCGCCGCGGGCCGGCGGGCAGACGCCCGTGAGGCGGCGGAGGGTCGGCGGGGAGTCGGCCATCGGACGGAAGCGCCCGCCTCAGGTGACCGCGAGCGCGGCGCGGGCGGCGGCCTCCTCCGCGGCTTTCTTCGAGGGCCCGCGTCCTGTGCCGAGCGGCTGGTCCTGCAGAAAGACGGTAACGGTATAGGTGCGGGCGTGGTCGGCGCCTTCGGTGGCGACCACGGTGTAGCGGAGGGCGTCGTTGCCGTGCACCGGCTGAATGCGTTCTTGCAGGCGGCCCTTGGGGTTGTCCGCGACGGCGGCGGCGAGCCGCGGGGCGAGCGGCCCGTAGAGCGCCTGGACGGCGCGGCGGGCGCCCTCGAGCCCGGCCTCCAGAAACACGGCGCCGAGCAGGGCCTCGAGGGCATCGGCGAGGGCGGCGGGGCGCGCGCGGCCGCCGGCAGTCTCCTCGGAGGCGCTCAGGCGGAGCGCGGCGTCGACGCCGGCCTCGCGGGCCAAGCCGGCGAGACAGGCCCCGTTGGCGAGGGTCGCGCGCAGCCGGCTCAGCTCGCCCTCGCGTTCCCCGGGGAAGGCGGTGAACAGCTCCTCCGTCAGCACCAGCTGCAGCACGGCGTCGCCGAGGAATTCGAGCCGCTGGTTGGTCTCGGGCGGGGCGGGGTCTTGGCGGAGGGACGGGTGCGTGAGCGCCTGCGCGAGCAGGGCGCGGTCGCGGAAAACGTGGCCGAGGCGTACCTCGGGTGGGGTAGGGGAGACGCTCATGAGCTGGCGCTGGCGTAGCGGCGGAGCCCGCGGTGAAAGACTAGGACGGCGAGGCCAAGCCAGAGCGCGGCGAACCCGGCGAGCCCGAGCACCCAGGCGGGCTCGAACCCGTACAGGAGCACCCGTGCCGGGGCGTTGCTCACGACCACGACGGGGAGGAGCCAGACAAAGATCACCTCGGCGGCGCCGCGGAACGCTTCGCGGGGCATCCGCGAGAACTCGATCAGGCTGAAATACCCGCCCTCGACCCCCTGGGCGCTGGTCAGCCAGAAGACGCTCGCGGTCGACAGCATCAGCACGCTGTAGTGGATCACGAGGCCGCAGCCGACGAGCGCCGCGTAGAGCGCGAGTTGTCCCGGGGTTGGCCGAAGGCCAAGTTCCCCGGCTGCGTAGATCACCAGCCCGAGCGCCACGACCGAGTTCACCAGCCCGTCGGGGTCCAGCTTCCGCGTCGAGACCATGAACATCACGCTGCCGGGCTGGGCCAGGAAGAAGTCGAGGTGCCCGTTGCGGACGTTGCGGCCGAGGTCGTAGAGGCCGCTCCAGAAAAAGCCCATCAGGAGGCGCTGGATGAGTAGAGAGGTGCCGAGCAGTAGCAGCATCTCGGCGCGGTTCCAGCCGGCGATCGAGTCGGTGTGCCGGTAGATCACCTCCACCAGCAGCAAATTGACGCCCATCCAGAACAGCTCGACGAGCGCCCAGATGATGAAGTCCCCGCGGAACATAAGCGCCCGGGTGAGCGAGTAGCGCGCGCTGGCCGCCCAGACGCGCAGGTGTTGGGCGACGGCGCTCATCCCCCGACGGCGGTGTGGCGCCGCAGGCCCCGGACCCACAGCGCCTGCGCGAGCAGCAGCAGCAGCACGACCCACCCGGCCTGAAGGGCGAGGCCCTCAGCCGTCTCCGCTGGCCCGATGCGGCCCGTGAGGATCGCGGCCGGGAAATACATTTGGTAGTAGAAAGGTAGGAGGCGGGCGGTTTCGTGGAGTGCGGGCGGGAGCAGGTCCAGGGGAAAGATCTGCCCACCGAGCACCGCCTCCACTGCCATCGAGAGCACGACGAGGCCTTGGATCTCGAGGAACCAGAAGGTCAGCAGGCCGAAGCAGTAGGCGATGGTGAACTGGACGAGCGCCGAGAGCACCAGCGCCGGCACCGCTGCGGCGAGGCGCCAGGGTTCACCGGGAAAGGCCAGCGCGTCGTGGATAAACGGGTAAGCTGCAGCGAGGGGCAGCAAAATAAGCGCCCCGGACACCAGCCGGGCGGCGGCGAAGATGCTCAGGCGGTAGAGGAAGTAGTTGATCGGCTTGAGCAGGAACTGATTGATCAGGCCTTGCCGGATCTCCTCGCTGATCTGGTAGTCCTCGTTAAAGGCGCTGATCAGGAACTGCAGGAATAGGATGGTGGTAAAATAGGTGAGCGTCTGCCGCAGGTCGAAGCCGCCCACTTGGTCCCGACCGGCGAAGGCCGCGCCCCAGAGGATGAAGACCGCGGCGAGGTGGAACAGGGAGAAGAACCCGCGCACGGCGAAGTTCCATCGGTACACGAGGCTGCCCTGCAGCCCCAGGAGGAAGGCCTGGCGGTACTTGCCGGCGGCGCGCAGCATCGCGGGCCTTAGGGCTCGAGCCCGAACCGCTTGACGACCTCGTCGGCCAGGCTCCGGTAGGCCGTCGAGCCCAGCCCCTGCGGATCGTAGGCCAGGATCGGTTTCCCGAAGCTCGGCGCCTCGCTCAGGCGGATGGTCCGCGGGATCAGCGTGTCAAAGACCTTCCCCGGCAGGTGCTGGCGCACCTCCTCTACCACCTGGCGCGCGAGCTTGGTGCGGCCGTCGAACATCGTCATCACGACCCCGCCCAGCTCGAGGCGGTCGTTGACGTGAGCTGCCTTGAGCCGTTCCACGTTGCGGAGGATTTGGCCGAGGCCCTCGAGGGCGAGGTACTCACACTGCAGCGTGATCAGCAGGTAGTCGGCGGCGGCGAGGCTGTTCATCGAGAGCAGCCCCAGCGCAGGCGGGCAGTCGATGAGGATCACCCGGTAGCCGTTGGAGTCGCGCACCGGGTCCAATACCCTTCGCAGCCGCGCCAGGTAGTCCTCGCCTTGCGCCAACTCGATCTCCGCGGCCGCGAGGTCTTCCTCGCTGGGAATCAGGGCTAGGCACTCGTGCGCGGTCGGCGTGATCATGTCGAACGCCGACCCTTCCCCGTGCAGCGGCCCGTACAGGCTGCGCCCCGCCTGTTTCTCTACGCCTACGGCGCTCGTCGCGTTGGCCTGCGGATCAAGGTCCACCAGCAGGGTGTGGATCTTCCGCTCGGCCAGCGCTGCGGCGAGGTTGACCGCGGTGGTGGTCTTGCCGACGCCCCCTTTCTGGTTGGCGATGGAGAATACGACGGTGGGCATGGCTGTGGGGGAGCTGATAGGCGCTGCCGCCCGCGGCCGCAAGCGCGGCCTCGCCGCTTCTCGCTCGCACCCTCGCCCTGCCCGCGCTTCCCTTCGGGGATGGAAACGACGCGGGTCGGCTTGGTGGGACCGGCCAGGCCCGAGCCGACGACTAAGCTTTCCGTGGAAGTGACGCTGCCGGATGGTTCGGGCCTGCTTGTGCGCCCCATCCGCCCGGCCGACGAGCCGCGCCTCGCGCGGTTCCATGCCGGGCTCTCCGACCGCAGCGTCTACCAGCGCTACTTTCGGCCGATCCCCTTGGCGCAGCGGGTCCGGCACGCTCGGCTGAGCCGGCTCTGCTTCGCCGATTTCCGCACGGAGATCCCGCTCGTCGCCGTGCGCGGCGGCGGCGGTCCGGACGAGGAGATGGTCGCCATCGGCCGGCTTCACCGCGATCCGGGCCGGCCCGAGGCCGAGGTCGCGCTGGTGGTGGCCGATGCCTGGCAGCGCCGCGGGTTTGGCACGGTGTTGCTCGCGCCTCTTCGGCACGCTGCTGGCCGAGAACCTACCGATGCAGCGGCTCTGCCGCCGGAGGGGCTTCGCGCTTCACTTCGGGAGCGGCGGCGAAGTCACCGCGGAACTCGCCCTCGCCTCGGGGCCGCGGCCGGCGTGAACCGCCACCGCCGCCCGCTCAGTCGTTCCCGAGGCGCGACCAGACGGCGGTCAGGCGCTCGCGCAGCAGGCGGGCGCTCGCGGGCGGCAGCACCGCGGGGGTGAGGGGCACGTTCTTGGTGTCTTCGCGCTCAAGCTGGCCGGGCAGCCGGCCGTACTTGTAGTCGCGCTCGAGCCCGCCGTCCGTCGCGAGGCGGATGCCGGGGAACTCCTGCCGGGGCACGGAAAGGTAGAACTGGTCTCGCGCGATGACCGGGGATTGCCCGGCACCTAGCCGCAGCCGGGCCCGGGCGAGCTCGCGGAACAACTCCCGCGCCGTAAGGGTGGCTGGATCGACGAACGTGGGACGGGGCGCCAAGACGTTCCGCCAGGCCGGATCCGCGGCGAGTTCCGTGAAGGCACGCTCGATCTCCGTCTTCGCGAGCGGGTAGTGGGTGCAGCCCAGGACGACGGTCTCGAGCGGCCGGCCGGGCCGCAGCTCGCGGTAGGCCTCCGCCAGGGCGCGCACCTCGCGCCGCGCGTAGACGGCAACCGGCTCGGTGAAGGCCGCGTCCCCCTCGATCGCCCCCGCCAGCGTGGCACTGCCCTGTTGCGCGATGGGCGGCGGCCCGAAGCCGGCGCGGCCGAGGGTGGCGCCGATGGTCCGCGGGTACACGCCGCTCGCGCAGGTCCCGACGGTCGCCATCACGCCGATGCCGCCGGCGGGATTGGTCTCGAGTACGCCGCGCGCCCCGGCCTCCACCACCCCGACCACGATGACGGGCACGCCCCACGCCGCGACGGCCGCGCGGATATCCTCCAGCCCATAGGCGGTGGCGGTGTTGCAGGCGATGACGACCGCCTTGACCGGCGGCTTCGCGAAGTGGGGCTGGTCGCCCCGCGCGGGCCAGGCGCGGCGGCCGAGGAGGAAGATCGTGTCCTTGAGGATGAGCTCGCGCAGGTAATCCGTGCGGCCGGCGGCCCCGTAGTTGCCGTACGGCATATTGGCCTGGTCGCCGAAGTACACGAAGCGCTCCGCGGCGAAATCCGGCACGCCGTCTGGGCCGGGCGCGAGGGTCTGGTTGTTGAACGCGTCGAGCGTCAGGATGGCCTCGAGCACGGTCAGCCCGCCGATCCCCGAGTCGAAGACGCCGATCGGCAGTTGGCGGACGGCGGCGGGGTCAGCCCAGGCGCCGGCGTCGAAGGTGAAGGCCGCGCGGCCGTCGGCCGCGGCGCGGCGGACGAGGGCGCTGGTTTCCGCCCCCGGCGCGGTCGGCGCGATGAGGGCGAGCAGCAGGATCGGGAGCAGGCGCATCGTGTCCTAGGGGCTAGGTTGCCCGGGGGCGACCGGCAAGCGGGGCGAAAAAAAGCCCCCCGCGCGGGCGGGGGGCGGGCGGCTCACTTCTTGGCCGGGGCCGACGCGGCGGGGGCGGCCGCGGGCGGCGACTTGATGTCGAGCAGCTCGACGTCGAAGACAAGGGTGGAGCTGGGCGGGATACCGGGGCGGCCGTCGTCCCCGTAGCCGAGCTGGGGCGGGACGTGGAGGCGGATCTTGCCGCCCTTGTTCATCTTCTGGATGCCCTCGGTCCAGCCGGGGATGACTTGGTCGAGCGGGAACTCGGCCGGCTCGCCACGCTTGATCGAGCTGTCGAATGCGGTGCCGTCGATCAGCTTGCCCACGTAGTGGACGCGGACGGTGTCGGTGGCCTTGGGGGCGGGGCCAGGGCCGGCCTGGGTGATCTCGTAGCGTAGGCCGCTGGGCAGCTCGACCACGGCCTTATTCTCCCGCAGTTTGGTGAAGTACGCCTCGTTCACCGCGGAGTTCTTGGTCTTCAGCTTCGCGGTGTAGGCGTTCTGCTTCTTCTGCATGAAGTCGTCCATCAGGGGCCCGATCTTCTCCAGCTCGTAGGGGGAGTCCTTGCCGGCGGCGGCCGCGCGGAACCCCTTGATGAGGGTCTCCAGCTCTTCGCTCGAGAACTCGAGCTCGCCGAGGCCGACGCGCTTGCCGATAAACCAGCCGAATTCCTCGAGGATCTGGGCGTCCGTAAACGAGGGCTTCGCGGACGCGGCCGGAGCGGCGGCCCCGGGCAGGGTGACCTTGGCCTCCTGAGCGGCGAGGGAGCCGGCCCCGAGCAGGGTCAGGCTGAGAAGGGGGAGAGACGGGAACTTCATGGTTCGGATGGGATGGGAGGAGGCGCGGTTGCGAGGGGCGGACCGCGAAGACGGGAAGGCGTGCCAGACCCCCCGGCGAAGGCAATCCCGTTCTCCCCGCTTGTCCCGGCGGGAACCCGCGGCCAGTGTGCGCGCACCAACCCTGATGCATCCTGAGTATTTCTGGACGAGTCCCGACGGCCAAATCCTGACGGTGAAGAACAAGGATGAACGGTCGGTCCGTCTCACCCTGGCGTTCTGGCCGCGCCATCCGGCGGAGTTGGAGGCCCTGCGCCCGCTCCTGTCCCGCCTGCGCTTCTCCCTCCGCAGCTCGCTCGCGCGGATCGGGCTGGAGGTGATCCTCACGGGCCCCCTGCGGATCGAGGGGGGGCGCCTCGAGCTCGACGCGGAGGCCTTCCTGTACGACCCCAGTTTCCCGCACGCCGCCTACTGGAAGAAGCTCCTGCGCGTCGGCGCGCCGGCCGGCCGCCTCTACCACGCGCCGGCCGAGGCCAAGCTCACCACCGCCGAGATCTGGGATGCCCTAAAGGCGAACCTGATCAAGCTGCCCAACACCATCAGCATCGACTCCCAAGGCCGGGTCTTCCTCACCCCCCATCAGGTCGCGTACACCCTCAGCCCGAAACTGCAGCGCGACGACCTTGAGCGCGTCGTCGCCGGCGTGCTGGGCCGGGGCTTCCTCGACCGCGTGCAGGTGCGTCGCGAGGCCGCGCCGCTGGCGATCGCCCCGCGCGCCGGCATCCTGACCAGCTGCTCGATGTACCTTAAGGAGCACTACGTCGTCCTCAACCAGGGCGAGGGCAACTTCGGCATCCACACTAGCGCGGTGCTGCTCGACCCGGTGAAGACCTTCGGCACGAACGTGATGCTCGAGATCTACAACCCCGGGGACCAGCCGGTGGTGAACCCGCTCGTCTCCGTCGAGGTCTTCCGCGCCCCGCAGACCGAGGATCCCGAGGTGCGCACCCTCGCCCGCAAGCGCACCCGCCTGCTCGCGACCGCGGCCGGCCTGTTCAAGGCGATGGATGACTGCCCCGCCTGCGTCGCCGAGGAGGCCCGGCCGCGAACCCGGCTGTCCGTGCGCGGCCAGTCCGGCGCGGTCGACAACCGCGCCCTGGTGGTGCGCGCCGGCGCGGACGTCCGCCGTTTGCTCGAGTCGAAGCGCAGCTCGCTCGGCCACCGCACGATGATCCAGGCCCTCGACGCGGCCGAGCCCGGCGCCGACACCCTGATCACGGAGTACTTCCCGGGCCTGATGGAACAGGTGGAACTCTTCGCCCGCCTCCCCGAGCTCGGCCTGCGGCGCATCGTCTTCCGCCAGGCCTCGCGCACCCACGGCTACTTCTTCTCCAGCCACGCCCACGGACGGCTCGACACCCTCCGCTCGCTGGGGATCGACACCTACTGGTACGACGAGACGACCCGCGACCTCTACGTGCACACCTACAAGCGGGAGCGCGGCTTCTTCGTGCGGGAGGAGGTCGCCCGCCGCTTCAACGAGGCCACCATCCTCGCGTTCTACGGCTCCGCGGTGAACCTCGATCCGGTCGATGCCGGCCGCATCTCCGCCCTCGTGGACAAGGTGACCGGCTTCATCGGCCACAACCTCGGCGTGCTCACGGGGGGCGGCGGCGGCGTGATGCGCCTCGCCACCGAGCAGGCGCGGGCCAAGGGCGCCCTCACCGGCGCGTGCTTCCTGCAGCTCGAGGCGCAGCCCCCGGAGCTCGGCGTGGACTTCTTCAACACGTTCCAGGAGGACTCGCGGCACTTCCGGCAGAAGTGGTTCGAGGCGGCGGATTTCTGCGTCTTCAACGTCGGCGGCGTCGGCACCCTCGAGGAGGTCGGCATCGAGCTCTGCAACCTCAAGCTGGGGATCCGTCCCCGCGTGCCCTACGTCTTCTTCAACGCCGAGTTCTGGGAGGACCTGCGCCGCCAGCTGCGCGTGATGATCAAGCAGGGCCGTGCCCCGGCCTGGATGACCGACTACATCCTGTTCACGGACGATCCCGACGAGGTCGTGGCCTTTTACCGCCGCAAACTGCAGGTGCTCTGAGTTCGCGCCAAATTGGGGGTTGCGCCGCCCCGTCCCCTGCTCATGGTCCGCGACGGCCAGGTGCCATGCATGGGCAGGCGCGTGAACTCCGCCAGGACCGGAAGGTAGCAACGGTGACGACGTTCTCTCAGTGCCGTGGAGTGCCTGGCCACTTTTTTTGCCCGCTGCCGGCACCCGGGGCCGCGCGCGACGCTTTCGACTCGCGCCGCCCCGGCCGCCCCGCTCAACCTCCCCGCGCTTGTCCTCCGCCTACCAGGTCATCGCCCGCAAGTGGCGCCCCCGCACGTTCGCCGACGTCGTCGGGCAGGACCACGTGGTGCGCACCCTGCGCAACGCGATCGCCCGCCAGCGCATCGCCCACGCCTACCTTTTCGTGGGGCCCCGCGGCACCGGCAAGACCTCGACCGCCCGCATCTTCGCCAAGGCCCTCAACTGCACCGGCGGGCCGAATGCCGACTTTGATCCCGCCGATCCCGCCTGCGTCGCCATCGCCGAGGGCTCCCACCTCGATGTGATCGAGATCGACGGCGCCTCGAACAACGGCGTCGACCAGGTCCGGGACCTCCGCGAGACGGTCCGCTACGCCCCCGCGCAGGGCCGGTTCAAGGTCTACATCATCGACGAGGTCCATATGCTCTCGGCGGCCGCCTTCAACGCGCAGCTGAAGACCCTCGAGGAGCCGCCCGCCCACGTGAAGTTCATCTTCGCGACCACCGACCCGCAGAAGGTGCTGCCGACGATCGTCTCGCGCTGCCAGCGCTTCGACCTGAAGCCGATCCCGGACGAGCTCATCGTCACCCGGCTCCAGCTGATCGCCACCGCGGAGGGCATCCAGGCCGAGCCCGCTGCGCTGGCGTGCATCGCCCGGCTCGCCGACGGCGGGATGCGCGACGCGCAGTCGATCCTCGACCAGATGATCTCCTTCTGCGGGACCACGGTCACCGAGCCGGACGTGCTGGAGGTCTACGGCCTCGTCTCCGCCGCGCAGGTCGCGGAGCTCGCCGGCGCCGTGGCCGCCGGGGATCAGCGCCGACTCGTCGCGCTGGTCGACGCCTGCGACGCCGCGGGCCGCGACCTCGTGCGCCTGCTTAACGACCTGCAGGCCGTGTTCCGGGCGGCGCTCCTGGACGCCATCGCCCGCGGCGGTCGCAGCGACCAGCTCGGCGGCGTCGCGCTCACCACCGAGCAGCTGACCCGGCTCCTCGACGCCCTCCGCGAGGGCGAGGGCGGGGTGAAGCTCGGGCTGGCGGAGAAGATCAACTTCGAGGTCACGCTCCTCCGTGCCGTGGAGGCGAGCCGCGCGCGCGCGATCGACAGCCTCTTGAAGGAGCTCACGGCCCTGGCCGAGGAGGCGCCGGCGGCCGACGAAAAAAAAAAGGCCTGATTGACCGGCTCGAGGCCCGCCTGGCCGCCGCGTCCGCCGCCCGGGCCGTCCCGCCGCCGCTTTCCGTCACCGCGCCGGAGGCTCCAGTACCTCTGGTCGCCGTTCCCAGGCCTTCATTGCCGCGCGCCGCCGAGGCGTCCCCGGTGGTGGCTCCCCCGGCGGCAGAGGCCGCGCCCCCCGGTGAGCCCGATCCCACGTGGCCGGATGAATCGGCCGAGGCACAATTCCTCGCCGAGGCCCGCGAACGCGGCGAACCGGTTCCGGCGCCGGCGAACCCGGCCGCGGAGCCCGAGGCCGCGGAGCCGGAGCCGTCCGGGCCCGCGCCCGAGCTCGATGAACTGGTCGGGCGCCTGCCCGCCGCGGTGCGGGAGACCTTGGACGAGTTGTTCCGCGCCCGCTTCGTGCGCGTCACCCGGCTGCCCCGGAAGACCCTGACGGCCCCGAAGCAGTGATCGTGGCCGCCGGGTCGCCGCCGCAGTTCAGACCGCGTGGAGGGCGCGTCTGTCCACCGCGAGCGCGGCCTCCTTCACCGCCTCGCTGAGCGTGGGGTGGGCGTGGATGGTGCGGGCGAGGTCTTCGGCGCTGCCGCCGTACTCGAGATGGGTCACGACCTCGCTGATGAGTTCCCCGGCGTTGGGGCCGAGGATCTGGGCGCCGAGGAGGCGGTCGGTGGTGGCGTCGGCGACGAGTTTCACGAAGCCCTCGGCGGAGCCGGCGGCGAGCGCGCGGCCGTTCGCGGCGAAGTTGAAGCGTCCGATCCGCACCGCCCGGCCGGCGGCCTTGGCGCCCTCCTCGCCGAGCCCGACGGACGCGACCTCCGGGTGGGTGTAGATGATGGCGGGCACGAGGTCCCAGTTCACGTGG
>SXGQ01118447.1_pt1 | contig 12016 bp, 5 predicted proteins | sample 3178371 | NCBI WGS metagenome assembly SXGQ01 (sample SAMN11356859, study PRJNA531348) | freshwater metagenome | isolation source: freshwater sample F1-20 | place: China: Fuxian Lake, Yuxi | collected 2017-12-25 | reverse complement strand
CCTTCGGACGGCATCACCTCCTCGTCCCCCGCGGGCAGGGTGATGCGGCGGTGGAGCTCGCTCCCGGCAGCGTTGCCCGGGAGCACCATCGCGCCGGACTCCGCTCCCTTCATCACCCACGCGTGGCTGTCGAGGCGCAGCCCGGCCTTCTGCTTGTCGGGTCCGTGGCACACCACGCAGTGGCGGTCGAGGATGGGACCGATCCGGTCCTGGTAAAACGTTGTCTCCGCGCCCAGCGGGGCGGCCGCGAGCAGGAAAGCCAGCGCAGTAAGGCGCGCCGAACGGTGAAAATCAGGCGAGGATCGCATCGATGACCTTGGCGGGCAGCACCCCGGTGAGACGCTGGTCGAGCCCCTGGAAGCGGAACGAGAGGCGGTTATGATCCAGCCCGAAGAGGTGCAGCATCGTGGCGTGGAGATCCCGGATATGCACCGGGTTCTTCACGATGTTGTAGGAGAAATCGTCCGTCTCGCCGAAGCTCAGCCCCGGCTTCACGCCGCCGCCCGCCATCCACATGCTGAAGCAGCGCGGGTGATGGTCGCGGCCGTAGTTCTCCGCCGAGAGCACGCCCTGCGAGTAGCACGTCCGGCCGAACTCACCACCCCACACGACTAGCGTGTCGTCGAGCAGCCCGCGACGCTTTAGGTCGGTAACGAGCGCGGCGGTCGGCTGGTCCGACTCCTCGGTCATCAGCTTGATGTTGCGCGGCAGGTTGCTGTGCTGGTCCCAGCTGCGGAGGAAAATTTGCGTGAAACGGACTCCCCGTTCTGCCAGGCGGCGTGCCATCAGGCAGTTGTAGGCGTAGGTGCCCGGCTCCTTGGCCTTTTCGCCGTAAAGGTCCCAGGTCGACTGCGGTTCGGACGAGAGGTCAGCCAGCTCGGGCACGGACGATTGCATCCGGAACGCCATCTCGTACTGGGCGATGCGGGCGTTCGTCTCCGCGTCCCCGACCCGCTCGAACAGCTGCCGGTTCAGGGCGTTGACGCCGTCGATCATCGCCCGGCGCACGTCGCCGCTCACCCCGGGCGGATTGTTGAGGTGCAGCACGGGATCCCCGGCGGAACGCAGCGCGACGGCGGCGTGCTCCGGGGAGAGAAAGCCGGACGACCACAAGCGGTTCGAGAGGGCCTGGACGTTGGTGCGGTGCGGCATCTTCGAGGTCATCACCACGAAGGTCGGAAGCTCGTCGTTGCCGGCCCCCAGCCCGTACGAAAGCCAGGAACCAAGGGAGGGTCGCCCGGGGAACATGTTGCCCGTCGTCAGCTGCAGGATCGCGGGCTCGTGGTTGATCGCCTCGGTGTGGAGCGACTTCAGCACGCAGAGCTCGTCGGCGATGCGCGCGGTATGCGGAAACAGTTCCGAGACCCAGTGTCCCGCCTGGCCGTGCTGCGCGAACTTGTAGACGCTCGGCGCGATGGGGAAGCGGGCCTGGCTCGCGGTCATTCCGGTAAGCACCTGCCCGCCGCGCACCGACTCGGGCAGATCCTGGTCGAACATCCGCTGGAGGACGGGCTTGTGGTCCCAGGTCTCAAACTGGGAGGGCGAGCCGGCCATAAAAAGGTAGATCGCGCGCTTGGCGCGGGGCGCGTAATGGGGAGCAAGTACCGCAGGGCTGGCGGCAGTCTGGGCAGCCAGCGGACGGCCAAGGAGGCTCGCGAGCCCAGCCCAACCGAGGGCCTGCATTCCGCGACCGAGGAAGTGCCGCCGCGTCTCGAGGGCCAGCCACTCCCGGCGCAGGGCGTCGGGCAGACCGGGCAGGCTCCAGATCGAGGGTCCCTCCCCCGCGTGGTCGGAGCAGAGGTGGGGATCGCGGGCGAAGGGATTTTCCGGGGAGTGCATCGGAAGGCCGCTATTTGTTGAGGAACTCGTCGAGGTTGAGGAACTGGCTGGCCGCCATCGTCCAAACCGCGCGCTCCGTCGCGGACCAGTCGCCGGAGCCGACCGGCGAGGCACCCACCTTGAGGAGGGCGGCCGCCTGCTCCGGCTGGGCGGCGAACAGGGACTGCAGCCGCGTGAGGGAATCAAGGAGCACCTTTTCCTCCATAGGCGCGAGGGGGCGCGCTAGGGTGGCCAGGGCCAAGAAACGGAGCCGATCCTCGCTGCGGGCCGCGGCGCCGAGCGCGCGTTCACCGAGCTTGCGGGCGGCCTCGACCCATTGCGGGTCATTGAGCGTCACAAAGGCCTGCAGCGGCGTGTTGGTACGGGCCCGGCGGGAGCAGACGACCTCGCGCGAGGTGGCGTCAAAAGTCTCCAGGCTGGCCGGCGGGGAAGCCCGTTTCCAGAAGGTGTATAGGCTGCGCCGGTAGAGCCCCTCGCCCTCGGACGGCACGTAAGTCCGGGTGTTCGACTCCGGCATCGCAACCTCCTCCCAGATGCCCGGCGGTTGGTAAGGTTTGACCGGCGGCCCGCCGAGGCGCTCGACCAGCAGCCCGGCCGACAGCAGGGCGCTGTCCCGGAGCATCTCGCCATCCATCCGGAAGCGCGGCCCGCGCCCCAGCCATTTGTTGCCGGGATCGCGCGCAAGGACCGGCGCCGGCGCGGCCACAGCTTGGCGGTAAGTCGCCGAAGTGACCAGCAGGCGGTACAGGCGCTTCACGTCCCAACCGCTCTCCCGGAACTCCACCGCCAGCCAGTCGAGGAGTTCCGGGTGCGTCGGGCGATCGCCCATCACGCCGAACTCCCCGCTCGACTCCACCAGCCCCCGCCCAAAGACCTCCTGCCACATCCGGTTCACCGCCACGCGGGCGAACAGCGGGTGTTCCGCGGTGAGGAGCCACTCGGCCAGCCCGCGGCGATCGACGGGGGTGCCCACGGGCAAGGCCGGCAGGAAGTGCGGCACAGAGGGCCCGACCCGCTCACCCCGGGCGAAGTAGTCCCCGCGCTTCAGCACATCGGAATACGCGGGGGTTGTTTTCTCGACGGCGATCAGCGTCGCGTCGCCGTCGCGCGTCAGGGTCTCCAGCGCAGCATCGTGGGCCGCGGCCAGCGCCGCTAGGCTGCGATGCTCGGGATCCTTCTCGCCGAGGAAGAATCTGTCGGCGACCACGAAGGCCTCATCCGTGGTCCAGCGCCGCGGGTCGGGTTCCCGGGCCGTGATCTCGGCTGCGAGATCCTCGAAGGGCAGGCGCTGCACCTCCTCAACGGCCAAGGCCCGGCGGTAAAAACGGAAATCCTGGTAACGGGTCTCCCGCATCGGATTGTAGTCGTCCCGCCGCCCCACGTGCATCGCGGCGTCCGTGCGGATGGAGATCCCTGCGGGCAGCTGATCGAGCCGGATCTCGGTCTCCGCCGGTCGGCCGTTGAAGAAGATGCGCATCCCGGACGCCCGGCGGGAACCGTCGTAGGTGACGAACACGTGGACCCACTCGTCGCGGGTGATGAGACCCGGCCGGGTGGAGACCAGCAGTCCGGAGCGCACGGGCGGGGGCGGGATCACGAGCCGCCGCGAAGGCGCCTTCGCCTTGGGTGCCGGGGCTTCCACAACCTCTTCCGCGGACGGGGGCGGCACGTCGGGAACAAGGGCGAAGTAGATCTGCAATCCCTCCTGGTAAACATCCCAACCCGCGCCCCCGCGGCGCTTCTCGTCGCCCATCCGCGCGAAGAGCGACCCGTTGCCCGTGCCGGTGCGGACGCCGCCGCCGGGCTTCGCCCGGAGCAGGATCCAGCCGCCGGTGGAGAACTTGTCCCCGGCCTCGACATCCCCCTCGGCGCCGAGGCTGAGCCGCGTGTGGATGTCCATCCGCATCGAGGGCCAGAACCAGCTGCTCTCGCCCCAGATCAGCGGGTTGGTGTCCGCCTTGAACTCCGTCGTGCGCGGGTGCGGCGCGGCGTTCCGCACCACGTCGCCCTTGCCCTCGTCCAGCCGCAGCCGCACCTCAAGGGCCTCCGTCGAGACAGGCTGGGGGCAGTTGCCGGCGGCCAGCCACGCGCCCGTCAGCTCCCGGGCCTGGGCCCGGCGCCGCTGCAAACGCTCCTGCACGTCCGCGCGTGCCTGCAGGAGGAACGCGGCCGCCGCCGACTGCTCGGGACGGGGCACGCGGATCACCGGGGCCGGCTCCGCGATGTTCAGGTCCCACGGCTTCTCCGCCGTGTTCCCCAGGAAAGCCGCCAGCCCGTAGAAGTCCTTTGTCGTGATGGGATCAAACTTGTGGTCGTGGCACGCGGCGCAACCGGTGCTGAGCCCGAGGAAGGTCGCGCCGAAGGCTTCCACGCGGTCGCGGGTCTGGTTGACGAAGACCTCCTCCGGGATGGTGCCGCCCTCGTTGGTCGTGAGATTGCACCGCATCAGGCCGGTCGCGACCAACTGGTCGATCGTGCGCGCGGGCAACAGGTCCCCCGCCAGCTGCTCCCGGACGAAGGCGTCGAAACGCTGGTTCGCGTTGAAGGAGCGCACCACGTAGTCCCGGTACGGCCAGATGGCGCGGTAATTGTCGAAATGGACGCCGTGCGTGTCCGCGTAGCGGACATAGTCCAGCCAATGCCGGGCCCGGTGCTCCCCGTAGCGCGGGCTCGCCAGCAGGCGGTCGACCGCCCGCTCATACGCCCCCGGGGCGGCATCCGCGACGAACGCCTCGACCTCGGTCGGCGCGGGGATGAGCCCGGTCAGGTCCAGCGCCGCCCGCCGCAGCAGGCTCGGCCGGTCCGCCTCCGGGACCGGCGCGAGTCCCTCGCGGGTGAGGCGGGCGCGGATGAACGCGTCGATGGGATGACTCGTACCGGCCACGGCGGGCACCGCGGGGCGGCGGGGGGCGATGAACGCCCAGTGCTCCTCGTAGCGCGCCCCCTCCGCGATCCAGCGCCGCAGGAGAGCCCGGTGCTCCGGGGAGATCGTCTTATGCGCCTCCGGCGGCGGCATCACTTTGCGGGGGTCCGACGACTCTATCCGCTGGATCAGCGGGCTGTCTTCGGGGCGTCCCGGGACAATCGCCGGGGGACCATCCGGCCGCTGGGCCGTCGCGTGCTCGAAACGATCCAGCCGCAGGCCCGCCTTGCGGGAGCCCGCATCCAGCCCGTGGCAGGCGAGGCAGGCGTCGGCGAGGATCGGCTGGATGTGCTCGTTGAACGACAGCTCGGCGGGAGCGGCCGCGGCGGCGCGCATCACCCCGGGCCAAGCGGACAGGAAGGTGCACCACAGGAGCAGCGGGCCGCGGGAACGGGTCGGCATAAGCGGGAGGGACACGACGGTTCGCCAACTGGGTTAAGCAAGCGGAAGGCGGCCAGTTCCGCAATCGCGCTCAGGCTAGGATACCCCGGACCACCTTCGCCGGCACCACGCCGGTGAGGCGCTGGTCCAGGCCCTGGAACCGGAAGCCGAAGCGCTCGTGGTCGATGCCCATCAGGTGGAGGATGGTCGCGTGGAGGTCCCGGATGTGCACCGGGTCGCGGACGACATTGTAGGACATCTCGTCGGTCTCCCCGTGGACCGTCCCGCCCTTGATCCCGCCCCCGGCGAGCCAGAGTGAAAAGCACCGCGGGTGGTGGTCGCGGCCATAATTGGTCTCGGTGAGCGTGCCCTGGCAATAGACGGTGCGCCCGAACTCCCCGCCGAAGATGACCAGCGTGTCCTCAAGCATCCCGCGCTGCTTGAGGTCCTGCACCAGGCCCCAGCAGGCCTGGTCGACGTCCTTGCACTGCGCGGCGAGGTCGCGCGGCAGGCTGGCATGCTGGTCCCAGCCGCGGTGGAAAATCTGGACGAAGCGGACGCCGCGCTCGACCAGGCGGCGCGCCATCAGCGCGGAGGACGCGAAGGTGCCGCGCACGCGCGCCTCCTCCCCGTAGAGGGCGTAGGTCGCCTCGGGCTCCCGCGCGAGATCGGCCAGCTCGGGAATGCTCGCCTGCATCCGGAACGCCATCTCGTACTGCTGGGTGCGGGTCTGGATCTCGGGATCGCCGATCGCCTCGTAGCTGCGCCGGTTGAGCTGCTCGAGGCCATCCAGCATCTCGCGGCGCAGTTCACGGGGAATGCCCGGGGCGTCGTTGAGGTAGAGCACCGGATCGCCCGCCGAGCGGAAGGACACGCCGGCGTGGCGGCCCGGCAGAAAACCGGAACCCCAGAGGCGGGCCGAGATCGCCTGCACGTTGGAGAACGGACTGGAGTGCTTCGCGTGCAGGACGACGAAGGATGGCAGGTCCTGGTTGAGCGACCCGAGCCCGTAGGAGAGCCACGAGCCCAGGGAGGCCTTCCCGTTCTGCATCGAGCCGGTGTACACTAGCTGGTTGGCCGGCTCGTGGTTGATCGCGTCGGTCTGCATCGAGCGGATGATGCACAGATCATCCGTCATCCGCGCGGTGTAGGGCAGCAGCTCGCTGATCCAGGCTCCGCCCTGGCCGTGCTGGGCAAACTTGAACCGCGAGGGCGCCAGCGGGAACGCGGCCTGCCGGGCGGTCATCCCCGTCAGCCGCTCGCCCTGGATCGCGAGCCAGTCCTTCAGGTCCTCCTTGAAGCGCGCCTCGAGCCCGGGCTTGTAATCGAAAAGATCCAGCTGGGAAGGGGCCCCGATCAGCGAGATGTAGATTGCCCGCTTGGCCCGCGGCGCGAGCCGCCACGGTTCGCTCGGGGACGGGGCGGCGCCCAGCCGGGAACCCAGCAGGGAGGAAAGAGCCGCGACGCCGAGCCCGGTGCCGGAACGGCGGAAGAACTGCCGGCGGGTGACCGCCGCGTTGTAGGCGGAGAAGGTATCGTGCCAGGCGGAAGGGAGGAGGGTCATGGCGCGGGGATCACTTGCAGAGGGACTCGTCGAGATTGAGGACCTGGCTGGCCACCAGGGTCCAGGCGGCCAGCTCGGCCGCGCTGGCGCCGGGGGGAACCGGGGAGGAACCGACCGCCAGCAGGGCCGCCGCGGCGGCGGGTTCGCGGGCGTAGCGCGCGAGGGCGGCCTCCAAGGTGCGGCGGACGATCCCGCGCTCCTCGGCGACCAGCCGGCGCGCCAGCACGCGCAAGGTGATCTCGTCCAGCCGGGCATCGAAGGAGCCCGTCCCGGCGAGCGCACGCGCCGCCAGTTGCCGGGAAGCCTCGATGAACAGCGGGTCGTTCAGGGTCACAAGGGCCTGCAAGGGCGTGTTCGTGCGGTCGCGGCGGACGCAGGTCACCTCGCGGCTCGGGGCATTGAGGATATCCATCGCGGGCGGGGGCGCGGTCCGCTTCCAGAGCGTGTACAGGGACCGCCGGTAGAGTCCGTCGCCAGTGTCAGCCTGGTAGAAGCGGGTCGTCGATTCCTTCATCGCCACCTCCTCCCAGATCCCCTCAGGCTGATACGGGCGGACGGGCGGACCACCCAGCCGGGAGACCAGCAGGCCGGAGGCCGCGAGGGCCTGGTCGCGGATCTGCTCGGCATCGAGCCGGAAGCGGGGCCCGCGCGCCAGCAGCCGGTTGCCCGGATCACGCTCCAGCAGGGCCGGCGTGACCGCGGCGGATTGGCGGTAAGCGGCGCTCGTCACCAAGAGTCGTACCATCGCGCGGTGGTCCCAGCCCGAATCGATGAAGCGATGCGCCAGCCAATCGAGCAATTCCGGGTGGGACGGACGCGCGCCCGTGACCCCGAAGTCACCGGCCGACTCGACCAGCCCCGTGCCGAAAAGGTGCTGCCACAGCCGGTTCATCGTGACACGGGCCGGCAGAGGATTCGCCGGATCCACCAGCCACCGGGCTAGGCCCAGACGGTTGCGCGGCGCCTCCGCGGCCAGCGGAGGCAGCACCCCCGGGGTGTTGGCCCCTACCTTCTCGCCGGGCTGGCTGTACTCACCGCGGTTGAGGATATGAGCGAAGGGCTCGGTATCCTTCTTCTCCTCCATCACCAACGAGAGCCCGCCACGGGCACGCAATGCGCCCTCTTCCGCCAGCAAGGGCTGCATCCGCGCGGTGAGAGCCAGCGACGGGGCATCCACCGCCTCCAAGTAGTGACGACGCAGCGCGCGACGATGCGCGGGGGTCCGCTCCGCCGGCGCGACCGCGACAGCCGCGAAAGCCTCGAGCTCGTCCGTGTAGTCCTTGAGGTCCGCGGCCAGGTAGCCCCGCCCTGAGACCCGCAAATCCTGGGCCCAAACCCTACCGCCGGTGATGCCTTCCCAGCCGGTGGCGCCCGCCCTGGAGCCAAGCCGCAGGCCCTCGCCAGGACGGATGTCCGTGGGCAGGAACGCCGAGACGCTGGAATTCACGACCATCTTGCCATCCACGAAAACCTCGACGGTCCGGCTGCGCAGCGCGGTCGTGTCAAAGCTCACCAGCACGTGCCGCCAAGCCCCGGGCGCGAGGGCCGACCCGACGTTGCGCACCTGCACCCGGCCAGTGCCATCCGCGATGAACAGGCCGATCTTGCCCTCCTCCAAAAAGACCTCCCAGCCCGGGCCCTGGGGTCCGGCGGAGCGACTGGAGAACAACGGGCCCGTGGGCTTGCCCTCCACTTGGACGAAGGCCCCCGTGCTGCTGGAGCCGCCCCGCAGCCACGGTACCGGCGGACCGGCGGGACGATCCGCCCGTCCGATCTCCGGGGCGGGACCGTAAGGGCCAGCCAACGTGTCCGGGGCCTCGGCCGTGACGACCAGCGGCTCGTGCCGCAGCACGGCGTGGCCGACGGGCGGGGTCCTGAGCCGTGGGGAATCCTCAAGCCAGGCCTTGAACGCCGGTTCGGCGGCGGCGGACCGCGTCTTTTCCTCGGCCCTGAGGTCTTTCAGCAGGGCCTGCAGCTGCGACCAGCGGCCCTCATCCCCCTCCCCCGGCACAAACACCGTGGGCGGGGTGTCGTGGCGATTGCCGTCCATCGCCGGCATCGTGTTGTTCCGGAAAAACGCGGCGAACGCGTAAAAGTCCTTGGCCGAGACCGGGTCGAACTTGTGGTCGTGGCAGGCGGCGCAGCCCAAGGTCAGGCCGAGCCAGACCGTCGCCACCGTCTCGACCCGGTCCTTCGCGTAGATCGCCTCGTACTCCTCCGCGATTGCCCCACCCTCACTGGTTGTGGGCAGGCACCGGTTGAAGCCCGAGGCCACCTGCTGCGCGAGCGTGGCACCGGGCAGCAGATCACCCGCCACCTGCTCCAACGTGAACCGGTCAAAGGGCATATTGTCACGGAAGGCCCGGATCACCCAATCGCGGTACGGCCAGATGGACCGGTAATTGTCGATGTGGATGCCGTGGGTGTCCGCGTAGCGCACGGCGTCGAGCCACTGCCGCGCGAAATGTTCCGCCGAGGCCTCGGAGGCGAGCAGACGATCGACCGCGCGCTCGTAGGCCCCGGGGGCCCGGTCCGCGGCGAAACCCTGCAGCTCGGCGGGGGTCGGGGGCAGCCCCGTGAGGTCCAGCGCGGCGCGGCGCAACAGGCGGGCCGGAGCCTCCTCCGGGGCGGGCCGGAGCCCCTCCCTCGCCAGGCGCTCGGCGATGAAGGCATCCACGAGATTCCGCACCCACGAAGCGGCGCCAACCACGGGCACCGGGGCGGAGCGCACGGGCAGGAACGCCCAGTGCTCCTCGTAGCGGGCCCCCTCCGCGATCCAACGCTCCAGCAGGGCCACCTCCTCCGGACGCACGGTCTTGTGCGACTCCGGCGGCGGCATCACCTCCTCGGGATCCTTCGACTTGAGGCGCTCAATGAGCGGACTCCGCGCCGGGTCGCCCGGGACGATCGCGGCCTCGAGATCCCCATCGCCGCGCGGCTTGGTCGCGAACTCCGCGCGATCCAGGCGCAGCTTGGCCTTGCGGGTGGAGGAGTCCGGGCCGTGGCAGAGGAAACAGTTCTCGGCCAGGATCGGCTGAATCTGATCGTTGTAACTTACCGGCGGGGCGGAGGCCGCCCCCGCACTCAGGGGCACAAACGCGGCCACGGCCGCCAGCAGACGGAGGGGAGGAGCCATCGGAGACCTCCACTGCATCGCCGCACCGCCCGCCCGCCAAGCCAATTTGGCCGGAATTTTCGGGAGGTTATCCAGCTGTCCCGCCATCTTTCCGGGGCCGGCCGCCGCGGAAAGCCGCGGCGGCGGCGGAAAGCCCCGCGCCGCGCCTCAGCGGCCGGCCAGGCGCGCGAGCTTCGTGACCCGCCCGGCGAAGTTCCAGTCCTGGACAAAAAGATTGCCCGCCGCGTCGAAGGAAACCCCGTGCGGCGCGATGAAGATCCCGTCGCGCCAGTGCTCAGGCGCCAGCTTGAACTGCGCCCACTGCTTCTGGTCAGGGTTGTCACCGAGCGTGGCGACGACCGCGCCGGATTTGTCCACGATCGCGACCCGGCCCTCGAGCTCGGCCACGGCGACGAAATCCCCGTGGATCGAGGCCGCGCAGGGCCGGCGAAGACCGGTGGTGACCACCCCCAGCCACTTTCCCTCCAGATCCGTGTGGACCAACCGGCGGTTCTCCCGGTCGGAAATCAGCAGCCGGGGCGCGCCGAAGCGGGTGTCGAGGGCGATCCCGTGACAGGTCTTGAACTGATTGTCCCCTTCCCCGCGGGTGCCGATGGTCTTCAGGTAGCGGCGCTCCGGGCTATAGACGTGGACGACGCTGGCGCCGTACCCGTCGGCCACATAAATCCGCCCGTCCGGCGCGACGGTGACGGCCGTCGGGCGGAAGGCCGTGGCCTTGCCCTTGGGATCGGCGGGCTGGTTGTAGAACCCGCTCTCCTTGGGCATCCCGAGGGTCCACTGCGACTTGCCGTCCAGATCGAGTTTCACGATCTGCGGGCCCTTGACGTGCGCGGCGTAGATGAACTCCCGCCCGCCCTCGCTCCGGATCATCATCCCGTGGATCCCGCTGAACTCGGGCGCGATCGAACGCAGGTAGCGGCCGGAAGCCTCGAACACCAGGATCCCCGTCTTGTCCGCGTCGGTCGAAACATAGATGCGCCCCGCCGCATCCACCACGATGCCGCCGTGCGTCGGCCCGAGCGAGACCCCGGACGGGACCTGAGCCCAGCCGCCCGCAACCTGGAAGCGCCAATTGCCCGAACCGAGCGGAGCGGAGGGCAGCGGCGTGGCGCTCACCTGCCCGAGGGGCAGCGCGAGATCGACGTGGGCGTGGACGGCCGCAGGCAAAGCCACGGCCAGCAGGAGGAGTGAGCGGGGGTACACGATTGGACCCAAACGACCGCCCCCGCGCGCGTCAAGCGGCCCGGCGCCGGCTCGCCGGTTGACGCGCCCCTGAAGCAGGCCCACGTTCCCCGACCCGCCCGATGGCCGACTTCCTCACCGACAAACCCGCGAAGCTGGAACGTGCCTTCCTCGTGGGCGTGCAAACACCGGATATGCCCGCGGGCGAGGCGGCCGAGCTGCTGGCCGAACTCCGGGAACTGGTCGAGAACCTCCGCATCCAGGTCGCGCGCGCCGAGCTCGTGAACCTGCGCCGCGCCACCCCTGCCCTGCTGCTCGGCTCCGGCAAGGCCGAGGAACTCGTCGCTCTGGCCAAGGCGGAGGGGGCGGACGTGATCGTCTTCGACGAGGAGCTCTCCCCGGCCCAGCAGCGCAACTGGGAGGAGCTTTCGGGGCTCGCTGTGATCGATCGCCAGGAGGTCATCCTCGAGATCTTCGCCGATCGCGCGCATACCCGGGAGGCCATCCTCCAGGTGGCCCTCGCCCGGATGGAGTATTCCCTGCCGCGGCTCACCCGAGCCTGGACGCACCTCTCGCGCCAGCGTGGCAAGGGCGCGATGGGCGGCGAGGGCGAGACCCAGCTGGAGCAGGACCGCCGCATCGTGCGCGACCGGATCACCCACCTGAAGGCGGAGCTCGCCGCCGTGGTCCGCCAGCGCGACGTCCAGCGCCGCCGCCGCCAGCGCGTGCCGGTCCCGACCTGCGCCATCGTGGGCTACACCAACGCCGGCAAATCAACCCTGCTGAACACGCTCACCGGGGCCCACGTCCTCGCGGCGGACAAACTTTTCGCCACCCTCGACCCCACCACCCGCCAACTGGCGCTGCGCGGCAACCAGAAGCTGCTGGTGACCGACACGGTCGGCTTCATCCGCCGCCTGCCCCACGGCCTCATCGAGGCGTTCAAGGCGACCCTTGAGGAGGTCGTGATCGCCGACTTCCTCGTCCACGT
>SXGQ01045545.1_pt1 | contig 12017 bp, 9 predicted proteins | sample 3178371 | NCBI WGS metagenome assembly SXGQ01 (sample SAMN11356859, study PRJNA531348) | freshwater metagenome | isolation source: freshwater sample F1-20 | place: China: Fuxian Lake, Yuxi | collected 2017-12-25 | reverse complement strand
GCGCGAGGCGAGCGCGGGCTGCGTGTTCAGGAATCCCGAAGGGGACAAGGCCGGCCGGCTCATCGACGCCAGCGGGCTGAAGGGGCGCGCCGTCGGCCCCGTCGCCGTCTCGCCCGTCCATGCCAACTTCCTCGTCAACGCGGGCGACGCCCGCGCGGCCGACTTCCTCGCCCTGATGCGCGTCGTGCGCGCCGAGGTGAAGGCCCGGCAGGGCGTCGAACTCCAGCCGGAAATCATCGCCCTCGGGCGCGAATGGAAGGAGCTCCTATGAGCCTCGCCCCGGAAATCGTCGTCCTCTGCGGCGGGCTTTCCTCCGAACGCGAGGTCTCCCTGCGCTCCGGCCGCGCCGTCGCCTCGGTGCTGCCCGGCGCGCGCCTGGCCGAGCTCGCGCAGGACGCCCTGCCGGGATGGCTCGACGGCGCCAGGCACGTCGTCTTCCCGGTCCTGCACGGCGGCTGGGGCGAGGACGGGCGCGCGCAGGCCGAGCTGGAAGCCCGGGGCGTCGAGTTCGCCGGCTGCGGCGCGGCCGCCAACGCGCTCTGCATGGACAAGGTCGCGACGAAGCGGGCCATGCGCGGCGCGGCCGTCCCCGCCGTCCCGGAGGTCGCCTTCGAAGGCGCGGCCAAGCCGACGGCCTCCGCCCTCGTCGCCGCCTTGGGCGACCAGCTCGTGATCAAGCCTTCGGACCAGGGCAGCAGCGTCGGGCTCTTCATGATCGCCGGCGCGGCCGAGGCGGCCCGGGCGCTGGCCGCCCTCCCTCCCGCCGGCCGCTGGATGGCCGAGCGCCGCCTGCGCGGGCGCGAGTTCTCGGTCGGGATCCTCGACGGCCGGCCCATGGGGATCGTCGAGATCGTGGCCCTGACCGGCGTGTACGACTACCAGACCAAATACACCAAGGGCGCCTCGGAATATCGATTCCCCGCGGAGCTGCCGGCCGCGACCGCCGAGGCCGTCGCCGCCGCCGCCGCCCGGCTCTTCGCCGCCTGCGGCTGCCGGGACTTCGCGCGGGCCGACGTCATCCTTGAGCCGGACGGCCGCTTCTATTTCCTCGAGATCAACACGATGCCCGGCATGACCGAAACCAGCCTGATGCCCAAGAGCGCTTCCTGCGTCGGGCTCGACTTCCCCGCGCTCGTGCGCCGCATGATCGCCCCGGCGCTCGCGCGCGCCGCCCGCCCCGCCCGCCGCTGACATGGGTTTCTTCGACGACCTCTTCCGCAAGCGCCGCGACGCCTTCATGGGCCCCGCGGACCGCGACTGGCGCACGCTCGTGCCGCAGGACGTCAACCGCGTGCCGGCGGGCGAGATCGGCCGCAAGCGCGCCGTGCGTTCGCGCCTGCCGACGGCGCTCGCCGTGCTCTTCTTCGCGGCCGTCGCGGGCCTGCTCTGGTGGGCCGTCGACGAGACCGGCGCCGCCGCGCCCGCCGGCTCGCTCCGCTTCAAGACCGACGGCTTCCTGACGGCGGATTTCGTGCGCAAGCTCGTCGCCGCCGGTCCCGAGGGCTTCGCCCGCGACGTCCGCTCCATCAAGGCCGAGCTGGAGTCCGACAACCAGGTCGTCGCCGCGGACGTCCGTCGCCGCGGCGACGGTTCGCTGGAGGTCGCCCTGCGCGAGCGGCTCGCCGTGGCCAAGGTGGCCGTCCCGCCGGCCAAGGGGTCGCCGATGCAGGTCCGCCTCGTGGCGGCCGACGGCCAGACGTTCGCCGGCGCGGGTTATCCCGAGCAGGCCGTGCGCAACCTCCCCGAACTCCGGGATTACCGTTCGACCGGGTCCGACGACGCGATGCTCATCGAGGGCGTCGAGGTCGCCGCACCGTTCCTGCTCGCCGTGCGCACGCAATACCCGCAGCTCTACAAGCAGTGGTCGGCGGTGTCGCTGCGCGACTGCTTCGGGGCCCAGGAGGATTCCCCGGGCTCGAACCTGCGCGTCGCCGTGCGCCCCGGCACGCAGCCGATGGACCGCCCCGCGCTGGTCGAGATCGTCTTCTCCACCGCGAACTGGCGCAACGAGCTCGCGCTGCTTTCCCGGATCAACGTCGACGAGCTCCTCCGCCGCCCCGGCACCACCTCGCAGGCCTACGTGCTGAAGATGTCCATCCAGAACCGCACCCACGCCGCCGCGCCCGTCCCCGAACCCCGCCTCGTCCCCGCCCCTCTCCGATGACCCCCAAGCAACTTCCCTCCCTCATCGCCGTCATCGACATCGGCACGCACAAGACCGCGAGCCTCCTCGGCCAGCTGATCGACGGCCAGGCCCGCATGCTCAGCTTCAGCGAGCGCCGCACCGAAGGCGTCGTGAAGGGCGTCGTCACCGACCTCGAGAAGCTCACCCACTGCGTGCACGAGGTCGTCAACGACATCGAGCGCGGCGCCGGCCGCGCGGTCGAGCACGTCTACCTCTCGCTCTCCGGGCCCGCCGCCGAAGGGGAGCGCGTCAAGGGCTTCATCGCCGTGCCCGCGCACGACGGCAAGGTCACCGCCAAGGACGTCGCCGACGCCGTCGCCTCGGCCAAGCGTCTCGAACCCCCCGCGGGCCGGACGACCATCCTCTACATGCGCCAGCCGACCCTCCTCGACGGCCGGCCGGTGGCCAACGCGGTGGGCATGACCGGCCGCCGCCTCGAGGTCACCTTCTGGCGCGTGACGATGGAGGAGGGCAACATGCGGATGCGCGTGGGCATGGTCAACGGCCTGAGCATCCGCGTGCGCGACTTCATCCTGGCCTCGCACGCCGCGGCCTGCGCCACCGCGGGCGACGCCGACAAGCAGGGCGGGGTGCTCGTGATCGACATGGGCGCCGGCACGACCGACTGGATCCTCTACTACAAGGAGCACATCCTCTGCGCGGGCTCGATCCCGGTGGGCGGCGAGCACCTCACCAACGACCTCAGCGTGGCGCTGCGCATCAGCCGCGAGACGGCCGAGGACCTCAAGGTCCGCTTCGGCTCCGCGATGCACCGCGAGGGCGACGCCAACCAGACGATCTGGAAGGACGGCGACAAGGGCGTCGGCGACCAGCAGTTCAACCGCGGCACGATCACGCAGGTGCTGTCGCTGCGCTACCAGGAGACGATCGAGTTCGTGCGCAAGGACATCCTGCGCCGCCTCGAGGCCATCTTCCCCGGCCATGCCGTGAAGCTCGACCACAACATGATCCCCTCGGGCGTCATCCTCGCCGGCGGCTCGGCCAACCTCGCCGACGCCTGCGAGGCGGTCCAGCTCGTCACGGGGCTGACCGCGCGCGTGGGCGTGCCCAACTTCGACAACGAGTCGCTGCGCAAGCCGGAATACGCCGGCGTCGTGGGCCTGATGACCGCGGCGCTTGCGGACGCGCCGGCGGCGCCGCGCCGGCGGCGCGGGCTGCTGGCCCAGCTCAAGGAGCTTTTCCGATTCTAAGATGCCCGCCCCCGCCTCCATCCTGCTGGTCGGCCTCGGCGGCGCGGGCTGCTCCATGGTCACGCGCCTGGCCCCGCAGCTGCCGCCGGAGGTGACCGCCGCGCTCCTCGACACCGACGCGCGTTCGCTCCCCGCGGCCGGCGAGCGCGCCGCCCTCCAGCTGGGCCGGGCCCAGACGCGCGGGATGGGCACCGGCGGCGAGGCGGCCCTCGGACTGGCCTCGGCCGAATCCGAGGAGCCGGCGCTCCGCCGTCTCTTCGCCGGCGTGCCCGTCGTCGTGCTCGTCACCGGCCTCGGCGGCGGGACGGGCAGCGGCGCGGCCGCGACGGTGGCGGCCCTGGCCGCGGAGGCCGGCGCGACCGTGCTCGCCTTCGCGACGATGCCGTTCTCCCACGAGGGCGAACGTCGCATGCGCCAGGCCAACGAAGCCGCCGCGAAGCTGGGGCAGAAATGCCAAGGCCTCGTCGTGGTCCATAACGACCTGCTGCTGCAGCAGGTCGCGCCCGACGCGCCTCTGTCCGAGTCCTTCGCCGCCGCGGACGGCTGGGTGGGCGGCGCCTTGCGCGGGCTCGCCGGCGCGTTCGCGCCCGGCGCCCTGGTCGCCGTCGATCCGGCGGCGCTCCGTTCGCTCCTGTCCACGCCCGGTTCGCCCACCTTGTTCGCCTTCGGCGTCGGCCAGGGCGAAGGCGCGGCGATGAAAGCCGCCCGCGCGGCCGTCGACTGCCCGCTCGCGCATGCGCCGGGGGCCGTCGCCAAGGTCGCGTCGCTCTTCGTGCACGTCGCCGGCGGCCCGGCGATGACTTCGACGGAAGCCTTCGAGGCCGTCGGCGCCGTGCGCGCGCGTTTCGGCGGCGAGACCTCGACGATCCTCTGCGCGCGCGTGGAGGCGGGACTCGGCGACCGCATCGAGGTCTCGGTGCTCGGCGCCTCCCTGCCGGCGCCGAAGGCGCCAGCCCGGCCGAAGAAAGGCGCCAAGGCCGACGATCCCACGCAGCCGATCTTCGAGTTCGCGACGGAGGAGTCCATGCGCCGCGGGTTGTTCGGCGGCACGCCGATGACGTTCATCGACGGCCAGGACGTCGATGTGCCGTCCTATATCCGCAAGGCGGTGCGCCTGCCGCCGGCGCCCTGAAGTTCGCTTCCCGGTTGCGCCCCGCCCGGGTCCGCCTACGTTCGGACCTATGCCCGTGTTCGACGTCGCCGCCTGCCGCCAGGACTTCCCGATCCTGGGTCGTTCCGTGCGCGGCCGGCCGCTGGCCTACCTCGACAACGCGGCCACCTCCCAGAAGCCTTGGGCGGTGATCAAGGCCCTGGAGCGTTATTACGCCGAGCAGAACGCCAACGTCCATCGCGGCGTGCACCTCCTCAGCGAGGAGGCCACCGCCGCCTATGAAGCGGCCCGCGGATCCGTCGCCCGGTTCCTCGGGCTGAAGGACGCCCGCGGCTGCGTCTTCGTGCGCGGCGCCACCGAGGGCATCAACCTCGTCGCCGAGTGCTGGGGCCGGTCCAACCTCAAGGCCGGCGATGAGATCCTGCTCACCCATCTCGAGCACCACGCGAACATCGTGCCTTGGCAGGTCATCGCCGAGCGCACCGGCGCCAAGGTCGTCGTCACGCCCGTCACGCCGCGCGGCGAGGTCGACCTCGTCGCCTTCAAGGGACTGCTTTCCGCCCGCACCAGGCTCGTCGCCTTCGCGCACGTCTCCAACGCCCTCGGCACCGTCAATCCCGCCGCCGAGATGACGCGTCTCGCCAAGGCCGCCGGCGCCGTGGTGCTCATCGACGGCTGCCAGGCGGCCGCGCATTTCCACGTCGACGTGCCCGCCCTCGGCTGCGATTTCTACGCCTTCTCCGGCCACAAGACCTTCGGGCCGACGGGCATCGGCGTGCTCTGGGGCCGCCCCGAGCTGCTCGACGCGCTGCCGCCTTACCAGTTCGGGGGCGACATGATCCGCAAGGTCGATTTCGCCGGCACCACCTACCGCGAGGCGCCCGAGCGCTTCGAAGCCGGCACGCCGGACATCTCCGGCGCGATCGCCCTCGGCGTGGCGCTGGAATACCTCATGCCGATCCAGGCCTCCGCGCACGCGCACGAGCAGGCCCTGCTCGCCGCCGCGACCGAACGGCTCAGGGCGATCAAGGGACTCACGATCGTGGGCGAAGCGCCTGAGAAGGTCGCCGTGATCTCCTTCAACCTCGAGGGCGGCCACCCGCATGACGTCGGCACGCTGCTCGACGCGGACGGCATCGCCATCCGCACCGGCAATCACTGCTGCATGCCGCTCATGAAGCATTACGGGCTCAGCGGCACCGCCCGCGCCTCCTTCGCGTTCTACAACACCTTCGAGGAGGTCGACCGCCTCGCGGTCTCGCTGGAGAAGGCGCGGAAGATGATGGCCTGAGCCGGGCGGCAGGCCTCAGTCGAGCAGCTGGCCTTCTTTCAGCAGAATCGCCCTCAGCTGCGCGTAGTCGACGTCCTGGACGGCGAGTCCGCCGTCGAGGGCGAGGGCCGCCGCGGCGCCGGCGCTCTGGCCGAGGATCATGAAGACCGGCTCCATGCGCGAGGAGCCGAAGGCCGGGTGGGTGGAGGAGATGACCGTGGGGACGAGCAGATTGACGCAGTCCGCCTTCTTCGGGCGGATCGCGCGATAGCTGATGCGATAGGGCTTGGGCACCGCGTAATCGAACTGGCCTTCGACGCCGACCATGTCGCCCTGCCACTCGCGCTGGGCGGCGGTGATCTCCTCGGGCTTGGAGGTGCGCAGGTGGGTGATGTGGGCGTCCTTGGCCGTCTTATAGATGATTCGGCGCACGACGTGCGAATCCATGATGAAACTGCCGAGCCCTACGGAGTCCTCGACGCTCGTCTTCCCGAGGCAGTCGTGCTCGGTGAGCACGTAATCTCCGCGGAGGCGGCGGCCTTCGCGCACGTAGAGTTCGTGCGGCCAGCCGGCGGTCTCGGGGAATTCCTTCTTCGGCAGGCCGAAGCGACGAACGCGGTCCCGTAGTTCGGCCGGGATGCTCGGATCGTTGGCGAGGAAGTAGAGGTAGCCCTGCTGGTAGTTCACATGGTCCTGGAAGATCCGCTCGCGTTCCGCGTAGCTTCCTTCGGCCCAGCCGAGGCTGCCGCCGACGTAATCGAGCGAGACCGGCCCGGCGCTGTTGCAGTCGCCTTCGTTGAGCTTGAGCGGCCCGCGGGAGTAGACGAGGTTCCACCAGGTCGAGTCCGGCGCGGCGTTGACGTAGCGCTTGAGCAGTTCGTAGCGTTCGGTCCGGTACTGGGCCGGCTTGGGCCAGGGCAGGGGGTCCTTCTGGGTCGCGAACACGCGGAAGCAGAACGGCTGGTAACGCTTGTCGGGCTTGCCATGATCTTCGGCGGCGTAGGGCGTGCCGTCCACGCCTTCGATGACCCCGCTGCCGGGGTCGCCCGGGACGACGTAAGGGTCGACGCGCCACTGGAAGTTGTGGGGCGCGGAGCGCGCGCCGATCTGGACGCCGTTGAGCTTCTCGCCGAACTCGGCGCCGGCTTCGCGCCCCGCCACGTGGGCGACGCCGGCGCGGGCGAGGAGGTCGCCCTCGTACGTCGTGTCCATGAAGACCTTGCCGCGGACGGCGTGGCCGTTCTCGAAGACCACCTTGGTGATGCGGGCGCCGTCGCGTTCCACGCGCTCGAGCCGGTGCTCGAAGAAGACCGGGATGTCCAGGTCCGCGAGCATCGTCAGGAAGAGCGTCTCGACCTCGGCCGGGCTCTGGACCTGCTTCTTGAAGAAGTCGAGGAAGACCTTCTTCGCCATCCCGCCGATGGCTTCTTTCTTGCCGTAGTCGACGTCGCTCAGGCCGGAGGACGACATCCCGCCGACGTGGCGGCGGAAGACGAAGATCGCCGCCGACCTGCCCATCTTCTTCGCCTGGCAGGCGGCGGAGACCGCGGCCGGGCTGGCGCCGTAGATCACCACGTCGAAGTCGTAGGTCTGAGGTTCGGCGGCTTTCGGCACCGGGTAATAATATCTCAAGCCGGGGCTGGGCGTGGTCGGCCGGGGCAGTTCCTTGGCCGGGGCGGCGCCGGCGCAGGCCGTGGCCAGGAGCAGGAGGCAGTACGGGGATCGCATCGGGCCCGAAACTAGGAGCGGACGTGATGGAATCAATCTTCGTGACGGAGATTTCTGGTATTATTCCGACATCGGCGGATCGCGCTCCGCCGCGGCTGGCGCGCGCCGCAGGACGTCGAGGATGCCTTGGACTTCCCAGTTGCGGCACGCGCCCGCGAAACCCAGCAGGGCCCTGGCTTCGTGGAGGTCGTCGGGGTGGTTGCCCGGCGGCCAGTCGAGCCAGCTGCGGTCATGGGTGTGCCGGGCGTCCTGAAGCAAGGGGAGGAGGGCGTTGACGCACAGCGTGTCGGCGCGGCCGGCGGGCAGCAGGCAGGCGAAGACCTCGTCGACCAGCCGGCGCCGCGCCGAGGGCAAGGGAGAGCAGGGGAGCGTCTCGGCCCAGTCGCGGAGGCGGGCGCGCCAGTCGGGTCGGCGACGGTTGAGTTCGAGGTATTGCGCCAGCCGGCGGTGCGGGTGGCCGGCGGGGCGGAGGCCGCGCAGGCGCCATCGCCCGCATTTCTCCATGTACATCGCGTCGATCCCCACGATGAGCATCTGTTCGGGCGAATAAGCGCGGGCCAGTTCGGACATCGGGGCGCGGTTGCCGCCGAGCCCGAGCGCTTCGACGAACAGTTCGTGGCAGGCCGCGTCCCACCCCGCCTCCTTCACGCGGGCGCGGGCGTGCTTGGTCTTGTTCCGGACGCGCTCGAGCGCGCGGCGCCGCAGGCCCGGGGCCAGGTCGGGTTCCGCGGCGCGGACGCGACGGGCCACTTCGCCGGCGCGGCCGCGGAGTTCGAGCAGCGCGTCTTCCTCGGCGAGGTCTTCGAGGTCGCGCGGCAGGTAGGGCAGGAGCACCGCCGTCTCCGGCCGTCGTCCGGCTGACGTGAGCACGTCCTGGGCGCCCGGCAGGAGGACCGCGTGGAGGATCACGCCGTCGTACCGCGGATCGCGGTCATGTCCGTGGGCGCGCCAGTCCGCGCTGCGCAGGTGGATCTCCACGTCGCCGCGTTGGCGGCGGCCGTCGACCCGGAGTTCCGCGCCGAGGAAGTCAGGGCCGGCGCCGCGGTTCCAGTCGCCGGGGTGGACGATCTCCACGGACGCGCCGGAGGAGGCGAGCATCGGCCCGCGGACTTCGCCCGAGGCCCAGAGCCGTTGGATGGCGCGTTCGCCGATGGCGAAAGGGCCGTAGGGTCCGTCGATCTCCTCGACGCGCGCGGTGGTGCTCATGCGCGCATCCACGCCGAAACGGGCGGACTTGGGAAAGCCGGAGAATCCCCAAGGGAAAGGCACCGAATCCGCTTGAGGGAAGACCCCAGCCGCCGTTGAATCCCGCTTACGGAGAGGTGGCAGAGTGGTCGATTGCAGCTGACTTGACATCAGCCGAGCCGCAAGGCTCCGGGGGTTCGAAGCCCTCCCTCTCCGCCCTTATCACCTTATCCTCTCGGGCAAGCTGGAGGTCGAAATATCAACCGGAAGCTTAAGGATTTCCCGTGCATCGTTCATGATTTTTACGGCTACTCCGATGTCAGAGCGGGTAAAGGGAGGTTCAAGTTTCAGTTGCGCATCATGAATTCCCCAGACTGCTTTGGAGAAAACAGTGGCGCTGTATGAAGTCAGGTTGTCCCTTCTAAGGGATACCGCGCAGCTGTTATCATCAACAAGCCAGGCTTTGAATTCCTGAACTCGCTTAACGGCTGTAGAGTATGCTTCGACTTCCGCAGGCGTAGCTTTGTCTTGCTTGGTGTGAAGAGGGGCTTGGGCCACCTGCAGAACTTGCAAGACCTTCATTCGCAAGGCGTCGGCTTCATTTACAGAGTTGATTCTAATTTTTCCGTCAAACGGGCCAAGGGATGGCTCAGCTTGAAGGCCAGCCGAGAGTAAAAGAGTTATTAGCAGGAAGCGCATGCCTTAGGTTTTCGGAGGCTTTGCATAATTACAAATATAAACATACAATACTCAACAGTTATTGACGAATAATAAGCCCGAGGTATCTATTGAGTATGAAAAATGTTTTGGTTTTGCTGGCGCTTTTAGCGGGGGTTTTCACCCAGGCTCAGACTAGGGGCGTACGCGATCAGAATGTGCCGGCTGAGAGGCTGTATGTAGACCTTTCGAAAGTCCCTTTGAGTCCTGAAAATGAGAAGGCTTTTGTTAGTTTCTACCGCTCTTTCATCGAAGTCCATGCCGTCGATGACGAGGGTGAAATTATCCCGGGCAAAGGACTTCCGGACGAGCAAGAGACGAAGTTGCGCTTACTGCATTATGTAGCCCAAAAGAACCCCGAATTCACCGTCAGGATAGGCAGGCGCTGTAAGGCATGTCTCGGAAATTCAAAAGTCTGGGTTAAGGTTGAGCCGAATGATCCGCTTTCGTTTGCGAAGATGGAGATCGATTGTCCGGATTGTCCTTCAGATGGGCTCATAGAGACCGAAGTCACTTACCGATTTATATTCACGTCCCATAATCTTCCGCCGCTTCCCGAGAAGCCGCGAGTTGTCAAGCACCGTGCTTTGGTGGTCAAAGCCCTTGCCGGAGATGTCCAAAGTCAGGTGGAGTACGCGGCGATGCTTGAAGACGGGACCAGCAACGTCGGCAAGGACGAAGAATTGGCGAAAGATCTATATTCGAGGGCTTTGGTGGGCGGGAGCATGCGCGGCCTTGAAGGCCTGTTGCGCATGGAGCAAAAGCCGAGAGCACCCCTCAGCTCTCAACCCAGATTTCCCTATGTCCTTCAGCTCGTCCAGGCGAAGCTAAGCGCCGAAGACCGGGAAAGAGGGATTTTTGAAGTCAATCCGGATCGGCTAGCAGTCGCGGTACCTCAAGGTCTCAGTTACATTGAAGCTAAGATTGCCGAGCTTGAAGCGCGGACTTTGTTATCCAACTTTAACACAAAAGATCTGAAGCTGGGCCATCTGGGCAAGAACGCCACGCGGGAATTACTCGCGCCGCTAAAGGCTCAGATGGAAAAGCACCCTCCGGTTTCGGCCCGCGCCAAAGTAGAATTTGTGCTCCTTGATTTGGCCCTTTCCGCAGAGACTCAGGTAATCGGTGGAGACCGACTGGCCTTGCTCAAGCAGGCAGCCATTTCATTGGACCCAGTGGCTTTTGGAATGCTGGCTGATATTGGTATCCGTGGCTTGAATGGCGGGAAAAATCTACAATCTGCGGCTATATTCCTGGTAATTTCTCTACAATTACAGCCAAGTAACTTGGCTCGATCTAAATTGGAAAGCCTCGACTCAAGGTACGACCGGAAAGTCTGCACCGAAATGCTCGATGAATTTAATCGAACGAAGATTAACGGAAAAGCCAACCCATACTTCATTGACGCGGTTTTGAAATTCAATTCCCTCAAATAAGTATGCACATGAAACTTAAGATTGCTTCCGCGTCTTTGGCGGCTGTCTGCGCATGTATCCTGATGTATGCGGTCTCACGTGCGTTATTTTCAAAAACCGAGATCAGCGGGAAGATCATGGTGGTTCAGCGTAACGCCGAGGTCCGCAAACTTGCCTTGGTTAAGGTTCACGTGGTGCCATCCGAAGAAGCCCATGCTTGGCGTGATTCCGTCAGCGAGAGATGCAGGCGTATCCTCGAGCAGTCTGCCCGGTGCCGAGAGAATTCCGAGAGTGAGAAGATGGCATTGGCCCTCGACTATGACACAAGGATTCGTCGCCTTGAGTCGTTGCTCGGGTCGGCGACTGAAATCAGGGATGCAGCTAGGGAGTTCTGGTTAGTTGATCCGAATCAGCCCACCAAGAAACGGCGTTTTTTCGAAGTGGTGGCTAGGGATGGCATGCCATCGTCGAAAGATGTTGAACAGCACGCCATGGCTGCGAAGTGGGACCGATGCTATGAGGTTTTACGAAACGGCGTTGTTCCGGAGTTAGAGTTGTCGCTTAGTAGCCTTAAGGATAGGAAAGACAGGGAGCTGAGAAGGATGGATGACGAACTCAAAAAGGATTTGTCGGAATTAAGGCGCCGCTTCGATGAAGCCACTTCTTACGACGGGCTCACCGAAATTCCTGGGCATCTCAAGGTTGCAGGTACGGTTGTCTCGGACGATAACGGAGAGTTCTCGATCAATGTGCCTCCTGGTGATTATTACCTTGTCGCCCGAGGGGCTAGAACGGTCTTCGACAAGGAGGAAAGGTACTATTGGGCCAAGAAGGTGACTGTCCCATCCGATGAATCAGAGCGCTGTTTGATGGGAAATCATAGCATGCTGGATGGAGAAGAGCCGAGCCTGTGGAATGGCTTGCAAGAACTTATCCGTAACTACTCTGCGCAAAAATAGTAATTTGTCCGACGTATAGCCCGCACGCGCAAGCATAGCCTTTTTGAATGCGGAATCCTGACAAGCAGTGTTTGAGCATGTCAGTATTCTGCCTTGAGCCGCGCCCGGCGGACTTGCTGGTGCGGATGCTGGTCGGTGAGGTGAAGGTCGTCGGGACTTTGCCCGCGGGGCCGCTGCTGCTGTGCGGGAACCATGTCAGTTACCGGGACGTGTTCCTGTTCGGGATGATCCGTTCG
>SXGQ01513262.1_pt1 | contig 12019 bp, 10 predicted proteins | sample 3178371 | NCBI WGS metagenome assembly SXGQ01 (sample SAMN11356859, study PRJNA531348) | freshwater metagenome | isolation source: freshwater sample F1-20 | place: China: Fuxian Lake, Yuxi | collected 2017-12-25 | reverse complement strand
TTTAAGGCAGGTATTGTCTTTTCCGGGAGCGCACCAACAATCACGTCCCCAATCTCTAAATGACTCAATGATTGGCTTCAAAGCTGCCTTACGAGTCAGAACTGCGCCACCTTCCCCAGTAGTTATGTGGTGAGCAGGGTAGAAACTTAGAGTTGAGAGGTCTCCGAAACTTCCAAGGTTCTTGTCTCGATAGGTTCCCCCTAGGGCGTCGCAGTTATCTTCAATAAGCCAGAGGTTATGTTTCTCTGCAAGTTTTGTCACAATATCTAGATTAAATGGGTTACCTAAGGTATGAGCCATCATTATCGCTTTTGTTTTTGGTCCTATTGCAGCCTCTAGCACCTCAGAGTTAGCCACATAAGTCCCAAGTTCTATATCTACATAAACTGGAACTAAGCCATTTTGAAGAATTGGCGCTACCGTTGTAGGAAACCCTGCATCAACAGTTAGTACTTCATCTCCCGGGAGCAGTCTTCGATCTCCGAGCCTCTTACTCGTTAAGACAGAGAGAGCAACAAGGTTTGCTGAAGAGCCTGAATTGACCATAAAGGCATGTCTTACGCCTACTCGCTTAGCAAGCTTGCTTTCAAACTCTTCTGTGTGAGGTCCTGATGTAAGCCAGAACTCGCCTGCAGCCAACATTGCAGAGGCTATTTCCTGCACTCCAAAGAATTTCCCAGTTACTGGGATAGGGGTTTCTCCTGGGATAAAGGGTTTTGATTTATGAATGGTTTCAAAGACATCCTGGGCCAGGGTATTAATCCGGCCAAGCAAGCTCTCATCCATTGGATTCCCTTACAAGGTGGGTGGCAAAACTTCGGACAGGTTGAATACTACAATCAAGATATGTTTGGAGATGCCTTAAAAAGGCTTAAGCAACCGATTTTCATCACAGGCCATACTGGGTTTAAAGGCAGTTGGCTAGGTCTACTTCTAGATCATCTGGGCATTGGACACTTTGGTTATTCACTGGAGGCCGAGGTAAATTCTCTATTTAGAAGAGCAAATCTTGGCAGTTCTTCTAGAGGGGCAATAGGAGACATAAGGGACTTAGATAACCTTTCGAGATTTCTTGGGCAAGTTAATCCTTCGGTCGTGGTTCATTTAGCCGCCCAACCCCTAGTGCTAAAGTCTTACGAAGAACCCCTTGAAACATTCCAAACAAATTGTATAGGTACGGCTAATCTCTTAGAAGCTGCTTTCCAAACACCGTCGGTAAAAGTAATTCTTGTTATCACAACAGACAAGGTATATAGAAACGAAAATAAAGGAAGCAGATTTAGTGAAAACGATCCTTTGGAGGGAAAAGATCCTTACAGTGCTAGTAAGGTTGCAGCAGAATCAGTATGTGCGGCGTGGCAACAAAGAGCAAAAGTTTCAGGTGGTCCTAGAGTAATTGTCGCTCGAGCCGGTAATGTAATAGGTGGTGGAGACTTCGCCGATAATCGTTTAATTCCTGATCTGATTCGTTCATTTTTGTCAGGAGATAAAGTAAAGATTAGAAATCCAAAGGCAACTAGGCCGTGGCAACACGTGCTGGATCCCTTGATTGGGTACCTAAAATTTATTGAGTATTCTTTATCTGAGAATCACCAAGTGCCTGCTTTGAATTTTGGCCCGCTTGAACCAAGTTTGGAAGTTTGCAGAGTTCTAGAGATTTTTGAAAGTACCTTTCAGGGGAAGATTTTGAGTGAATCAGAATTGAAGAATGATTCCTTTGAGTCACAGAGACTAGATTTGAACTCAACCAAAGCGACAAATCTCCTAGGCTGGGAACCTAGGTGGAACCAAGAAGAAGCGATAGCAAAAACAATTAATTGGTGGAACAAGGTTATTTTTGAGAAGAGTGGAGCCTTAGAAATGTGTCAAAATGACATAAATATTGCTCTAAACAGAGATTAAATTATCAAAACTATGCCAATAGTTAGGCTCTTGCAAAGCCACTTAGGTTCAACACTTTAGCAAAAGCACTTGCGAATTTAACAAATAGATTTCCAAAGACAGAGAGTTTATATCCATTACCAACTTCGTCTAATAGACCAAGCTGTTCTTGCTCATCCAGTCTTTGGGCTACAACAGCGGTATCTAAGGGTGAAAGTTCTTTGAACTTTACGATCTCTTCAATTTTCACTGAGGATGAAGACGAAAGCTCATTAACCCACTTTAGGACAAATACAGAGCGGCTCCTATCGATATTCAATGTTAATGTTGTAATAATCACAAACGAAATAGCTATTACAGCTAATTCTTGGTTGAGAAATATACTTCGCTTTCCAGTTATTCGAAAAAGTATTAAAGCTATATATGTAAAAAGAGAAGTGGTGCATATCTGGAGAAATAGAAACGTTTCAGTATCAAAAGTCCTCCAGATTACCAATAACAAGAGAATTAAGGTTGTGCCAGCAAGCGAGAAAGTGATCTTTTTAAGTTCACTTCGTGCTATAGAAATGAAACTTTTCAATTACGTTCTAGCCTTTCACTTACGAGAATGAAACTTATGATAAAGCCTTGCAATATAGTGGACATCACATATCTTCCTAGTGAGCTAGGACCGATTACAAAGAGCGATAGGTGAAGAAGAAGAGTTGGCGAGAGAGCAATGCAGAGATTTAACAAGTTACGCTTCTTTAATCTCGTGAGAATGAACAGAGTTATAGGCCATAGCCACATACCACCCCAACTCCAAAACCAAGATGCTTGGTTTATCAATAAGGTAAGAGTTTGAGCGAGAACCTCTAAGGGTAGGAACACAGGAATCGATACTTCAACAGATTTTTCATCTATCGAGGGGTGCAGTAAGCCCGGCCCGCTCTGTAGAGCAACATTTGTGCCTTCTCCGAGCGGGATGCTCACATCCCATGGAATCTGGTTTGAGGGCGGCTGAAAGAAAGGTGGAGGAAGAGCAACCCTAGATCTCTGAATATGCGAAACGATAGGAATTGCAGGGCTCTCTGAAACTAACGAGAAAAATACTTTTGTTAGTTGTCGATCGACTGATAAACCATTCGATTCAAACAGGCTTAGTTCTAGCGGGGCGGCCAATTCATCGGGATTTGAACAACTGACCCTCTTTAACCATTGAGCTTTGCTGGCGTATCTTTCTAAAACTACCCACTGGTCTTGAGAAACTTCTACTTCAGGGTGTTGGACTATGCACTTTAAGTCAATCAACATTAGGCGTGGCAGAGTAGATTGGACAAAAGAAACTGATGTTTGACCTGTAGATATACCTGAGTTAGACAAGAAATAGACTCCAAGAGAAAATCCTAAAACTACTATTGCAAATTTCTTTGAGTTTTTAAGAAATAAGTAAGCACAAAATAAAGCAACAATCACAATCCCTGTCTGTGTAGTCAAAAGGCAGAATGCTGCAAGTAACACATTCGCCCGCAAGCTAAAATCCTGTTTTTTTTCTTCTAAATTACATTTAGCATGAATCAAAATTGAAGAAAGAATTATGAGCCCTGATGCTTGGAATACATCGTGGCTAATCGATACTCCAAATACGCCATACAGCGGAGTGGCCATTATCGCCGTTAGAGCTCGACGCCGGATTTTGTCGGTTGTTGGCAGAGACTGAATGAACAGATAAAGACTATAGGTTAACAACGATAGACCAAGAAGTGATAGAACATAGATTTGAGAACCAGAGAAAGTTAAGATCTTAAATATCCAAAAGTAACTAGCCCCCCACCAAGCCGTAGATTCTCCGCTTTGCACCATACGCGTTAATAGCGCGTAGTCATATCCCAATTTTCCTGGGAAGCAAGCCAAGTACCAAAAAGCAAATAGCAGGATTCGATGTATTCCAATTTTTTCAATAGCTAATTTCACAGGTTCAGTCTACAGACCTAGTATTGTTTCCAGTATTTGTGTTTAGGATGCCAAAAATCACTTGGAATCCAAACATTTCCATGAGATGCAAATAAGGCCGCCAGATATCCAAAACTAGATCTAGACAGGATTATGGAGCCCGCTGTCGATAAGTTAGCTAGAGTTTTTAAAGGATTTCCACCTCGAACAATCCTAATTCTATTAGAGAACTCGCTTTCTAACTCTTTAAACTGACCTGCAGAAATTTTCATTCGTTCTCCATCAAATTTAGGCAAACCTTCCCAAAGGCGGGCTTGATCCAAAAATGGCGAAAACTCTAAATCCATTTCAGGTGCATCCGTGAAGATAACTATTTTATTTTTGTTGTTTGCTATTAAAGCTTGGTGCAGCGGATTTATGTATTTTCTCATGTCAATTTCGCGCGGCTTTGATTGACCGGGCTGTATTGCCATATTTCCCACTCCGTGACGGTGGTGCAGCGCTATGAATTCAGAAAAATCACTATCGGCTAAACTCCTTAAATGGTGCTTCATTTCACTCGAGATGCCCTTTTTGTATATTCCAGGTTTGGAATCAACTAAGAAATAAGAGTCTCTAATACGGAGGTTGACCCTTTTTTTATTTGAAATAGATTTGAATAGAGCAACTAAGAAGTGTTTACTCCGGAGATCTTTAACTTGGCACCTAAGTAAATTGTCGAATTCACTCTCATCTTTAGTCGACAAGAGCTTCTTTATTTCAATTAACATGTCTTCATAATCTGCCTGAGACATGTTGTCCATTGGATGTATAGCAACTTCCAAAATATCCGGATGAATTACCTTAACCTTTAGGTATGCTCCCAGTGCGTTAAGTGCGATCATTCGCTGTATCTGTGCTCCTAGTCCATCAGGGACAGGACCCTGGTTATAACTCAAAAGTATTCGTGATCTCAGGGGAACTGGTAGGAGAAGAACTCGTGTAATTTCTAGAGACGAGCGCCTAAAAATCCAGAATATAAAAAAGCGTAGGGCCGAGAGCTTCTTTCGCATGACTTGAGTCATCACATATAGATGCTACAGGATAGAGAAAAACTTATAGCCATTTGCTAGAGACCTATACTATTACTCTTGTGAATATCGTTTTCGTTCACCTCAATACCACACTACCTAAATATCTAATTTTGAATATCAAGGCGCATATAGCTAAGTTTCCTGACCACAAGATAACTTTGATTCACAATGAAGAGGTCAAAGTACCAAAGATCGAAGAACTTGAAACTTACTTATATTATCCAGACGAAGAATGGAATTTATTAGAACAGTTATATACCCACTCAAAGGACTTTCGAGGTAATTTCTGGCTAACTTCAACAGCGCGCTTCTTCGCATTACAAAGCTATGCAGGAGTCTTTGATGAGGAATTGCTACACCTAGAGTCAGATGTAGTACTAGCTAGAGATTTTCCCTTTGAGAAATTTTCTTCAATTAGCGAGGGCATAGCATATCCACTTATTTCTCAGGAAAGAGGTGTTGCTAGTGTGCTTTATTTAAGAAACAAGTTTCACGCTGACATTCTAACTTCAATTGTTATCCCAGAGGCAAGAAGAGATTCCAAGACAACCGAAATGCTGATGCTAAGAAAACTCTATAACTCTAATCCGCAGCAGATTAGAGTCTTGCCGATTGGGCCCAGAGATGAAAGTGCATATGCAGGGATTTCGAGTGAACTTTGGCAACAATCACAACAGTCATTCGACACTTTTGAAGGCTGCTTCGATGGTGTTGATATTGGTCAATTTTTCTTTGGCACAGATCCGAGAAATAGACGAGGACGAGTTTTACTACGACAGGATATTGTCAATGGCTATGCAAAGATAGCTGATTGGGCACTTTCTTTTTCTCAGCTTCGGAATTTTCCTAAAGTTTCTAGAAGGAGTGGCACAGGCGAGGTTAATATTTTTGCGCTCCATCTTCCTTCAAAGAAAAAATCTCTCTTTAATGCACGAAGTCAAGAGAGATTCATTAAGAAAGCCTGCAAAGACTCAACTAAAGAATCCCGCAACACTTTTTACTTAGGAACATTCACACAATCACTATTTAAGGCTATACCTCGCCGATTTACTAAAACAATAAAAAGCCTCACAATTTATAGTTCTGTAAAAGCGTTGGCCTCTAGACGCCTCCGCAAGTGATCATTAAACCTTTTTGGTTTAAACCGGAGGGTATCTACTAAAAGTGTAAATTTCGTTGTAAAAAAGTGTCGGAATTTTATCTTATAGCAGTGATCTCTAATCCACTCTTCTGTTTCATTACTTCTAATTGGTGGTAGTCCATTACTTTTAAAGTTTGCTGAAACTGGAACATGAGTCCACTCTGATTTTCGTGAGATGTGGGTGGCTACTGCATCATTCCCATTATTAATCACAAGATTTCTTGGCGGGAGTATTGCGAGGTATTTTGTTCTTAGCATAAACTCAACAAGAATAGTATCCCAAACATCAGTAAAGCCACCTAAAGCACGGCGACTGCCTGCTCGCCAAAATGCAGCATCAGCTGAGGTAGCTAGTAACGCGCAGATTAAAGAGGTTGAATAATTCCGACGGAAAGCATCTCTTACTAAAGACCAGGAAGTTTTGTTGGTACACCAGCCCCAAGTTAGAGGATATTTTGAAAAGAGTGTCTGATCACCAACTAAACGTTTAGGCGCGAACTGGGTTCCACAAATTAAAATAGCATTTTCAGCATTGTTTAGATATTTTAAATTACTTTTACAAAAATCAAAAAAAGCTCTTGTTGGCAAACAATCATCTTCGATAACTATGAGATTTTCTTCCTTTTTAAATGCCCATTCACATCCGCTCACTACCGAAACAGCACTTCCTTGGTTCGATAGAGCTACTCTAGAGTGCACTATTAGGTTTGGATAAAATTGTTTTGCGTAATTTAAGATAACGTTTTTCACACCCTGATGGTCATTAACTGATTCTGATAAAGTGTCTCTTGGATAGTCGATAGTCACGTAAAGACTCCTTATTCCCGCTTCTGCGCATGTTTCTATAATCTGGGGCAAATTTGCCGCTCGTCTGTATGCAACTAAAAGAACTGCTAATTGTGGCGATTGAGTACCAGATTCGACGATAGCCATCTCGTAATCCTAGAATAACCTTGTGAATTTTGTTGAAAAACCCCTTTTATCGATAATCGTGCCTATTCATAACATGGCGGGGAAGCTAAAGAATCTTGAGTTGTCGCTTAAAGCAGTTAAGGATTTGAATCTACCTATTTCTTTCATACTCGTTCATGACGGCTTAGATGAAGGTACAGACAGAGAAGTTTCTGACCTAGCTGTCTCTTACAATGCAAGGTATCTAAATCTCGTTGTTAATTCTCCGGGCCTTTCAAGAAATTACGGATTACAACACGCAGACTCTGATTGGGTTGCTTTTTGGGACAGCGACGACATTGGTTTGGTTGAAGAGGCAATTTCTGCTATACACAACTCTCCCTTAAATACAGATTTTATTTTGGCTGGTTATAGTCAAGTGTCGCAAGTAACTAAACGTGCGAATAAGGTTAGTACACCGATGGGAAATTTCTCAATGGCGATGATTAACCCAGGGATTTGGAGATTTATTTTTAGAAAAAGTGCCATTGTTAACACAAATTTTCCAGCATACCGAATGGGAGAGGATCAAGTTTTTCTAGCTCGATTACTAATTAATGATTCTTCAGTTTATTTCTCTGACAAAAATATCTACCTATATGTGGAAGGCGAAGGAGGTCAGTTAACAAAGGAGAAGACGGCGGTGAGTGAAATTCTTCTAGCAATTGATGAGATTACTGAGATTATCACTCAAAACTCAAGACAGTACAGATACTTGAGTGTTATGCGTACAAGAATGATTACAACGGCACTGAAACACAAGCTAATTCCGCTGTACAAAGCCGTTATTTTATTTTCTGGGAGCAGTAATGTTCCCGTAAAGAAAAGGTATGAGTTGATTCTGGGCTGCCTATGGCCGATTTTCTTAATTCTTAGGGGAAAGTTAAAATGACACCAAAGAAAAGTATTTATGTCTATCTAACTGGTGGTCTTGGCAATCAACTCTTTCAGTTATCCTCTGCCCTAAGGTGTAGAGAGGATATGTCACACCCAATAATTTTAGATTCTGTCTTGGGCTCGCCAAGAGCTACAAACGGAGTCGTAGACATAGCTGGTTTTTATCTTCCAGAGAATGTAAGTCTCTTTCAAAAGAGAGCATCTATAGTTATGCGCAAGGCTCCAGGTTTTCTTTTGAGAATGGGGATTAGTCCAAGAGGAATGGAGAAAATCTCCTTGATTAAAAAGTTAATTGTATTTATGGGTAGATTTTTATTGAGTTTTCGTTACAAGCGCTGGATTTCAATAGCTTTAGCAAATGATGTAGGAGAGTCAAGTATAAATGTAAAACAGAATACAATGTTGATTGGGTATTTTCAAACTCATACTAATTTGAATTGTCCTAACGTTCGTTCCAGTCTTGAGGACGTCAGACCTAAAGTTATAAGCGAAAAACTTGTTTCATTGATTTCCAAGGCAACTCGTGAGGAACCTATATTTGTTCACTTTAGATTTCAGGACTATCTTCAAGAGTCTAATTTTGGTATTCCTGGAGAAGACTACTATTCAAGATCTCTTAACGAGTCAAATTCAACAAGTCGAGCGATTTGGGTATTTTCTGACAACATTGATTTGGCAAAGAAGAAGATTCCTAACCAACTTTTGAATAGGTGTTTCTTTGTCGATGACAGTCTTCTTTCGCCTGCCCAAATTCTTCATCTATTTAGACATGGTTATGGATACGTAATTGCTAATTCAACATTTAGCTGGTGGGGCGCGGCTCTCGCCTTAAACAAAACCGCTCAGGTATTTGCTCCAGAACCGTGGTTTAAGGCCATGGATGAGCCAAAAGGCTTAATATCATCCGACTGGATAAGGAAGGCGGCGTCGTTTGATTAAAGACTTCTATCTCCGGTCACTTAAAATTCTGACTCGAAAAGACCTAACTAAACTTTCATTGGTTTTAATCATTCAAATAGGGCTAAGTTTGTTGGATTTGTTGGGGGTAGCCCTTATCGGTCTTATCGGCGCACTTACAGTAAGCGGTATCCAGTCGCAAACCCCTAGTGGGGCTGTGGTATCAGTATTATCTTTGCTCGGAATTTCAGAGTTCAGCTTTCAAGGTCAAGCCGCTGTTCTGGGCCTTTCAGCGGCGCTAGTTATGATTTCCCGAACAATTCTTTCAATTATTTCTATACGTCGAGTCCTGCATTTCCTTAGTGCGCGTGGAGCTCAAATATCATCAAACCTTCTCAGAAAACTCCTCTCGCAGCAAATATCTGTTATAAACCAAAAAACTTCCCAAGAAACTCTCTACGCCCTAACCAACGGTGTCATGAGCATAACATTAGGAATAATTGGAAATTCAGTCACCTTGATTGCAGATGCAATTCTCTTGACAGTTCTTTTCTTTGGAATCTTAATTGTTGATCCACTTATGGCAATTAGTACATTACTCTCATTCTCACTAATAGCGCTTGCTCTTTATAAGCTACTTCATAAGAAAGCTCTAGACCTTGGAAACTCTCAAGCCAAGATTACAGTTTTAAGCAATGAGCGAATTGTAGAAATTGTTCAAGGGTATAGAGAAATTTCTGTTTGGAATCGCAAAGACTTTTATGCGTCAGAAATTTCAAAACTGAGGTTTACGTTGAGTAGAGATTTAGCAGAGTCATCCTTTTTGCCCTATATAGGAAAGTATGTTTTGGAGACCGCGATTATTCTTGGAGCTCTTGCTATCTCAGCAATTCAATTTATTATTTCAGATGCCGCTAACGCTATTGCAACTATGTCAGTGTTTCTAGCCGCAGGTTCTAGAATCGCGCCTGCAGTTCTTCGAATGCAGCAAGGGGGTCTGCAGATAAACGGCGCCATGGGGTCCTCTGGCCCAACGCTTAACTTAATAGAAGAACTCTCACAGCTCAAGGAAATCAATCCAGTAGTTGATTCAGCGCAGAAATTTGAATATCTGGGATTTCGCGCGAATGTGAACTTGTCAGAAGTTACTTATTTCTACCCAGGTGAAAACGCTCCAGCTTTAAAGAATTTAACTCTAGAAATAAAGGATGGTGAATTTCTAGCTATTGTTGGTCCATCTGGTGCTGGTAAATCTACATTAGCGGACCTAATTCTTGGTTTACTAACCCCTACAGAAGGGGAAGCTAGGGTTGCTGGAGTAACGCCTGGTGAAGCAATTGCTAAATGGCCAGGTTCAATTTCCTACGTTCCACAAGATCCATTAATTGTGAATGGAAGTATTCAGGAGAATATTGCGTTTGGTTTCCTGGCAGAAAATTTGTCGGAGGAAAGACTCTATGAAGCCATCAGGTTAGCGCAGTTGGAGGAATTTCTGGCAAGCCTCCCATTTGGTGTGAAAACAATTGTAGGCGAGCGTGGTGCCCGACTTAGCGGTGGGCAAAAGCAAAGGTTGGGAATCGCTCGAGCTCTATACACAAACCCTAGGTTGGTGATTCTTGATGAAGCTACAAGCGCCTTGGATGGAAAGACAGAGTCTGATTTTTCTCATGCACTATCAAGTTTAAAACAGAACTTAACCTTAATTGTGATAGCACATAGATTATCGACAGTGCAAGATGCGGATAAAGTTGTTTACCTTGAAGAAGGTGAAATAAAAGCCCACGGAACATTCTCTAAAGTTAGAGAACTTGTAAAAGACTTTGATTCCCAAGCCAGACTAATGGGTTTATAGTCAAAATCTTTAATTAAAGATTCAGATTATTTTAATCGGTCTTCTATCCGCAAAAAGAAGATATTGTCTTCGCCATCCTCATCAATTTCCCAAAGAGGAATAAATCCCTTCTGGCGAAGAAAATCTCTCAGTTCAGGGTAACTTGTTCCTCCAGAATAGTAGGACTTATTCTTGGCTTCTACTACCATAGAATTGCAATACCGAATGAAATCGCCTGCACCTAACAAAACTGGAAGCTCAGCTCCTTGAACATCAATAACCCAGTGAGGAAATTCACCAATAGCTTTCTCGGAAATTAACGAATCTAATCTACGCATCTTCAAACTAATAGTATTAGCAACGTTAAAAGGATGTTCAAATTCTGGATTTGGTGCATAAATTGATGAAGAAGCCCCGCGATTACTTGTGAGATTGAAATTAACATGAGTATCATTTTCTGCGCCTATTAGGGCTTGGATTGCGCTTTGAAAAGGGTATTGGCGGATGTTTTCTAACAGAATTTCATATGCAGAGGGGTTTGCTTCAACCCATAGGACTTTAGCACCACACTGATCATAGAAATATGCTTCCTGGCCCTCATGAGCGCCGATATGGAGAACACCGCTTGCTTGCTTGATTAACTCTGTTTCAATCCGTTTTCTCAATGTGAAGTGACTCTCATGAGCGGCTCGATAGACATAAATATCGAACTTTTGGAGTGTTTTAATAATATGTTGCTTATAACCTCTCACGAGCGCTAGCCTACTGGAAGTTCGAAATAGTCAACTTTAGGAAGGGGTCCAATGTGGGTTCAGTAGTCAAAAAGCGTCGTAAGCGCATGGCCAAAAAGAAGCATAAGAAACTTCTGAAGAAGACTCGTATTCAGCGCAGAAACAAGAAGTAGTTTTAAAGCTTTACCAGAACTAACTTCTTGGAAATTGAGGTCACCACGTAGCGGACCTTATTAATCGTGACGATGGCGCTGTCTTTAACGTTATTAAGGATGGCGCCATTGCTTAATTTAGGCGTTGAGCTATATGAGCCAACTGAGCAGAGGCGCTCTTGGCATCCAAAGAGTAATCCTTTGTTATCAATCAAAAGCGGAGAGCCAGGGGTTCCATGCTTTTCAGGAGATAATCGACTGGGAAATTCATCCTCATCGACTATTAGAAAGCGCACTTGATCGGCGTTAGGTAGACGGATACCGCTAGCAGCAAGCCATGCTGCTGCAATTCTATTTCCGGAGTTACTTATTGAAACATCATAACCAGCAACTGCAACACCGTTATCTGGGCCATCAAGAGTGGTATAGCTCCAATCTTCTGGATAGATGGAGTTGCGCTTAGCAAGTCTTACTTCACCTTGAGTGGCAACGTTATTTGAGGAGAGCGTTAGAACTGAGTCATAAATTAAATA
>SXGQ01439258.1_pt1 | contig 12019 bp, 14 predicted proteins | sample 3178371 | NCBI WGS metagenome assembly SXGQ01 (sample SAMN11356859, study PRJNA531348) | freshwater metagenome | isolation source: freshwater sample F1-20 | place: China: Fuxian Lake, Yuxi | collected 2017-12-25 | reverse complement strand
GAGTTCGAGCGACGACTCGTGCGGCGTGCAGAGAAACACCACGTCGAGACCCGCGAGGCGGGATGCATCGTGTTCCTCGGCGACGAGGGTCGGATATGCCGCGGCGAGACTCGGATACAGCGATGCAATGCGCTGGCCCGCCTGCGAATCGCCCGTGGCGTACACAACGTCGATGTCCGGGTGGCCGGCGAGAAGGCGCAAGAGTTCGACTCCGGTGTAGCCGGTGGCCCCGAGGATTGCTGCGCGCTTGTTCGACATAGGTGTATGACTATACAGGTAGATGTATAGTCATACACGGATACCTGTCAGCGGAGTTTTGCCCCTGATTTCTCGGCGGCGGCGATGCACTTCTGGCGTATGCCGGCCACTTCGTCGTCGGTGAGCGTTCGATCGGGAGCCTGCAAGCGCAGCCTGTAGGCCAGGCTTCTCGAGCCTTCCGCCACACCCTTGCCTCGGTAGACGTCGAAGAGTTCGAGGCTGACCGCAAGACTGCCTGCCGCCGACTTCAAGGCACGGTGCAGATCGGCAGCCGACACGGACTCGGGCGCCACGAAGGCAAGGTCGATGTCGCTCGACGGGAAGCGACTGACCGCCCGCGCTGCGACGGGTTTGGGTTCTTCGCGCAGAACGACGCTGAGTGACAGTTCGAGACAGCTGACGCGGCCAACGATGCCGTGGCGCTTCAACACGACCGGCGAGATCTCGCCCATGGCGCCGATCACCTGCTTGCCACGGCGCAGCGTCGCCGAACGCCCGGGGTGGTATCCACCCGGCGTCGACTTGGTGTCGACCTGCGCCCCGAAACCGAGCGCATCGACGAGAAGCGACCACGAACGCAGTGCCGCAAGTTCACCATCGCTGTCGTCGACCGACATCACGCAGAGCATTTCCTCTTCGTCGGGCAGGGATCCGGAACCGCGCGGGTAGACGTGGCCGACCTCGTAGAGGTGAATGTCGTCGACGCGGTGCGACTGGTTGTACGCGACTGATCGCAGGAGGCCGGGTCGCAACGACACGCGCAAAACGGATTCTTCCGCCACGAGCGGGTTGACCAAAGCCAATTGGGCCGAGTCATCGACACCCGCAAGCCGCGACGCTGCCGGGTCGAGGAACGGGTTCGGCATGGCCTCGCTCCAGCCGCCCTCGACGAGAACGCCGTGCACCAGACGACGGCGTTGTTGGATCGACGACAAGCGCCCGTGCACGGTCGAGTTCGGCACGCTCTTGCCCAACGTCTCGTAGCCGTAGTGACGGGCAATTTCTTCGATCACGTCGATCTCGGTCGACGAGTCGGGCCGCCACGACGGAATGGAGACGGTGATCGCACTCCCCTCGCCCGAGCAGCGGAAACCGATCGGCTCGATGAGATCGGCGGCCTGACGAGCCGTCAACGACACCCCGAGGATGCGCTCGACTTGCGCGAGACGCAGGGTCACGTCGACGGTGGGCTCGGGACACGAGGCGTTGCGGGTCGTTTGGGGTCCACCGTGCACCTCGAGACCCGGACATGTGAGTCGCAGAATCTCGATGAATCGCCACGCGGCGGACTCCAAACCCCACGGGTCGGCGCCACGCTCGAACCGTGCTGACGCCTCAGAGCGCAGGCCGTGACGAGCGGCGGATTCGAGCACCGTGTCGGCCGGGAACCACGCGACTTCCAACGCGATTGCGGTGGTCGATTCGACGACCTCGGAGTCGAGGCCGCCCATGACTCCGCCGAGGCCGACCGCAATGTCGTCGCCGTTGGCGATCACGACGTCGGCGGCATGGAGCTCGCGCGCCGTACCGTCGAGCGTCACCAATGTCTCGCCCGCCTTGGCGAATCGAACGCGGAACCCCGATTCGACGCTGCGAAGGTCGTATGCGTGGGTCGGCTGGTTGCGCTCGAGCATGACGTAGTTCGATGCATCGACGATGTTGTTGATCGGTCGCATGCCGCTGCGGGCGATGCGGTCCTGCAGCCACTGCGGCGATTGCGTGACGCGGATGTTCTTCACGACCGTGGCGGTGAAACGACCGCACGCCGCATCGTCGACAATGGCCAGCGGAAGGGTGTGGGCATCGTGGGTGGCGGATCCGTTTACCTCGGCGCCAAAGGGTCGGCGCAGGCGCGCTGCGAGATCGCGCGCAACACCCATGTGACCCCAACAGTCGGGACGGTTGCGCGTCAGGTCGAGGTCGAAGATCGTGTCGGTGGTGACGCCCAGCGCATCGAATACGTCGACGCCGAGGGGCAGGTCGGCGGGAAGAATGAGGATGCCGCCGTGGTCGTCGTTCAGTTCGAGTTCCTTCGCGCTGCAGCACATGCCCTCGGAGTCGATGCCGAGAATTCCGCGGCGAAGGATCTCGCGGCCATCGGGCATCTTCGTGCCCAGCGTGGCAAGCGGAATCTTGTCACCGGCCTTCATGTTGAATGCGCCGCACCACACGTGCAGCTCGTTCGAACCGTCGGTCGTCAGGTACACCCGGTGCACCTTTTCGGCGTCGGGGTGACGTTCGGTGCGCAACACCTGTGCGACGACGACACCGGGCACTTTCGTTCCGGCCGCGATGGTTTCCTCAACCGGCATGCCGAGGGCGGTCATTTCGTCGGCCAAGGTCTCGACGTCGTCACCGAAGTCGGCGAATTCGTTCAGCCAGGACAGCAGCACCTTCATCAGGAGAACTGCCTCAGGAATCGCAGGTCGTTCGTGTACATCTCGCGGATGTCGTCGATCGAGTGACGTTCCTTCGCCATGCGGTCGATGCCGAAGCCGAAGGCGAAACCCGACCACTCTTCGGGGTCGAGGCCACCCGCGCGCAACACGTTCGGATGGACCATGCCGCACCCGCCGAGTTCGATCCACGAACCGTTGGCACGGCGGATGTCGAATTCGGCACTCGGCTCGGTGAACGGGAAGTACGAAGGGCGGAGACGACTGGTGAAGTCGGCACCGAAGAAAGCCTTCGTGAACGCCTCGATCGTTCCGGCGAGATCACGGAAGGTGATGTTGCGGTCGATGACGAGGCCTTCGATCTGGTGGAACACCGGCATGTGCGTGGCATCGGGGGTGTCGCGACGGAACACGCGACCGGGCATCACGGCGTAGATGGGCGGGGGCCACTCTTGCATCACGCGAATCTGCACGGGCGAGGTGTGCGTACGCAGAACGACGCTGCCCGGCTCGGCACTTTCGACGAAGAGCGTGTCCCACATGCTGCGTGCCGGGTGCGACTTCGGCATGTTGAGTGCCTCGAAGTTGTAGAAATCGCTTTCGACCTCGGGACCTTCGGCAACCTGAAAGCCGAGACCCACGAACACGTCTTCCAGTCGCTGGGTCGCCTGGGTGACGAGGTGCGTGCGGCCACGACGCGACGGAGCAATGCGTTCGGTGAGGTCGACACCCTCGGAGGCCATTTGCGCCTCGAGCTCGGCGGACTCGCATTCGGCCCGCTTGGTGGCGATTGCAGCCTCGACGGCGCGCATTGCGTCGTTCAGTGCCTGGCCCAATGCCTTGCGCTCGTCGATGTCGCCGATCGAGCCGAGTTTGGATTTCAACTGACCGAGGGGCGACTTCTTGCCGACCACGGAACCCGAAAGGCCCGCCAGCGAGGCTGCCGACGAGGCGGCGGCCACTTCGGCGAGAGCGGCGTCGACGGCGGCGGCGATGTCGTTACGCATGGCGAGACAACGCTAGTGCCCTGACCCTGCCGACGAGCGGTGTTTTCTCTGACGGGCGATTTCGAACGACAGCACGGTGGTGGCCATCGCAACGTTCAGGCTTTCGACCGGCCCGACGTGGGGAATCGTGACCCATGCATCGATCGGTGCGGACGCATCGAGTCCGGCCGCCTCGTTACCCATCACCAATGCGATGCGACCCGTGAAGTCGAACTCGTCGTAGGCGACCGAGCCCGCCTGTTCGTGCGACGACGTGCCGACGAGCGACAACTTCGACGCGGAGAGTGCCCCGAGCGACGGGACTTCGATGCACGGAAGAAGGAACAGCGCCCCGGCAGTCGCCCGGACCACCTTGGGGGAAAACACGTCGACGGTGCCGGGAGTGACAACGAGTGCAGACGCGCCGGCGGCGGCCGCGCTGCGGATCATCGTGCCGAGATTGCCCGGGTCCTGAACGCGGTCGGCGACGAGCACCCAACAGTCTCCGTCTTCCGACAGTGCGGTGGAGCGCGGGATCTCGACCACGGCGATGTGCGGCTGGGGCGAGACGGTCGACGCGACTCGTTCGAGCGTCGCTTCATCGATGAAGTGCACGGTTGCGGTCGAAACCGGTGACTCCCCGACGAGGACGAACTCTTCGACGACGCTCAGACCCGCTTCGACCGCTGCGCGGACGAGAACTTCCCCTTCAACAACGAAGCACCCCGCCGCACGACGCGCCTTCTTCTCTGAAAGAAGATCACGCAGTCGGCGGACCGGGGTGCTCGTGAAACCGATGGTCGGCTGGTTCAGCCCAGGGCTCCCTTGGCCTCGGTGACCAGACGACCGAAGGCGTCGATGTCGTGGACGGCGCGCTCGGCGAGGATCTTGCGGTCGACTTCGATGCCCGCGGCGTTCAGACCCGCAATGAAGCGGCTGTAGCTGATGTCGTGGATACGGCAACCGGCATTGATGCGCTGGATCCAGAGACGACGGAATTCGCCCTTCTTTGCGCGGCGGTCGCGGAATGCGTACTGCCCCGACTTCATCACCTGCTCGTTCGCGGCGCGGGCCGAACGGCTCTTGTTGCCGTAGTAACCCTTCGCGCGTTCGAGAACCTGCTTGCGGCTCTTGCGAGCGTTGACTGCGCGCTTTACACGTGCCATTTCATGTACCTACCTTTTCGAATCTTCCAACAGAACCTGATCAGCGCTCGGCGAGGAGGCGCTTGATCTTCTTCTCGTCACCCTTGTGCACGTCGACGGTGCCGTCGAGACGGCGCGTGCGGGTCGATGCCTTCTTTTCGAAGAGGTGCTGGCGGTTGGCCTGCTGGCGGCGCAACTTGCCCGTACCCGTCTTCTTGAAACGCTTGGCTGCTGTCTTACTTGTCTTCATTTTCGGCATGTGATTCTCCTGACTCACTGGCGATCTGTGTTGCGGCACCGGGCGCGGACGGCTTGTCTGCGTTCTTTTCGGGCTTCTTCACGGCTTTCTTTTCGGGCGCAAGAACCATCGTCATGTTGCGCCCCTCGAGACGGGCCTGGGTTTCGACCTTGACGGCCTCTCCCAACTGCTCGAGAACGGCATCGAGGATCTTCGAACCGAGTTCCGGGTGCGCCATTTCGCGTCCCCTGAACTGCAGTGTCACCTTGACCTTGTGCCCGTCTTCCAAGAAGTCGTGCATGTGACGCACCTTGGTGTCGAAGTCTCCTTTGCCGATCTTCGGACGGAACTTCACTTCCTTGATGGTTACCTGCGAAGTCTTCTTGCGGGACTCCTTGGCCTTTTGGGATTCCTCGTAACGGAACTTTCCGTAGTCCATGATGCGACATACGGGCGGACTGGCAAGCGGTGCGACTTCGACGAGGTCGAGGTCGACTTGCCGTGCGAGTTCGAGTGCGTCGGGCAAGGACTTGATTCCCAGCTGGACACCGTCGGCGCCGATGAGGCGCACCTCGCGAGCCCGAATGCGATCGTTGTACCGCGGTTCGTTCTGCGCCGTAGCTATGGCCGTTCACTCCTGTGCAAGTGGCTGCTCCCTTTCGTTTGCGCCGATGTTCCGATGAACCGGTGTGGGCGCGCGAAGGGTCGCGCAGCACGGAGGGCCGTGCGACGGGACCCAGACGCACTCCCGAACCGGGGTGGCTGGGTGGGGCACCCGCGAACGGGGCCCACTTGGCCTGAATTTCTGACGGAAGGCTAGCGGAGCCCATCCGCCTTCCCACGGCTAGCGTCTCGCACCATGTCCAATGACGGTGACCAACTGGCCGATGCCGCCGAAGCCCTGGCCGAAACCCGCCAGCGCCTTGCCGAAGTACCCGCCGAGGTTGTGGTGGTGAACCACGTGATGGGCCTCTATGAACTGGCCGCCATCCACCTGTCGGCCGAGCCTCCGCGCCTTGCGGAGTCGGCGCTAGCCATCGACGCCGTCGCCTGCCTGGTCGAGGGCCTCGAGGGACGTTTGGGCGAAGAGCAGGCGACGCTCAAGATGGCGCTCGACAACATCCGCATCGCCTTCGTGCAGATCAAAGACGCAACGTCTTCGTAGACAAAGACGCGCTGAATCAGGCCTGAAGCTTGACGACCGCCGCAGCTTCGGCGCGACCGAAACGGGTGACCGTCGAGAATTCGACGCGCTGGCCGACCGCGATGTCACGTGTCTTGTCGGCGATGTTGATGCAGTGCAACAGGTAAACGTCGCCGTCATCTGAAGTGACGTAGCCGAGACCCGCGTGGGTGTCGAAGTCGGTGACGACTCCCCCACGCGTGCCGTCGAAAGCGGGGGCATCGGTGGCGGCGTAGCGCTGCGACATCAGTGAATGATCTTGGAGATGGGCAATTCGAGGATGTCGGTGGCGCCCGCGTCCTTCAGTGCCGGGATGACAGTGTTGATGGTGCGCTTCTGCACGACGGATTCCACCGCGTAGTCACCCGATGCCAGACGACTGACCGTCGGCGACTTGGCCGAGGGCAGCACGGCGAGCACCTTTTCGTAGTTGGCCTCGCCGACGTTCAACTTCACGAGCACCTGACCACGGGCCTCGAGAGTTCCGGTGAGGAGTGTGTGCAACTGTTCCATCGCGTGGCGCTTGGCAGGGTCGGCCCACGACTCTTTGTTGGCGATGAGTTCGGTGTAACTGGTGAGAATGGTGTCGATGATGCGCAGACCGGCGGCCTTGAGTGCACGGCCGGTTTCGGTGATGTCGACGACGCAGTCGGCGATGTCGGGAATCTTGGCTTCACTCGCACCGTAGGACAACCGCACGTCGGCCTCGATGCCCTTTTGCGCGAAGAAGCGCTTGGTCATCTCGGGGTATTCGCTGGCGACACGAACCCCGTTGGGCAGGTCTTCGACGCGCTGCGCGGGCGAATTACCGTCGACGGCCACGACGACGCGCACGGGGTTGGTGGTGGCCTTCGAGTACTTCAGTTCGCCCAGGCTGTGCACCGAGCTGTTGGTCTCTTCCACCCAGTCGCGACCGGTGATACCGAAATCGAAGAGACCCTCGGCGACGTACACGGGGATTTCCTGTGGGCGGAGAATGCGCACCTCGACGATGCGGGGGTCGTCGATGCTGGCGCGGTAGTCGACCGACGACGAGCGCACGACGGTGAGGTCGGCCGCTTCGAAGAGTTCGAGAGTGGCTTTTTCCAGTGAGCCCTTGGGGAGAACGAGGCGAAGCACTTGCTCAGCCTATTGGGGTCAGTGTTCGGTGGGCGCCTGATTTAGAAGTGCGAGGGCATGGGGAAGGACGTCGATGACGGCTTCCAATTGCTCGACGCATCCGCGGGGGCTTCCGGGCAGAGTCACGATGATCGCGTTGCCGACGATGCCTGCGACACCCCGGGACAGCCGGCCGAGTGGATTGACCGCGCGCATGGCCTCGGCAAGGCCGGGTGCCGGACGGTCGATGACGCGCATCGCTCCTTCGGGCGTCTGGTCACGCGGCGCGAAGCCGGTGCCGCCGGTGGACACGACGAGGCCGGCGAAGTCGCGCGTGAGGTCGCGCAACGCACCGGAGACGTTCTCTTCGCCGTCGGCGACGACGCGGTGTTCGACGACATCGAAACCCTGTTCATCGAGCAATGCGACGAGCGCCCGACCCGATGCGTCGTCGCGGTGGCCGGACATGACACCGTCGCTGACGGTGAGAACCTTGGCGGGCCACGGTGCGTTGCTCATCGGGGCGAACCTAGTGAGAGCCGAACGTTTCGCCAACCGACGGGCGTACCCCGTTGGCCCAGTCGCGCGCGGGCATGGGGCGCTTGCCTTCGGGCTGCACCGTGACGAGCCTGACCGCCCCGCGTCCGGCCGCAACAACGACCTCGATTCCGGTCGACACGATTGCACCGGGTTCGCCCGCTCCGTCGCACGGTTGGGCCGCGTGCACCTTTAGGCGGGACCCACGAAAGAAACTGTGCGCACCACCGACACGCACGGAGCGGACGATGTCGATCGCGGGTTTGTTCCAGTCGATGAGAAGTTCGTCGGGCGTGATCTTGTCGGCGTGCACGGGATCGCCCGATTGCGGTATCGGCTCGGGGAACCCCTCGCGCAACATGCGGACGATTTGCGCTGCGCCGATGACGCCGAGTCGCGACCGCAGTTCTTCGACGGTTTCGTCGTCATCGATGTCGACTGCTTCGACGTCGTACACCGCGCCGGTGTCGAGACCTTCTTCGATCTGCATGATCGAAGAACCCGTTCTGGCATCACCGGCGAGGATCGCGCGCTCGACCGGTGCCGCGCCGCGCCAACGCGGCAGCAACGAAAAGTGCAGATTGACGAGCGGGATCATCGACAACAACGGCTCGCGGATGATGCGACCGTACGCGACGACGATTCCGGTGACTCCATCGGTTCCGCGCTGTTCGATGAACGCAATCGCATCGGTCGGCGACTCGATGACCGCGATGTCGTGGTCGATCGCAACCTTCGTCGCCGGCGAGGCCTCGGTCTTGCCACCCCGCCCGCGTCGCGTGTCGGGGTTGGTGACGACTGCGACGACGTTGACCCGCGCGTCGAGAAGCGCCCGCAGAACCTGTGCGGAGATGTCGGGGGTGCCGAAGAAGACGACGTCGCGTGTGGGGCCGGACGGTGCGAGCTTCGGTGCGATGACGCCTACTTGAGTTTGATGACGCGGGGCTCGTCGGGCCGCTTGACCTTGGCTTCACCCTCGTGCAGACGGCGGTACTCGGCAAGTGCCTCGGTGCGCTGGTCGGCGGTCATGCGGTCGAACATCAGCACTCCATTGAGATGGTCGAGTTCGTGCTGGAAGAGGCGCGACAACAACTCGTCAGCCTCGACGGTGACTTCCTCGCCCGCGAGATTGATGCCCCTCATGAGCACTTCCTTCGGGCGGATCATCTCGACGTAGAGCCCGGGGATGGACAGGCACCCTTCCTCGTACACCCATTCACCCGACGACTCGACGATTTCAGGGTTGATGAGAACGTCGGCTCCGTCGCCGATGTCGTAGACGAACAACTTCTTTTGCACACCGATCTGTGGCGCAGCCAGGCCGATGCCCGGGGCGTCGTACATGATGTCGAACATCTCGTCGGTGAGACGCACGACCTTGTCGTCGATCTTTTGGATCTCGAGCGCCGTGGACTTCAGCACCGGGTCGCCGTATGTACGAATTTCGTACGCCATGGTGTCAGGCTATCCGTGATGGCCGACCACATGTCTGACCACTCCTCTGACAAGGGCTCGACCCACTACTTCGACGTCGACGACGACGACCTTGCACGCCTCGGGTCGAACCCGCGTGACGTCACATGGACGATCCACGGCGCATCATTGACGGCCGTCTCCGACCGGGGTGTGTTCAGTTACGGACGTCTCGACCGTGGCACGTCCGTTCTCTTCGACCGCGTTCCCCCGCCCCCGCAGAATGGCGTGTTCCTCGACATCGGGTGTGGCTGGGGTGCGATCGCGCTGTCACTTGCCGCGTTGTCGCCGACTGCGAAGGTGTACGCACTCGACGTGAACCCGAGGGCACTCGACCTCACCGCCACGAACGCCAAGCGACTCGGTCTCGACAATGTGCACGTGTCGCAACCCGACGACGTCCACCCGAGCATCGAGTTCGACCTGATCTGGAGCAACCCGCCCATTCGCGTGGGCAAGGAAGCACTGCACTCGATCCTCGACTCGTGGCTGAACCGCCTGTCGCGCGACGGTGCCGCGTACCTGGTGGTGCAGAAAAATCTGGGGTCGGACTCGCTCGCCGACTGGCTGCGTGGTCGTGGATTCGACGTTGAACGTGTCGGCAGCCGCAAGGGCTTCCGGGTTCTCCGCGTCACACGAAATCAATAGCGCTGCGGGTCGACGTACACGCGAGCCTGCGCGCGGCGCAGTTCGGCGCAGAAGTCTGCGAACAAGGCCACATCCGCACCGCGCACCAGCCAACTCGTTTCGCCGACCGCGGCGACGTCGACACCTAGTGGCGCAGAGTCAAGGACGGGACGCGAGGCCTCGCTCGCCTCGACCCGCGCGAATGCGACAAACGGAGGCAAGCCGAGCGCACGACGCGTTTCGGTTTCCGATTGGATCACCGCCGCCGCGTTCGGCGCGGTGAAGCGGGCCAGAGCGGGGTTGGTTGCGTCGTTTGTCTGCAGGATCACGACCGGGGCCTTCGACCCGCGCAAGAGACGCGCGGCGAGAATGAGCAGGGTCCAGGCATGTTCCCCCGCGCGGTACGTGGGGGCGAATACTTCGTTGTCGAAATCGAGGAAGGCCACGACATCGGCGGAGTCGAGCCGGTGCAACAACGCTTCGGTGCCGATGTAGACACCCGCACCGGCGTTGCCGACTCCGGACGACTCAGCCGTGATCTCGCGAACGGGTCGGCCCGCGGCGGCCTCGAGTTCTTCGCGCAGCCGCGAAACCCCACGACGGATCAGTGCCATGGCGCCCGCCCCGCAACGCGCGCACACGACCGGCCGCACGTGGCCACACGATGGGCAGCCAAGCGTGTCGCCGAGGGTCATGGCGGCTTCACACTTTTCGCAACGCGCGATGTCGCGACACGACTTGCAGGCGACCAGCCGCGCGCGACCCTTCACGTTGAGAACGCATGCGACCACTTTCGAGTCGTCGCGCAGGTGGGCGATGAGCTCGGACGAGATGAGACCGGTCCGCGGCGAGTCATTGTCATCGCTTGCCGAGGTCGACGTGTACGGATCGGCGGTGACGATGGTCGGCCAGTCACTCGGTTGGGCCGCCGGCACGATGGTGCGGGTCGGACCGGCCCAGTGTGTTGCCGACACCGTCGGCAACGGCGACACAACGAGACAGGGAACGTTGGCCCGACGCGCGCGCTCGACTGCGATGTCGCGCGCGTGCCACGTCGGGCTGCGCTCGTCTTGGAGTCGCTCGTCGTGTTCGTCGAGAACGACGACCGCCGCGATGTTCGGACACGGCGCCCACACGGCACTGCGCGCGCCAACCACGATGTCGACCCCCTCGGCCGCGCGCTGCCAGTCGTCGGGCACGAGTGCGACGCTCAACCCCTCGCGACGAAGTGCCGTGGAGATGGTGCGCGCATTGCCGATACCCGGACATACGACGAGTGTGCGACCACGCACGAGCGCCGACTCCAGCACCCCGCGCACGGGGCGTGCGGGGGGCCACACGACGACGCCTCCCCCGCGAGCCATCAGGTCGTCGATCTCGCCGACGGTTTGCCGGCTCGACCGTGATGCGCGCGACGGTGCGGCGACAACCTTTTTCACGCGCTTCGGCGGCGACGCAATTGTGAGGACCCCACGCAGCGGCCCGGCGAAGCGGTGGGCACACCACTGCGCAAGTTCGACGATCTCGGACGACGGGCCAATCGACAACACGTCGAGAATGGCCTTCAGTGCGTAGTTGGCCGGGGCTTCGTCGGCTGGATGTGCGACCACCCACGCGTCGACACGACGGCCGTTCAATTCGACACGAACGATCGAACCAATCGCGACCGACCCGAAACGTTCGGGCACGGCGTAGTCGAAGGTTTTGTCGATCCCGCTGACATCGGGGACGACGCGAACGACGGAGGTCAGAGTTTGAGTGCTGCCTTCAGCGAGTCGAGACGGCTGAGCTGCTCCCACGTGAACTCGGGCAGGTTGCGGCCGAAGTGACCGTACGCAGCGGTCTTCTTGTAGATCGGACGCTTCAGGTCGAGGTCACGCACGATGGCCGCGGGACGAAGGTCGAAGACCTCGCGCACTGCGGCTTCGATGGCGTCGGGCGACACCTTTTCGGTGCCGAATGTCTCGACGAGAATGCTGACCGGGTGCGCAACGCCGATGGCGTAGGCCACCTGGACTTCGCAGCGCGTCGCGGCGCCCGAGGCGACGACGTGCTTTGCGACCCAACGTGCCGCATAG
>SXGQ01195763.1_pt1 | contig 12019 bp, 6 predicted proteins | sample 3178371 | NCBI WGS metagenome assembly SXGQ01 (sample SAMN11356859, study PRJNA531348) | freshwater metagenome | isolation source: freshwater sample F1-20 | place: China: Fuxian Lake, Yuxi | collected 2017-12-25 | reverse complement strand
TCGAGGCAATTACCGGCAATATCCGACAGACCGGCTATGACCGCCCCGGATCCCGTACGCGCGTCCAGGCTGTTGTCGCGGACCTGCGGCAAGCCGGCCGTGACCTGCCACTGACCGTGCGCACAGCGGTTAAGGCCGCCAAGATGGCCCGTGCCAAACGCGATGACTTCACCCGCGCGCGGGCTGCGCGGACCGGAACTCCGGATAACCGCCATGTCGTGGTTCCGTCGGTTGCCGTCTACTTGGACATCCCCGAGTGGGACGCCAGGGCCGAATCCCTTGGCGGGAACAGCTATTCGTTACTGGCGGGGTTCGCAGCGAAGCTTGGTGAGCACCTGGGTCGGCAGCGCGCCTCCGACGGTGCGGTAACCCTGACCATCGCCATCAACCTTCGCGAGAGTCTCGACGACGACCGTGCACTGGCGATGGCTTTTGCCAGTGCACCCGTCGATCCGACGAAAGTCGCCGTTGATCTCACTGAGGCCCGCAACGCGGTCCGCGAGTCGCGGGAGAGGGCAAAGTCTGAGCCCGACCCGGCCATGGAGATCATGCCGCTGATACCGTGGTTGCCGCGCGGTGCTGTCAAAGGTATCGCCGATCTACTCTTCGCCTATTCCGAGGACCTTCCGATTTCCTGCTCTAATCTGGGCGACCTGCCGGAGGATCTCGCGCGTCCCGACGGCAGCCCGGCCGACTTCGTCTTCATCCGGGCACTGGACAGTGACGTCACGTTGGGGGAACTGCAGCGTTCGCACGGTCAGTTGGTGGTGGTCTCCGGACGGATCAACGGCAAGATCTCGATCTCGGTGGAGGCCTACCACCTCGACGCCGAGAACTCCAAGGCCCGCCTGCGCACTGTGGTCGAGCAGACGCTGGCTGAGTTCGGTCTCAGCGCGGTGGTCGACTAGCGGGGAACGCTCCCAGGGTTGCCGGACGTTGTTGCGAGACCGCTGCTTTCGGGGCCGGGAATGCCGCAGCCGGGGAGTATCGGAGCGGCTTGGGCACCGCTTGGATTCTTCGCCTCATCGAGGATTGCTCGAAGTCCTCACGCGGCGGTGTCGCCGAATTGCTCGACAAGGGTGTGGGGTCATAGCGGGGATCGGCTGCATTCAGCGTCACGCGCGAGTAGTCGTGCGCGCCCTATAGCCGCAAACGCGGCGAGCATGCCGCCGGTGTCGTTGTCGCGTCGATCGCGGCATCGATCACCCTGGTTCGGGCGAGGACAGACAGGTCGAAGAACATGTCGTTGGAGCCGCCGAACGGCCAGAACTGGGCTGGCGTGACTACCGGAATCCCGGTGTAGTCCCCGCCGAGCGACGGACGGATATAGCCGTCGATCGCCATGTCAACCCACGCCTGATCGACGACGTGCATGTCGGTACCCGCCATGATCAAGGCGTTGGCGGTGGACAGCAACTCGATCTGGCGTAGCCGTTCCGGGAGCGTCGGGGCGAGTGCCGCCGCGACAACCGCCGCACCGGCAGCCAGGACGATCGCACCCCGAAGCAAGCCTGGGGCCTGCTTTTCGGTCGGCGGTGCTGCTAACCAAGTGGAGTTCGGACCCGACCAGTGGGTTCACTACACGAGTCGATTGAGCCCTACTGTCTAGAGTCAGGAATTCGGGCCTAACCGGCGTGCTGGACTAGACCCCGCCGCTGATCGCCTCGTCGGCATCCACGATGGCTTCGTGTACCGAACGCCGGCCGGCGCCCGCCTGACGTTCCAGCGACCGCCAAGCGAGCACAGCGGCAGATGTCGCCGACTCGCCTGAAGCCACCGAGCCACCGACATTCTGTAAACCGCCGACTACCGCGACCGCGGAGTTTCGCAGCGCATCGCCGGCAGCCTGACTCATCGACGCACTCGCCGTGCTGACTTGACCGGCGATGACGGCTGAGCGCTTCAGCGACAGGATCAGCGGATTAACCGGATCGTCCGCCAGATCACTAGTCGGGGTCGTTTTGTCAGGGAAACCGATCGACAGGGCCGCCAGCACGTCGTTGCGAAGATCATTGACCGCGCCCAGTATGCGCTCGCTCTGCGCGACAACGGCCACTCCAACCAATTCCGGAGCGTACTTTAGCGAGGCTTGAATTCCCAGGGCATCCCAGGCCTGCAGATAGGTGGCGAACAAAGTCAGTCCGTCGACTACCGCGGTGGCGATCGCGATGGGGGCGTTGAGGATGGTCAGGACGACAGGCACGGCATTAGCGGCTAGTGCCGCCCCGACTCCCACTGCACGGGTCACAGTGGCCGCAGCGATGTCGGTCATCGCGTTGAAAACCGGGACGATGGCCCCGGCGATTCTTGTCATCGCGATGGTGCTCAGTTCGTTGAGCAGCCCAGGAACCTGCGCGGGCCCCGTGACCGTCGGTAACGCGCTCAACAAATCGAAGGGCACGTCGACGGCCGTCTTCCACAATGTCAGGCTCGCGCTGCTGATGGTTTCAGAAAGGTGTCGCAGAGTTGCAACCTGGTTGTCGAGCAGCTGCCCTGCCAGCGATCCGGTCGGTGGCACGTAGCGCGGACTGCCGTCGTCGAAGACCACCGTGTAGGTAGTGTCAGTGCCCGGTGTGGTGATGGTGTGCTTTTGCGCGCCGCCGTCCGACCATGCGCCGAAGATGAGCGGACCAGTCTCGGTTGATTGAGGAGACTGAACGTCCAGGGTGCGCTTGACACCCACGACGGCCAGCTCGCGGTAGGTGCCCCGGTACGGGATGCCGTCAATGGTGTACACGGCGTCGGGGTCGCTGGAGACGAAAGTCAGGTTCACCAGCCGCGGTTTGACGTCAACATAACTCGATGTCGAGAGCCCGGTGCTGTCGGTAACGGTCACGACGATCCGGTACCACGTGTTACTGACGTTGCTTTCGTCGGTGGGGATGGTGACGGTACCGCTGCGGCCGGGGATGTTGTCGGCGAACGGATGTACATGGTCTCCGTGGTGGAAGACGACCTTCCAGGAAAATGCACTGTCGGGCAGGGCGCCGTCCTCGGCGTCGTCACCCGCCGCGGAGAAGGAGATGGTGTCGCCGGCCTTGTAGGGCGCATTGCTCTCCGGCGTGAGGATCGTTGCGGTCGGAGCGGTGCTGCCGACCACGATGCGCTGAGTTGACTGCCCGGTTTTCTCCCCGTCGCTGACGACCAGTGTCACGGTGTAATTGCCGTTGCCGGAGTACTGCCAGATCGGGTTTGCCTCCGTGGAGACGTCCGCGATGATGTTGGGATCGCCGAAGTCCCAGGCATACGACAGCGGCGTTCCGTCCGGGTCGCTGGAATCGGCCGCCGAGAAGTTCACCGTCAACGGCGCGTAGCCGTTGGTCGGCGTGGCCTCAATCACGGCGCGTGGGGCGCGGTTGCCGCCTGCGGGTCCGATCGCCGATAGCGTGCCGGGGTAGATGTTGAGTTGGTAGATCCTCCCGTCGGGACCTTCCAGTAGTTGCACGGTGGTGCCGGCGTCGGTGTCGAACATGTGCTCGTCGATGAAGCTGTCGTACTCGGAGTCGAACTCCAGTGTCTTCATCCAATTCAGCGCGTAGTCGGCGATGAACACTTTGTCGGTGTACTCCGGGCCCAATGCGTCGCCGGTGTATACCAGGATCGAGGAGATGGCCCCGGCGACGAGGGGGGGTGCGGTGTGCGGGTAGGCATAGATGGGGTTGGCAAATCCGCAGCCGGTGCAGATTCCTTCGGCCAACGGCCATCCGTAGTTCGCACCCGGGACGACCAGGTTGATCTCTTCCCAGGCGGCGCCGCCCACGTCGGCCTCGAGTAGCTGTCCTGCCGGCGTGAAGGTGAACCGGAAGGGATTGCGGAACCCGTATGCGTAGATCTCCGGTAGAGCCCCGGCAGTGCCGATGAACGGATTGTCGAGCGGTGCGGTAGCGGTGCCGTCCGGATTGAGATTGCGGATATCCAGTCGCAGGATCTTGCCGTGCGGTGAGCCGAGGTCCTGCGGGTTGCTGAAGTCGAAGTTGTCGCCGAGGCCCCAGTAGAGCTTGCCGTCCGGCCCGAACGTCACGCCGCCGCCCTGGTGGTAGTTGGCGGCCTCGTCAGCGACGCGATACAGCACCTGTTCGGAGTCGGCGCTCAGTATGTCGGTGGTTTGATCGCCGGAATAGCCGTTGACGGTGAGGCGGGACAGCCGCTGGTGGTTGTCCGACCCGGTATAGGAGACGTAAATATAATGATTCGTGACGAAATCGGGGTCGACTGCGACCCCCGCGAGGCCACGTTCGACCTCTGTCAGGACGTTCATGGTGATCAAGGGAGCCTGCTGTAACTCATTATTCTGGAAAACCCTGACGGTTCCGCTCTTCTCAGTGATCAGGATGGCGCCGTTGGGGAGGAAGCGAAAATCCGTCGGTTCGGTCAGTTCGCTCGTCAAGGTGACGCGTTCCAGCTCGTCAGGAAGGCCGGGCTCGCGCTCGGCGTGCTCGGCGTGCGCAGGCAGCGGCTGTGAAGTCGTCTGCGCCGGGGCGGCGACGGCTTCGGTGACGGCGGCAGGCGACTGGCGCCGGGCCCAGCCCAACACTGCCCATGACAGCGGCGTCTGCGGCACCGACCCCGGTCCGGTGCTGAAGATCGCCGTGAGCGCGTCCCGGACCCAAGTGCTCGCCGTTAACTCTGGTGCCGGTACCGCTGCCTGATCAGCGAGCGTCGATAGGGTTACAACGGATGCGGCAACCGGGATGATTGGCGCGATTTGGGCATCGACCGCGACATTGGGAACGAAAGGCAGCCCCGTCGGCTGTTCTGATCCGGGGATGCCAACGACCGGGCTTCTGGCGGGCGGCGTGGGGGATTGCACTCGGGCAGCGACGGATGCCGCGAGAGGGATATGCTCCGAGAGTCCATTGTGGTTGTTGCTGAACGGGGACCGGTCGGCGGTCATCCCGGCCCCGCGTCGCGTACGGGTGGTGCCGCGGGGCGTCGCATCGGATCGCGTGTCTGAATTCGCGACCTCGCGATTTTGCGCCTGGATGCCCGAGGAATCGGAGCGTTGGACGGACCTCGGCAACGATGTGTCCGCAGAGACGGATTCTTGGCGGCCCGAGTTTAGGCTGCGCGAATCCGCGGGCTCGTCGGCCGATGCTGGGCCGGCACCGATCGCGCTGCCCACGCCGAGGGCGACTGCCAGCGCGCCGACTCGCCCGACATACTTCGCGCTACCGGCGATCACCACTGCCACCCGCATGCCAGCTGACCCTCCAGATAAGCGTGGACTGACCCTTCTACAACGACACCACAGGTTATCAGGAAACTCTCAGGTTAGATAGTCGGCGGGCCGAGAACTACGATATTGTCATGAACTCTGTTGTCCCTGCGCAGGATGCCGGCCGCTTGACGTTGCGCATCGTGAGTCCGCTCCGGTCGGTGATACGGCGTCTCAGGACAACCAAGATTTCCGTTCCGGTCGTCGAGAAGGTTTTACGGGGGACCTTGCTGGCCCCTTTATATGGACTCTTCTTGATTCCCCATCTCGTCCGGTTCCGCAGTCGACGCTCGATTCTCGTCTCTGGGCGGACGAATTTCGGCGCCGAAATCTCCTGCCGACTTCCGGACCTGATTCAGACCTACATTTGGATGTTCGACGAGTGGGAACCTGACCTCACCCGTTTTATCGCTGGCCGTTTGCGTGAGGGTGATGTGTTCGTCGATGTCGGAGCCAATATCGGCTACTACTCGCTGCTCGCGGCCCAGTGCGTCGGCCCGGCCGGCCGCGTGGTTGCGGTCGAGGCATCACCGCCGGTATTCGCGGACCTGCAACGCCACATTGACCGCAATGGCGTTGGGGACCGCGTGCGAGCGGAAAACAAGGCGGCGGCGGCGGAAACGGGAACTTTGAGCATTTTTTCGGGCCCCGTGCACAACGTCGGGGCGTCGACGACCTTGGGCAAGCACGGCGCTGAATCGGTGGAGTCCATTGTGGAAGCTCAGCCGTTGTGGAACCTGCTTGGCGAAGACGAAGTGGGCTCCATCCGCCTGATTAAAATCGACGTCGAGGGGGCCGAACCCAACGTGGTCGCAGGCATGATCGACTTAATCCCGCGACTGCCCGCCGACGCAGAGATCATCTTGGAGCTATCGCCGAAATGGTGGGCCGATCCCGGATTGCGTCCGCTGGACGTGCTGCGGCCCTTCACTGACGCCGGTTTCAATATCTATGAGATGCGAAACAACTATTCGGCATGGCGTTATCTGTGGCCTAACGATGTCACCGACGCCACTCGCGTCCGTCGGGACCTGACCGAACGTGTGACCCGACTCGATCTGGTGCTGTCCCGCGCTGATGACGACCGCTTGCCGATCGACTCGCAGGATTTCCTTTCCCGATTCCCCACTTCGCTGGCCTGACGCGGCGTTGCGTCAAGTCTGTTTCTCATTTAGCCATGTGGGCGAAGCCGAGGCCGATGAGCAGACAGCCGACAAGCGCCAATGCGACCGCGTATTCCATTCTGCTCCGTGACCGGGACCAGGTACCGAATCGGCCGAGCAGGTCCAATGTTTTCTCAGGCGCTATCAAGTAGCCGATGAGCGGCGCTGTCACAACGAGGCTGCCAAGGGCAACAAATAGTGCCAGAGCCGCTACCTTGCCGAACTCAGACGTCGGCGATGTCCCGATGATCACTAGCACCGCGAGAAAATCCACCGAGGGGACCCCGCCCGCGAGCCCAACCAAACCGGAGACCCAGGGGGATTGGCCACGGTCGATAATGCCTCTGACCACGCCGGCGGTCTTCCCGAAAGCCCCTGGTTCTGCGTTGTCCGGCGCTGCCGCATGTGAAGCGCCGCGCGCACCCCTGCTTGTGGCAAACCCATGCGCGGCCATGCCTGCGGCGACGACGAGGGCGATGGCGCCGACGGCGATCTGGGCCTTTCCGCCGTCAGCGCTGCTAATTCCGTGAGGGCTCCGCTGGAAGCCGAACAGAACTAGAAGTCCGAATGTGACCGTCGACACCACGCTGCCGACAAAGAAAGCGAAAAGTTGGAGCAGCGGTTTCTGTCGGGCGAGCAGTAATGGCACTAGGCCGATCCGAGTTGGTTCGAAATTGACGGCGATGCCAAGCGCCAGCACGGTGAACCACACCGGGTCGACTCTACCGTTCTGTCCGGTGCCGCCAGGGCTGTCGATTAGCGCGTCGGCTTCGTTGCCGCGGCTCGCTCGAGAAGGTCGGCGGTGGTAGCGATGCTTCGCTCCGGTGGAGTCATCTGGGCGGCTACTTCGGCCGCGCGTGCCACGCACCGGGGACCCATCACGGTTTGAAGGTCCTCGCGCAAAGATTTCGCGGTGGTCGACGAGAATCGTTCAGCGGTGCCAACGCCCAGACGTTTGATCCGTCTCGCCCACACCGGCTGATCGGCACCCACCCAGAGCACCAGTGTCGGTACGCCGGACCGAACGCTGGCGGCGGTTGTCCCAGCCCCTCCATGGTGGACGATGGCCCGGCACCGCGGGAATACCTCGGCATGGTTGGCCGAGGTCACTATCTTGACGTGATCAGCCGCTTGGATGTGGCCGACGTCGAGGACGCCCGAGCAGATCAATGCGCGCGCTCCGAGTTCCGCCGAGATTTCGCTGATCATGGTAATCGCTTCAGCAGGATCGGCGACCGGCATGCTGCCGAATCCGAAATATATTGGTGGTGGTCCGATGGCGATCCACTCCAATACCGCCTGATCTATCTCGGTATGAAGCTGCAGCGTAATCGAACCGACGATCGGCCGGCTTCCGCCCCATTGTTCATTCAGCCCGGGAAAGAAGACCTTGTCGTAAGCCTGGATCTCCAGTGCGCCTCCATCAACGATTCGGCTTACAGCCCGAGATCTCGCCTTCGGCAGGCCGAGGATGTGACGCTGTTGGTCTTCGGCAGGTTTGAGCAGCCGCCAGTGTGCCCACTCAGCCACCGCCCAAACCGGCCTAAGAATTGAAATCGGAGCCGAAAACGGGAGAATCATGTTGTTCGCACGGGCCGGAAAGTAATGCAGAGCGGCTAGTGGAATGTCGTAGAACTCGGCGACGTTGGCGGCAACCTCTTGATAGGTGGTGCCGGTTAGAATGAGATCCGCATCGACCGCAAGTTCCGTTAGAGCCGCGCTCATCTCGGCCCACCCCTCTGTGATGAACTCTCTGCCCTGGCGCATCATCGTCAGCGGGTTACGCAGCCGGAACCTCACGTGGAAGATTTCCGCGTCTAGTTGTTTCTGGGAATCCGGTCCATACACCAACACTGGCGCAAGGCCCAATGCCTCGACGAACGCGACTAGATTTGGCGGGACGGCCATCTTGACGTCGTGCCCGCGGCGCCGAAGTTCCAATGCCACTGCTGTGGCCGGTTCCACATCGCCGCGTGTGCCGTGAACTGCGATCGCGTATCTCACGATGATCCTTCGCTAACGGGTTCCGGTTGTGACTGCGGGTGCGCTTTTCCCGGTGCTGGCGGCTGCCACTTCGACGGCCACCAGTTCGCCTTGCCCACCAGCACCGCGATCGCGGGAACCGTGACGGTCCGCACCAAGAAGGTGTCCAGCAGTATGCCGGTCGCAATAATGAAGCCGATCTGCACCACGGTGGTAAGGCTGGAGAACTGCAGACCGACCATCGCGGCCGCGAAAATCAACCCGGCCGCCGTGATCACACCGCCGGTCTGGCCGACGGTCCTGATCACGCCGGAACGGATGCCGTGCGGGGATTCGTCGCGAATGCGTGAAATCAACAGCAGGTTATAGTCCGCACCCACCGCCACCAGGATGATGAATGTCAGCCCGGGCACGCTCCAGTGTAATTCCTGGCCGAGGATTAGCTGGAAGACTGCGACGCCCAGGCCCAGCGCTGAAAGATACGAAACAATAACCGAGACAATGAGATACAGCGGCGCAACCAGCGCCCGCAACAGAACGATCAGGATGCCCAGGACTACCAGGATCGTTGTCATGATGATCAGCCGGAGGTCCTGGCGGTAGTAGTCGCGGATGTCGCGAAGGGTGACCGTCAGCCCCGTCATTCCGATCGAGGCGTCTGCGAGAGCGGTGTTGGGTTGCGCGCCGCGGGATGCCGCGAGGATCTCGTTGACCTGGTCCATCGCCTCGGTGCTGAACGGGTTGAGCTTGCTCTGAACCAGGAAACGCGCGCTGCGGCCGTCTGGGGAGATGAAGATCGCGGCCGCCTTCCGGAACTCCTCTCCATTAAGGATCTGCCCAGGAATGTAGAAGCCGGCCATTGATTGGGTGTTGGCGTCACGTTTCATCGCCAGCAGAAACGAGGATGCCTGATCGAGGCCGACGCCGAGTTTCTTGGTCTGGTCGACCAGTAGTGCGACGCCGTCGGCCACCTGACGACTGGCAACGGACAGCAAGTCGATGCCCTGCTGGAGCTGAGTCAGTTGGGACTCTAGGTCGGCCGGATTGGTGATCCCGGCGGCCTGCAGACTCTGACTGATCGAATCCAATGCAGGGCCCATGCCGCCGGGGCTGGCCGCCTGATTGCCGGGGAGGGTTGCCTGGCTGCCGGGAATAGTAGTGAGCGGACCGGGCTTCCCTTTGCCCGGGATTACCGGCATCGGTCGCTCGGCCGGCAATGCGGTGGGATCGCTCGGGATCTCCTCCAGCAGGGTGCAGAGGTTGGTGATCTCGTTGAGGGTGCCGTCGTTGCGAGCGTCGCCAAGCAACTGAAGGCGGGCGCGGGTAGCCACACATTTCGGGTCCGCATCGCAGACCGGGTTTCCGGTGAGGGCTTTGAGGACGGGCGCAATCGATTTGTCGTACGCTGCGACGGCGTCGCCGGTGTTCACCCCCATTTTGCCGCCGAGGCCGTGAATGGTGTTGAGGGGATCGTTGCCTAGTTCGAATCCCGGCAGCGCCTTGCCCGTGCCGTACTGGTTCTGCATGAACGCCAACGACCGCACCAGGTAGCTGACGGTGACCAGCGTCTGCCCAAGTTGGCCGCGAATTGCGCCGAGTACGTCGGCGATCTGATCCGAGCCGGAGGCTAGCAGGTTGAGGTTGCCGGTGTTGGTGTTGATCGCGTCCGCAGCTTGGTTGAGAGGATTGCCGACCTCACCGGCCTGAAAAGACAGTCGTGCTTGCTCCAGGGACTCGCCAGTGGGCCGGGTGATACCCCGGACGATGTCAATGTCGGGTACCTGGCTCACTCGGTAAGCAAGTTGCTCCATGTCGGCCAGGGCCTTGGGGGTGCGCAGATCCTGTGGAGAATTGATCAGGATGTACTGCGGCAGACTGGCGTTCAACGGGAAGTGCCGGCTGATCGCGTCGTATCCCTGGATGCTGGCACTCGCGGCGGGCAGGTTCTTTCGATCGTCGTAGTTGTATGTCGCCAGGGCCGCGGTGGAGGCAAGGATGACCAGGATTACCAGAGAGGCCACGAGGTTGATCACCGGACGGCGCACGATCCGGATGCCCGACCGCCTCCAGAATCGGCCCGTTAGGTCCCGCCGCGGCCTGGCCCAACCCCGGCGACCCGCCAATGTCAGCAGGGCCGGAAGAAATGTGAGTGCGCCCGCACAGCCGACGATGATGGCCGCGGCCAGGGCGACACCGATGGTTGAGAACACCGTCAGTTTGGTGAAGATCATGCCCAGGAACGTCACCGCGACGGTGGCGGCGGAAGCGGCAATGACCTTGCCTACCGAGGCCAGCGCGTTGCGCACGGCCTCATCGGACTCCGCGCCCATTCGAAGATAGTCGTGATATCGGCTGATCAGGAATACCGCATAGTCGGTGCCGGCGCCGGAAAGCATCGCGGTGAGCAGCACGATGGTCTGGGCGGAGACGCTCAGGCCGAGGGTTCCCATTCCCGCTACCACGCCCTGGGCCGTCACCAGGGCCACACCGATGGTGATCAGCGGCAAAATCATCGTCAGTAGGTTGCGGTACACCATCAGCAAGATCGTCAGCAGTGCCACCACGGTGGCGACCTCGATAGTGACTACGTCTCTTTCGCCGATATCCTGAATGTCGTTGAAGGAGCCCGCCGGCCCTGTGGTGTAGGCCTGCAACGAGGTGCCGGCCACGGTGTCCTTGACGGTTTGAATGGCGCGCTTCGTCGCGGCGATCGCCTTCGGGGTGGCGACTTCGCCGACGATATTGACCGGCAGCAGCCACGCCTTATTGTCCTTGCTGACCAGGATCTCGCGCAGTGGCGGCGTGGTGACGAAATCCTGCAGGGCCGCGACGTCCTCGGTCTCGGCGCGCAGAGCGCTCACCAGGTCGCGGTAGACAACCTCGTCGGCCGGCGTGAGGCCTTTTTCATTGGTCAGCACGACCAGAAGGATGTTGTCGGAACTGGCCTCCGCGAAGGCCTCGCTCATCTGCTTCTGGCTCACGACCGACGGAGCGTTCGTCGGCAGGATGGAGGCTGGCGCTTTCTGAGCCAGCACAGCCAGCGACGGAAACGCCATGGTCACGCTGATCGCCAGCGCTATCCAGGCCCCGATCACCAACCAGGGCCAGCGCACGACGAACCGACCGACCCATCCGAAAAAGCGCCCGCCTTCGATGTCCTCGGCTCTGGCGTCCGGGGCTATCTTTGCCGGAAGGCGGGTTCGAGCCACCCGCCCATCGTAGGTGACCTGCGGGGAGAACCCCGGTGGGCCGCGAGCGCGGCGTGCTCGGGCCTTGGCACCGATGCCGCTAGAATCTCAGGCATCGGCACTGATCCGGCCATCACCGGGGAGCCTCCGGAGGAACGGACCGCCTGCTCAGGCGGGGGCCTAGTAGAACCGGACGGGGCCAGGCCCGTGACAGCCTGACATGAGCGACGTACGCGTTCGCGTGTACGTAAGCGGGGTGGTACCGCGGCGCTCGCGCACCCGCGCGTCGTCGTCCCCGTGCCCGAACGGCACAGGAGACCGCCCCGACCGTGATCGATCCAGTAACCGCGACCGGTTACCCGAAACTTGCCGGCGGCGCGCCGGACTTCCCGGCCCTCGAATGTGAGGTTCTGGACTACTGGGCCAACGACGACACCTTCCAAGCCAGCATTGAGCGACGGTCGGACGCC
>SXGQ01805757.1_pt1 | contig 12021 bp, 6 predicted proteins | sample 3178371 | NCBI WGS metagenome assembly SXGQ01 (sample SAMN11356859, study PRJNA531348) | freshwater metagenome | isolation source: freshwater sample F1-20 | place: China: Fuxian Lake, Yuxi | collected 2017-12-25 | reverse complement strand
TTCAGCGCCTCGACCTCGGCAAAGGTACCGAGGGTGATACCGCCCGAGCCGGTGCTGTTAACGGTGAGATCGGTCAATTTGCTGGAAGCAGTATGGTTACCCAGACTCACGGCGCCGGTTGAGTTGTTGGTAGCCGTATATTTCGTAGTAGCAACGCTAGATGTGCTGTTGTCGTCAAGCGCAGTACTGGCGAAAGTCGTAGCGCCACCTGTGGTAATCGTCAGGTCACCCACGTTGGTGAACGTATAGCCGCCAGTTCCGGTTGTTGAACCCTTCTGCAGATCGTAATTTAACGTCGTCCCGGTAGCGGTATCGAGGAATGCGATCGATGACGCCGCACCCTGCACCATCGCAGTTGTAGTGCCTTTAACTGTGGACCCTGCTCTCAGACCAGAAATGTTTACACTGGTAGCCGCTGCAGCAATCTCTACGTTGACCGCTTGGTTAGCATTTGTGAAATCGATGCTAGTCGCCGCAGCGTCAACGGTTTTCACATTCTCTACACCGACCAAGGTCGCCGCTGCACCACCGGTGGAAGTCCTCAGGGTAAGAGTATCAGTACCTTCACCGAGGGAATATACGTCGGTTGCGACCAACGCACCCGTCACCGCAACGGTATCGGAGTTTTTGCTACCCAATACGGCGAGGTTGCCAGCGGTAGTTACTTCAATATCCAACGCACCTGAGGTGCGTCCATCAATAGTGGTGAAGTTACTAGCTAAAGCTGTCGTGTTTTTGAAGCCAGCGGCACCAGTGATAGTCAGCGTGTTTGCGCTGGCTGCAGTCACCCCTGCCAATGTTGCTGCTGACGAGCCTGAAGCGGTTAGCTTGACTGCTTCAACCGCACCGACGACCGCCAAAGTACCACCCGTCGTACCTGAGAGGGCCACTTGCACCACATCGCCCGCACCGGTGAGTTCCGAGGCCTTGGGTGTGATGGTGAGGTTGCTGGAGGTTCCCGTCATCTTGTAGGTCGTGGCAGCGCTCTGAACATTCGTGAGCGCCAATGCGCCGGTGCCAGCATGCTCGATCGTCTTCACACCAGTGATAAGCGTGTTGTCGACCGTACGAGTACCGCTCAGGGCATTAAACGAGAGGTTTTCGATGTTAGTGATCGTTACAGTGGAATCAACGTTACCAATCAACTCGGCCGACAAGGAATCGGAGTCCGTTGTGGTGGCATCAGTGATCTTGTCACCCGATCCCAGGGTGCCCATCTCGGCAGTGATTGCGTTGCTGTCTTTAGTACCGGTGATGGTGTCCGTACCCGCAGTGAGCGTGAAAGTCTGGCCAGCAGCTGCACCGCCGCCCGATTTGATCGAGGTGATGGTCGAAGCGACGTTAGTGGTTGCTGCCGAGGTCGTAACACCAGTGATCAGCGAACGAGCTGCAGTGGTTGCAGTGGTGCCGGTGTAGGCAACTGCTGCTGCGCTGTCAACGGTCAGCGAGTCGGTGAAAGAGGTCGCAACGGTTACTTTATTGTTCAGGTAGGTCGCGTCAGTACCCTGTGCGCCGTTTGCAACGTTCAGAGCGATCGACGATGCAGTCATACGATTTGCGGTCAGCTCGGCAGTGTAAAAAGCCAGGCCTGCTGCGTCTGGTGCGCGGTTGAACAGTTGCTGGTAGATGGCGGTAACTTTCGCGGAGTTGTCAGCGCCAGCGTACAGGGCTGTCGACTCAGCAGACGCGCCGAATGCGTTGATGATGGAAGTGAGGTTGCCACCGTTGGCAGCCAACTGGCCTGCCCAGTACTGCAAGCCGGCTGGATCAGCTGGACGACCGTAGTAGGCAACGTAAATTTTTTGAACCTGTGGATAGAATGCAGCGGACATGTTGGCTCCTGTGCTTTTAATGGATAAAACAAACCTAATAACTAAACGAACTTCCAGCGATCAACTGCTTCGCGCTCCCCACGAGAACCCCATACGGACTGCGAAGTCATTTGCCGCCTTTTAGACGCACTACATTGTCACAGTTACGGCCACCTGTGATCTGTGACAGCCGTCACAAATCACTTGCTTTTTTTGGCATAAAGCTTTCATTTACACCAAATTCGATAATATATTTGCAATTAATTATTTTTTTGAAAATACGTTCAAGCGGTTTTAAATTTCAACAGCATTGCACTTTACCACGTTCACCACTGGTAACCGAGCTGCAATACAGTACTACTCATGCGAAACAGTGGAATCGCATCTTCGCGCCAATTGCGCGTTAATTGGATATACACGCTGTCTTGCAAGTTCAATTTTTGCTGCAACCTGATACTTAAAAAACCTGAGCTGGGTGTGCGCTTCAAATCGCCGAATAAAGTCTCGTTGTAAATATTGGCGTCGTTCAGCATGTACTGTTGCAAGTGCATATTCAGTTGGCGCGATTCGCTTAATCGCGTTTCAGTGCGCAGACTAAACATCACGCCCATGCGGTTGCCGCCTACTCTGTCGCGCAGGCTGGTGTCTGCCACCAGACCAGCAGCACCCAGCGCAGTGGTGTCATCGCGCAATTGCCACTGTGATTTACCGCGCAGCTCTAGCAGCAAGGCATCATACGAGCGGTTTTGCGGGTACTGCAGCACTGATGCCAGCACGTCAACACCATTACGCGCAGGTCTGCCCTGCCGTTCAATTGCTTCACCCCAAAACCCTGCTTGCGCATTGAGTGCAGTTTCGTATAAGTGGCCACCAAGCATGAGCGCACTGCCTGCAAGCAAACCATCCCACGCGCGGTCACTAATTACTTGCCGCGCGCTCACACCTGCCAATAGCTGCTGATAATTAAACTGCGGCTCAGAAAAATATTGCCGCGCACGCAAACCACCAATTAGCGTGAGTTGGTTTTCACTGGGCATTTGAAATTCACCGGCTGCCTCAAAGCCAATAAACGCATCAGCGCGCGCTAAATAGCTGGGCAATAACGTCAGCTCACGCACCGGTGCCGCATCAGGCAAACGAATAGTAGAGCTTGATGGCCCTGCATTTACATTATCGGTATACCCGGCAGAAATGCCGTAATTCAAAGTCAAGCGCCGTGGTGGTGGGCGTGCGCAGCCTATCTGGCGCGTGTAATCAATCAGCTGCTGAATTGCTGGTGGTGGTGCGTAGTTGGTTTCGAGAAGTTGAAACACACGCTCGGCATCATCGCTCTGCCCTGCTTCGCAGTACAGCATTGCAACGTCTAATAAACCACCGGCGTTCTCAGGCGCCGTTTGCTCCATACGCCTAAGCATTTTTAATGCAGCGGGTATATCGCCGCCGATAATGGCGCGCGTAACCGCTTCCATGTCGGTTTCATCAGCAGCTACTGTACTACTGCTACTCATAAGTAAAACAGCAGCAGCGATAATGCTTATAGTGAAACGCGCAATCATGCTGGCGCCCCTAGCAGCGCATATACTGCTTCGGCACGGCTGCGGCCACGTATGGTTACTGCAGGTAAGGCTTGTAATGTAAAACCTTGCAGTAACTGCGCAGTAGCTTCGCTTAACAGCAAATGATGCGTGGTGGTTTTTGCATGGTCTTGTAAACGAGAAGCCAGGTTTACCGCATCACCAATCGCAGTGTAACTTCTGCGTTGCGGTGTACCCAACTCACCGACTACCGCTTCACCGCTGGCAATGCCAATGCGTATTTCAATCGGGGGTAGATCGGGGTAGCGTTGCGGTAGTGTGCTATTGATGTCGCGCACTGCTTGCAACATGCCACTACCGGCCTTTAACGCACGCTCTGCATGATCTTGCTGCGGTAGTGGCGCACCCCAAAACGCCATCAGCGCATCGCCCATGTATTTGTCGAGTGTGCCGTCTTGCTTTTGTACTTCGGTGGTGAGCGCGCTTAATATCATTTGCGTGAAATCAGCCAGGCGCTCGGGCTGCATGGTTTCTGCGGTGGCGGTATAGCCGCGTACATCTACAAACAATACGCTAATGACGTGCCTTGCTGGCTTTAAGGCAGCTTGATCGCGCGATTCTCGCACTAGCTGATCCAGCACCACCGGCGGCAGGTACTTGCGCATGCGCGCAGCAAATGAGCGTGCTGCAGTTTGCGTGTGCATCCATTCCAGTGGCGCCTGCACAAACAAAAAAATAGCGAGCGGCACCAAAGGCAAGCTCACATTAATGGTGTGCTCATGCGCCAGCAGGTAGTCAACCAGCACTAGCCACGCGAGTGCAATTAGGGCCAGTAGCATGAGCGCTGTACGCGCACGCGCACGCGCAAATGCAATTGCTAATACCGCGATACTCCCCAGCGCCCACACCCACGATACCCAGCGATAGTCTTGCCGCTGCATGGGATGCTGCTGCTCTTGCATAAGCGCAGAGAGCAATTCAGCATGCAGCACAACCCCGGGTAGCCAAGGGTGAATCGGTGTTGCCACTCTATCGCCCAAACCGAGCGCTGAAGAACCCACCAGCACATGCCGTTGCGCAAGTAGTTCTTTGGGTGCGCGGCCAGACACGATATCTGCCGCAGGAATAACGGTGTAGCCCTGTAAACCGGTGCGATACGGTATGCGCATGTAGGCGTCGCGTGTGAGGGCATCACTCGCCTGTAACAGCGCATTGCGCTCAGTGAGCGATTTACCGCACCCCAATACCGCTAGCGCGAGCATGGGGTACGTATGCTGTTGATATTGAATGAGGGGTGCGATTCTGCGTACCTGCCCGTCAAAGTCGGGTTGTGGGCTGATGTGGCCTACACAAACCGCTTTGCTCAAACCTGTGTGGTTAGCAATGTGGCCGTCTGCGGTAGGTACTGAGTAGTGCGTGAGCGAAGAGGTGGCTTGAGATTGTGTTTGCTTTGTTTGCTTTGTTTGGTTTGCTAACCACGCCCCTGCCGGCTGCCCTACTTTGGGCGCATCATCGCGGCCAGACATATCAAACACTTGAGCAAGAATAACGGGCCTGGTTTCAGCGAGCTTGGCGAGTTGTTTGTCACCCGCTACATCAACCGCTTCAGGAAACACAATATCAAGCGCAACCGTGCGTGCGTCGTATTGTTCAAGGAGTGTGCGCACGAGATGAGCAACGATTTCACGGGGCCAAGGCCAGCCGGCAATGGCATCGATGCTGGCTTCGTCGATATCAACGATGGCGACGGTTTGGTCTTGTGCCAGTGGCGCGCGCCGCATGCCGGCATGCCAGTCATGTACCAACCATTCCATGCGTAGCATGGTGCGCGGCATGCTACTTTGCGTACCGAGCAACAGTACCAGCGCTGTGGCCAGCGCTGCAATGAGTAAACGGGTGCGATCTTGCCGCAGTACCGCGCCTAACGACCCCAATAAGTCGCTCCGTACGCAGACAAGCCGCGTTCATCTACCGGCTTGCTGAAGACGTAGCCTGCCTGACGCGCCTCTTTACCAGCGAGCACACCATCGATGCTCGCATTACTACGCAACAGGTCACCCACCATTTGGCCGTCATTTGTGATGTTGCCGCGGCCTCTAACTGCAACCGCACCGGAATCGCCGTGTACATCAATGCTGGTTTCAAAGGTGCGGCGATCAAAGTCCACAGACAACGCGCCGTTGCGTATGCCTGCGTTCTCAGCGCGACCTGTGGTGTAGTTGAGGATGAAGGCTTCGTAGCCTTTGAGCGCAAAACCAAACTTGCCATCGCGCGGCAGGGTGAGGTCACCTTCTGAAGTGCGGCCCATGGCATACAAACCCGCCAATAGTGGAAAGTGCCCGCCCATACGGCGCTGCACTTCTTCTACGCTGCTGGCCGGTGACATATTAACGAGATACTGCCAACGGCCCCAGGTGATGGCGTCGAGTTTTTCTACGGCTTGTGCCAGCTCGATTTCTGATGTCAGCGTACTTGATGGCACTGACTGGTTGGTTTTGTTTGCGGAAGTTTTTTCACTGGGCAGCGGTGGCGCGATTTTGTCGGGCTGTAGCTGCTGCGTAGGGTTATCAATTAAGCGTGCGCGTGCATCACCAAGTTTGACTTGCAGCACAGATTCTGCACGACTCGCGAGTAGGTCTGCAGAGAATTTACCTTCGCACGGGCCCATGCCCGACGGGTCGCAACTGCCACCGAACGGTGAGGCCACTACCCCGCCACTACGCACCGAGAGCAGCGTGGTAGCACTATCTGTAAACGTTGAAAAATCGGTACCACGAATACCAATGGCAGCCACCGGTGTGTTCAAACGAAATTTGTCTTTGGCGTTTTGCGCACCTACACCAGAAATAGAACGCATCACGCCTTTGTGCAGCGTGAGCTTGATGCGAGTATCGTTGGGGCGCTGCGGGTCGTAGTGATACGACTCCACACTCAAGGCTGAATTGGGGCGCAGACTGATGAAGCCGCTGTCGACGGTTTTTACATATACATAGCCGTCGGCTTCGGTTTCAAGACGCGCGTCTTCATGAATGCGGTCACCGGTTTTAAGCGCCTGCCACTGGCCATTACCTTGACGAAGTTTGGCTTTACCCACGACGATGGTGACATCACCTACCACCGCGGTAGGTTGTGCATGCACCGTTTGCATGCACAGCCACAGCACCCCGGCACTGAGCAGCGCCACCAGCATCCGCACCATTGGTGATGACGCAGGATGTTGCAGCGCGCGACCGGCTTGTTGATAAACACGCATTGGATACTTACCCATTTCTACTCAGTTACAGCAAGGGTAGTGCTCAGCCCGGAAAAAACAACGGGAAACTGAAGCCTGATGTGACCACCGTCACATTATAAAGCGGGTGTTTGCGGGTGCAATATGTATTACGTCGAATAGGCTGAATTATCTATTCGCTGTGCGTATTCGATGTGTTTGCCGGATACGCCTATTCGATGTTGAACAGCCAAGCGAAGTTATTTAATTACTATTTAATGTGCGCTTTATTTGCCAAATAGGTAATTTTTGAATTGAATTTTGCTAGCGACAGGCCATCTTATCGTGACGGCGCTGTGCGACTGTAATACCCTTCGCCCATCTTGGTCATAGGTGCTATGGCCCGTGCTGGCAGATTGCTAACCCAATTTCACCGCTATCGATGATATCGATCGAGCTGCTTCGTAAACAACGACTGCTACAACGCCTGGATGAATCGGTGGTGATTGATCTTGCGCGTCATATGCGGTTTGAGCAGTTTCAGAAGCGCGATTATGTGTTTCACAAAGGCTCAAGTGGCGACGCGCTGATTATGGTGCTGAGCGGCCGGTTGCAGATCGTCACCCTTTCCGAAGACAACCGCGAGGTAGGCCTGAGTTTCGTTGAGGCGGGTGACTACTGTGGTGAGCTATCAATTATTGATGGTGGCGCACGTTCGGCCTCTGCAGTGGCGGTGGTGGATTCTATGGTGGGCTTTTTACCGCGTGCCAAAGCGCGTTGGTTGTTCTTTCATGACCCGGTGGTGGTTGAGCAGTTGCTGATGAAGATGTCGGCGATGGTGCGCTCTTCTTCGCAGCAGCGTTCATTGCTCAGCATGAACCGCTCTTACTCACGTATTTACGCGGTCCTGATGAATACTGCAAAAAAACCGTCGAGTGCACAACCCGTTATTGAAAACCTGCCCACGCAACAGGCGATTGCGATGATGGCGAATGTAAGTCGTGAAACCGTATCTCGTGCGATTCAAGCGCTGGTGAAAATGGGTGTGGTGACTAAAGATACTAAGCGCTTGATTGTGCAGGACGTGGCCACACTCGAAAAACTCGCACGCGGCGAGACCGATATCAGCGAAGTTCAAGACCTCAGAAAATCTGCATAAGTCACCGCAATCGCTTCCCAATCGAGGTGTGCTTTTACTTGTTGCCACGCGCTGCTGATCATTGCCTCGCGTGCTTGCCCCGACATGGCTTCCCATTGTTTTAATGCATCGGCTAGCGCTGCTGCATTCTGATCATGCGTGATCAGGTGAGCATCGGGCAGCAGTACACCGCCACGCGCACCAAACTGCGTACTAATGATAGGCAAGCCCGCGGCAGCGTATTCAGCCAGCTTGAGGTTGGTGCCAGCACCCGAGATGATGGGGTTCAGCCCAACGCTGGCCACCTTCAGCCAGAGAGATTTTTCTGTATCGTTAACCACGCCTAGCAAGCGGGTATTGCGTGGTACGTGATTCCGGCCGAGTTGGTGGCTTACCGAACCCATTAACGCAAAGTCAAACTCAGTACACAGCGCCGCTGCTTGAAGAATTAACTCGGCCGCCTCCACATTCGGCTGATGCGCACTACCCATGAACAAAGCGACCGGCTTGCGCAGACCGAGGCGCTTTTGCACACTTGCGCGTGCTGAGGGTGATATGTAGGGCACCAGATCAAGCGCGATGCCATTGGGTATGACAGCACACTGTTGCGCGGTTAAGCCGTATAGCGCGATGAGGCGATCGCGCTCGCTCTCGCTGCATGCGGTGATATGGGACGCCGCCCGTGCGCAATTGCGTTCAAGGGTTTCAATTTCACCGACGGGCCACGGCTGCCCTGCGTAGATGCCTTGTTTTAGATCTCGCTCGACATTGTGCGCTTCGTACACCAGCTTGCCTTGCCACCCGGCTTCACGCACGGTGGGGTAACCATACGGATGCGAGCAGATCACCGCGTCTGCTATGCGTGTGCTTTGTGATATTGCCCTCACCCAATCGGGCAAGGTGTTCGGGTATAGCGCTGCGGCTAAATCACCGACCGAGGCATTGACCACTTGCCGCAGGTCGCGCTCTGCTTGCATGAATGCTGCGGAGCTGGGTACTACTTCCTCAGTAAGATGCGGGTGAAGCTCGCGCACGGTGTGTGCGGATGCTGCACTACCCAGATTAATGAAATGAACATCTGCGTAGCGTGCCAATGCACGGTACAGACCATACAGACGTACCTGACCACCGCTAGTCACCGGTGTGAGCTGAAAGGTGTTGACCACAATGTATCTGGGGCGCGCACCTTGCAAGACTGCAGGTGCGCGAGTACTTGTCGGGCTTGCTGCGTTGATGGGGCTTGCTACGCTTGTAGGGCTGACTACGTTTATGCGGCTTGCTGTATCGGCGAAAGGTGTATCGTGCGCGCCGAGAAAGAAATTGATTAGCCCGGGCCAGGTAATGTCAGCCACACGCGCAGCAGCGGCCTCACCCATGCGTGCGCGTGCTGCCACATCTGCATCGAGTTGCCGCATGCCCTTCGCTAATGCCTCGGCATTGGATGCCACGATCAGCCCATTGATACCGTGCTCTACCAACTCGGTAACACCACCGGCATCGGCTACGGTGAGCACCGGTTTGTTTGCTGCCATAGCCTCGACGGTGATTAAACCGTAGTCTTCTCTGTCAGGCACAAACACGACCCACGCGGCACGTGCGTACTCGTATGCGAGCGCTTCGTCAGTAAGCCGACCTAAAAATTGTATGCCGGGGTTGCCGTTGGCGCTGCGCTGCAAGCGTTCACGCTCTGGCCCGTCACCGGCAATTCGTAGTGGGCGGCGACTACCTGCCTTTAACCAGGCGTTGACGATCATATCGATGCGCTTGGGGGCATCAAGCCGGCTAGCGCTAAACATGGGCGCTAATGCATCTGCATCTAGGTTAGCTTCTACGTCGGCATCTACGTCAGTAAAGCGCTGAGCGACGCTGGCCGTAGTGACATCAAGACTGCTGGGGTGGTGCATCACCTCGACGTTGACGCCCTCAGGGAAATACCCCTCACGCTCTGCAACGGTGCGTGAGATAGCGGCATAGCGCTTGATGCGTGAGGGCTGTAGCGCAATACGATCCAGCAGATGAATGAAGGCGCGCGATAAGGGCCCGGGAAACGCAACCAGCGCGGGATCGGAACTATTTACTACATCAAGTAATTGTGTGGCGACCTGCGTAATGTCGAGCGTGCTGAGACGTGAATCAGCTTTGTGCTGTGGCGATTGGCCGGGCTCGGTGAGCAGCGGCCATAGCTCGCGTGGCACCCCTGCCCGTTGCAGCATGGCCTGATTAATCTGCGTAGATAACTGCGCGGGATAGGTGTCGTACAGGCCGCGCAGTTTATGCTGCACATAAACGGTGTGATTAGGATGATGCACCACCCATGCGGGATACTTGGTACTGATCAGCAGATCAAAATGATTCAGATCTAACTGCGCAAAGCGCCGGTAGCTACTGATGACTTCGACTAAATTTCGCTCAGGGCCGGGTAGCTTGATCAGTTCGCATTCAATGCCTGCGCGTTGATTGAACGCGGTGAGCATACCGGCCCATAGATTCTCGGCACCGCCAATCACGAACGGTACCGGGCTGGGTGCGACGATGCCTATTTTCATGTGGCGCTGGCGGTAAGTTGCTCGACTACGGTGTGCCAATTCAAGCCGACCGCCTCTATGTCTGCGCGCGCAGCGCGGCCGGCTGCTGCAGCGGCTGCGCCATTGGCGGCCAGCCAATCAAACCGCTCGGCGAGTGCTTTGGGGTTGGGAAGCTCTACCCAGCCATTGCTTTGATGCTGAATGAATTCTAATGGCCCGCCACCGTCGCTACACACCACCACGGCTTTTGAGGACAGCATAGCCTCGAGTGTGATGTAGCCGTAGTCTTCATCTTGCGCAGGAAACACCACTGCCACACTGTGCGCGTATAGCGCTCGTTTTTCGGCTTCGGTGACATGCCCCAGAAAGCGTACGCGGTCTTGCAGCCCGAGTTTCTCTGCTTGCGCACGCAGGATTTCGCGCTGACCACCATCGCCGCTGAATACGATAGGCAATGAAGCGCGCATGAGTGCGGCGGCTTCAAGTACCAGGGATTGCCGTTTCAAGGTTTCGAGCCGGCTAGGTACATACAGGTAGTGCTCTGCAGTTTCGCAGTAAAACTTTTCGGCTTCTGCGGGCGGGTGATACAGCACGGTGGCATCAAGTTGGTTAAATTGCTTCAAGCGCTGGGCCACGCGACGCGAGTTGGCAAAGCGCAGGCGCTTGCTACCGAGGTGGGTGTTGTCGAATTCGGTGATGGTGGTTTTTAATTGCTGAAGGCTATCGTCGGCAACAACCAGATCGAATAAATCATACACGGCACGATGCTGATGCATCACCCAGGTGACATGATCAGGGTGCCGTATGCCCCAGGTGGGGAACTGCAAGCTGATGAGCCGGTCAACCTCGATGCCGTTGGGCCGGGTGAGATCCAGCTCGGCAGCGCGGCGCATGGCTTGCTCGACATCAGACGCAGGGCCAAACGTAAACGGTAGCTGCAGTAGCTCAACCTGATGGCCGTGTTCACGCAGTGCGCGTACCAGCCCATGCATGTGGTAATCCGCCCCGCCATGCAGAAAGGGGGTGAGGTTGGCCGTTACCAGTAACCTCACGCTTGCCTCGACGCGCTGACAACGGCTGGCTTACGCGCGAGCAGCGCAAAATCTTGTGGCCCGCAGAGGTGGCCGTTCACGCGCCGTGTGAGTGGATCGTCACCAGGTACTTTGGCGTTATCCGGGTAGGGGCTGGAGCGAATAATCTGTAGCTCGCCGAAGCCGTGGTACTGCGCCAGAAACTGCAGCGCAGTGGGCGTGACCGGATTGCGATGGGTGAAGTCGTGATAGAAGGTATGGCTACCGACGAGCAGGTTTTCCGGGTTGGGTGTTTCGAACAAGATGAAGCCTTCGGGCTGCAGTACCCGACGACACTCGCGCATCAATGCAAAAAACACCTCGAAGGGTAGATGCTCAATGATGTGAAAGCCACTCACTGCGCCCAAGCTGTCGTCAGGCAGGCTCTGCAATAAGGCAAGTGCATCGCCCTGCTCTACGGTGTGCCCGCGCTCGCGACAGAGCGCAACCATGACTGCATTGGCATCGACACCGCGTGCCGTGATACCCATGCCTTTCAAATGATCGAGTAGCTCACCACGTCCGCAGCCGATGTCGAGAATCGGGCCACGGTTGGGCTGCTGCAGTGTTTCGAACACACCTGCGTAGACCGATAGCTTATCGATGAAGGCTTGGTGTGTGCCGCGATTGGCGTCTTCAAAGGCTACGTAGTAGGCATCGAGATCTGCGTTGCTGGTGGGTGCAGTGTTGATAAGTGAGTTTCTGGCGTTAGCGCTGCGTGCCTCGGCGAC
>SXGQ01444757.1_pt1 | contig 12021 bp, 6 predicted proteins | sample 3178371 | NCBI WGS metagenome assembly SXGQ01 (sample SAMN11356859, study PRJNA531348) | freshwater metagenome | isolation source: freshwater sample F1-20 | place: China: Fuxian Lake, Yuxi | collected 2017-12-25 | reverse complement strand
GCCACAGCATATCAATGGTATTCGGAGAAGGGGGAAATCAGTGGAGCGCGCAATCAATGGTATCGACCGGATACATCCGGTTTCTATCGCGTTCGTATTTGGAACATCGAAGAATGTACAAATATGTCCGATCCATTCTCTTATATCCGAGTCACGACTGTGCCAGAGGAGCATGAAGGAATATCAAGGATATTGCAGCATCCCATCATAGCCGGCGAATTACGTATCGAGCATCCATATCGCAAACCTGTCATTGCTATCGTGAATATTTTGGGGATGACGGTCTTGTCAGAAGTTGCCGATTCACCCATACATGTAATGTCTGTTCACCAATTACCATCCGGTTTCTATTCCATACTTATTGGCAATGAGATTCTGCCATTGATTATCGCTAATTGATGTCATATAAGCATTGAAAAGAACATCTTGCTTTTCAAAACCATCTTCTTTTTTATAAATAGGGCAAAATCACGATATAAATTGACGAAAACTCAGTAGTGATTCAGTATTGAACCAGCTCTGTGAGCTCATAAATTTGCCATTGGATAGAATTGCGGCATTTGCAATAATGCCGGGGTGGAATTCAGCATCAGAGGTCACATGGTGAAAAAGAAAGCACAAAGTGCAAGACTGGGAAAGAATGCAAGAAAGAGTTTGGAAGGGACTCGCAAAAATCCTAAGGACACATCATTTTCTTCGATTCAATCGGAATTGATGAGCAAGACCTTGGAGTTGATTCAACTCAAAGATATTATGGGGCAGGCCTATAAACAATTGCAGGCTCTAAATAAAGATTTGGATCGAACCGATCATAAGCTCACGCTCAAAGAAGTGATGAGAACATTGCAGGTGGATGGACCTAAAAAAAGGGATTGGGAGGTATTTCATTCACAATTGCGCATGTATAATGAGCCATTCATGGAGGCATTATGCAAGAAATTCCCATTGCTTTCTCATCAGGAGATTCGCATAGCATCGTTACTCAAAGCGGGAATGACCACAAAAGAAATAGCTGAATTATTTGCGATTCAGGTGAGGACTGTGGAGAATCACAGATTTAGCATTCGCAAAAAGATGCGCATAGACACCGAAAGGGATTTGGTGTCTGAATTACAAAATATTGCATAATCCCAACGAAATCCTTTGTCAAAGAAAAAAAACCGGTAGATTTGCATCATTAATTTGACATAGGCGTCAAGTTTGTCTTTACAAAGAAGGAATCAGGTGCAAATCCTGAGCTGTCGTGCAACTGTGAATCCTCCGTGGATCAGCCAGATACTTCGCTTGAACGCCAATGCATAGCACTCACGAGAAAGTGCGGGCATCAATGGTACGGCTACGTTCCTTGCCTCACGTTCTCCTATCCTATAAGGTGTTCGTACCATGAAGTCACAGATGCATACTCGTTTATTCTTCCTGACAGCACTCATCCTTTTGGCCGCATTCGGCAGAATCATTCCACATCCATATAATATGTCTCCCATTGCAGCGATGGGCTTGCTTGGCTCCGCATATTTTTCTCGAAAGTGGATGGCATTCGCAATTCCGTTTTTGGGGACATGGTTGAGCGATCTCTTCATCAACAATGTCGTGTATGCAAATCTCTTCACAGAATTCACTTGGTTTTATGCCGGTTCAGAATGGATTTATGGCAGCTATGCGCTCATCATCATGATGGGTATGTTTTTGTTCTCTACTGTTTCCATTTCACGGATAATGTCCGGAAGCATCTTGGCAACTACCATTTTCTTCCTGACAACAAATTTTGGTGCATGGCTTGGCAATACACTGTATCCGCAGAGTATTGAAGGATTGATGATGAGTTATGCTGCGGGCTTGCCATTCTTGCAAGGAAGTTTTTTTGGTGATCTCTTTTATTCAGGCATTCTCTTCGGTGGATTTGCATTGGCAGGCAAGCAATTGAATTTCCCAATTGCAATCAAAGAACAAGCATGATGATTATCATATGCATCATTGCCATAATGATTGGCAATGTGGAGATCCATGCTCAATTTCCTGATCGTGTAGGCATGCCAGACTGTGACGCGATCTCTGCTGATCAACCCGGCTTGGTTTGGGGTGTATCATGCATGATGACTCCGGGATATCTTTCCATTGCAGATCCCGCACAAGGTACGGTATCAGGTGATGATGCATCATTTGCTATTGGCCCTGCAGACAAAGCGGTGATAAGTTTGGGAGATGGGGGATCTGCCATCATCACATTTCAAAGACCCATCACAGACGGACCCGGCGCAGATTTTGCAGTTTTTGAAAATGCATTTGATGATTATTTTCTTGAATTTGCATTTGTTGAAGTAAGTAGTGATGGCAAACATTTTGTGCGTTTTCCGTCAACATCACTTACGCAAGCCAAGCAACAGATCGGACCTTTCATGCGCATTCCCGATGTGCGTGCGCTTCACAATCTTGCAGGAAAATACAGAGCCGGTTATGGGACGCCATTTGATCTTTCGGAATTGAAAGACAGTATCGGAATACATTTGCAATCCATCACGCATGTTCGTGTGATTGATGTTGTTGGATCGATAGACAAACAATTTGCACGCTATGATGGAAAGGGGAATATCATTAATGATCCATGGCCAACACCATTTTCTTCTTGTGGATTTGATCTTGATGGTATTGCTGTGATCAATGAACAAAACATTATTGGTGACCAACTGAGTTTTGCACCCAATCCTGTATATGCAGGACATAATGGCGGAATGGTTCGCGTGCTTGAAGGAGCCCAAGAATTGTCGGTATATTCCATGCAGGGGGAGTATATTCGTGAGGGAATCGATGGGAATATACAATCTGCAGGATTGCCAGGTGGAGTCTATATTGTCAAGGGTATTCAAAATGGACAGCTGCGTTCAGGCATGCTCATGATCATGCCATAATCATTTTTTCTTTAGAGCTTTTTCCAAGTCCCCGCCGAATGTTTTGATCATTGTACGAAGCACATCATAATCTTTGTCTGTTGTTGGTGCAAGACCTTCTATGCTATACGTTGCATATAATGTTTCGCGTCCGGCAGGAGTCGATTGAAAGTCAAGCAAAGCCTGAATCAATTCTTTCTTCATGTCATCTGGAAAATCAGACCGAAACACGAATGGATCATTCGGTATGCTTTCCGTGAATCCGATGATTTTCACTTTCGAAAAGATATCCGGATATTGTTTCACCACGCGTGCTCTTGCATCAAGAATCTCGCCTGTTTTTTTATCGGGTGGAGAATAGTAGGTTGCGCCTGCATCAACTTGAGATTGATAGACCATTGTCACCACATTGTCATGCCTCATTGCGAACACTTCTTCCGCAGGCATGATATTTTCTTTATCCAAAAGAGCTTTCGGAAGAATATATCCTGAAGTTGACGCTGCATCAACGAATGCGATTTTCTTTCCGCGAAGATCTTGAATAGAATTAATGCCGCTATTTGCTCCGGCGATGAATTGTCCGCGATAGGTTGTTTCGCCGTCTCTTCGAATCACTTTCAATTCAGCTTTCACTCCATACTTTTGATGAGCCAGAATATAGCTGAACGTATTCATGGCGGCAATGTCTGCTTTTCCGCTTCCGAATGCTTCTACCACTGCAATAAAGCTGGTCGGGAATGTGGCAACCACATGATAGCCTGTTTTTGCTTCCAGATATGCGACCAAGCTATCGGCACTATTGCTCAATTTTTGGGCATCCACTGATGGAGTGAGTAAAATGCGAATAGGATTTCCTTTACTCCCGATTTCATTGGATTCCAACATCGGTTTGAAGCTAAGGTAGAGTAAGACTGAAAGTATCAGTGAAAGATAGAAGAGTCCGATTTTCATGGTATTTGCACGGTTTTGGCTATCCCATGCCATTTTGGTAATTTTGGGTCTGTTTTAATAAGAACAATTTAGTGGTTCAGCGAAGAATCACGAAACAATTTTATCACCCGGTAGACCATCATGAACATCCACGAATATCAAGCAAAGGAATTATTGCGTAGGTACAATGTACCCGTATTGAAAGGCAAACCCGTTTTTTCCGCTGATGAAGCATGGAATATCACCAAAACAGAATTCATTGATAATGGCATCAATGTTGTTGTGTTGAAATCTCAAATTCATGCAGGGGGTCGTGGAAAAGGAATCGTTCATGATACCGGCACGAAAGAAGTGGTTGAATTATATGGCAAGCCGGTACGTGGTGTAACGGTTATCCATGATGGTGATATTGCAGGCAAAGCAAAAGAATATGCTCAAGCAACAATAGATAATACTCTTGTGACCATACAGACAGGTGAATCAGGAAAAGTGGTGCGTCGCATGTTCATTGAGGAAGGTTGCAATATTGCTCATGAATATTATTGCAGCATACTTCTTGACCGTGATACATCACGCAATATCATCATGGTATCAACTGAAGGTGGAATGGACATCGAAGAAGTTGCTGAACATTCACCTGAGAAAATTTTAAAAGAATATGTTGATCCATGTATTGGTTTTCAACAATTCCAAGCACGCCGTTTGGCATTTGGTTTGGGCTTGAGTGGCCAAGCATTCAAGAGTTTTGTTTCATTCATCGATACATTGTATCGTGCCTATGAAGACATGGATTGCAGTATGCTCGAAATCAATCCACTTGTCGTAACCAATGATGGAGCATTCATTGCATTGGATGCAAAAGTCAATTTTGATGACAATGCACTATATCGTCATGCAGACTATTTGGATTTACGTGATATCGAAGAAGAAGATCCGCTTGAAGTTGAAGCATCAAAATTCAATTTGAATTATATCAAACTTGATGGTAATGTAGGTTGCATGGTAAATGGCGCAGGATTGGCAATGGCCACAATGGATATCATTCAATTGGCAGGTGGCAAACCGGCGAATTTCTTGGATGTCGGGGGTGGAGCAAATGTTGAGCGCATCGCGAATGCATTTCGCATAATGACAAATGACCCCGCAGTAGAATGCGTGCTCATTAATATCTTCGGTGGAATCGTTCGCTGCGATCGCGTTGCGAATGGTATTGTTCAAGCACTTCAACAAGTTTCCGTTTCAACTCCGGTGATCGTTCGCCTTGAAGGAACCAATGCAATCGAAGCTGGAGAAATTCTCAAAAACTCCGGCATGGAATTCTTGGTTGCAACCACATTGGAAGATGCCGCAAACAAAGTGACTCAAGCATTGACCCATTGATAGAGTATATCCTGACCTAAAATGAGCACAATCCAAAAGATTGTGCTTTTTTTTTGACAATATCCTTCATTCCCCACATGTAGAGGGGTGGCACGTGAAGCGTGACGGGGTGCGCTTTCTTCATTCCCCTCGTGGAGAGGGGTGGTACGCGAAGCATGGCGGGGTGCGCTTTCTTCATTCCCCTCGTGGAGAGGGGTGGCACGCGAAGCGTGACGGGGTGAGAGGTTCAGTCATTCTGCTCTTGAAGGGAAGAGCTTCTTCGGCTCTGTTCGTTGTGTAATCCACCCTGTTTTATTCATCCACATTGTATCATTGTGTTATGGGGGTTTTGTGGGATATTCGCCGTATTTTCATGGAGAAGAAATCAATAGTGTTTTTTGATCAAAACATGACCATTTTCCTATTGTTTAACCATTTTTTTTGTCGTATTATGCATGTTAATTAGCACATATTGTTTCCTACCGAACATCTGCTATTTACAAAGCGCGTACGGTTCAGACCATAATGTGATGAAATGTCAATAAACCTGTCATTTCAGAAATCCCAGAACATAGTTAACTCAATCATACATTTTCAAAGGACAAAGCACACATGACTATTGCTTCCATGTGGAGATTATTCTCTTTATTGCTTTTTGTTTCTGCTTCTTTTTCATTGAATGCTCAGGTGACTGATTATAATGAGAACAGAGGAAGCGGAGACGTCAGTGACGGGACCGATTATTTTATTGCGATCCCGGCATGCCAAAAATATCCAGCTGATTTATTATCGGGTGGTCAAAGCGCTTATGAATTATGGCTTTCCTCAAAAGTCAATACAACAGTCACGCTGAAAGCCCAAGGCATTGGATATGAAACAACGATTGCGCTCACGGCGAACACCGTGAAGATCGTGAATCTTCCAAGTGAATTGGTCAATGATGAAAGTGAAATAGCTCGTCCTCATGGTGTGAGACTATTTGCTTCGGATCCATTTTCCGTTACGGTAGCAAACAATTGGCGTTCATCGGGCGCTGTGTATAAGGCATTGCCCGTTGAATTGTGGGGCAAATCATATCGCACGCTCAATAATTTTCAGGATCGTGATGATGCGATGCATCCGGGGCAAATCATGATCATGGCTGCATATGATGATACAAAAGTGACAATCAAGCCGAAAGCTCGTACAGAAAAAGGTATCAACTCTGTTATGTTGAACAAGGGTGAAGTTTTTCTTGTACTTGCAGAAATCGACTCATTGTATCATCACAACTCAAAGGGTGATTTAACCGGATCTTTGGTTGAAGCAAATAAGCCAATTGGTGTTGTAAGTGGACATGCCAAAGGTGCATATCCTCGATTTGAAGAAACATTCCACGGCATTAGAACAGACATGTTGCGTAATGCATATGTTGAAATGCTTATGCCTACTACAGCTTCAGGAACAGAATTTATGTCTGCACCTCGCAAGCTCACACCAAACAGAAAATTCACCGGTCCTCAAGAAGAAGGAGAATTGATTCGCTTTGTCGCAACCGAAGATGGCACGATCGTGAGCCAGATGCGTCAAGATGGCACGGGTATGAAGCAACTCAATGTACCCCTCAAAGCCGGCGAATTTTTTGAAATTCAAAGTATGACAGAACCCGGATATTACAAATCCAATAAGCCAATTGTGGTTGGGCAATACATGAAGGCATGGCTGCAACATTTTTATGAGGCAGACAAAGGCGAAAGTCCGCTTGGTCACGTGTTCGCGGGTAATGGTGAACTCACTACATTAACGCCACTTCATGCATGGCCATCAAGCGCAGTGTTTTATTCTCCTACAGAAAACAACAACTATGTATATGTGACTTTCCGTACGGAAGATCTTGAAAAATTAAGTATCGATGGAAAATTGTTCCAATCTTTCTTTGGTTCTTCGATCAAAGAATATAAAGGAACACCATATAGCTTTGCAAACAAGGAAGTTGGGATAGGATCGCATATTATCGAAGGTGCTCAATTTGCAGCTTATTCTTATGGACACTGGGATGATCCAACCGGACAATTCAAAAATTATGCATATGCATATCCGGTTGCAGTCAATGCTTCCATGCCTTGTGAAGATTCAGTACTGATTTCAGGTGATCCAAAATGCGGCATCATCAATGGTATTGCCAATGTATTGCCACCCGATCAGGAATGTGCTCAATTATTGAATATCCGTCTCGATGTGCAAAAGAGTTCAAATATGAAGCTCACATTGCCTGATGACAATGTGCTTGGTTTGAAAGAATCAACATTCATGCTCAGTGTGGTGGATATGTCCAAGCCGGCAGTTGGTATTATTCGTGCAACTACACGCTCAGGCAAATTCGTGGAGCGCACCTATACATATACTCCTGAAGAATTGACAGCAGATCCATTATCAATCAATTATGGCATGGTGGGTGTTGGCGATACGGTAAAGCAAACAATAACTCTGACAAATCCAAGCAAGACGCAAACGACAGTGATCAAAGATCTCAAATTGAAATTCAAGAGTAAGGAATTTATTCTTCCTACAGGAATCTTACCGATCACGCTTGCTCCTCAATCAACAAGAACAATCGAAATTCCGGCTACAAGTTTGGAAGTGAAAGCAGGCATCATCGTTGATTCTCTCATTGCAGTATTGGAATGTCGTGATGTATCTCTCACAGAGCTCAGACTTCTCCCAATCAAACCACAAGTATATACAGGTGATGCTGATTTCGGAAAAGTTCCTGTGAATTCAGAACGCAAACTTGATGTCTTGATTCGCAATACACGCAAAGTGGATATCATCGTAACAGGAATCAACTGGCCTGATGCTGATAAACAATATTTCCCACGCGTTGAAGGGCTCATTGAGAATTTCCCATTGACTATCAAAGCAAATGGAGAATTCCCATTCAAAGTTGTGTTTACACCAGGTGCATCCGCAAATATTCCACGCGAAACAAGAGCGATGCTCACATGTAATACCGATGACATTAAAATCTATTCCGACTGGAAAGGAATGGCTGTGGAAGCCGGTCCAATCCTTAATGGATATGACTGGAAAGAACGCCGCGTACTCGATAATTTTGTTACTCCAACAACCAAATCATCAGGATATCAAGCAACGATTGAATATGGAAATTCGGGTTCAACTCCGCTCACAGATATTGTGATGACTATATCCGGCCCTGATGGTGCACATTTTACTGTGCCTACAAATCAAGTTGTGAATAGACTTGGCGAAAATGAATTCAAATCACTTGATGTTCATTTCTTGCCTGAATGGGTGCAGGGAAGTCGTGCCGGTGAACGCCCTTATGAACTCACAATCACACTCGCTGGAAAAGACAATGGCGTGGACAAAACAACAAGTGCGATATTGAAGGGAATCGGTATTCAACCTCATATTGCAATGACTCCATCCATTGATTTTGGAACAGTCTTGCCAAATGATACCAAATCACTCAATGCGGATATCACATCGAATGGTACGATGGATCTCACATTGATGAATGCAAATGGCGGGATCAAAATCATTGGTCCTGATGCAAATAAATTTACGATCGATCCAGCATTTTTTATAAATGCAGGTGTTTATCCATTGAATCTTTCAAAAGACAATGGCAACAATGTGCTCACATTGCCGATCATCTTTACTGCAGGTACGGTGACTGCTCCCACAACATTCAATGCAACCGTTGTACTTGAATCAGACGCTCCTGAAACAGTTCAAACTGAACTCAAAGCATTTGTTGAACCACAAGGAACACCAAAAGGTGAGCCGACCGATATTACATTGAAGCAATTCATCACATTGAAAAAATCCGGACAAGTTGAATTGAAGAATATCGGTGATGCACCTATGATTGTTACTTCTGTAGGTAATCCTCAAGGAAATGGAACATTCATGTGGAAAGCAGTTTCAACTCAGGCACTGCCCGCAACGATTGCTCCAGGTTCAGCACTTACTGTTGATGTCACATATAGTCCTTCCATGATTCGTACAGATGCAAACAATGTTATTCAACATGACATTGCGACAATCACATATGTGACGAATGCAGGAGATTATACAGCAACACTCACAGGTATTCCTGATGAAATTGTAGCACTCGTTCGTGTCGGTAGTGAAAACTATTCCGTGAAACCCGGTGGAATTTCAGACTGGCTCACATTGGAATTGGATGATAAAGTTTCGACAATTGCACGTTTGGAAAATCTTGATCGTGCTGAAGTAAGAAACTTCCAAGCAACAATCAACTATAATCCCACCGTTGCCGAGCCATTGGTTGGTGCGGGTGATATCATTGTTGGAAGTATGACATCCAATTGGACCATCAACAGCGCGCAAATTGTCAAGCCTGGAGAGTTGTTAGTTCGCATGAGCGGTCCAACACAACTTTCAGGAACAGGTTCCTTGTTCAAATTCAAGATGAAAGGTTACTTGGACACGAATAAGAATACACCTCTTGGTTCGAATCTTACAATCCTCAATGACAATGGAGATCGCGACCTTGTGAAGTATGGATATACTCGCATTGAAAAACTGCCCGGAAAAATCGCACTCATATTCGATTGTGCCGGCAATATTCGCGGCGTTCGTTTTGCAACAGGTCAATATGCGCTGAAAGGTGCATTCCCGAATCCATCCCAAGGAAAGGTAACTATTCCTTTCAGCACAGGTTTGGATGGCCATGCAAAGATTGGTGTTTACAATACACTCGGACATTGTGTTGCTGTTCTTTTGAACGAAAACATCAAGGCCGGTGAATATGCACTGGATGTTGATTTATCGGCATTGAACATTGCTTCAGGTGCCTATATCCTTCGTTTGGAAACGGCAAAATTCATTCAAACAGAACAATTCATGCTGTCTGAATAAACCTTTTCCGCATCTTTTTATAGAAATCCCCTGCTGATGGTATATCAGCAGGGGATTTTTTGTTGCCAAATACCGATATTTGTAAACGTTTTCACTAAAAGCAAAACCTCATTCTCCGATTATTGTTTCACCATACGGTTGTAGATATCATGGCATTCGATCTTGAGATGATTCGGAAGGTGTACTTAGCACTTCCGAATAAAGTTCAGCAAGCAAGAACACTTCTTGGCAGACCCTTGACACTTGCCGAGAAAATTTTGTATGCGCATATGAATGAAATGCCCGCCGCACCTCATAAGCGCGGAGCATCATATGTTGATTTTAACCCTGATCGTGTTGCCATGCAGGATGCAACGGCACAAATGGCATTGCTCCAATTCATGAGTGCCGGCATTCCAAAAGTTGCCGTCCCTTCAACCGTGCATTGCGATCATTTGATTCGTGCTGAACACGGAGCCGATAATGATTTGAAACAATCGTTGATAGAGAATGATGAAGTATTCGCATTTCTAGGATCCGTATCACAGAAATATGGTATAGGTTTTTGGAAACCGGGCGCGGGTATCATTCATCAAGTTGTATTGGAGAATTATGCATTCCCCGGTGGTATGATGATCGGAACCGATTCGCATACACCAAATGCCGGCGGACTTGGCATGATTGCTATTGGCGTGGGTGGTGCCGATGCAGTTGATGTGATGGCAGGTATGCCCTGGGAATTGCAAATGCCCAAATTGATAGGCGTGAAATTGACAGGCAAAATGAGTGGATGGACATCTGCCAAAGATGTGATCTTGAAGCTCGCCGGAATTCTTACCGTGAAAGGTGGTACCGGAGCAATCGTTGAATATTTCGGTGATGGATGTGCATCATTCAGTGCAACCGGAAAAGGCACCATTTGTAATATGGGTGCAGAAATCGGTGCAACCACTTCAATCTTCCCTTGCGATGAATCCATGATGCGTTATCTACGTTCAACCGATCGTTCAGACATAGCTGAGATGGCATCAGGCGTCATGGAGCACTTGCGTGCAGATGATGAAGTGATTGCAAATCCTGAAGCATATTATGATCAAGTGATACACATCGATTTGGATGCGCTTGAACCACATGTGAATGGACCATTCACACCAGATCGCGCAATGCCGATCAGTGAATTCACCAAAGCCGTTAAAGAAAACAATTGGCCGGCAGAATTGCGTGTTGCTCTCATTGGCTCATGCACGAATTCAAGTTATGAAGATATGAGTCGTGTAGCTGAGATTTCATCATATGCGGCATCTCAAGGACTCAAAACAAAAAGTGAATTCACGATCACACCCGGATCTGAACAAGTTCGTGCAACAATTGAACGTGATGGACTATTGACAGCCATGGAATCAGTGGGTGGTAAAGTTCTTGCGAATGCATGTGGTCCATGTATCGGACAATGGAAAAGGCATGATGTGAATAAAGGTGATAAGAACTCAATCATCACATCCTTCAATAGAAATTTCACTGCAAGAAATGATGGTAATCCTGATACACATGCATTTGTTGCTTCACCTGAAACAGTTATTGGATTTGCATTGACCGGAGATTTAACTGTTGACTTTACCAAAGAACCTGTCAATGGGATCATGCTCAATCCTCCAAGAGGAAAAGAATTACCTGATGGTGGATTTGTTCCAGATGAACACGGATTTGTGTCACCTGCACAAGACGGATCTTCCGTCAATGTGGTGATTGCTACCGATTCACAACGCTTGCAGGCATTGTCACCATTCAATGCACCCAAATCAGAAGACTATCACAATATGCCTTTGCTGATCAAAGTGAAAGGCAAATGCACCACCGATCATATCAGTATGGCTGGTCCATGGTTGCGTTTCAGAGGACATCTGGACAATATCTCCAACAATATGTTGATCGGTGCAATCAATTATGTGAATGACAAAGCAAACACTATCAAGAACATGTT
>SXGQ01010217.1_pt1 | contig 12022 bp, 10 predicted proteins | sample 3178371 | NCBI WGS metagenome assembly SXGQ01 (sample SAMN11356859, study PRJNA531348) | freshwater metagenome | isolation source: freshwater sample F1-20 | place: China: Fuxian Lake, Yuxi | collected 2017-12-25 | reverse complement strand
GATGATGATTTTGTGGAAGCGCAGCTTGTTCAGGTCGAACGCCCCCTCACCCTCGCCGTCACCGATGCCCGTGCCGATGGCGGTAATCATCGTCCGGATTTCGTTGTTCTGAAGAACCTTGTCCAGGCGCGCTTTCTCTACGTTGATGAGCTTGCCGCGAATCGGGAGAATCGCCTGGAACTTCCGGTCGCGGCCCTGCTTGGCAGAGCCTCCTGCCGAGTCGCCCTCGACGATATACAACTCGGTGTTCACCGGGTCGCGGTCAGAGCAATCCGCCAACTTGCCGGGCAAGCCGCCACCGGTAAGAGCCGTCTTGCGCACAGCCTCGCGGGCTTTCCGCGCGGCCTCGCGCGCGCGGGCGGCGTTGAGCGCCTTGTCCACGATGCGCTTGGCGATGGGCGGGTTCGCGTCGAAGTGGCTCATCAACCCCTCATACACCACTGAGCCGACGATGCCGTCCACCTCGGGAGAGATGAGCTTCACCTTCGTCTGCGACTCGAATTTGGGATCGCTGTGCTTCACGGAGACCACGGCGGTCAGTCCCTCGCGCACGTCGTCACCGGTGATCTGCGGGTCCTTGTCCTTCAACAGCTCGTTGGACTTGGCGTATTGGTTGATCGCGCGCGTGACTGCGCTGCGGAAGCCGGACAAGTGCGCCCCACCGTCCGGGTTGTGAATCGTGTTCGTGTAGCAGAGGACTTGGTCGTTGTAGCTGTCGTTGTATTGCAGCACGGCTTCGACGTGGACCTCGATGTCCTTGTCCTCGTTCTTCTGCCGGGTCTCCTTGGTGAACGCGATCGGCTTGGGATGCAGCGCGGCCTTGCTCTTGTTGAGCTGCTTCACGAACTCGACGACACCGTCCTTGTAGTAAAACACCTCGCGCTCGCCAGCCTGCTTCCGTTCGTCGAGGTAAGAGATTTCCAGCCCGCTGTTCAGGAACGCCAGCTCCCGGAGCCGTTGGGTGATGATCTCGTTCTTGAACTCAGTGGTCTCCTTGAAGATTTCCCCGTCGGGCTTGAACGTGATCAGTGTGCCGTTGGCCTTGGATTTGCCGATGACCTCGAGCTTCTTCATCGTCTTCCCACGCTCGAACTCCATGTGATACACCAGCGCGTCCCGCGATACCTCGACCTCGAACCACTCGCTCACTGCGTTCACGCACTTCGCACCGACGCCGTGGGTGCCGCCGGAAAACTTGTAGCCGCCCTGCCCGTATTTGCCGCCGGAGTGCAACGTCGTGAGCACTAATTCCACGCCGGGGAGACCGCTGTCCTTGTTGATGTCCACCGGGATGCCGCGCCCGTTGTCGCGGATGGAGATGGAGCCGTCGAGATGGATCGTGACATCAATCCGGTCGCAATGCCCCGCGAGATGCTCATCCACGGAGTTGTCCAGCACCTCGGAAACGCAGTGATGCAGCGCACGCTCGTCCGTGCCGCCGATATACATCCCGGGCTTCTTGCGGACGGCTTCGAGGCCCTTGAGTTGGCTTAATTTGGAGGCGTCGTAGGTCTGGGATTCGTCGGACATTGTTCAGTAGAATAGCATCGCAAACTGGGTCGAACCCACCGGGAAAACACGGCTTGAAACTGGCGCGTCAACCTGACTTCGAGACGGCCCAAAAAATACGCGGAAACCACCAGACCGACAACGCTTATTTACGGGCGAATTGGCCTTTAAAACCACCATTACTAGGGTGTCCGCAGGCAGGCAGGTTCAAGCGATTGGGGCCAAGCGAACCAGACGCCTCGACTTGTAGCCGCATGGAGGATGGCAGTGAGGCGGCGGGAAGAGCGCGGAGTTGATACCCAGCGAACGAGCCGAAGCAAGGGGGCTTCGGTTCAGTTGAAGTTCAGCACCACGAACCAAGCAGTGTTGTTCTTGTCGTCGCCGGCGAGGACGAGGGCGTCGGGCTTGGCGAGGGAATGGCGTCGGGTGACGATGGTCTTGCCTTTGCCGATGAGCTTCACCTCGGCCATGTTCTCGGGGAGGATTTTGATGTCCACGGAGCACTCCTCGCTCAACTTGAGCGTCTGCGGTTTGCTGGCTGTAACACCGGTGGTCTTGCGGCTGACCTCGAAGTAGTTCTGCCACTTGAAGATTTTGCCTAGCTTCTCACGGAGCTTGGCGTCCACTTCCTTCAGGTTCTTGGCAGTGGGCTTGACCTCGTCCGTCCCCCAGACGAGGACGGCTTGAACGCGGGTCTCCACCGGCACCGAGGCGGCGACGACTTGGAGCAACCCCCACCCCAGTCCCAAAAGTAGGGCTAGGGAGTGCCAGCGCGACGGATTACTTGTCGGCTTCAGGCTCATTTTTCGTTTCCTGGCCGACGGGGTTGAAGGTGCCATTCTCGTCGGCAACGTAAACGACGGACATGGCCTCAGCCTCGGAGCGGAAGCTGATGGCGTTCACATCCTCTGGCACGCTTTCGGTATCCGCGCCGTCGGTGGTGCGTCCACCGCTGACGACGAACATGACTGCAACCATCGCGGCCAGACCAGTGGCCGGATAGAGGAGCTTGAGCCACCATGCGCGCCCGGCAGGAGCCGCAGCAGCCTGTTTTTCCGCAGTCTCGATGCTGCGTTCGATCTTGCTCCAGTAAAACTCCCGGGTCTCCGGAAGCTTCACTTCAGCCTCGTTGCCGGCGACAGCGGCCTTCATCCACTTAAGTTCCTGCATCAGCACGGCGCTCTGGACATCCTGCGCGAGGAGGGCCTCAACTTCCCGTGTCTCGCGGGCGTCGAGTTCACCGTCCAAAAGAGCCTGCAACTTCAATTCCGTGTTCATAACTGCCTTCATTTTTAACTTTTTTGTTCTTTCTTCAAACTCTGCAACAGCGACGCCAAGCGCCGCCGCGCGTAAAATAGCCGGGACATCACAGTCCCGATCGAACAGTTCATCACCTTGGCGATCTGCTTGTATTCCATCTCTTCAAACTCATGCAGGATCAGCACGGTGCGGTGCTCATAGGAGAGCTGGATCATCGCCTTGTCTATCCGCTTTCGCAGCTCGGCGCGTTCCAGTCCTTCCGTCGGATTTGACGCAACTACCGGCATCTGACGTTCCACTCCTCCGAGCTCTTCATCCAGTTGCTCGATGGACTCCGCGCGCGTCCGTTTCTGCCGCCGGAGCTGGTCCAGACAGAGGTTGATGACGATGCGTGTCATCCATGTGGCAAAGCTAGAATCGCCCTGAAACTGCTTCAGCCGCTGCCAAGCCTTGACCCACGCCTCCTGCGACAGGTCAATCGCATCTTCCTCGTTGCGCATCATGGTGAAGGCACGCGCGTAAATCTTGTCGCGGTGCCGCGCGACCAACTCCTCGAAAGCAATCATGTCGCCCGCCTGGGAGGAGGCGACCAACTGCACGTCCAGCGTCGTCGTAAAGTCAGGCGGCTGCGGCATTACGGCTAGAGCTTACCCTTCGTGCTCGGAATCTGCCCGGCAATCCGCGCGTCCCGCTGGCAGGCGAAGTCCGTCGCCTTGGCGAACGCCTTGAACAGCCCTTCCACCACATGATGAGGCTCGCCCCCGTAGACGAGTTCGAGATGCAGATTGCAACGCGCCTCGTTCGCGAAGCCTTGGAAGAACTCCCGCGCCAGCCCAAAGCGAAACGCGCTCGACATGTCCTGCGTCCGCTCCGGCTTGGAAATCTTCTTCTGCGACAAGTCATCCATCCCGCGCCACACGAGGAAAGGCCGCCCGCTAAAATCAATCACGCAACGCGCCAAGCATTCATCCATGGGCACGTAAGCCTCGCCGGTGAATGGGTTGCGCGGGTCGAAGCCCGTCCCGTAGCGGCGAATGCCTTTCTTGTCCCCGAGTGCCTGCACGAACGCCTGCCCCAGCGCGATGCCGCAATCCTCCACCGTGTGGTGCGCGTCCACTTCGAGATCACCCTTGCAGTGCAGCTTGAGGTCCATCACCGCGTGCTTCGCGAACAGCGTCAGCATGTGGTCGAAAAACGGCACGCCCGTGCGGATGGCGGCCTTGCCCGTGCCATCCACATTCAGGTCGAGACTGATTTGTGTCTCGTGGGTCGCGCGACGGATTCGCGCCTGCCGTTCACTCATGAGCTATTTCTAAAGCAATGCCGTCCGAAAAGAAGTTGAAACTACGTCTGCGTCCATTTCAGGACCGTTTGCAGACGAGTCAGTAGCGCGGCGCATTCGCATCTACTTCCACTGACCAACGGTCAACACCGCCGGCGAGGTTGTGAAGATTTGTGAATCCCTGCTGCCGCAGCCAGCCAATCGCGTGCGCGCTGCGCATCCCGTGGTGACAATACACGGCCACCTCCTGCTCCCGCCACGCCGCCAGCTCGCCGACGCGCTCTGGCAATTCGTTCAGCGGAATCAGCTTCGCGCCCGGCAGCGACACGATGGCGAACTCATCCGGCTGCCGGACATCCAGCAAGCGCGGCGGGTTCGGTGCGGCGAGGCGCTCGGCAAGTTCAGTGGGTGTCATGTCAGAAGCGCATCCAGACCAGCACGACAAGTAGCACCGCCAGCACGGCCAGAACCGCTGTGCAACCTGACTTCTGCGCCGGTGCCGAGAACTTCTCCGGGTGCTGTGCGCGCAGCCCGGCTTCGAGCTGCTCTACCGCCTTTTTAGATTCCTTCAGCCCCGCGCCCGGCTTCACCTGCTCGCGATAGAGTTTGATGGCAGCGATTTTCTCGCCTGCGAAGAGCAAGTCTGCAACGGGCGACAACGCGCCTGCTTCCGGGACTGGCGAAAGCGCTGCGTCCGGCGAAGTCTCCAGCTTCTCCACCCACTCTTTCGCCTCCGCCAAGCCCATCCCCGTCGCCTCCCGGCACAGCTTGATGGCCGCGATTTTGTTTCCGCCTTTGACCTCGGCGAGAATGGCTTCGTGCGGGGCTGGTGTCATGAGCGCCTCACTGATTCAGCGAACCGAGATACCGCTCCGCGTCAATCGCCGCCGCGCAGCCCATGCCCGCCGCCGTGATGGCCTGGCGATACACATGGTCCGAGCAATCGCCCGCGACGAACACGCCCTCGACCGTCGTCTGCGAACCCTTCGCCCGCACCACGTAGCCGTTCTCATCCAGCGCGATTTGTCCCTTGAAAAGCTGCGTGTTCGGGTAGTGCCCGATGGCTGCGAAGACCCCCGCGCAAGCCAGCGTGCTCTCCGCGCCGGTCTTGAGATTCTTGAGCTTCACGCCCGTGACCTTGCCCGTCGTCACGTCCAGCACCTCGGTCACGACCGAGTCCCACACCGGCTTGAGCTTCGGGTTCGACAACGCGCGCTCAGCCATGACCTTGGAGGCGCGCAAAGTGTCGCGGCGATGCACGAGGTAAACCACCGAGGCGAAGCGCGTCAGGTAAGTCGCCTCCTCGCACGCCGAGTCGCCGCCGCCCACGACCACGAGCGGTTGATTGCGGAACATCGGCAGCGCCCCATCGCACGTCGCGCAATACGTCACGCCCTTCTTCTCCAGCTCCGCCTCGCCGGGCACGTCGAGATGTTTGTGGCCCGCGCCGGTCGCGATGATGATGCTCTTCGTCTCCACCTTCTCGCCGTCAATGTTCACGACGAACGGGCGCTTGCTCAGGTCCACCGCCTCGACCGTCGAGCCGAACTGCACGCGCGCGCCGAAGCGCTCCGCCTGCGCCTGCATCTTCATCATCAGCTCCGTGCCGTCCACGCCCTCGGGGAAGCCGGGGAAATTCTCCACGATGCTCGTGGTGGTGAGCAGCCCGCCCGGCGTCGCGCCCGTGACGACGATGGGATTCAAGCTCGCTCGCGCCGTGTAAAGCGCCGCCGTCCACCCCGCGCAGCCCGACCCGATGATGACGACATTTTCCATAGGCGCGGAAAAGTAGGAGTGAACTTCCGCGCTGGCAAGCGCGTCGGTTTTCCACTCATGAAATCCCCAGCCTACACCTCCCGCCGCGACTTCCTCGCCGCCGCCAGCTCCACGGTCCTGGCCGCCGCCGCTTCCGCAGCCGACCCGCTCACCACCTTCGGCCCGCGCAAACCCCTGCGCATCGGCGTCATCAGCGCCACCATGGGCGGGCGACCGCACAAGGGCAACGGCCACACCTACCACTTCGCACACGGCTTCCACCCCACCGTGGACCTCAAGATGATTGAGAAGCACCTCACCAAAGGCCCGGTGGACCTCTTCAAATCCCACTTCCGCAATCCCAAGGAAGACTTCGCCAAGCTGCCCTTCGAGAACACCCGCATCTCCTGCTACTACGATGCCGACCTGCCCAGCGCGCAGGCCTTCGCCGAGTGCTTCCCCGGCGTCGAGGTCGCACGCACGCTCGACGAGCTGGTGAAGAACTGCGACGCCGTCTGGGTGGGCGACGCAAGCGGGCGCGGCGAAGACCACTTCGAGCTGTGCGCGCCCGGCCTTGCGAAAGGCCTGCCCACCTTCTGCGACAAACCCATCGGCGGCACCGTCATCGAGACGCGCAAGATTCTGGAGTTCGCCCGCAAACACAACGCCCCCCTCATGTCCTCCAGCCTCTACCGCCACCAATGGGGCACCGAGGAAGCCCTCCGCATGAAGGCCAGCGGCGACTTCGGCTCCCTCCAATACGTCATCTGCAGCCAGGGCGGCGGCTACAGCTACCCCAGCTGGTTCATTTACGGCCAGCACCCCGTCTGGATGTGCATGACCCTCTGCGGCGCCGGCGTCAAAGCCGTCTCCATGTATGCCCGCGAAGCCACCTGCCACGCCCTCATCACCTACGACGACCGCATGCCCGCCGAGGTCTGGTATGGCCGGCCCGACGTGACGCCCACCTATTGCAGCACCAGCGCGCACTTCGCCAAGAAGACCCACGAGTGGACCCCCGCGATAGATGGCAACTACTGGTTCGGCCACCACTACCAAATCTACCGCATGTCCCATGTCTTCCTGAAAATGGCCGAGACCCGCATCGAGCCGGTGCCGCACCAGGAAATCCTCGAAGTCACCGCCATCATCGCCGCCGCCGCGAAGTCCGTGAACGAACGCAGCCGCCTCGTGGACCTCGCCGAGGTGATGTAGCCGCCGAGGTCAGGAGGCGGAGCCTCTCAGCAAGACCAAAGACGCAGAGGATAGCCGCTGGGGCGCAAATCACGTTTTTGAGCGATGCGCCCCGGCCGGTTGCCTCGCGTAGCGAGAGCCTGATGGTAGCCGTGGGTTTCAACCCACGGTCCGGGCGGTGGACGACCGGCGTCGCGTAGCGACGCTTGAACCATCGCGCGGTCCCAGTTGCGCTACCCCATTCAATCGTCGCTACGCGACGCGTTCTGCGGGGGCCGGTCCGTGGGTTGAAACCCACGGCTATCATCGCCCGTCGCTACGCGACTTCTCAAAAGCTGATTTCCGCCCTAGCCGCTGGCTTCACCGAAACTCCACATCAGCCTGACGCTGCGGCGAAGCAACGGAGTTGCGACAGGGAGTAGCCCACGGCGTGAGCCGTGGGTATCTCGTAGGACGGAGGCGAGCCGCAGCGCGGCGGCAGGGAAGTGGGACAACGGCGGCCGAACTTTCTCCCTCTCCCTTCATCGGATGAGGGGAGAGGGGCGGGGTGAGGGGTTGCGTGCGTCGGCGTGGGTGGCCGCACCCCTCATCCGGCCTGCGGCCACCTTCTCCCCTCCTCCGAGGAAGGGAGAAGGCGCGCGTCGGGGCGTCAGGTGAAGGAGTGGAGTGCTGCTCGTTGCCGCAGGCTTCAGCCGGCGCGGGGAAGGGTGCGAGGGACGCGCAACCTGAAGGTGGCGACTACGGAGCGAGCGGTTGGTCCGTCGGGCCTAAGTTTGCTGGTGCCACAACCGCACTTTGAGTAGCTGCGCTCCCAAGTGTGAACGCGACTGCGAACAACGTCAGTTGCGCCATTGCCGCATTTTCAGCGGCTGCGCTCCTGAGACGGCACGCTCGACAATTCCACAAGTAGGCAAACGTCACCTTGTAGAGGGCGAAAAAGGCGACCCACCCACCAAAACTAAAAGGGCAAACTTCTCTGGTTTGGATTCCACTCCAATCGGATCCAGGGCCAAAACGTAGAGAATCAGACCCGCAACTGAACCAAAGATTGGCGAAATCTTCAGGAGAACACGATTGTCAATGTCGTCGTCCTTCTGTGGACGCATCGAGAGCACGGGCCACCAACCCCAGTCCAAGTCTGTCAGCCAGTTCATGATGTCTTCGAACTTTCTCATGGCGGGATTAGATCTGAATTATTCGCCTACCGCTCCTGAAACTCAAACTCCACCTTCCCCCGCTCCGCGAGCTTGAGGTGGGCGGGGAAGGGCTTGCCGGCCTTGCTGATGAACTGCGTGAGGAGGTCGGTCTTGCCCTTGGCCAGGAGCTTCTTCACCTGCTCGCGGTCCACGGGCTGTTGCAGGACGAGCTTGCCGGTCTTGAAGGTGCAGCGCTTTTCGGCGAGCTGGCTGCGCTCGCAGAGGTAGGTCTCCGGCCCCTCGAAGACGTTGCCCTTGCACTTGGGGCATTTGCCCAGCGGCTCCTGGCCGGTGAAATCGAGCTTCACGGCGGGCGTGGCGTCCGCCTTCGCGCCCTTGGCCGGGAACTTCCGCACGCGCGGCGCGAACTCGAAGCTGACCTTCGCGCCGTCGAATTTCAGGAACGCCTCGAACTTGCGATTGGTTTTCTTGGAGATGAAGCCCTTGAGCAAATCCGTCTTGCCCTCGGCGAGCAGCTTGACGATTTGCGGCTTCTCGATGGCCTGCTGGAGGATGATGGCCCCGGTGCGGAAGTCGCACTTGCGGTCCGCGCCCGTCGCGCGCTCGCAGACGTAGTTCATCCCGTTCTCGAAGACGCGGCCTGCCTTGCACTTGGGGCACTGGCCGAGCGGTTCCTTGCCGGTGAAGTCCACGGGCGCGGCGTTCTCGTCGTCCTTCTGGTCGTTGCCGAAGTCGAACTTCGCCTCGCCCTCGGGCGAGAGCTTCATCACAGCGGCGAAGGGGAAACCCTGCTTGCTGCGGAAACCCTGGAGCGGCCCGACCTGCTTCTCGCGCAGGAGCATCTCGACTTCCTCGATTTCAAACGCGCGGCCCAGAATCGTCTTCCACATGTTCCAGTCGCACTTCTGACACTGGAACTTCTTGTAATTCTCGTGGACTTCGGCGCCGCACTTGGGGCAGGGGACGGTGAGCTTGCCGAAGTCGCCGGGAATGGTGTCGTGCTCGTAGGCCTTCGTCTGGCCGACGATGTGTTCCGTGAGCGCGCGAATCTCGGCCATGAACACGTCGCGCCCGAGCTGGCCGCGCTGCATCTGGCGGAGCTTGAACTCCCAGTCGCCGGTCATCTCGGGCTTGGTCAGCTCGGGGATGTTCAGGCCGTTGAGCAGCGCCATGAGCGTGAAGGCCTTCGCGCTCGGCACCAGCTCGCGCTGGTTGCGGTGGACGTATTGCTCGTAGATCAGTCCCTCAATGGTGGCGGCGCGCGTGGCGGGCGTGCCGAGGCCGCGCTCGCTCATGGCCTCGCGGAGTTCCTCGTCCTCGACGAGTTTGCCCGCGCCTTCCATCGCGCCGAGGAGCGTGGCTTCCGTGTAACGCGCCGGGGGCTTGGTCTGGGTGCCCTTGGCCTCGACGTTCGCGGTCTTCACCTGCTCGCCCTGCTGGACGGGCACGAGGCTGGGCGCGTCGTCGTCGGTGGCGGCTTCCTTGCCATAGACTTCGAGCCAGCCGGCCTTCATGAGCACCTTGCCGGCGCTCTTGAACGGCTCGCCCTCGACGCGCGTGATGCGGACGGTCTCCAGATATTCCGCCGCCGGGAAGAACACGGCGAGGAAGCGCTTCGTGACGAGGTCGTAGAGTTTCTGCTCCGGCTCGGAGAGGCCCTTGGGCAACACGCCGGTGGGGATGATGGCGTGATGGTCGGAGATTTTTGTGTTGTTGAAGATGCGCTTGTTCGGGTGGACCCAGCCGTTGGTGAGAATCTTCTCAGCCGGAACGCTGTAGCCCGCGAGGTCACGCAACGAGTCGAGCGTCTTCTTCACCGTGGGGATGTAATCCTCTGGCAGCGCGCGGGAATCGGTGCGCGGGTAGGTGAGAACCTTGTGCTTCTCGTAAAGCGCCTGCGCGAGGCCGAGCGTGTTCTTCGCGCTGAAGCCGAAGCGGCCGTTCGCCTCGCGCTGGAGCGTGGTGAGGTCGTAAAGCCCCGGCGAGAGCTGCGTGCTGGGCTTGCTCTCCTCAGTGACGATGCCGGGCTTGCCGAGGCACTTGGCCACGAGCGCCTCGGCCTCGGCCTTTGTCCAAAGGCGCTCGGCCTTGATTTCGGCGTCGGCGTCCTTCGCCGTGTTACGCTGATACTTTTCGTCGAGCCAGCGGCCTTCGTATTGCCCGGCCTTCGCCTCGAACGTGCCGAGCACTTCCCAGTAATCCCGCGCGACGAACTTGCGAATCTTCGCCTCGCGCTCGACGAGGATGGCCAGCGTGGGCGTCTGCACGCGGCCGACGGTCGTGAGGTTGAAGCCGCCGGTCTTGTTGTTGAACGCGGTCATCGCCCGCGTGCCGTTGATGCCGATGAGCCAGTCGGCTTCGGCGCGGCTCTCGGCGGCGTCGGCGAGCGGGCGCATCGAGACGTCCGTGCGAAGCTGCGCGAAGCCGTCGCGGATGGCCCCGGCGGTCATGGACTGGAGCCAGAGGCGCTGGATGGGCTGCTTGGCCTTCGTGTAGTCGGTGATGCGACGGAAGATGAGTTCGCCCTCGCGCCCGGCGTCGCAAGCGTTGATGACGGCGTCCACGTCCTTCCGCTTGAGGAGGCGCTGGAGGACTTTGAGGCGGTCGGCGGACTTCTCGATGGGCCGCAGGCCGAACTGCGGCGGGATGTGCGGCAGATGCTTGAACGTCCACTTGCCCTTCTTGACGTCGTGTTCCTCGGGGACGGTGAGTTCGAGGAGATGGCCGACCGCCGAGGACACAATGTGCGTGGCACTTTCGTAGAACTCGCCGGACTTGTCCTTGGCGAAGCCGCCGAGCGCCTTGGCTATGTCGCCTGCGACCGATGGTTTTTCCGCGATGATAAGTGCTTTGCCCATGCGATAGCTCGGGCTTCTACACGAGCGCCGGGCGGAATGGCAACAGGAGTTTTTCGCGAAGGCCGCAGTTCTTGCTCTTAATCCTGATCGTAATCTTGATCCTGCTCTGGTCGGAAATCGTGACTGGGCAAGGAGCAGTATTGGGATCAAGATTTAGAGCAGCGCTGTGCCAAATACCCCTTGCCAGCCGCCGCCCGGCCGCTACTGTGCTGCCGCCTGAACGCCGTGAGTGCGGCGATTCATTGAGGCTGAGAAACGTCGGTCAACAACGCAACCTAACCCTTAACCTCCGTTGCCCTGCAACGTCGGTCGTTAGGCAATGGATTCTTCGCCGGGCCTTCGCCCGCCTAGTCTCCCGCAGTCACACACACAGTAAGTATGCTAACCATGGAAGAAGCCATGCGCGCGAGCTCCAAGCGCTTCGCCGCAGGTGAAATTGTCAAAGGTGTCGTCCTCGAAGTCCGCAACAAGGAAGTCCTCGTGGACATCGGTTACAAGTCCGAGGGCGTCGTCTCCCGGGGCGAGTTCATGGACCCCGAGGCCATCAAGGTCGGCGACGAGATTGATGTGCTGATCGAGAAGCTCGAGGACAAGGAAGGCATGGTCATCCTCTCCCACGAGCAGGCGGAGTTCAAAAAGAACTGGGACCGCATCCGCACCATTTGCCAGGAGGGCGGCACCGTCTCCGGCAAGGTCAAGGCCATCGTCAAGGGCGGCCTCATCGTCCACATCGGCGTCGAGGCGTTCCTGCCCGCGTCGCAGATCGACATCATCCCGCCCAAGAACCTGACCCCGATGCTGGGCAACAACTATGATTTCAAGGTCGTCAAGATCAACGAGGACCGCCGCAACGTCGTCCTCTCCCGCCGCGAGCTGATCGAGGCCGAGCGCTCCGAGCGCCGCGGCAAGCTTCTTGGCGAGATGACGCCCGGCGACATCCGCAAGGGCACCGTCAAGAACATCACCGACTTCGGCGCGTTCATTGACCTCAACGGCCTCGACGGCCT
>SXGQ01403172.1_pt1 | contig 12024 bp, 12 predicted proteins | sample 3178371 | NCBI WGS metagenome assembly SXGQ01 (sample SAMN11356859, study PRJNA531348) | freshwater metagenome | isolation source: freshwater sample F1-20 | place: China: Fuxian Lake, Yuxi | collected 2017-12-25 | reverse complement strand
TGGACCGGTTTGCATCCACGCAGCCGTTGGCGCATCCTCCGCCCTCGCGGTCCGACCGCCAACCCGCCCGGAGAGCATCGATGCAAGCCCTGTCGTCACCCATGTCGTCCCACCCCCAGCGCCAGCGCGGCAACGCGGTCGTTTGGATCCTCGTCCTCCTCATCCTCGCGGGCGCCGGCTTCGCGGGCTGGTGGTTCTTCCTGCGCGGCGGCGCCAGCGGCAACGCCCCGGCTCTGCTGAACCGCGCCATCCCGGCCGAGGCCACCGCGGTGATCGGGGTCGATCCCCAGGCCGTCCTGAAGAGCAAGGTCGTCGGCGATCTTCTCGCCGCAACGGGCCAGAGCCTCGACAGCGTCAAGGCCCAGCTCGCCACTGCCAAGGTCGATCTCGACACCTTTCAGGCGGTCATCATCGGTCTGAACCCGGCCGACGAAAGTGGCGTCCTCGCGACGCAGGGCAAGTTGGACGTCGCGACCCTCAAGGGTGCGGTCCTCGCAGCGAGCATCGCCAACCCGAAGCTCGCCGAGGTCGTGAACACGATTCAGTTCGAGGGGCTCGACGACGGGCTCGTTGTCGCGGGTCGCGGCGACGTCTACACGAAGGCCCTCGCCGTCGCACGCGGCCAGTCGACGGGGGGCCTTGACCCGAAGATCGGGCAGATCGCCGGCGCCGTCGACATGGGGGCCGCCATCTGGGCGGCTGGCGCCATCCCGGCCGATGCACCAGTCAACGAAGGCATGGTGACGTCGCAGCTCGGCGGAACCCCGACCCACGCCGCGCTTTCAATCGACCCGGGCGACACGCTGACCATCCGGGTCGCACTGCTCATCCCGGGCGCCGACGGGGCGAAGGCCGCCGCGAACATCAAGGCGGCCCTCGGGTTGGTGCCCGCAGAGCTCCTGCCGCCTGGCGCGGGGGACGTCCTGAAGAGCCTCGAACTCGACGGGGCCGGCGAGATCTTGAAGGGCGCCGTCAAACTCGACGCCGCTCTGCTCGCGTCGCTTGCCAAGCTCGCAAACTGAGCTGACGCAGCGCCAACCCCGGGCCCCCCGCGCCAGACCCCGTCCGGACCAAGGGTCTTCGCGTTCAGGAGGACCGCAAGGGCGCGCGGCGCTTTCGGTTGAGCCCGCCCGCCGGAGCGGATAGACTCTCTCGCCGCGGCCTCAACGCCCGCGCCCTCGGAGGAAGACATGCGTCACATCGGACAGTTGCTCGGCATCGGGCTCGCGGCCGCCACCCTCGCGGCCTGCGGGGACAACTTCGGGACGGGGACCTTCACGCAGATGGAGGTCATCGTCGAGAACACCGCCTTCCAGGAGGAGACGGGCAGCGTCTTCATCCCGCCCGCGGTGCAGCAGCCCGTCTTCAAGGTCGTGCAGATCATCAACACCGGCACGAGCGCGCTGAAGGTGACGAAGATCGACTGGGCCGTCGACGCGGCGGGCAACCAGCTGAAGAACCCGCACCTCGACATCGACTGGCAGAGCTCGGTGGCGGCGGGCTCGTTCCCTTGGACGGTCGACCCGGACAACATCAACGCCCTTGCCTTCTCGGTGAAGTACACGCCGCCGCTGACAGGGGCGCCGACCTCGCTCGAAGACTCGGTGCTCGAAATCCACTCGAACGCGCGGACGACCGACGGGCGCGGCCTGAAGCCCATTGTGCGCATCACCTTCTCGCTGCGTTCGAACGCCGCCTTCCCGCGCGTGACACCGACCAACTACCGCTTCACGAACGCCACCGTCGCGCGTCCCGAGAGCCAGGACTTCCGCATCTACAACGACGACGGCGCGAGCGCCTCGTTCCGGGTGCTCTCGGTCCGCCTCGAGACGCCGTCGGAGGCCTTCCGCCTGTCGAACGTGCCGAGTGCGGGCACCGAGATCGTCGCTCCCGCCGACGCGGCACCTGGCCAGGATGGGGTCGTCTTCACGTGCACCTACACCCCGACGGGCAGCGGCAACGACCAGAACGCGATCCTGATCGAGACCGACGTCTCGTCGAACGCCACGCTCCGCATCCCACTGACCACCGGTTCGAACCCGGGCTCATACAGCCTGAGCTTCGACACCCCAAGCGACGAGGCCGAGCAGGCCTTCGACTTCACGACCGCGAGCACGACCGCCTCCCACAACGTCCAGGTCACCAGCGAAGGTCCGGGACCGATCACGCTCAAGCAGCCTCGCATCGAGCCCGAAGAGGCGCGCCGCAACTTCTCGGTCAAGGTCTTCGTACCCGCCACGCAGGCGGGTCAGGCTGACACCGAGGTGACGGCCTTCCCGCGCGGTCTGAACGTCGGTCGCGGGCTGCGGGTCGAGGTGACCTTCACCCCGACGGCTGGCGGAGGCGAGAGCGCCAACGGTGAGCTCATCATCCCGTTCGAGAACCCGAACGCGGGCGAGTTCATGATCCCGCTCTTCTCGGGCAGCCCGAAGGGGCGCCTCGTGCTCGCGCCCGCGATCGGCAACCTGTCGGCCTCGGGCTCGATCGTCAACGGCGACAAGGGCACGCGTCAGGCGGTCATCTACAACGAGGGCAACGGCAACCTCGAGATCCAGAGCATCGCGGTCGTCAGCAACCTCGCCGTGCAGCCCCCGCAGCCCGCCAAGGCCTGGTCGCTCGGATCGGGCGCGCCGACGAGCGGTGACATTCCGCCAAACGGCCTGCTCGTCGTGCCGCTCGCCTACGACCTCTCGGGCATCACGAGCCCGAGCGGGACCGCGACGGACCTCCTGAAAGTCACGTACTTCAACGACTTCACCGGTCAGGTCACGGAGGCGACGCTCGGCCTCGTCGCGAGCGACGCGAAGGGGCTCACGCTGCCGACGGCCAATCCGGGCGATGCCGCGGCCTATGCCTCGGCTCGCGTCGGCACCGCGGTGACGCTGTCAGGGAGCGCGAGCGCGGCCGGCGGCGGGCGCTTCGGCCCGGACTCGTTCGTGTGGTACCTCGTCGGCAAGCCGGCCGGATCCCGCGCGAAGCTGAACGTCGCCACGGCTGGGGCCGCGACCTTCCTGCCGGATGTGGCCGGCAGCTACGACGTCGTGCTCTTCGTCTTCAGCGAGGCGGACGCGACCTTCCTGTTCAGCGCCCCGTCGACCGTGCGCGTCACCGTCGCACCCTGAGGCCCCGTGGCTGAAATCCTCTGGCAGCCGGCCCGTTTCCGCGACAGCGAGGTCTGGGTCAAGATCGACGCGCGTGGCGTGTTCGCGGTCGATGGTCGTGGTCTGGTCGCGTTCAGGTACCAGCTGAGCGGCAAGGACTACAGTACCCACCCGGACAGGCTCGTCGTCACTGGCGAGCCGGCCGTCGCGGGCGCACCGTCCACCCCAGGACCAACGCCCGCGCGGGCCGCGGTGCCGCGTTCGGTGCCACGCGGGGGGCCGCCGACCGCCGTCGAGGTCGAGATCTGGGCGGACGGCGCCTGCTCGGGCAACCCGGGTCCGGCAGGGCTTGGCGTACACGTCCGGATGTCCGGGCGCGTACGCGAGTTGAGCGAGTACCTCGGCGAGGCGACGAACAACGTCGCCGAGCTGATGGCAATCGTTCGAGGCCTTGAAATGATTGACGATCGTGGCACCTCGATCGCGGTCATGACGGACAGCGAGTACAGCCTGGGCCTGTTGTCGAAAGGCTGGAAACCCAAGAAGAACCAGGCGCTCGTCGCCGAGCTCCGCGCGCTCGCCGCGACCTTCTCGCGCCTCACCTTCGTGAAGGTCGCAGGGCACGCAGGCATCGCGGGCAACGAGCGGGCCGACGCGCTCGCGCGGCAGGCGGTCTCGACGCGCAGCACGACCCGGACCGAGCAGGGCGGCTGAACAAACTTGACGGCGTGACGCGCGTTCAGTAGCTTCGGAGGAGATCCCATCCACGGAGCTCCCCATGACTGACCGCGACAACCTGACCGACCGCCAACGCGAAGTGCTGGCCGTGATCGAGAACAAGATCGCGCGCGACGGCTATCCGCCGACGATCCGCGAGATCGGCCAGCAACTCGGCATTCGCTCGACCAACGGCGTCACCGACCACCTGAAGGCCCTGCAGCGCAAGGGGGTCCTCGCCCGCACCGAGTCGAAGAGCCGCGCCTGTGTCCCGCTGCTCCCCGAGCGCCGTCCGAGCGCGGGCAAGCCACCCGCGGTTGCCCGCCCAGGCCTGACGGGGCGGCGAGGGCCCGAGCGCCTGACGCTCGTCGAGACGGCAGACGAGAACGTGGAGATCCCCGTGCGCGGCAAGATCGCCGCTGGCGCCCCGATCGCGGCGCTTGAGTCGCGCGAGGACACGGTGCGGATCGACCGCTTCTTCCTCGGCAAGAACAAGGACGTCTTCGCGCTGCGCGTGGTCGGCGAGTCGATGATCGAGGACGGCATCCACGACGGTGACTTCATCTTCGTCCGCAAGCAGCAGGCGGCGCCGCGCGGCGCCATCGTCGTCGCGATGATCGACGGCGAAGCGACCGTGAAGCGCTACTATCACGAGGGCCTGCGCGTCCGCTTCCAACCAGCCAACAGCGCGATGCAGCCGATCTACGTCGCCGCCTCGGAGTTTCGCGAGACCCAGATCGTGGGCGTCGTCGTCGGCATCTACCGCACGATGGACTGACGCCGCGTGAACCGTCGGCGATGCGTGGCCTTGGGCAGTCCTTGCGACGTCAGGCCACACGCGGGCCCCCAGGTCAGCGTCGCCACGACTTTGTGGCGACCTCGCCGTCCCGGCCTCAGCTGCCGCCGCGGCGCCGCCGGATGGTCACCGCGTAGACGCGCTTGCCGGTCTTCAGGACCTCGCGCTGCTCAACCGTGATGAGCCCGGTGTGCAGCTCGACGAGGCGGCCGCTCTCAAGCTTGATCGTGACGCGGTCGGGCTGCTCGGCGTCCGTGACCTCGCAGCGACCAAGCGTCGGGTGGTCGAGGAAGTCGCCCTCGCGGACCTCGGCCGAACCGGTCTCGGTCGCGATGCTCTTGACCCCCTGAGGGGCCGAGGCGGGCTCTGGCAGCGTGGTCGTCAGCTGGTTGCCCCCCGTCGGCGCGCGGTAGGCAGGCGCGTCCGAGCTGACGAAGTTGACGTGTAGCCAGGCCTCGAGCCCGGAGCGGCTGTCGACCTCGCGGTAGAGTCGGATGTCATCGGCGGTGTCGAGCGTGAACTCGACGCCAAGCACCTCGGCGTTCAGGACCTCGCCGCTCACGACCTGGGGCGCCCCATGCGCGCTGGAGACGAGGGCCCCGACGACGTGGCAGCGGATGCTGGTCTGGTTGTCGATGAGCGAAATCGTGCCCTGAAGGCTCCCGCACTGGAGCGTGCCCTCGAGGGTCACGGCGTCACGGTACTTGCGGGTGGCGCCGTCAAAGACCCGGAGCGTCGGGTCACGGAGATACCCCTGCCCGGAGAAGCTGCCGCACAGCACCGTGTTGTCGACACACAGCGCACGGAGCGTTTCGATCAGCTCGTCGCCGGAGTTGAGGCTGCCGACGAAGTGACGTCGTTTCTGCGGTTGCGTGAGAATCATGGCGTGACCTTGGCCTCGGACCTTGCGAGGGCGCGGCGTCGTCGGACCCACGGCCGCGGCAGAACATAGTCCCCGTGGCCAGCCGCGTCAAACGCGCGATACAACCCAAACCCACCGGAGACAGCGGCGATGTCAGAATTCCACAAAGACCAGCCGCCAGAGGTCGTCTTCCCGAACAAACCGGAGCGCCCTGCGGGTTCCAGCGCGCGCGACGCTGACGACGACGCCCGGGGTCTCGGGGGTCGGCTCGGCGCGAAGCTCGACGACCTCCGCACCGAAGATCAGCGTGTCGAAGCGGACACGCCGGACCGAGCCCGCGGTCGACGGAAGCGCGGAGGCCTCGAGCAGCTCGCGGCCCGAGGCGTCGATGAGGGAGCCGCGCGTGTCGAGCGCCTCCCGGGTCTCGCGCGCGAGCAGCTCCCAAGCCGTCGAAAAGTCGTCCTGAGCGAGGGCCTGATGCAGCCGCTGGGCCGCCGCGAGCGGAGACGTCCGGAGCGCCTCCCGATCGGAGGTCCCGAGCAGCGCCCCGACCTCCGGGTCCTCGCCAGCGAGCGGCAGGATGACCGGGCTCGCGCAGGCCGACATGGCGGCGAAGAGCCCCAATCGCACGAGGTCGCGTCCCTGGGACCTCAGGCGTCCTCCCCCGCGTCGCATGTCGACAGGCTCCACGGGGCTCACTGGGCGGCCCCCGCGCGTTCGGCCTGCCAGGTACCGGTGAACGGCTCGCCTGCCCGGCCATCACTCTCGAAGTTGCCCATGTACTGCCCATTGACGATGCGATCGACGCGCAGGTCGTCGTCGAGGTCCTCGAGCACAGCGGTGCCGCTCAGACGGATCGAGGTCTCAACCGCGAGGGCCTCGAGGACCATGGTCAGCGGGGTGATGATGACGTCAATGGCGCCGTCGCAGAACCCCGCGATATCACTCTCATCAATGCCGATGGTCGAGAGGCTGCCGAAGTAGATGCGGTCCGCGAGCGCCGCGCAGTCGATGAAGGAGTGGACCGCGTCACTCAGGTTGTCGTGCCCGGTCAGGGTCTCGAGGATCAGCTCGTTGAGCACGAATATGACGAGGCGACCGTAGTTGAGACGCACGACGTGGTTGTCGATGATCAGGCGGTCGAAGTCCTGAATGGCCGCGTTGAAGCGCCCCTCGACGAGGTTCATCGGGAACTCGGTGTTCGCGATGTCGGTCATCGAAAACTCGCGACGCCCGCAGTTCGGATCGTAGCCGGGCTGCCCCTCGCGGGCACATCCGTACCGCCAGGTCAGCGCCAGCCCCTGCCAGCGCAGCGACCCCTGGACGGTGTAAGGCCCCGTCAGCTTGGTGAGCGTCAGGGTCGCGAGCAGCTCGAGGCGGTTCACGATCTGCATGAGGTCCTGCCCGACCGTCAGGATGTTGCGCACCCACGGCGGCGAACTGTTGAACATCCAGGTGTCGACGGCCTCGACGACCGCGTCCTCGAACAGGCCGAAGACGGCGTTCGTAATCAGTTCGCCGACATAGAGCGACGCGAGGCGCTTGATCTGCACGATGAGGAAGCCGCCCGGGCTGTTGAAGAGCAGCGAGATCTCGTCGATGACGTCGCCGACCGTCCCGGGGATGGCGCCCGTGAAGTCGAAGATGGCGTCGGACGCGTAGACGCCGGTCGCGTTGAGACTCAGCAGGTAGAGCGGCAGCGTGACGGTGTTTTCCTGCCCGGCGATGACCGCCACGCCATCGAGGCAACCCGCGGCCGCGAGGCGCCCCTGCTGCGACTTCGCGGTGGCAAAGACCGTAAAGCGTTGCGCATCGGGCAGGTTGTGCCAGGCGACCTCGCCCGGACCCAGCCCGAGCAGCGTCTTTTCGGCGATGATGTCGCTCGGCGGACTCACCACGTTCATCGACCCGCAGCTGTAGAGCCCGGGGACCAGGCGAACATGAATGTTGCCGAGCGCGATCGCGCCCTCGTAGGCGAGCTTGACCTTGACCGACCCGCGCGGGGCGTCGCTCACGAAGATGTCGAAGCGCACCGGCTCGGCCTCGGCCGCGCTGACCTCGACAGTGTACTGGCGGTCCGCCGCCGTCCCGGAGCGGAAGGTCACGGTCGCGAGCCCCGCCGCGTCCGTATAGACCTGCTCGATGTTGAGCGTCCCCGTGCCTCCGTCCGGGCTCGTCACGATGCGGAACGAGACAGCCGTGTCGGAGGCGGGGCCGCCGCGGGCGTAGTCGACGAGCTTCGCGCGCAGGGGGACGGACTCGGTCACGCGCAAGGCGAGCGGGGCGGACGTGTCATGGAGCACGATGAGCTCCCGGTCCCGCTGGACCGGGGTGGCATCGGGCCCACTGGCGTCAGCGCCAGGCTCTGGCGCCGGACCACCGCCGACGGCGACGACGCGGTCATCGCTGCACCCAGCGAGCAGTACGGCCGAGGCGAGCAGACCGAGCGTGACGGTGCGCGCGGTGCGGCACGGCACGCCACCGGTCGACGGGTCGAGAGATTGGCGGAGAACTGGGGAATCCTTCATGCAACCGACCCTACGCCATGCGGGGCCACGGCTCAACTGCGCTGACACCTGAAGCCCGGGGCGGACTGGGGCGGTGCGGTTGACCGTGGCCCGTCCGCTGATATACTCGAGGCGCCTGAGACCCGAGGCGGAAAAAACCTCATCAATCTCAGGAATTTGCGAAGGGCGGCCGCGCGTGAGGGCGAGTCGCCCGGGCACCGAGCCACATCAGGGAAGGAAACATGACCTACGGCTTCAATCAGCTGGTCTCGGCGCTGGAAGTCCGCTTCGACTTCCAGTCCGCGCGCATCACGGCCCGTGAGGCGCTCGCCCGCGCCGGGCTCACCGAGCAGTCGGGCTACAGCGACGCCGAGCTGCAGCGCTTCGCGGATGGCCTCGCGGCGGTGGCGAGACACCTTGACAAGGTCTGGCTGAAGCTCGGCGTCTCGCCTTCGGGCCAGCCCCTGCCAGTCGTAGCGCCCGTCGTGAAGCCAGCCCCCGTCGTCGAGGCGCCTCCCGAGCCCGAGCCCGTTGTTCAGGCAGCCCCCGAGCCCGAGCCCGTCGTCGAGGACGCACCGGGACCGGAGCCCGAGCCCGAGCCCGTCGTCGAGGCAGCCCCCGAGCCCGAGCCCGTCGTCGAGGCAGCCCCCGAGCCCGAGCCCGTCATCGAGGCCGCCCCCGAGCCCGAGCCCGTCATCGAGGCCGAGCGCGGGTGGGAGGACGAGGGCGCCCGCTGGTGAGCCGAGACGGCAGCGCGTGAGGAATTTCGACAACGCGTTCGATTTCATGCCACACCGCTTCAGACACGCCGAAGTTTCCGGATGATCGAGAAGTCGGGTACGCGGCCGCCAGCTGGCGGCGACGACCCGGCACGGACACGCGAACGACGCCCGGCCGCGCAGCTTCGCCCCACGAAGCGCCCGCGGACCCGCGAGAGATCGGGGAGGAGAACGACATGGCACACGGATTCAACAGCATCCTGAACGCGCTGCAGATGCGCTTCGACTACTACTCGGCCCGCGTCCAGGCTCGCGAGGCCCTCGCGCGCGTCGGCCTCGACGAGCGCGACGCGTACGCCGACCACGACGTGCAGCGCATCGTCGACGCGCTCGCGGCCGCCAACAAGGGCCTCGACAAGGTCTGGTCGAAGCTCGGCGTCGCCCCCTCGGGACAGCCCCTTCCAGCGCCCGTCGCCGTGACACCGCCGCCCGCCCCGCAGGCGCCAGAGCCCGTCCTCGAGGCTGCACCCGAGCCGATCACCGATTCGGCCCCCGAGCCCACCGTGGACGTCGCGCCCGAGGCGGAGGCGGCTCCCGAGGCCAGCTTCGGCGGCTGGGATGACGTGTCCCATGGCACCGAGACGGCCGAAGGGGAGACCTCCGAGGGTGAGTCCTCCGAGGGTGACGGCGAGCGCCAGCAGCATGGGCACGGGCGGAACAAGAAGGACAAGAAGCAGAAGCGCTGAGCCAGTCGCTCGAGGCTTCTGTCCCTCACGAGCCCGCGCCGACCGCGCGGGCTCGCGTCATTTTCAGGGGTCTGCCCTGTGACCCGCCGCGAGCCGCACCTGGAGCAGGAACTCGGCGGTCTCGAGGTGGCGATTTGCGGCAGCGGCGTCCAGGCCCCACGCGGTGACGCCATGGGTGCGGATGAGGAGCGCGGGGGCTCGGGCGGTGCCTGGCGGCAGATCCGGCGCGGCGAGCCAGGCCGCGATGTCGTCGGCGATGTGGGCGACGTCGGCGTGGTTCTCGAAGACCGGCATCGCGACGCGTGCCTTGAAGTCCCAGAAACCCCAGCCCTTGACCATCTCGAGATCCTCGAAGACGACGTGGCCGATCGCCCGCGAGCCCGGTGCCGCGGCGTGGTCGGGACGGGCGAGGGTCGCGGGGACCGTGTGAACGTGGACCGCGACACAGGCTTCAGGAAGCGCGGCGTAGATGGCGCGGTGGATGGCCGCTTCGGCGCTCGGGCGGGCGTGCGGAAGACCCGCGATGGTCGCTCCGGTCGCCACGGCGCACAGGGCGAAGTCCTCGAGCCCGAGCATCCCCTTGTGCCGGCCTGACGCGGAGACGACAAAGGTGCCCCCCGCGGCGTCCGCCACCCGAGCCGACACGTTGCCGCTCGTCGCGAAGACCCAGCCGAGGCGGTCGTAGCGCCCGCCGAGGGCGACAAGCTGCTCGCGGACCGCGCGCGAGGACTCCGGCAGACCGCTCACGCCAGACGATCGGCGATGGTCCCTCGCCCGGTCGGCCGGTAGTGCGGCACCCAGGCCGGGACGTCGCGAAAGAGGCGCAGGGCTGTCACGTCGCGGTCCGCGGTGCAATAGAACCAGTGCCACACGCCCGCTGGCAGGCTGATGTACTCGCCCGCCTGGAGGCGCACCTCGAACTGCCGCCCGTCATCGTCGACAAAGCCGAAGATGCCCTCACCGCCGACGATCGCCCGGACCTCGTCGTCGTCGTGGAAGTGGACGCGGTCGAAACGCGCGAGGGCCTCGTCGACCTGCGGAAAATGGGACCGGATGACGACGACGTCCGACGACCGGTAGCCCGCCGTGTCGGCCTTCTCGCGCAGCGCGTCGGCGAAGAGCGCGAGGAGGCGCTCCTTGTCCTCCGCCGTCGGGTCGCGGAGCTGCGCGAGGGCGCGGGCCTCCTCGGGCATCGGCCAGACCTCGAAGGCCACGCCGCGAGCCGCGAGGAAGGCCTGAATCTGCCCAGGATCGGTCAGGGTCGGCGCAGTGAAGAGTGGGACAAGCGTCGCCATGGGTCGACTCCTCCGGGGGTGAGCGCTCGAGTCAGGCGCGGCGCCGCGGCGCGATGAGCTCGGCGAGCTGGACGGCGTTGAGCGCGGCCCCCTTCAGCAGCTGGTCACCGACGATGAACAGGTTGACGGCGCCAGGGTGACTCGGGTCCGCGCGCAAACGCCCGACGAGGACCGGGTCGGCCCCCGAGGCCTCGTTCGGCATCGGGAAGTGGTTGCGATCGCGGTCGTCGACGACCCGCACGCCGGGCGCCTGAGCGAGCGCCGCCTGCATGGCGGGGATAAGCGGGGCGACGTCGGCCGCGGTCGTCTCGATGTTGAGCGCCATGGAGTGGGCGCGCAGGACCGGGACGCGGACGCAGGTGACGCTCAGCAGCAGGTCGGGCTGCTGCATGATCTTCTTCATTTCGAAGACGACCTTGTTCTCCTCGCCATTGTAGCCGTTGTCCTCGATCGCGGCGTTATGAGAGAACAGGTTGAACGCATAGGGATGCGGGAGGACCTTCGCGATGACCGGGCGCCCAGCGAGGTAGTCGCGGGTCTGGACCTCGAGGTCCTCCATCGCGAGGGCCCCAGCCCCGGACGCCGACTGGTAGGTCGCGACGACGAGGCGGCGCAGCGGGACGACACGGGCGAGAGGTGCACAGGCGACGGACATGATCGCCGCCACGCAGTTCGGGTTCGCGACGAGGCGGTGGTCAGGCCCGATGGCGTCGGGGTTCACCTCGGGAACCACGAGCGGGATGGCCGGATCGGTGCGGAAGGCCGAGCTGTTGTCGATGACGTGCGCGCCCGCCGCGAGGGCTGCTGGAGCGAGCTCACGGCTGCGCGAGGCGCCCGCCGAAAAGAAGACGAAGTCGCAGTCTGCGAAGGCCTCGGGTGTCGCTGGGGCGACCGTGACCATGCCGCCCGCGAAGGGGAGCTGCGGGCCCGCCGAACGCGGGGACGCGAGCGCCACGAGCTCGCGCACGGGGAAGTTGCGGGCCTCGAGCACGCGCAGCAACTCGGCACCGACAGCTCCAGTGGCTCCGACGATCGCGACCTTGAACATGGCGACTCCTCCTCCGACGGCGGAGCCGAGCTAGCGACTTTCAGCGCGTCCCGTCAAGACCCGCCCGCACCCGGCGCGGAGTTGTCACCCTCGGAGCCGATCAGACCCTCACGCCCGGACCCAAGGTCGTGGTATGGCCCCGGCCGGAGGAGCGCCCATGGCCCAGCTGACCCCGATCGAGGACGCCATCGAGACCATCCGCGCCGGCGGGATGATCATCCTTGTCGACGACG
>SXGQ01189680.1_pt1 | contig 12024 bp, 13 predicted proteins | sample 3178371 | NCBI WGS metagenome assembly SXGQ01 (sample SAMN11356859, study PRJNA531348) | freshwater metagenome | isolation source: freshwater sample F1-20 | place: China: Fuxian Lake, Yuxi | collected 2017-12-25 | reverse complement strand
TTGGCGTACTGTTGGTAGAACCTGGCGCATATACGTCAGTAACTTATAGGAGTAAGAGATGGCACTAATTCTTGAGGATATGTCTATCACCTTTTCGATTGGTGATGCATACACTCCCGGCACTGCACCAAACTGGACAGGTGCAGCAACGTATTCGTACCTCGGTGTAGCACGATCAATTGAGATTTCGGATGAGTTTGATTCTGTAAACGCTGGAGGAGCGACTGGTATCAAGCGTCGTTATTTCAACCGTAATCAGATGATTCGTATTCGTGGTGTTGTCACGTACAACGCTAATAACGTGCTGAACCTGCCACAGGCTAAATCGCTGACGACATACACGCTTGGTCTGTACAACATTAAGATCACTGTAAAGAACAACTCTACGCTGACACCTTCGCGAGTGTTTGAAGGCGTTATGCGTCGTATGTCTATGAGCACCGACCAGGGTAACCCACAAATCGAGGAGATGGAAATCGACTTGATGGCTGACTGGGGTTCCTACACTGTTAACCAAGGAGCATAACGATGGCATTGATTATGGAGGATATGGCTATCCAGTTATGGGTATCCGCACTTCCTTATTCCCCTACAGCTACGCCGACGTTTACGGCAAACTCTGCAATCATCGGCGTGTCACGATCTGTTGAATACTCTGATGAGTTTGACAGTGTGAACGCTGGTGGCGCAGCAGGTATTAAACGCCGCTACTTTAACCGCCAGCAGATGGTTCGCCTGCGTCAGGTCACGACCTACAATGCAGACAACGTATCAAACTTGTCTGCTATTCGTGGTCTTACTGTGTACTCTCCGGTCGGTTACGTTGCTTATGTACGCATCAAGAACAATGGTGCACTCGCTACGTATCAGGACTTTGTAGGAGTTATTCGAAGTTTTCGAATGAGTACTGACCAAGGTAATCCGCTAATTGAAGACATTGAGCTTGACGGTATGGCTGACACAACTGGATGGCCAAGTGCAATAACACCTCCATAAGTATAGTAAGATGGCTATATGAAACTAGGTGACATTGTTCAAAACGCTCCTAAGTATGAGCGTCCAGCTGTTGAGGTGGATGTAACGGAATGGCTTGGTAAAGATGATGACAAGGTCATCCTTACTTGGCGCAGACCTGGTGTACCGCAGATCTATCAAAGCAGTATGGATGCTCAGGAGCTTGTAAAGCGGTATCCGGATATTCCTTTTCCTTTGGCTATGGACATTTGTGCAATGGCTACTGCACACGAAAAACCGTTGCCTTCGGAAGATTGGCCGTCTGCATTGTTTTACATGTGGATCGCTCAAAATCATATGGATTGTTTCGACTTTTTGTTTCGAACATTCAATGAGTCGTTTGCAGGTTTGAGTCAGGTACGTGGATCGAAACCAGACGACCTAAAAAACTCATCGTCCGAGTGTGCTCCAAGCACTGGCGAAGACACCCATTAGAGGTTGACCTTCCATACTTTGCTTTGCTCGATTTAATTGAGTTAGAGATGATAGAGCAAAAAGAGTACGCTCGGGTAAAAAAAGAACAAGAGGAAAAACTGAGTGGCAACAGAACTCGGCGATATTAAAATACTTATTGATGTCGATGTCACTCAGTTTGAGGCATCGCTCAACAACGCAATGTCTCGCGCGCAGTCAGCGTTTAATAGACTTGGTGGATCAATGTCGTCACAAATTAATACGACATTGTCTACCGGATTCCGATCGCAATACCAAACCTTTGCGACCGGGCTCAGAGATACATTTCGCAATGCTTTTTCTGCGGTCGAGCAAGACCAAGAACGCGCAATGGCAAGACTACAAGCCCGGATGCGTGACAGTAGTCGTCAAGTCATGGGTAGCTCGGCTAATATGTCGCAGATAGGAAGTTCAGTAGGTAGTTCATTTGCAATTGGTTTTAGTAGTCCAATTCTAAATGCTATTGGTGCTATTCATAGCGCATTGTATGGACTTAAAGATATTGGCCAGTTAATTGGTACGGCTACTGGTTTCAGCATGGCGGCTGGTTTAGGTGGAATACAGTCGCAAATTAGTGCTTCTCTTAGAAGTCCAGAGCAAGGACGTCTTATAACTGGACAACTACATGAATTGGCATTGCAAACTCCTTTTACAGCACAAGAGTTTGCCGGCGTCGGTCGCAAGATGCTTGCCATGGGATTGCCCGGCAATGAATTGCTTTCAACTATTCGGACGCTAGCTGATTCTACTGTTGCTGCTGGAGGTGGTATTTCCGAGCTTAGCGACCTTGCCGACTTTATCGCAAAGATACGCATGAATCCCCGCGCAATGGATACAGATACATTGCTTGGCTTAGTTAAATCTGGTGCTCCACTACGTCAGACAGCGGAAGCAATGGCGGGCAGAAGGTTTGAAGACGAGCGCCAGGCTACTATGTTCTTGCAATCAAGGCTAAGCGGTCGTGGATCTGAAGGCGTAAATGAATTGCTTCGCGGTATGCGCTTATCTGCTGGTGGTACAGCACAAGCACTAGGGCGTACAAGTTTAGAGTCAGTTAGTCAAAGACTTTCTGAAAGTGCGCAAGGCGTCCTTATGGGCACTAGTGAAAAGGGTCTAAATGTAGCACTCGGAGGACTAAACCTGCTCGCCGACATGATGGGCGTCCTTGGTAAGTTAAACAGTAGTTTATTGGGTGTGCCAGGATTGCTTTTGTTAGTAAGCGGTTTTGGCTACTTGAAGAATGCGTTTGGGCAGGCAAAGTCAAGCTTAGATGCATTTGTAGCAAGCTTAATGTCCTTCACCTCAACTGTACAATCTGCCTCAAGCAGAGGTACGGTTGCAGCTGGTATGGCAGGTATGGCCGCGTCCGTTCCGATGTACACCAGTACATATTCGCAGATATCAGGTCAAATGAATCCTGCATTCCTAGCATCGCATGAATTTAAAAATGGTCAATGGGTTCCAATACCACCTCCTGCTCCGTTGACTCCTATGGAAAAAGTCAAGGCTGGCATACAAGGGCGATTGACTGCAGCTAATGCGGGTATAAATAACTTCCTAACTAATATGAATCCAAATATGGCTGGAAACCTTCTAATGGGAGGTTTGATGTTTGGAGGTATGATTGGCGCGCAAAGTCTTGCTAACCAGCAGGCAAGAAACATCGGCAACGAAAAAGCTTTAGCCGAAAGCACACGAATGCAAAACGCTTTAGGTGGCGCGGCTAGTGGTGCTATGCTGGGCAATATGATTGGCACGTTATTTCCTGGAGTTGGAAACATCGTTGGTACGATTGCAGGAACATTGCTTGGTGGCGCAGCCGGGTTCTTTACATCGCCAGATCCTGAGAACTTACCAAACAAGGCGCTTGACGAAAACACTAAGGCATTGAACAACGCCACGGTTGCGATGACAATGCTTGCGTCAAGTATCATTGGTGCTGGCCCACGTGCTGCAGGCGCCGTGTCAGCAATCGAACTTGAGATGTACATGGCAACTCGAAACAACATGATGAACACGGGACTTGCATAATGCCTATACCTCAATGGCGCATCACGTTTGATGTGGAGAACAAGATGACGCAACGCCCAGGCTTTGCGCAATCTCCGTTTGGCACAAACATTACGCAATACATCAAGTCCAATGATGATGAATGGACTTGGCAAGAGCCAATCACTGGCATCATGATGCTTAAGCCAAGTTACTTGACTGCACAGTGGGCTGATGCTACGCACTGGTACGACGAATCTGTCCTTACTAGGGATGAGCCATATTGGGAATTAATGTGGCACGGGCAAGATGGCGATGTTGCTTTTAATGGTAAGTTTTTAGCAAGCGAAACGCCTACGCTTGGCACAAAGATAATGCCAGCGCTGTCAGGTGCGGTGCATGTGCCTCAGTACAACACGGTCAGTGGTTATGCTAATGACAAGATTGTCATGGGTATACAAACTGCTTCTGGTGCGGACACATATCGCGACGAGGCGTTTGTTATCAACTGGAAAATTGCTAGTCGTGAGGTCATGACTAACCGATATCGCAACTGCCTATTCGTTGCGATTGAGAAGTTAGGTATACATGTTGACTTTACCGGTAAGTGTTCGGTGTACTGGTACGACGCACCAGTGTCTGGTGTATATACAACAGCTACACTTGTTGATACATTCGACATCGGGACGATTACCGAGATGACGGGCAAATGGCAGACATTGTCAATATTGCCGATACCGCAACTTGGTGTGTTGATTACAAACCACACCACGAAGTCAACCGTTCAGAAAAGCTTTAAGTCAGCAGCGGATTCCAAGGCAATATCAGGCAAGCTTGTGCAAGTGCCTCTGCGAACAGCGTCTGGTGTTCCATATGTTATTGATGCTGGTAAATTAGAGCTTGGGTTTAATCCTGATTTTGGTAACCTGACATACCACGTAGCACTGCACAGGGTTCGTTATAAAACAACGGCTGAAGGTGGTTCTGGGTATCGCTTCCTGACACAGACATACGATCCTGGTTACATACCTGCTACATCACCGGCAAGCCACGTTGCTACTGCTTATCAAACTCATACGTCAACGTCGTCCAGTGTGTCGTTGGTTGACAAAGATGTAAACACATACGACATCGGCACTGACCGTTTCTTCCGCCACAAGGTGATGCTTTCAACAAGCAACGCTGTTTACACTCCTATGGTGTACGGCGTCTACTTGCGGTGGGATAAGTTGCAGGTATTGCGATCAACGACTCCTGTGCTAATTGATCGTTACAGCCACCTAGAGTTTTTTGATGATGACCTTGCCTACGGTGGTGGACGATTAAAGGCTACTCATACTACGCAAGGTGAGATTACTATCGTTGAGCGTGGCGACACGACATATAAGATTGAGCGATGCGATGACCCGGGCGCAGTTACGCCTACATGGGTAACACAGCAAACAGGTTGGGCACGTCTGTCATCGTGTGATGTGTTCTTAGATAATGCAGGTACAAACTCGTTTGCTTATCGTTACGAAGCGGATTGGGAATTGACTAGTGAGATTGGGCGCTTCAATGAAGTAAACCAATACTTGCACACAGCGTTTGACGGAAACACTGTCGCGTCAGCAATCAATAACGTGCTCAATGCTGCCGGTTACGATGCTATCCCCACTGTAGATATGCCTGCGGACGCAATAAACACGACTGTGCCTGTCCCTCCCCGTGGTCAAAGCTGGAGGCATGGGACAAAGACTGGCGATCGTGGAGACAAGATTATTCGACAGATTCTGATGTTACTACGGAAGCAATTTGTTGAATATCGATTACGTTGGGACGCAGCCAATTACAAATGGGTGCTTGAGCAAAAACCCGCTTACAACGCAGCAACCATATGGAAGTTCGTGCCAAACCCAGCCGATCATAACGTAGCGCTAAATAAGATATGCGTTGGTGAATCACCAAAGGTTTACAGCATCAATGTACAGCCACCAGAAACTAACTATATCAATGGTGTTGGTACGACGACTGCACAAAACGACGCAGCTCGCGTACCTGCTGCACACCCGCTGATTAACCGAGCAAGCATTTTTGATGCTAACTCTACGGACTACCTTGGACGTATAGTTACGTCAATGCCAATCTTTGTTCCGTACGTCAATCCGGATGACATCTTGAAGATGACGCGTCGCGTGTATGACGCCGCAGCGGTTAGGCGCTTCCAGCTTAAGGTATGTTCGTTCTACTATGTTGATGGTTTCCAGCCTGGTGCTAGATGCCGGATGTTAATGGTCAATGGTGTAGATACAGACTACGATGATTTGTACATGAAGCGCCGCACAGTCGTTATCAGCCGAGATAGCGGTGGTGTCGTTGCACCAAAGGTAGAGTACTCTTGCGAATCAAACTATATGAGCACGGTGTTTTAAGATGAATATCAGAGCACAGATAGAGATGCAGCAAGCAGCTGCGATGCGTCAATCATTTCTGACTGGTCAAGTAAACGGAACGATTGGTTTTAATTCTGAGCGTGAGTTAAACGCCAATGTCTCTACGTTCCATGAGCTTCCCGTATACGTTACTCCGGATTGGGAGTTTACTCAGCAAGACGCTAACGGCAACTTTTACATCCTGTCGGGCTATTCCATGACAGGTGGGCCGGACATACCTAGACCGTAATGCCTTACATTGACGGTACGCGCACTAGTACTCTTGCGATGGATCACACGCAGGATGTTACAGTTACTATTGTCAATCCAATTGGTATCGTCGCGCCGCCTACTTGGGAAGATCAGTATTACGATAAGCGGACAGACTTTACGTTTAGTGGTCACTTAGGTTTTAGTGGCACAATAAATATTATTACCTATACCTATGGAATCAACACAACTACATGGGGATGGGAACTACGTGCGACGGTGACAGTAAACAACGGTCACGGTGCAACGCAGACATCAACAGTCACTGTTGGATCAGGAACATCGACAGCATATTACGTTGATGCATCCGCAACGTATGCTGGGTCATTTAGTGCAAGTGTGGGAACCGACAAGCTTTGGGATATTGCGGAGGCAGCGTTTAGTTCGACAAGCGCTCCGACTCAGTTTCCATCACAGACATCTTATACATGGTACGAGCGTAGTACCGTAGGTAGCACCGCTACATGTAGCCTGTCGGTTGGTGGATCAACTGTCACGGCAACTAATACTGTGTCGAGCACAAGGCAAACTGCTAACTACAAAGCAACGTTAAGTGCAACTGGATTTTGCACAGGCCCGCAAACGCATGACTTTGGCGTGACCAACATCAAAGTAAATGGCACAACAGTGCCGGACATATCACACGCGCAAACAAAGGGACTGCAAGATGCAACTGAATGGTCTTTGTCGCTCGAGGGAGATGCAGACGCGTTCGGTATCTACCGTACAGGTTCTGGCACAATCAGCACGACTGTCTGCCTTGCGCGATCAGTTAATATGTTTGGGCGTATACGCGCTTGGGAAGGCGCTTATCCCAACAACGTTGATGTAGTTATCAGTGGGTACGACGGTGGATCGCGCACGGTTACGGCATCTAGCGGTAGTTGGTCAGGTAATGACAGCTTCAATGATTACTCTGCATACACAACGTTGACTGATATGACCGCTGGTAGCGGAACATTAACTACGGCACTCAACGATGTCCCTACTTGGATATCAGCCGCCTTGTCTGGCTCATCACTAACAACCAATGGTGATAACAGCACTGACACGCGGGTCATGTTTCGTGGATGGCGCTTTACAGGATGGTCGGTAGCAGAAACGAATAACCGTTCCATTTCTGGTACAGGCAACGATAGAACATACGCACCATATGAAGGCATGTCTGGCTATCGTTACTTGGATGTACAAGTAAAAGCGCAAAGCGGAACAAGTGTGCCAGGCACTATTGAGTTGACTGACTATCATGGCAACACAAAGTCATGGAACGTAACGGCAGCAACAACGAGTTACGCGACCATAACTCTTGATCTATGTTCGCCAGATTCTCATTCATTGGCATCTATGCCAGATAAAGACGCGAAAGATAATCCGTATCCAAGGAAGAACACCAGTAGCACTTCATACGCTGGCTCAGAGAGCGTTGATAGCGCGTACTGGGGTGTTACGTCATGCCAGAGGTTACGCGTGTCATCTGGCTCAATAGACATTGGCACGACAACACTAAAGTACACGAACACTGACAGCACGTATGTGCCAGATACACCTACGGCAGCGTTTGAGCGCATAACGCCTGCTATCGTAGCTGAAGCAGGAACGACCACATACTATTACGGCCGTAGATTTTGGCAACAGGATCGCGATGGCAGGAACGAGGAGGAAAGCGACGTACATTGGCAGATGACTGTCGGTGGCGCTACTGGAGTGACCACGTATTCAGTAAGCATGCTGACGATCGCAGGATTAGCTTCGCAGGTAAATGCTAGTGACAATAGTATTGTTCGCCATCCGGGATGGGTTATGACCCGGTCGGTGGCACAACCTGGTGGTGGTACGTGTGCTGCATCACAACCTCCGTTGCGCGACTGTTATCTTAATGGCGATACAGGACTTGCTACATGGTTGTACGGTGGAGGCGCCTTGCTTACTCCCAACGCAACATCAGGCACTGACTTCGCTTACGGTCATCAAATAACGTCTGGCACAATCACAGCACAAACAGTCTTTGACCGCATCAACGGTAACTTCCCACCAGACTTGTACGATCCATTTGACATCAATGGCGGAACAGACAGCGCGTTGTATCTAGGTGGCGTGTCATTACTGCGAGGTATCGCTCACGGTGGTCTACTTGACACAGCAGGTGACATTGTGACCACAGGCACGGTTGACCTTATAAAGACCAGTGATGCAAGTAACCGAGGTACAGACTCAACGTTCGATGCGCAAGGCAGATATTACACTAGCACACCTTGGGGTCTCGGTGAAGTCAACCATCATGTTGATTACCTGACAAAGAGTCAGAACATCAATCCGATCCACACAAGCCATCGACACCGAGTGTGGTTCCGCGATGTCCTTCAAGAAGTTTATTCTGCCATCGAGGCGTTTAAGAACAAAGGGCTGTTGATGCTTGGAAAAGCCACGAAGATAAACGTGCGCTGGCAGGACAACCCGTTGACTGATCGCATTCCAGGAACAGTTATAACGTCCGACAACATCGTCAAACTAAGAGATTCAGACTACACCGGAGACTTTATCTACATACTTATAAAGGGAAGCACAAGTTACACACTGAGTTACACAACCGACAATGGCGCGACGAAGGGAGATTACCTGACGGTGACAGCAGGAACAGCGGGTTTTGAAGCAGATACAAACCGTGGGATATTGATTCTCATTTACGACGATGGCACAACAGCTACGCCAGGAAACATAAAGTACAGGATAAGTAGAGACTTAGGTGATACATGGTCAACAGCGGCTAACTGCACAATCAACAGTGTTAGCCCGCAGGCAGGGAAGGTGCTAGATACGAGCTACGATCCACGCCTTGGTGGCATGCTATACGCAATCTTCGACATAGGTGGGACTAAGAAGGTTTGTCGGTCTACAGATTCCGGTGTGACTTGGGAAGTAGTCCTAACATAAAGAAACCCGCCTGGGGGAACAAGCGGGTCTCGCTACATATGGGGAAATTGTCGAACCGTAGCACATGTAGTATACACAGAAAATAGATGGAAACCAAAGAGCCTAAGATTCACAAAGAATTAACCCGCCAGCAAAAACGGGTCTGGGCTGCTGTCACTCAGCTTGGATTCACAGGTGCAGCTAAGGTTTTACACAAGAGCGAACGAACGCTTGAGTGGCACATGTACCGTATATCGAAAACACTTGGCACAAATAACCGACACGAACAAGCAAAAATTTTAGGAATACGCATCAGGATAGAACGCATAAATGTTGACGGTGCGTGAATACCTGTGACATAATGCCTCCGTATGGAGGTAGATATGACGCGTACAAGCGATCAGTTAGATCAAATCGCACCTGCGCTCGTTGGTATTCACAATGAGTTACGGGCGATAGTAAAGGATTCAAAGAATCCAGCATTTAAGTCAAAGTATGCATCGTTAGATGCGATTCTTGACACGGTACGTCCTATTCTTGTCAAGCACGGATGTTTTATCACGCAGACAGTTACTGAGGGTGCTACTCATAACGTCACGATGCGTCGCAAGTCAAACAACGAGCAGACAGATCAAACGGTAGAGACGTTCCAAGAAACATCAGTGTTCACGATTACAGCGTTGTCACGTTGTATTCATTTATCCGGTCAATGGATAGAATCCTACAGCATTGTCCCTGTTGCTAAGTTTGACGCACACGGCCTTGGAGCTGCACAGACATATGCACGGCGCTTTAGTCTTGCATCCTTGCTTGCTCTTGCTACCGATGAAGATGACGACGGAAATGCAGCCACGCATGCTGTCATCCCTGTTCAAAAGCCATTAGCTATTGGCGATCAGTTTTGGTTGGCGGTCAAAGAACGCTTTGGTGCAGATTTGACACCCGACCGAAAGAAAGAAATCTATGTTGAGATGAGTGGCACGGATAAACCTTCACCTGAAGGATACACCTTGGCGCTTAGAAAGTTACAGGAGACAAAATGAGTTACATTCTAATAAGCATCTTTTGTACGATGCTTGGCTTCATGGTGGGAGGGTTTACTCTCCTGCCAAAACGCATTGCAGATGACACGATTGTCCAATATACGAATCAGCGTGGGGAACGCGTTTTCGCTAAGACCGTTGGCAATCAGTATGAAGGCACAGATCACGTGGTTGTTCAGCGATGCGATTACATGGGCGAGCCAGTAGGCATCGTATTCGTACTTGATGCTGATCGCATTTCATGGAAAGACGACAAGGGGAATAAATGGACGAGCAAAGTCTTCAACAAGTAGAACGAAGCGGGGATTGGCTTGTGGATGCAGAAACCGGAGAAATCATCGGCCTTGCAGAGGATAGCAACAAGTACATCAAACGAGTAGATACTATTCACGATCTCGAAGTGTACATGTCCAATCTTATGGAGATGGAATCTGACTTGGCTGCACGTAAACTGGCACTTGGTGCCATCGTTGAGAATGCCAATAAGATTATCAACCACTTGTCTGCGCGTGTTGATTGGTACAAGCTAAAGCACAGCGACGAGGTACGAATGGTAGCGGAAGGCAATCTTCCACGCGGAAGCAAGACTTATCGTTGTGTCTATGGCACTGTCAGCTTCCGTAAGAAGAATCCTCGTATTGTTGTAAAGGACGATGAGAAAGCCATCGCCTGGGCGGAAGCCAATGCGCCTGAAGCAGTCGTAACGACAAAGAAAGTCCTTGTGTCAAAGGTTGATCTAGAATCGTTACCAGAAGACACAGATGCATTTGAAGTCATCCCTGCGGAAGAAAGCATGTCAATAAAAACGCTATGACACTACGTGATGTTGACTCTTTTATTGGTGAGGAATTCCCAACCAAGGGACATATGCAAAGATGGACACGCCCGGTGTACTTCGATGGTTTGACATTGACGAACGTCACAACCAAGATGGATCCAGACTACATCAGGATGGTGCAAGTTTCATGGAAGGGTGATGCGGTTGCAATCATAAAGTTTGATTACGACTTGCGTAAGTGGTCGGAAAGCAAAAAGCTTATTGCATTCCGAATATGGAAGGAGATTGAAAAGTTTAATGCCTGAGTATGCGTTTCACAAACGTAAAGCGGTAAACACTGGTAGCCGAATCAAAGTAGGCTACCGACCGTTTATGCTACGCTTTGCAAAAGACGAGATGGACTTTATTGTTGCGGCAGCTGAGCGCAGAGGTTTATACATTTCTGCACTTGCCAGGGAAGCTGCACAACTGCTACTGAGCGGAGCATTACAACCGGTACAGAAACGAGCAGTCACGCGTAGGGAAGAGCGACTACAGATCAACTTGGGGGAAACGGTTCATAGTCAGCTACAGCAGTTTTGTGATAGCAAGAGACCAAGATGGCTACTAACAACCGTATTGCGATCTGCAATGCTCGACATAGCGAGAATGCGATAGAACAGGAACCCGGTTTTGTAGCCGGGTTCTTTGCATCACAAGGGGAAATTATGTGGGTAAAACTAGACACTAAGTTACCGATGAACAAAACCGTTCGTCGTCTATCCAGCGATGCGTTTCGCTGGTACATCTATGCTCTCTGTTACTGCGGCGAACACCTTACAGATGGCAAGCTTGACTCTATGGACGTCGAGACAATCACGGCCTGTATGCGCGTCACAGAGGATGCATTTACAGAGTGCTTGCAGTCTGGATTACTGCGCGAGACAGACGCTTGGCAATACGAATTCGTTGGCTTTGCCGACACACAAACATCACGGGAATACGTTGAGAAAAGACGCGCTGATGATCGTGCTCGAAAGTCAAGAGTAGTTGCTAAACGCAATCATTCCGCAGCGGAATCCGCACCGGAATCCACAGTGGAGTCCGCAGAGGATTCCACGCGTATAGAATTAAGAATTAAGAATAAAGAAATAGATAAAGATAAAGATATATGTAT
>SXGQ01047376.1_pt1 | contig 12024 bp, 8 predicted proteins | sample 3178371 | NCBI WGS metagenome assembly SXGQ01 (sample SAMN11356859, study PRJNA531348) | freshwater metagenome | isolation source: freshwater sample F1-20 | place: China: Fuxian Lake, Yuxi | collected 2017-12-25 | reverse complement strand
GATCATTTTAGATAATTTTTCAAATTCCCATGAGACCGTACTCGACCGCCTAGCCGAGATTACTGGGAAGAGATTTGCATTTTATAAGGGTGATTGCAACCAACGGGAGCTCTTGGATCAAATCGCTCAAGATCATCAGCTTTCAGGTGTCATCCATTTCGCAGCCTTTAAGGCAGTAGGAGAAAGTACACAGCAGCCCTTGGCCTATTATAAAAACAACCTAGGCTCTTTGCTTGTCCTTCTTGAATTTATGCAAGACAAGGGAATTCAAAATATCGTTTTTTCCTCTTCCTGCACCGTTTATGGGCAGCCCGATGTCTTGCCAGTGACAGAATCCACACCTCGCAAAGATGCCGAAAGCCCTTATGGCAATACCAAAAAAATTGGAGAAGATATTTTGGTGGATTACATCAAGAGTAAGCCAGGAATTCGAGTGGTGGCGCTTCGTTATTTTAACCCAGTCGGGGCACATCCTAGTGCAAAGATTGGGGAGCTGCCTATGGGGACTCCTCAGAATCTGGTTCCCTTCATTACGCAAACTGCCGCTGGCATTCGCCAGAAACTAACCGTTTTTGGTAACGATTACAATACAGCCGATGGGAGTTGCATTCGGGATTACATTCACGTAGTAGATTTGGCAGATGCACATGTGAAAGCCCTTGGTTTTCTTTTTGAAAAGCCACTTGATTTTTATGAGGTTTTCAATGTAGGCACAGGAAGAGGAAATACTGTGCTCGAGGTGATTCATACTTTTGAAAAAGTTAATGGCATTCAATTGGCCTATGAAATTGGCCCAAGAAGGGCTGGAGATGTGGTGAAGACCTGGGCGGACACCACCAAAATAAATCAAGTCTTGGGCTGGTACCCCAAATTTTCTTTGGAAGACTGTATGAAAGACAGTTGGAGATGGCAGCTGACCTTAGCCAATAAAAAGTCCAAGATACCATTCACAGAATAGCAATCTCCACTTAAAAAAATAGCCCCACCAAATCTTATTTTGGTGGGGCTATCTTTGAAAAAAAGAACTTATTCTTCTTCTTCCATCTCATCCTCAGGCTTTACAGCGCTCATCTTTTTCACCTTATCACCTTCTTTAAGCTGTTTGCTTACGACAAAGTAAGGTCCAGAGATCACTTCGTCACCTTCCTTTAATCCGGATAAAATCTCAATGTTTTCATAGTCCGATATTCCTGTCTTCACCTCACGGATTTTGGCGACACCATTCTCACTAACAAAAACAATTTCTTTGGCCTTTACTGGAGCTCCAGCCAAACTATCCTTTTTATCTTCACGCGTAGTTACCGCAGAAAGTGGAATCGCGAGTGCATTGTTTTTGGAGTTAGTCAAGATTTCTACAGATGCAGTCATTCCTGGACGGAATGGGTACTTATTTCCTGCGTTGACTAAGTCTTGGTAGGAATCGTTAAGAATTCGAATTTTAACTTTAAACTCGGTTACTGCATCTGGAGAAGCCTTGGTATTTGCAGTATTCGCGATGCTAGTTACAATTCCTTTAAACTTCTTCCCCGTAGAAGAATAAGCATCTACATCGATAATTGTGGTGTCTCCTAAGGAAAGACGAACAATATCATTCTCATTTACATCTACGCGTACTTCCATCTTGGAAAGGTCTGCAATGGTCATCATCTCAGTACCGGCCATCTGCTGTGTACCCACTACGCGTTCGCCTTGCTCCACTTTTAAGCTGGATACAATACCAGACACAGGGGAATTTACATTGGTTAGACGAAGGTTTTCAGAGGCTTCGTTTACGGAAGCCTGCGAACTTTTAATAATAAATTCAGAAGCTACGACGCTTTGTTTGGCCGCCTCAAGGTCTTTTTGAGCGGAAGTATAGTTGGCTTGGGCTTGCTCAAAATCTGCATCAGAAATCGCTTTTTGTTGGTGTAGCGCACGCTGACGCTTAAATTCCAATTCAGAGCGGGTAAACTGTGCTTCAGAGCGTTGCAAATTCGCACGAGTCTGAGCCAAATTTGCCATTTGCTGGTTGAGGTTGGCACGGGTTCGATCTAAAGCTGATATAAAGTTGTCGGGACGAATCTTGACAAGTAGTCTTCCCATCTCTACGGAATCCCCTTCTTGCACATTTAACTCAATTATTTCACCTGCCACATCTGGAGAAAGTTTTACTTCCACTTCAGGTTGAATCTCACCTGAGCTACTTACTTTCTCTACAATAGCAACACGCTTGGCTAAAGCAAATTCAACCTCGGTTTCCTTTGCACCACCAATCCAGCCAGCAGACTTTCCGATTATGGCAAAAATGATAATCACACCTACAGCTCCGAGTAGGTAATAAAGCAATTTGTTAGACTTTTTAGTAGCCATGGTTTAGTTTAGATTAATGGGGTTACCAAGATAAAAATCAAGGACTTTAATTCTGAAAATATAGCTGTACTTCGCATTCAATAGGTCTGCCTGTGCATTAAACAAATTGTTTTGAGCCACTTGAAAGTCCACCGAATTGATGGCCCCTAAATTAAAGCGTTGCTGCGCAATTCGAAAGGTTTCTTCTAGACTCTTCACCCGAACCAAGGAAGCCTGGTAGGAAAGCTCCGAGGATAGTGCGGAATTGTATGCGGTCTCAATATCCTGTCTCAACTTATTTTTGGATTCGGTCATGGATACTTCAGCCAATTGCTGCTGTACTCGCGCACGCTGAAGGTTGGATTTGTTGCTAAAGCGAGTGAATAAAGGAATGCTGAAATTGAGCGTACCAGACTGGGAAAAGTTATTGTCTACCTGGGTTTTGAAAGGAATTATTTCAGTGGTACCTCTGACAAATGCCTGATCTACATAGTTGGAGAAGGCAGAAATGCCCGCATCTAAAGTAGGTAAAAATCCTCCTTTGGCGATTTTCACACCATATTCAGCACTTTTTACATTGGCTTCAGCAGCTTTGATCTGAGGCATAAGTGCTACAGAAACTTCGAAAATTTCGGCAGGAGTACCTGCAGCCAGAGCTTCCTTCGAAACCTCATACACCGGTTCGACCACATCAAATTCTTCTGAAAAAGGAATTTGTAACGCTTGGGCCAAAGTGAGTTTGGCAAGTCGAAGACCATTTTTTGCATTGATTACATTCAATTGATTGCTTGCATTTTGAGACTGCAGGTCCAAAAAATCTGAATAGGGGAGGGAACCTGCATCTACCAGTTGCTTGGTACGACCCAATTGCTCTGTGGTGGTGTTCAGCTGATTCTCCGCAATTTTTACCTGCTCCCGATTAAATACCACATCGATAAACAAGTTGATCACATTCAAAGTGATGTCGTTGCGGGTGGCCTCCAAGGTGTATTGACCAGCTTCCAAATCGCTTTTGGCCTGTCCAATGCTGTTGTTGATTCGCATTCCTTGGAAAATAGGGGCCCCTGTGTTTCCAAAGAGATTGACGTTTCCAATTCTTCTCGTTTCAAACAGGTTGGTAACTGGGTTGATAGATCGACCCCAACGGAAGCCTGAACTTGCTCCGGTGGTTAAGGTTGGGAGTCTTCTGCCTTGGCTTTCCAAAAGGCTAGTTTCGGTGATGAGCTGATTTAGTTCTGTCCTTTTTAGAGTCAAGTTATTTTCAATTGCAATAGCAACGCAAGTGACAAGATCAAAAGGTCCTGTGGGGATCTCCGTCTGGGCCAATGCCTGATGCCAGGTAAATGAACTCAAGAGAAACAGGATAAAAAGTTTTTTCATGTGTAGTAGCAGTTGGTTTATAAATTCGTTATAGGTCAATGTCTGGGATGTAGATTAATTCTTTAATCCAGGGTAAGGATAGGAGGTACTGACGGGTAATTTCTTTAATTCCAGAATCCATTTCAATCACATGACATGCCAAATCATGTTTTCCTTTTCTGGATACAGACATGGTTGCAATGTTAACTTTTTCTTGGGCAATTACGCTCGATATGAAAGCAATAGCTCCCGAAGTATCATCTGCTTTGATAATTAAAGTGTGGTTTTGTGCCGAAAAGTTGGCTACAAATCCATCGATCTCCGAAATATTTATGACTCCTCCTCCTAAACTTTCTCCAAAAATCTCCACCTGGAGGTCTCCTTTTTTAAGCGAAAGCTTGATCGTATTTGGATGGTGAACTGAAGAGTTGCCTATGGATTTGAAGCTGTAATTCACCAACTTTTCCTTGGCAATTTCTAGTGAATCCTTAATTCGAGCATCGTCAGTTTTGAAGTCCATCAATCCTCCTAATATGGCTCTGTCACTTCCATGGCCTTCGTATGTTTTGGCGAAGGAATTGAAAAAAGTGATGATCGCCTCTTCAGGTATTCCCCCAAGGATGCGTATGGCAGCTCGAGCAATCCGAACCACTCCAGCTGTGTGTGAGGAGGAGGGCCCGATCATGATTGGGCCAATCATATCAAACACACTGCTTTTAGTTGCCATAAACGAATAAAGTCCAAAAATGATGCTACTAGTTCAAAAACCGCTACGAAATTACTGTTTTTTTTGCATTCCTAGCCTGTTTACGAACAAAAACAGAAGCTTTACCCTAAAGTGGGATGCTAGAAATCTGCATCAAACTAGCAATGTGGCCGAAATCGGACAAAGATGTGATCGGAACTGTGACACTTGTGGGAGTCATCGACGAGTCAATAAGAATATTCCTTTTTTAGCTAAATTACCACTAACAGCATAACGATTTAAATCTGTGATTTGATTTTTATTAATGGTTTCCAAACAGAAGATATTTTTAATTTTCTTACAAATGCTTTCCAATCATGTGCGCACGTTTGCGCCAATCGATTATATTTAGCGACGCTATTTTAAATAAAAGAATAGTTTGAACTTAAATCATTCCCAAAAACCTGCTTTCTCTTTGTCCTATGCTCTTAGAACCTCTTGATTTACTTGTTTTTCTCGGCTATGCTTTTCTAATTATCGGCATGGGATTCTTTGTGTCCCGTGAAAAGGAAGGCCACGTAAAAGATTCCAACGACTATTTCCTTGCCAGCAAGGCGCTGCCCTGGTGGGCGGTAGGTGCTTCTCTAATTGCCTCCAACATCTCTGCGGAGCAGTTTATAGGCATGTCTGGTTCTGGATTTGCCCTTGGTTTGGCTATCGCTACCTACGAATGGATGGCAGCAGCTACCCTTTTGGTTGTGGCGATTTTCTTTTTACCTGTTTACTTAAAAAAAGGTATATACACCATGCCTGGTTTTCTTTTTGACCGCTACGATGCGCGAGTTCGTACGACTATGGCGGTGTTCTGGTTGCTTTTATATGTATTTGTCAACCTGACCTCGGTCTTGTATTTGGGGGCCTTGAGTTTGAATACCATTCTCGGAGTCCCCATGACTTATAGCATTATTGGTCTAGCGCTATTTGCCATGCTCTATTCCATCTATGGGGGATTGAAGGCGGTAGCATGGACCGATGTGATCCAAGTGGTGTTTTTGATTGGGGGTGGACTAGCAACTACTTACATTGCATTGGGAATGGTCGGAAATGGAAATGCTTGGGACGGATTAACTATTTTGAGAAACGAAATTCCTGGTCATTTTTCGATGATTCTCTCTAAAGGTGAAATGATGATTTCCGATGGAAAAGGAGGAATACGAGATGCGTATTTGGATCTGCCTGGCTTATCAGTTTTGATAGGAGGGATGTGGATTACGAACATAAGCTATTGGGGATTCAACCAATACATCACTCAGCGCGCCCTAGCAGCAAAGAACCTAGATGAGGCACAAAAGGGGATGATTTTTGCTGGATTTTTGAAATTATTGATGCCGCTAATTGTGGTTGTTCCAGGAATTGCTGCCCTGGTAATTGTGAACAATGGGACAGATCTTGGCTTTATCGAATCTATGAAAGATCCAGTATCAGGATTGATCAAATCAGATCGTGCTTATCCTTCCTTGCTTCAGATTCTGCCTACAGGATTGAAAGGACTTGCCTTTGCAGCCCTAACTGCTGCTATTGTTTCTTCTCTGGCCTCCATGGCTAACAGCACGTCTACTATTTTCACAATGGATATTTATTCCAAATACTTTGGTAAAAACTCCTCCGAAACCACCAAAGTAAGGGTAGGCCGTATCACTGCTGTGGTTGCCTTTATCATTGCAGCAATCGTAGCTCCAGCACTAGGTCAATTGGATCAGGCCTTCCAATTTATTCAGGAATACACGGGTTTTATTAGCCCAGGGGTATTTGCGATCTTCTTCTTTGGGGTTTTCTGGAAAAAAACCACGTCCAATGCGGCGCTTGTTGGTGCTTCTCTTAGTATTCCACTTTCTGTGGTGCTAAAGGTGGTATTCCCGGCTTTGCCATTTATTGACCGTATGGGCTGGGTATTTGTGATCCTTGCCGTATTGATGATTGGAATTTCGCTTTACGAAGGAAAAGGTAAAGATCACCCTAAAAGCATTGAAATATCGGCTGACCTATTCCGCACCAGTACAGGATTCAAGATTGGTGCAATCCTTATTGTAGGAATTATCGCTGCACTTTACACCATCTTCTGGTAAAATGCGTCGGTTACTCTTAGGCATAGATCTTGGAAGTTCCTCGGTCAAAGCTTGCATTTTAGACGCTAATTCTGGAAAGGCACTGGCCTCTAAAGCTTTTCCAGAAGTTGAAATGCCCATTCAATCTCCTCAGTCCGGGTGGGCTGAACAGGATCCAGAACTTTGGTGGCGTTATGTCAAGCAAGGAATTTCTTTTGTTCAGCAGCAAGCAAAGGTACAAAAGGGAGAATTGAAAGGTATTGGCATTGCCTATCAAATGCATGGGCTAGTTTGTGTAGATAAATCGCATCAGGTCCTTCGTCCTTCCATTATCTGGTGTGATAGTAGGGCAGTAGCCCTTGGGGAAAAAGCACTCCAAGCCTTAGGAGAAGCCTATTGCTTGCCACATCTACTCAACTCTCCAGGTAATTTTACAGCTTCCAAACTCCGTTGGGTCATTGAAAATCAGCCTGAAATTGCCTCTCAGATCCATAAAATTATGCTTCCTGGAGACTTTATCGCGATGAAGCTGAGTGGAGAGATTCTTACCTCAGAAACTGGCCTTTCTGAAGGCATCTTTTGGGATTTCAAACAAAACGGACTTAGTGACCCTTTGCTAGCCGCAATGGGAATTCCAAAAGAATGGATCCCAGAGGCCATCCCTTCTTTTTCTATTCAAGGAAAAATCTCTGCTTCCGCTGCACTTGAAACAGGTTTGGAAGCAGGAATTCCAATTTCTTACCGCGCAGGAGATCAGCCCAATAATGCCTTTTCCCTTCAAGTACTTTATCCAGGTGAGTTGGCTACTACTGCCGGAACTTCAGGGACAGTTTATGGTGTTTGTGATAGGCCCTTATACGACCCAAAATCTCGCGTCAATACCTTTGTTCATGTAAATCATTCGAAAAGAAAACCTTCCTATGGAGTATTGCTTTGCATCAATGGTACAGGAATCCTGAATTCATGGCTTAAAAGAATGTTGGGAGGAAGTTCCATGAGTTACGAGGAAATGAATACCCTCGCAGCAGGAGCGCCCATTGGTTCTGATAAATTGGCTTTTCTCCCTTTTGGAAATGGGGTGGAACGAATTCTTCAAAATACCCCGATGGGTGCGCACTTGCTTGGCTTGGATTTACTCAAACACGATCAAAAACATATTCTTCGTGCAGCTCAAGAAGGGATTGTATCGGCTTTGACCTTTGGATTCCGAATTATGAAGGACATGGGTATGGACCTCAAAACCGTCAAAGCAGGACATGCCAACATGTTTTTAAGCCCTCTTTTTCGAGAGACTTTTGTACAAATGAATCAAGTAAATCTGGAGCTTTACGATACGGATGGTGCCCAAGGTGCTGCTCGAGGAGCTGGAATTGGTGCAGCGATTTTCAATACCGAAGCGGAAGCTTTCCATGGACTTACGCTACTCCAAACATTCTCTCCAAATCCAACCATGGGCAATCGCTACGAAGAAACCTATCAGTATTGGCTCTCTCGCTTGGAGCAGCTGCAGCATCCACTTAAAACTTAATTTTAATCTTATTCATTAATCTACATTCAACCTAACTTACACTAACATGGCTAAATCATTTTTCCCAACTATCGGAAAGATTCAGTTTGAAGGAAAAGAAAGTGACAACCCCCTAGCTTTTCGCTATTATGACCCCAAAAGTGTAGTTGCCGGGAAGACCATGAAGGAGCATTTTAAATTTGCTATCGCCTATTGGCATTCCTTCTGCGGCACCGGGGGAGATCCCTTTGGTCCAGGAACTATCAAGCACCCATGGGATGCAAGTGCTGATCCCATTCAGAGAGCAAAAGACAAGATGGATGCTGCCTTTGAGTTTATGACTAAGATTGGAGCAGAATATTACTGCTTTCACGATGTAGACCTTATCGACGAAGCTCCCACCTTGCTCGAATACGAAAAGCGCATGCAGCTCATAACGGATTATGCAGCAGCCCATCAAAAGGCAAGTGGTGTCAAATTACTTTGGGGTACTGCCAATGTGTTTAGCAATCCTAGGTACATGAATGGTGCCTCTACCAACCCTAATTTTGATGTATTGGCATTTGCTGGGACGCAAGTTAAAAATGCTTTGGATGCCACCATTAAGTTAGGTGGCGAAAACTATGTATTCTGGGGAGGTCGCGAGGGCTATATGTCCTTGCTGAATACAGACATGAAACGTGAAAAGGAGCACCTTGCTCGTTTCTTGACCATGGCCAGAGATTATGCGAGGAAAAATGGTTTCAAAGGCACTTTCTTTATTGAGCCCAAACCGATGGAGCCGACCAAGCACCAGTACGATTACGACTCTGAAACGGTGATTGGATTCTTAAGACACTTTGGATTGGACAAGGATTTCAAACTCAACATTGAGGTGAATCATGCCACTCTAGCTGGGCATACCTTCCAGCACGAACTCCAAGTGGCTGCAGATACAGGCATGCTCGGATCCATTGATGCCAATAGAGGAGATTACCAAAACGGTTGGGATACGGATCAATTTGCACTTAACCTACAAGAACTTGCAGAGTCTATGCTGATCATCTTGGCTGCGGGAGGCCTGCAAGGAGGAGGTGTCAACTTTGATGCAAAAATCAGACGAAACTCTACCGATCCAGAAGATTTGTTTTTGGCACACATCGGCAGTATGGATGCCTTTGCACGCGGCTTGATCATAGCTGCTGAGGTCCTTGAAAAGTCAGATTATTTGGCACGAAGAAAAAATCGCTACGCCAGCTTTGATGCGGGAAAAGGCAAGGCCTATGAAGAGGGTAAATTGACCTTGGAAGATCTAAGATCCTATGCTATGGAAGTGGGTGAGCCAACCCAAATCAGCGGGAAGCAGGAATACTTCGAAAATTTGATTAACAGATTTATCTAAATGAAAATGGGAGGATTCAACCTCCCATTTTTTTGTTTATAAGAACCAGTTTTTTTCTTCTTAGCGGATGCTATCCAACAATTGGGTCGCTTTGGTCATCTGCTCTACCTGCTGCTGGTAGGCTGGATTGGCAGGAACTTTAGCTACTTTCTCGAGGTAATCAATGGTTTGAAAGAGTACGGTCTGCCAGTCTTTGGAGGTGATGGAAGATGCGATCACGTGGTCACCAGTTTTTGGGAAAGGCATTTCTTTTTTTAGTGCTGGAGCGGTGCCCAGTTGGCCAAACATTTCTTGCATTTTGGCTACAGATACGACCATGTCCTTTTCTTTTTCATTTTTGAAATAGTAGCCCATAAATACGGGTTGTTTTACTTGGGCAAAGGTCTCTTTATTCATCTCGCTATACATCACAATGGCCAAACTCTCGTAGCCGTTGGCATGGTATTCTTCGGACCAATAGTCTCCCTTTTCTCCTTTGCGTTTTTGCGTATTGACTCCATCCTTCAGCAGCGTTTTTTCCATAACCCAGAGGACCCAAGGCTTAAAAAAACCTTCCAGCAACCTTGCTTCATCCCGGATAGCTGGAGAATAAAGCACTAGCGCATGAATATCGGGCTGCTGACTAGCGAGTAGTAGGCCAAGAGCCCCTCCCATGGAAGTACCTACCACAATGACTTTATCTCCTAGACTTTTTCCAATTTGGTAGGCCTCACCTGCAGCATTAGACAAGTCTTGTGCGGTCATGTATTCCATCCCATTTTTACGGCTGATGCCATGTTCTGGGAGTCGGGTCACAAAGAGGTTGGCTCCAAAATGTGCCGCCAAGAATCGATGGACTGGGTCGCCTTCCATGGGGCTGGCGCCAAAGCCATGAATGTAAACGATGGAGTAGGGTGTTTTTTTCTTGGTAACAGAATCTGCCCAAAGGATGTATGCTTCATTTCCAGGTTTTAAGCCTTTTACAGTATCTTCTCGGTTTTGAAGGTACTGCTCAAGTCCCTGAGCGTCCATGGGAATATCAGGGTAGGCAACCGTCAATTCTTGTGTTTTTACCTTGGGACCAAGCATGTAGATGATCGCCAAGATCATGGCTGTAGCAAATAGACCAAGAAATATTTTTTTTAATAGTTTCATATAAGAAGAAAATAGCCAACCAAATGTGCGGACAAGATTACAAATATTCTGGTTTTTATTTGGATCTGTACCTTTTCATCCTGGATTTAGATTAGAATTTAGGATTATCTGCAATCCTATCGGTGGTTTCTGAGAAAGTTAACCACTGCTGATAATCGTCCACAGACTACTGGCCACTGTTCACGGCTCATTTAATTAAACTTCCAACCTTATCTTCTTAGGTTTCTGGTAAAAAAGCGGATAATCATATCAACTAAATAACCATAACTGAATTCTAAGCGTTTAACTTTGGAAACCTTTAAACTCGATATTCATGAAAAAGCTAGCACTCTTAGTTGTTTTTCTTTTTGGTTCTCTTGTATCATTTGCTCAAGAACAACCTGTTCCAACACGTTCTGTTTTTGCAGAGTTGGGAGGATCTGGACTCGCTTACAGCTTCAATTACGATTTCCGATTTGACAAGACCCGAATCGATTCTTGGGGAATGCGAGTCGGTGCTGGGGGATATAAAATAGGAGATGATTCCTTTTTTTCGTTGCCTGTTTTGGTCAATAAACTGTATGGTAAAGATGAGCGATATTTCGAGTTAGGTTTGGGTATGACCTTTTTTGGGGTAAATAAGGAGTCCTATTCTTATTGCCAATCGTTTGATAGTAACGGAAATTGCACTGGCCCTCTGGTAACAAAGGAGTCAGATGTTAATTTCATTCTTCCAGTGGATGGCACTCCAAACTTTATGGGAACTATGAATATTGGCTATCGAAAAATTCCGAAAGACGGGGGATTCAGCTGGAGAGTAAACTTGACTCCGATTTTCAACAACAATGGTTTTTGGCCTTTATTTGCGGGAGTAGGTTTAGGCTATGCTTTTTAAAGAATGAAGGAGCAACTTCCTTCTCTTGCAAGGCACAAGAAAATGATATTTAGGCAATAAAAATAAAGGCTAGCTTTTTCATTTAGGACACGAGGTAAGTTGTGGCGCGGGCAAGAAGTGATCTTTTTGTATCCAAACTTAAAGATGCCGGTAGTTGTGCAATCCCAATCAATCGCCGTAAGATTTCCACACCACGGTATTGTTGGACCAAGGACCAATCAACAGGAAGGTTGTATTGTTTTTGTACCTGTGCGCTCAAGTCTTCTGCCTGTTCCGAAAGGTCAAGGTGAGCGAGGAAAACGCCTAGGTCAAATTCTGCATCGCCAAGTCCTCCAAATTCAGGATCGATAATTTTGATTCCTGAGGTGACCTGCAACCAACTGCCGGGATAAAAATCTCCATGCATCAACACTTTTCCATCGGATAGGTAGCGATTTCCGAGGGCTTGGATACCTTCTTTGAGTAGGGGATCGGTTTTATAGATGAGGCTTACTTCCTGGAGACCTGGTTGAATGGTATCCAAATCAACCCCATTCTCTTCCAAAAATGGAAAGTTAAAGATGTGTTCGTGATTCAAAGCTCGCATCGCCCCAGTCGCGGGGAAATTGGTGATTTCCAATTGGTGCAGGTGCATCAGGAAATCAACCAAGT
>SXGQ01751865.1_pt1 | contig 12025 bp, 11 predicted proteins | sample 3178371 | NCBI WGS metagenome assembly SXGQ01 (sample SAMN11356859, study PRJNA531348) | freshwater metagenome | isolation source: freshwater sample F1-20 | place: China: Fuxian Lake, Yuxi | collected 2017-12-25 | reverse complement strand
GGGGAACTACGTTCCCTGATAAGGAGGGGTGCGGGGAACTACGTTCCCTGATAAGGAGGGGTGCGGGGAACTACGGTCCCTGATAAGGAGGGGTGCGGGGAACTACGTTCCCTGATAAGGAGGGGTGCGGGGAACTACGTTCCCTGATAAGGAGGGGTGCGGGGAACTACGTTCCCTGATAAGGAGGGGTGCGGGGCCAAAGGCTACTGCGCTGAACCGTAGTTCCCTGATAAGGAGGGGTGCGGGGAACTACGCTACGTTCCCCGGTTCTCTATCGCGTTGAACTGCGCCGCCCATTTCTTGTTCAAGTCCCGCACGACTTCGTCCTGCTGCGCCAGCTTGAACGCTCGCCGCATGTCGTCCTCCGTCTGCAGCTGTTGCGACCGAGCAAGCGCAGATTGAGACTCCGTTTCGGAGTAATTAAATGTCCGGCGATCCATGTCTCGTGCCATTTGCAGTTCGTTCGGGTTCTTGTATTTGCGCACGGCTTCGTAGTCCTCGTGCGTGACGGGGATCACCGTCTCCGTGTGCGCCTTCCGGAGGTCTTCGTAGGCCAGAGAAGAGCCGTAAGAGGAGTGCTCTTCGGGGCACTCACGCGCCAGGCCGTAACCACTACCTGAACTGATGGAATCAAACGTTTGAACCTCGCTGCGCACGACGAGCGCTTGCTCCCTCAACTTTTGCTTGCGACGGTTTAGCTGCTCCATGCGCTGGGCCCAGGACGAGCCCTCGCCGAGGTCTTCATAGTCATCATCATCGTGGTTTTCTGCATCATTGGACTTGAGCCAGTCCCCGTAGCCGCTGTCCTGCTCCTCGTCGTGCAGCCGATTTTGTTCAAACGTTTGGTTGAACCAGCGGTTGAACTCGTCCGCGTTCATGCGCTTCAGCTTGTCGGAATTGGCGTTGCGGCGCGCGTCAATGTCCTCCTTCACGTCGTCGTACTTGGCATCGGCTTTTTGACGCGACAGCCCGGCGCGCACTTGGTACACCTCGTGCAGAATCTTGTACGCCTTGGAGAAAAACAGGAAGTACTCCTTGTCCAGGCCGGACTTGTCCGGGTGCGTGCGCATGACCGTGAGCTTGGCCTCGCGCATATTCAACTCATTGAACACGGCCGGCAACTTGAACAAGTTGAGAATGTCGCGCAACTCGTAATTGCGAATGTCCAAATCTAGATCTAAATTCATGTTTGTTAATTTGAGAGAAACTCTTAAAAATAAAAATAATACAATCCTTGATGATGCCTGTATTATTATTTTTATTATGTTATTTGATCATTTGCTTTTTCATATTATTGTGCGTGATGTGTATTGAATCCTTCCATTCACGCCTCCCCTGGTTCCACAATATTCACGAGCGGCCCTCATTGCTTCTATGCGCGTGTACTCATGCGGACTTGTGCGTTCCTCTCCATTGTTGCATTTCGCCTTGTAACTCCAGCGTTCAATCGCAATGAGCTCGTCCTGCACTGGATCCGCTTGATTGCCTTGATTGCCTTGATTGCCTTGATTGTGAATTGGCTGTGACCACATTATTCTAATTCTACCAGGTGACAAAGATGGTGATCGTGATCGTGATCGTGCTCGTGGAGAGCGTCCGCGCGACTTTATGCGGGATGGATCAATCCTTCCACCACGTTTTCGCAGTGTTTTTTTCCTTTTCAAACTGGGTTTCATTTATGCATATATAGTTCAAATAAATAAATTATTTAGTTTCATCAATGATTTACATAGTTACTGGTTGCAGTACCGCATGGGTTGGCCGCGGCTACAACCCGGAAAAAGAACGCATCCAGCGCCTTAATATCCGCCCCCGTCACCGACAAGTCGCTGATCAGCGTCGCGTTCCCGTGCTTGTAAAACAGGAACACGGGAATGCCGTTCACCATTTTCTTCTGCTTAAGTGATGCATACAAATCAAACGACTCGTCCACGTCGCACTCAATCAAGTCCACATTGTCGGGCAACTGCAGCGAGGATTGGCGCGTGTACTCCGCGATCTGCTTGCACGGGCCGCACCACGTGGCCGTGAGCTTCAAGACGGTGTGGTTCGGCGTCTCGGCTAAATACCGCAAGAATGTGGCGCGGTCGGCCGTAACGTGCTTCACCTTGGTTAATGACATGCTTTGCAATATATGTAATATAAACGAAAAACATTTAAGTGCATTATTGTGTATTTGTTTTATAGGCAACAACCACAACAACCACAACAACCACAACAACCACAACATGGAGACAGTGGAGACAAGTGATGACGAAACATATTCTTATTCTTCAGAAGAAGAAGAAGAAGACGAAGAAGACGAAAAACACTACGATGTAGTAGGATGCGAGCACTACGTGCGCCGATGCCTTCTGGTGGCCCCGTGCTGCGACAAGGCGTATGTGTGCCGCCACTGCCACAACGACGCCGAGGCGCACGAAATGGACCGGCATGCGGTCAAAGAAGTGGTGTGCGCTGCGTGCAATGAACGGCAGCCCGTGTCCGAAGCATGCCTTAGCTGCGGCACCCAGTTCGCCGCCTACTTTTGCGCCGTGTGCAACTTCTTTGACGACCGGGTGGAGAGGAATTATTATCACTGCGACAAGTGCGGCATTTGCCGGGTAAAAGGGGGAAATGATTTTGTACACTGCGACACGTGCCGGACCTGCGTGAACGCGCTAAACCACCGCTGCAAGGCCGAGCAGTTCCACACCGACTGCCCCATCTGTCTGGAGAATTTGTTCCATTCGGTCAAACCCGCGCACGTGCCGGCGTGCGGGCACCCCATTCACGTGCACTGCATGATGACCTGCATGCAGCAGAACCGGACAAGCTGTCCGCTGTGCCGGAAAACCATGATATCGCCCGACCGCTTGCGGCAACACAACGAAAGCATTGACACGCTCATTGAAATGCACCCGATACAAGAATGCCTCATGCTTGCGATACGGTGCAACGACTGCGATTTTGCCGGCGAAGCGCAGTTTCACCCCTACGGCATGAAATGCGGCGGCTGCGGCGGGTACAACACCGCGCGCCAATAATTTTTGACCGTTTGTTCTTTTTTGTTATTTTGGTTTCATGCACAAAAATTAAAGTTCATTTATGTATGCAATGATTTCGTCATTGGGCACGCCTTCTTCGGCCATGAGCTCAATTTCACCGAGTATGGCGACCTTGTCGTCCAGCTGCAATGATTTGGATTCCGTTTTTGCAATGAACCGTTTGCGAACGTCGGGTGACAGCGCGCGCAACGACTTCTTAAACACCCTGGTTTCTTCTGCAATTTCGGTGGATCGTTTTAATCCGATGACATCAAGCATGGTTTCGCGACCGACTGCGTCGGACAAACTTTTCACCAAATAAGATGTGCCTGGCACATCGTGCATGCGTAAACTGGACACGTACAACCCTTTTACCGCATCGTTGGACGGAACCAAAAACAGCATTGCCGCGTCTTGCTTAACGCACTCTTCAATTATTTTTTGCAATAATTTAATCCCCATGCCGCGATATCTCTCGTCAACTGCGCCCTCGGTTTTCTTGCGGCGTACCGACACCTCCACGATGTACGCGGTTTTGTGCACGGTGCCATCCGTTGCCGGCAAATCCTGAAAACGGACCGAACACCAGGCGCATACAATGAGATCTTGGGTTCGCGGATCCTGTCGTATGGCAATGAACATGTGCCAATTGTCCTTGCATTTGGACTTCCACGGGAATATTTCGTAAAAAAAGTGCCGCTGCTTTGTTGCTATTTTTGCAAATCTCACTATCATACCCTTCTGAACCGGATGATTGCAGTCAAAATGATACACGCCGCACGACACCTCTTCGCTCCGATTGGATATGTCGCATAATTTATAGGGCTGCATTTTTTCAACGAATGTTTGTTTGGGCGATCTTTTGGCGGAAAACATTCCTCCCCTACTTATACTTCTGTTTTTGACGCGTCGTCGTCGGGTTCGCTTCATGGTTTTAATTTTATATACATAGTATGAATATAAAATTTGGATTTTGCGACAATGCAGCGACAATGCAGCGACTGTTTGTTATTCTATTCTATTTTACATTGGATACAACTCGCTCAATTTCCGCGATGTTTAATTCCGGCAGGTCGGTGTGGCACTCCCAGAAGTACTTGCAGTACGCCCATTTGAAGTTGGGGCTGCCGTCGTCCATGTATTTGGACCGCAGGGCGCTCTGCATTAACGCGCGCTCCGCCGCGGGTGGCAGCAGCGCGTGGCTCGCCCGCGGCAGCACGTAACACAGCTGCACCACGTCGCGTATGGGCTCCTTCGGCTTCGCGCGCAAAAATGAGAAGCCCGGGGTGTCCGGAATGTGGTTCACTAAATCGGCCAACAGCGGCGGATAATGGTTCGCGTACGCCCACTTCCAATCCACGCACCCGCTCGTGTAGTACCGGAACGTCCACTCCATGCCCTCCAGGTAGTTGCGGCACAGCGCGGCAATAGGCTCGTCATTGGTTTTGGTATGGATGTCGCACAGCGAAGCATAGTACCGCCGCTCCCATCCCGGCTCAAACGGATTAATCTGGCGCTCCACGTCGCGCTGCGTCATCGGCAGCATCAGCACGTCGTGCATCACGTCGTCTTCCTTGTCGGTGTCCCGCATGTGCCGGGCCTGACGGTCGCGCGTCGCATGCTCCTTGCGAATCAGCGTCGTCTCTTGGGCGGCCAAATGCGCCACGAATCGCTTGTAGCTCGGCCAATGGATGTTCCAAACCGGTGTTCCTGTTCCTGTTGTGCCTGTCGTGCCTGTCGTGCCTGTTGTGCATTGAATGATGCTTTCCCCCGGCTTGAACACGGCACGGTACGCATCCATGAGAGTGGCAATGCCCGTCGTGCGAATGTTGAGCGCGGGGAAATGCGGCATGAAGTCGTTGCCCAGCATGAAGCACATGAAAATGTAGTCCAACTGGGGGGCGACAAGCGCCCCCCACACCCCCAACATGCCACCCACCCCCTGAGGGAGGGGTGTGGGGAACCGTAGGTTCTCCACGATGGCATCCGCAAACTCGGGAATGTCCATGTAGTACCTCTCCTTTTCGTCCAGCGTGACGTTGATGGATTTGACGAACTCCGGGGTCTCGCGATACAAGTAAATGTTCCGCGAAATGTGCAGGTGCGACATGCAGAGCATGATCAAGTCCGCGTCCAGGCCGTAAATCACGGTTACTTGATCGGCGTGCTCCGCCGCGTGCTCGCGAATGTACTCAAACAGCTTGTGCTCGCCCTCGCCCGGCTCGTTGCTGCTGCTCACAATAATTTTTGGATTTGTTGTGTCGGTTGTGGTTGCTGTGGCTGTTGTATTGTTGTAATGCTGGGCCAGCTTGTCGTGCAAGGCCCGCATGAATTGGGTGCCCGGCGTAATGGCCGACGTGTTCCAAGCCGGTTTAGGCGCTTCCTTGTCTTTGTCTTTGCCTTTGTCTTTGTCTTTGTCTGTGTCTTTGCCGTTGCCGTTGCCTTGGCGGCGCTGGGTCTCCATTTCCCCCAGGTACCACGACTTGTAGCGGCGTTCGCGCTGCTGGTTCAGCTTGGCCACCGGCGCCACGCCGTCAAACGCAACGAACACGCGATCAGTCGGCCGCATGATGGCAATGCACGCGTCAATGCTGTCGCAAATGCGCTGCAGCAGCTCGGTCTCGTACGCGTCCTTGGTTCCCGGCGTGTACTGCATCTGGCGCACCACGTCGTAAATCATGCCGTTGCAGTCCAGGTACAAATTGTGGATGCATTGCAACTCGGACAGCCGTTTGATGACGCGGGGGTATTTTTTTAGCACGTGCGCAAAATAACTCGGGATGCCCATTGAACGAATAAGCTCGGTGGGACTGTGTGTTCTTTAGTGGTGCGATTTTATATTTAAGTATATTATACATAATATATACGCGCGATCCTATAATGGCGACAAGTCCGGACGACAATTCATTCACCGCACGACTCATAGAATTTCAAAAAACAATACCGCTGGTCATCGGCGCCGTGTCCATCGGAGTGTGCACCGTAAACCGCACCACCATCAAATGGATGATACACCTCGCAATTGCCACCCTGATCGGATTCATTTTTCAGTACTTTTTAAAACTATTTACCACTGCCTTTTTGTTTTCATCGTTTGCATACGTGCTCACATGCGCCAATATTAACGGCAGCGTGGACGACTTCTTGCAAATTGTCATGACGATCGGGTTCAGCGTGCTTTGGTTCATTGACATGTATGTGCTATACGTCACAAACGCAATTCAAACCAATTTCTCCACAACCTATTTGTTGACCGCATTAATGAGCGGGCTGATCGGAATACTGGGGGTGTACATTGTAAAAACCATGTATCCGGATAACAGGGGGAAGGATTACTTGTATGATTTCAAAGGCTGCTCGTGCGAGGACTGTGCAAATGCCAACCAGTGTTCCAACACTTCTAGTGCGTCCAATGGCTCCAAGCGGGTTTTAATGCGGCGGATTGAATAAATGTCAGTCAGTTAATTCCTGAAATAAATTGCCCCTAACAACCGGTCTTGTTTCATATATCGTGGGCGCATATGAACGAGGTTCACCTAGTCTGCTATAATGGCGATTAATTCTATAAGGGTTTAAATCATTATCACCATCACCATTGCTACCCTTCCTCTTCACTGGGGTGTTGTATAGATTTTGAATCGGATTTTCAATGGGAGAAGTTATGTTACGATCAAAATCATCTATGCGCAATCTATCAATTGTTGAGGTTGAAAATGTACGGGCGGTTCCTGGTGTCACAGGTGTGACCTGCAACTGGGTCGCCATGCCATTTGCAACCGCATCTACCACTTGTATGGCCTTGTCAATTTTTTTCAATGGGTTTTTTTCCTATAATTCCGTCAATTGCAATTTTGGCTGTTCTGCGAAACATTCCTCCCCTTTTTTTGGATCCATTGCATTTACGAGCGGCGGTTCTAGATTTTTTAAATCTACGTGATTTCATTGCGTTTGTGAATTAAATGTGTAATAACATAACCACATATTTAATTTATTTGCAGGTGGAAGTGTGCTTCCAACGAGATTCGAACTCGTGTTATTGGATTCAAAGTCCAATGTGCTGACCGCTACACTATGGAAGCTAAAAAACATACATCGCGTCTATGACTCTCACCCCGTTTGTAAACCAACGGCGTGTCTTTATATCAAAATATGGAAATATTGATATAAACATACTCGTACTCATAACATATTCGTACTCATAATCACACAATCCGTAATCGTACCAATAATGACGCAGCAAACCCTGGAACAGCGCATTCAGCGCTGGGTGCAGCTGGACAACCAGATTAAACAAGTGAATGACCAAGTGCGCGCGTTGCGCGAGTCCCGCAACGACGTGGAATCCGGCATCCTGACGCACGTGGCCGACCACAATTTGTCGCACGCCACGGTTCGCATCAAGGACGGCGGCACGCTCCGGTTCGCCTTCAATGCAAAACAGCCGCCCGCGATCACGCTCGCTTTTTTGAGCGAAGCGCTGGCCGAGTGCTGCCCGCCGCAACAAGCCGCAGACATCATGCAGCACATTCGCGCCAAACGCGACGCCGCCGCCAAGCTGGTGCCCGAAATCCGGCGCACCCACACGGGAACCTAGATCAAATGGCTACGACGGGATTTGCGATGCTCGCTTCACTTATGCCCGCTCTGCCGGAAAACCATGCTGTCGCCCGACCGCTTGCAGCAGCACACCGAGAGCCTTGACACGCTCATTGACATACACCACATACAAGAGTGCGGGCGGCTGTTTGTGATACGCTGCAACGACTGCGGGTTTAACGGCGATGCGCAGTTTCACCCCTTCGGCATGAAGTGCGGCGGCTGCGGCGGGTACAACACCGCGCGCCAGTAATTTTTGACCGTTTTTTCTTTTTTGTTATTTTGGTTTTCCGCCGTTTACCTCCATCATAACCATCAGGACGAGTAAACAAATCATGAAATTTTTTGAATTTATGTACAAGAAAGTACATATCCTGTTTACATATTTTTTTTCCTTCACCATGTATTTCATTCATTATTTTTTTAATAACATCTGCGTAGTATTCAATGCCAATACTGGACATAAGAGCATCATCTGACTCAAACAAACTCATAAACTTTTCTTTTTGTTCTTGTTGTAAATGATAAGACGTTTCTTCAGTCATTCCTTTTTCCATTAGATATTGATTGACTGCCTTATCATAATATTTATCAAAGTCTTTAATATGGACAACATCATAAAATTTTTTTATATAGTCAACATCATAACCATGGGAAAGTTCTTCTTCACATCTTTTCATTTTTTTTATTTAATATAATCATATAAAATAAAATAAATGAATTCGCTGTTACACTCGTCCCTTTGGTTCTCCATCGTGGTGCAACTTGTAACCGGCGTCATTGAGCTGCTGGCATTTTTTGTCAAAACCCCGCCCGGCATGGGGCTCATCAAGCAGCTTCTGGGCTTGGAAGTCGCGGTGCAAGCCGTGGAGGGCTCGTTTTATGCGTGGCTCTACTACAACATTGATCGCGTGAAAAACATCACGCCCAAGCGCTACGCCGACTGGGCCATCACCACGCCCACCATGCTCGTCACGCTGATCGCCTACATCATTTACCTGAAGACAGATAAGGGCAATGGCAATGGCAATGGCAATGATTCGCTTTCTTTAATCCAAATTTTGAGAGAAAATGCCGTGCCAATTGCCCAAATTTTGGGCCTGAACTGGCTCATGCTGTTGTTCGGCTATTTAGGCGAGGTGGGCGTCTTTTCGCTGCTCACCGGCGTTGCCCTCGGCTTCGTGCCGTTCATCGCCTACTTCTACATCATGTACGAGAGATTCGTTGCAAATGATGCAAACCATAATAATGGTACTAATGGTACTAATGGTACTAATGGTACCAGTCTGAAAATTTATGCCTATTTTCTGGTGGCATGGTCGCTGTACGGCATTGTCGCCGTGCTGCCTTACACGCTGAAAAACACGATTTACAACGTGCTGGACCTGTTTTCTAAGAATTTCTTTGGCATATTTCTCTCGTATTTGATTGTTTCAAACGCGACCGGTTAATAAATTCAATGATGACGATGTGATTTCTTGTGACTGCGGTGCTTCTTGTGACTGCTGCGCTTCTTATGACTGCTGTGCTTCTTATGACCGCTTCGCTTCTTATAACTTCTGCGCCTGCCACCCATGGAAGACAGCTCACGGGCACTAATCCAATTTCCATTAATGGTCACTGGTTGGGGACGAGCAAACATTGAATCAACTCTATCCAAAGTCTTGTGCATTGTATCAATCACACCACTTCCTTTCGGTATAACAATAGGGTCGGGATCCACAACCCATTTAACTTTTTTATCAATGACATTCCTTTTGAAATTGTCAAATTCTGATGATGTCACGTAGAAATAGAGAACAAGGTTTTTGTGATTAGCTTTGCCTTTCAATAACGTTGATATGTGCATGTCAACTGCAATCTTATGTGGGCCAAAATTGTTAGTATTCAAAACCACTTTAACACGCCCATCATCCATTCGTGTCATGGTAAATGGAACATAATGTTCATTGTGTTCTACCAAAAAAACAAACGAACCATTCGCATCACTCATATCCATTGCGACGTGTTGTTGTTGTTGTTGTTGTTATGTATTACCCGAATAAAAAAATATTGTCTAATTGTGTTCCAACCACAACCGGTTAATTCAATGACGCAATGCCCTGCCTGCATACCGGGCACTCGCGCGGCTTAATCAGCTGAACGTAACACTCGCTGCACATGACGGCGTGCGCGCACGGGCTGAACGTCAGGTTTTTCGCATTTGCGTAGCACATGATGCACTGGTCCTCCTCCACATTGGTTTGTTGGGCAACGAGCCCCGGGGGCAGCTGCAACGGAATCGCGGAGGATACGGTATACGAAGGCGCTTGTTGTTGTTGTGGTTGTTGTTGTGGTTGTTGTGGTTGTGCTTGTGGTGGTGGTGTCACAATGATGCCGGGGTCCATGGTGATGCGGTTGTAAAACCCGCGGAACCCGGCGCGCGCGCCCTCGTGGTCGCAAATGCGCACGCGCGTCCCATGCGCGTCATTTCGCTCGTAATACACGCTCCCATTCTCGTTCCGCGACATGGAGAAAATGATGTTGGGCGGCAGACCGTCCAGATCAATGGTGACAACGGTGCGGTTGGACGACCCGCGCTGGAAAAACAGGTGCGACGAGTATCGGGACGCGTAAAACTTGCGCTCGGGGCGCGCCGGGTCGTAAATGAAGTCGCGAAACGCCCACATCTGGTAGTTGCGCGCGGGGTACCAATTCACCGGGGTCGCATCCTGCAAAAACACCCGCACGTCGGCGCAGTCCAGAATTGGATGCACGTCCCCCGTGTCCGAGCACTGGATGCGGGTCGGCAGGTAGTGGTTGTTTTCTTCGCGGTACACGAGGAACCGGTTGTTGTAGTTGGACGGAAGCTCCTGGCTGTACGCGGGTTTTGCCTTGTAATGCAGATACGCGGCGGCCCATTCGGGCGGGGCCGGCACCCACTGGGCGGATCCTTCGCGGGTTGTGCGCATTGTGCGAATGTCGGACATTGAGTTGGGTTGGGTTGGGTTGGGTTGATAATTTGGTTATCGGTTATATTGCATTCATCCAATTATGTTTATATGGTTTAAAAAATATAACATCATGTATTAATAATGTCCGACCTTAAGCACCTGATTTCGCCGTTTGGGTTGATGCCGCCTCCAGCATCTGGTGGCGACAAACCGAAAATCAAGCAAATACCAAGACCCGCGCCCCCGTGCAACTGCGACTCCGATGACGAAAATATGGCGCCCGAATGCGCGTTCGTTTGTAACTGGTTTGCGCCCGCACGCAAGACCAGCCGAAAACGCAACCCAAAAAAAGACCACCAAAAAAAAACCAAACGGCACAATAAAACATGAATCAAATCATGTAGTAATATAAGTAATGCGTAGTAATTATTTTAATAATTCAAAATAATTTCTTAAGGCATTATGCTAATAAAAACTATTTTTTTTGGGTGTGGTTTGGTTTGATTGTGCGACACTGAAACCGTTCCGATGGGAACTGTAGAGACGGAATGGTCCAAATACTTGGCACGGCGTTAGGCGCTCCACACGTCGTTATTAAACGGCGCCACCAGCACGTCGTTCAGCTTGGTCTGCCAGTACGCCACCCGCTCCTGCTTCTTCATGTCCTTCAGCGTCTTGGGATAAATGGAGGCGGTCTTCATGTCGTCCGCCTCCGACGCCGTGATCTTCGGCTTGAAGCCGTAGCAGTTGATTCCGAACCGCACGTCGGGGTTCGCAATGAAGCCGCCGTTGATGCCCGGACGCCCGCAATCGTGCTCGTGCCCCTTAATGTTCTGCAGCTTGTTCCACGTCTTTTTCTGCGTGGGAAACAGCGCCATCTGGTTCTCCGACCACCCGTAGCTGCACCACTCGCCGCCGGTAGCGTACGCCTTCTCCACCTCGTCGTACGACGCCAGCCGCGCGTCAAACGCCTTGCACACGTCCTTCGCATCGTCGTACGTGTACTCATTCCCCGGCACGTGGAACACTTGCTTAAAATACTTCAACTGGGGGACGGTGCTTTCGGAATCGCCCTCCGGATGCTGCACCGTGATGTCAATTCTCGGCTTGTCGCCGAACAAGTCCTGCACGCTGGTCAAAATATTGACATTGAAAAAATATTGGTACCCGTTGATGATGAGCAGCACAATGAACGTGCCCCACATAATGACCTCCAACAACTTGGCGCCGCCGCTGGCATTGGCTGCGCTGGCGCTGGCTCCTCCGCTTGAACCCGTCCCTCCCGGCATGGTTGAAAACACCATGTAATAAATGAAAACGGTGACCGTCAGCACCGCAAGCATGAGCAGCTTGCTGCTGGCCGACGTATTTTTTGAATCGGATGCAATGTCAATGTAGTTCAGCGGGTTTTGTCCAATACCGGTCACATAATCGTACGACACGTCCATTGTGTTTGTGTTTGTGTTTGTG
>SXGQ01237093.1_pt1 | contig 12026 bp, 7 predicted proteins | sample 3178371 | NCBI WGS metagenome assembly SXGQ01 (sample SAMN11356859, study PRJNA531348) | freshwater metagenome | isolation source: freshwater sample F1-20 | place: China: Fuxian Lake, Yuxi | collected 2017-12-25 | reverse complement strand
TCGAAGGTCACGTGCGCCGAGCCGGTGATGGTGGGCACGATGTCTGCGCCGATCAGCTCGTAGGTGGCCTCGAAGCGCGTGCCGAGCACGGACTCCTGCACCCACGTCGCGCCCGGTGCCAGCCGGCCCTCCGCCGCCAGGCACGCCACCCGAGCGCTCGTGCCGGTGCCGCAGGGTGAGCGATCCCATTCCGCACCAGGGCACAGCACGAAGTTCCGCGCATCGGCGCCTGGGCCGACCTGCTGGCCTGCTGCACCGCGCGACGGCGCCAGCGGTGCGCCCGCGCACTGCGCATCGATCGAGAGTTCGACGTGATCGATGGGCGCGCCGTCATCGCCGCGAAGCCCCGCCGCGTCGTAGGCTGCGCGCACCCGCATGCAGAACGCCGTGAGCTCATGCACGCGATCGGCCGTGATCGACATGCCATGATCGTGGCAAATGAAGAACCAGTTGCCACCCCAGGCAAGGTCGCCGTGCACGATGCCATGGCCAGGAACATCGACGGCGACGCCACGCTGCGCAACGCGACTGGGCACGTTGCGCACGCTCACGCGACCATCTTGATGCAGGCGCGCGACCACGGATCCGACCGGCGTCTCGATCAGGTGCTCACCCGCAGCGAGCCGACCAAGCGCGGACAGCGTGCGCACCACGCCGATCGTGCCATGCCCGCACATGCCCAACGTGCCCACGTTGTTGAAGAAGACCACGCCGAACGACGCGCCCGGCAGCGTGGGCGGCAGCACCACCGCCCCGACGAGCCACGCGTAGCCGCGCGGCTCGAGCATGAAGGCGCGCACGATGGGCGCCCACGCATCATCAAGCGCGGCCCGCACCGTGCACGGGTCGCCGGACAGCCCGGGCAGACCGTCGACCAGCGTTCGAGTGGGCTCACCCTCGGTGTGGCTGTCGACGCAGCGCACGCGCAGCGGTGCATCGGTGATCGGCGCCATGACGACGGATCGTAGCCGTCGGGGCTACAGTCCTCGGCCAATGACCACGCCCGACGCCTGGCGGATCCTGCACACCGCACGACTCAACAAGGGAACCGCCTTCACCGAGGCCGAGCGCGAACGCCTCGGCATCACCGGCCTGCTCCCGGATGGCGTGGAAGGGCTCGACACGCAGCTCCTGCGCATGCGCGCGCACCTGGACGCGAAGCCCACGGCGCTCGAGAAGTACATCTACCTCTCGGAACTCCAGGACCGCAACGAGCACCTCTTCTACTCGCTCCTGCGCAGCGACCTGCCGGCGTACATGCCGCTGGTCTACACCCCGACCGTGGGCGAGGCCTGCCAGCGCTTCGGTCACATCATGCGCCGACCGAAGGGGCTGTACATCAGCATGCGCCGCAAGGGGCGCGTGGCCGAGATCTTGCGCAATTGGCCCGAGCGGGACGTGCGGTTCATCGTCGTGACCGACGGCGAGCGCCTCCTCGGGTTGGGCGACCTGGGCGTGTGCGGCATGGGGATCCCGGTCGGCAAACTTGCCCTGTACACCGCGTGCGCCGGCGTGCCGCCCGAGGCATGCCTGCCGGTGGTGCTCGACGTGGGTACCAACAACGAGTCGTTCCTCGCGGATCCGCTCTACCCGGGCGCGCGCCACCTGCGCGTGGCGGGCGACGAGTACTTCGACTTCGTCGATGAGTTCGTCGAGGCCGTGCAGGAGGTCTTCCCCCGCGCGTGCATCCAGTTCGAGGACTTCACCAACAAGACCGCGATCCCGCTGCTCGAGCGCTACCGCGACCGCGTCTGCTGCTTCAACGATGACATCCAGGGCACGGCCTCGGTGGCGGTCGCCGGACTGTTCGGGGCCGCGCGCATGATGGGCTCGGCCATGCGAGACCATCGATACCTCTTCTTCGGCGCCGGCAGTGCCGCGGTGGGGATCGCCGACCTCATCTGCATGCAGCTCATGCGCGAGGGCCTTCCCGAGGGCGATGCCCGTGCACGCTGCTGGTTCATGAATTCGAAGGGACTGATCACGAGCGCATCGCCCGGCCTGGCTGACTACCAGCAGCGCTACGCGCACCCGTTCGCCGGCGGCAGCGCAGCCACGCTGATCGAGGCCGTGCGCGCGGTGCGGCCGAGCGTGCTCATCGGCGTGAGCACGGTGGCCAAGGCCTTCAACGAGGAGGTCATCGGCGAGATGGCCTCGCTCAACCAACGACCGGTCATCTTTCCATACAGCAACCCGACCTCGCGCAGCGAATGCACGGCCGAGGAGGCGATCCAGTGGTCGGGCGGTCGCGCGATCTTCGCCAGCGGCAGCCCGTTCCCGCCGCTGCACCACCAAGGCCGTCTGTTCGTGCCGGGCCAGGGCAACAACGTCTACATCTATCCCGCCGTGGGACTCGCGGTCTACGCCACTGGTGCGCGCCGCGTCACCGACGAGATGTTCCTCGTGGCCGCCGAGGCGCTCGCGGAACGCGTGACGGAACAGGACCTGGACGTGGGTCTCATCTATCCGCCGATGTCGGGCATCGTCGAGACGAGTTCGTTCCTCGCCGCTCGCGTAGCGCGGCTCATCGTTGAGCGTGGGTTGGCCACGGAACCATCGGCGATCGACGGCGTGGCGCACATGGAGGAGCTCATCCACCGCGTGCAGTACGACCCGCACTACCCGTCGATGCTCGGCTGAGTCCAGTCGATGCCGGCGAGGTGGCGCTCGTAGTGCTGCCATCGGCCGACGGATGACGTGTAGAGCGGCTTGCTCACCTGGTCGTAGCTCAGCGTGCGCACGGTTCGTCGTGAAGCGTGGAACGACTCGACGGCGCCGTCCCACGGCAACCCGACGTGGGCAAGCAGGCGCTTGAATTCAGGCTGGCCGCGCGACACGAGTTCCTCGTAGTGGATCCGGAGCACGGGCTGCGGGATCACCGTGGACCAGTGCGCCATCATGCGGCGCGAGGCGTGCCACGCCGCAGCCACCCATGCGGGGCGTGCGGTCCAGGGGAATCGCACCGCGTTGAAGGTGCCGAACACGCACGACACCGCGACATCGCGCGGATCGCGGACGACCTCGACCAGGGACGACGCCGGGAACAGGCTGGCGAGATGGCCGAGCACGCCGGCGTTGCCAAGCGCCTTGTTCGCCACGCGCGACGCGCCAGGCGCGAGACGGCGCAACTCGGCGAGGTAGCGCGGACCGATCCGCGAGCCGGGCTCGTGCCGACGGCCGAGCACGCCGATCGCCTCAGCCCACCGCTCCAGCGTCTCCAGCTCGCCCACGCCAGCCGCACTCGGGTGCGCGTGGATCACCTGGTCCACCAGGCTCGTGCCGCTGCGCGGCATGCCGGCGATGAAGATGGGCAACGGATCATCGATGCCCTCGCCGTGCTCGGCCCGCAGCGCATCGCGCGACCACCGCGCGATCGCCGCCGTGACGGCTGCATCAAGGGTCGATGGATCGAACCGGACACCGCGGTCGGCGTGGCTCCGCATGGCGCTGGCCCACGCCTCGTCATAGCGACCTGCTCGGTCGAGCGCCTTCGCACGAAGGTGCAGCAGCATCGTCGAGGCGATGGTGCCGGGTTCCGCCGCCGGGAGCACTGCATCAATGCGTGCGACGGCCGCATCGAACCGCCCATCGTGGAGCTCGATCTTCGCGACTTCGTGGGCCGCCCGGGGATCTGAGGCGGTTTCGCTCGGGAGCGAGGTGGCGAGCGGACCGAGCCGGCCTCGCGCCTCCTCGATGCGACCCGCTTCTTCGAGCGTGGTCACCAGGGCGAGCAGCAGTTCCCGCGACTGCGGTGCCATCGCCAAGGCGCGCTCGAAGTCCACGAGCGCTTCATCGGTCCGGCCGAGGGCTCGCAGCGCATCGCCGCGCACCATGCGCGGCTCAGGATGATCGGTGATGGCGAGGGCCCGCGCCGCCAGCGCGATGGCCCGCTCGTGGCGCTCCATCGCACCGAGCACGCGTGCGGCGATGCTCAGGAACGCGGGCTCGCGCGGATCGGTGCGCACCGCGAATTCAGCGAGTTCCAGCGCGCGATCGAGGCGCCCGGCCACGAATTCGGCGCGGATCGGCCCGAGCCGACGCTCAAGCGACGTGGACGGAGCGGGGCCTCGTCGATCCATGGCCCCGACTCTAGCACGCGTGCATCGTGCGACGGCCCGGTAGCCTGCGCGGATGCACCTCGAGATCGCCACGTGGCGCGGCGTCATGCCTGCGATCACCACGCCCTTTGACGCATCAGGCGAGATCGACCACGCCTTCCTGGCTCGCCACGCTGAATGGATGGTGGATGCTGGGTGCACTGCAATCATCGCACCCGGATCGCTGGGCGAGGGCAGCACGCTCTCGCATGCGGAGCGCGTGGATCTGTGGCGCACGCTGCTGCAGGCTGTCGGTGCGCGGGTCCCGGTCGTGGCTGCGATCGCCTCGGCGAGCACGCGCGAAGCCGTGGCGCTGGCACGCGACGCCGCTGCGACCGGCTGCGGCGGCTTGATGGTGCTGCCGCCCTATGTGCACAAGGGACCATGGGCCGAAGTGCAGGCGCACATGGATGCCGTGTTCTCGGCGACGCGGCTCCCCTGCATGCTCTACAACAATCCCCACGCCTATGGCGTCGACATCGATGCGCCGCAGGTGGCCGGCTTCGCGCAGCGCCACGCCAACCTCCACGCGGTGAAGGACTCGAGCGGCGATGCCCGGCGCACCACGGCCCTGCGCGCCGAACTCGGCGACCGAGTGGCCTGCTTCGTCGGGCTCGATGACATGCTCGTCGAGGGCGTGGCCGCAGGCGCGGTCGGTTGGGTGGCCGGACTGGTCAATGCACTGCCAGCCGAGAGCGTGCGGCTGTTTGACCTCGCACGCGCCGGACGGATGGATGAAGCCACCGCGCTCTACCGCTGGTTCCTGCCGCTCCTGCGCTTGGACACCGTGCCGGAATTCGTACAACTCATCAAGTTGGTGCAGAGCGAAGTCGGCATGGGCTGCGAGCGGGTGCGCGGGCCGCGGCTGCCGGTGTCAGGGCCAGCTCGCGAAGCGGCCCTGTCCACGATCCGCAGCGCGCTCGCCGCCAGGCCCTCCGTGGCTGGTTGATCTTTCGTTGCGATTGTCAACACTGCTGGCGGGACGGCGCGTAGCCTGCGGCCATGCGCATCCTGATCCTCGGTGGCACCGGTTTCCTCGGCCCGCACCTCGTCGAGCAGGCGATGGCGAAGGGCTGGGCCATCACGCTCTTCAATCGTGGCAAGACCGACCCTGCCCGCTTCGCCGGCGACGCGTTCAAGGACATCGTGCAGCTCAAGGGCGACCGCGACCCGGCCAAGGGCGACGGACTGAAGTCGCTCGAGGCGCTCGTGGCATCGATGCGCAAGGAAGGCACGCGCTTCGACGCGGTCATCGACAATTCCTCCTACGTGCCGCGCATTACGAAGGCATCGGCCGAGCTGCTCGAGCCCGTGACGCACCTCTACCAGCTCGTGTCGACGATCTCGGTCTTCACCGACAACTCGGTGGCGCCCGACGAGTCGACGCCCGTCGGCACGATCCCCGATCCGACGGTGGAACAGGTCACCGGCGAGACCTATGGGCCGCTCAAGGCGCTGTGCGAGCAGCAGGCCACGCAGGTGTTCCGCGACCGGTCCTGCGTGGTCCGCCCCGGCCTCATCGTGGGGCCCGGCGACGACTCGCTGCGGTTCACCTACTGGCCCGTGCGCATCGCGCGCGGCGGACGCGTGCTCGCGCCGCGTGCGCCCAAGCCGGCCGACGTGCGCGTGCAGTTCATCGATGTCCGCGACCTTGCGGCGTTCATGCTCAAGCTCGTGGAGGATGGTCACGCCGGCACCTACCTTGCCAATGGTCCTGAGGGACCGCTCAGCTTTGAGGAGATGCTCGCAGGCATCAAGGCGACCGTGAGCGACCCGGTGGAGTTCGCCTGGTGCGACGAGCAGTGGCTCCTCGAGCAGAACGTTGCGCCGTGGATGGGACTGCCGCTCTGGATCCCGCAGATGCCCGAGTACGCAGGATCAGGCCGTGCCAACTGCACGAAGGCCTTCAGTGCCGGGCTCGCATGCAGGCCGCTTGCCGAGACGGCGCGGGACACGCTGGCCGACTTCGAGCGCACCAAGGCCGAGCGACCGGCGACCTTTGCGTGGGGCGGACGTGCACCCGGCATCAGCGCCGAGCGCGAGGCGGAGCTGCTGAAAGCATGGGACGCGCGCGGCTGATCCGCACAACGATCGCTCAACGGAGCAGCGGCGGCCTGAACTGCGGGAGTACGGCGTCGTAGCAGCGCCGGGCTGCGAACCGGAGCATGCTGGTGGGGAAGCCGACCGCCGTGTGCGCAGCGGTGCCGGTGGCGGGAAATGGCCCGCCATGCACCATGGACTCCGTGACCGTCACGCCCGTGGGCATCTTGTTCAGGAGCAGCCTGCCGCAGTGAGGCCGAAGCTGCGCGAGCCACGATGCCGCGGTGTCATGCGAGGTGCCTGCGTCGCACCAGAGGCCGCTGGTCAATTGCCCGCCGATCGCGGCGTAGATGGATGCCGGCGTGACACCATCGAGCGCAAGCACGAGGCCGAAGGGACCGAAGACCTCGTCGAGCATGCTGGTCTTGAGCGCCGCGGAGGCAGTCGTGCTGCACAGCGCCGGCCGGACCCGAGCGCCGCCGGCGGAGCGCGTCGCAGGATCCGTATGCAGGACGGCACCGGTCGTGCGGAGGCGCTCGATGCTGCTGCGGAAGTCGGAAGCACCTTGGATGCTCAGCAGCGTGGCGTCGTCCATGGCATCGAACTGCGGGGCCAGTCGCGCCACGATGCGGTCCTGCACCTCGCGGTCGCGCACCAGAAGCAGCCCCGGCTTCGTGCAGAACTGCCCCGCTCCGAGCGTCACGCTCTGCAGCCAGGCATCCGCGCAGGCATCGATCGCCGCAGGGTCCGTGGCCAGCAGCCACACGGGGTTCACGCTCGACATTTCGAGGAAGGCCGGCACACCGACGCGGTCGCACGTTGCCTTGATCGCCAGGCCAGCACGACGACTGCCGGTGAAGGCCACCGCCCCGATCGACGCCTCGATCAGCACCGCAAGGTCCGCCGGATCGGCGTGTGCGAAGAACTGGAAGCACCCGGATGGCATGCCCGTGGCCTGGGCCGCGCGGTGCACGCACTCCGCCAGCAGCACGCCCGTGCCCGGGTGCAGCGGGTGACCCTTGGCCATGACCGCATGGCCACTGGCGAAGGCGGCCACCGTGTCACCACCGACGCAGCCGTGATAGGCCAACGGGAAATTGTTCGGACCGATCGACAGCACCGGTCGATCCAGCGGCTCGAGCATGGAGGCGATGCCTGCGGCCACATCGCGGCGTGGAAGCCGCCAACTGGCCTGTTCACCGAAGGCCGCATCGCCTGCAAGGGCGCGATCGATGGCGAGCTGCTCGGCATCGCAGCACGCGGCAGCCTGCGCCAGCTGCAGCAGCGTGCGCCCGAACTCGACGCTGCCCAGGCGGGGCTCGGCGGGGAGGGCCGTTTCGCGATGCGCCATGTCCACGATCGAGTGCTTGGCGCCCTGCAGCTCGACGGCGATCCGTCGGAGGAAGGCGCCCAGGCGAGCCGGCTCATGCAAGGCCAGGTGCGCCATGCGCGGCTGTGCCGCGGTCGCGGCTGCAGCCATGGCTGACAGCTCGTTCGCCGTGCTGATGGGGAACAGTTCGCTCAAGACCTGGTCATCCAGCGGACTGACGGCCATGAAGGAGCGCGTCGACTCGGACTCACGCCAGCGGTCACCGACCAGCACATGGGCGCGGGGCGTCATCGAAGCTGGTGAGCCGTGGGTCATGGCGGCAGTGTAGGAGTGCCAAAAAGGGGATCAGCCGCCTCCCCTCGAAGCGGCTGTCCCACGATCGGCTGTTGTTCCTGCGGCACATCGTTGCAGAGGCCGACCGGAGTCCCTCAACTCCCTCACCAACACCATCGGTTCCATGACGAGGCCACACAAGCCAAGGTTCAGATTTTCTGCACTGACCCATTGCATCGGTGCTCCCTCATGGCTTGCTGGGCCGCGGCAGCGCAGCATCGCGCGAGGGATCACGGCGACGGCGTGGAGGCATGGGTTCACCATCGGCAGCGGCATCCGATCGCTCCCCATCGCTGGCGTACCACGAGAGCCATCGCTCACGAACTCCCTCGCCCCCTGCCGTGGCCAGATCGATCCACTCGTGCACAAGCGCCCCGCCGGGCAGGTCACGCACGGGATCCTGCAGCACCGCGGTGAAGAGCAGGTCGTGGAACGCATCGTCATCGAGGTGATCGGTGGAACTGAAGTAGATGTCGTGCCACGCCAGCGCAGCGATCACGAGGGCCGTGCGGCGCATGCGGCCATGCGGGCATGCAGGATCGTGCGGCGCCAAGTCCACGCCGAGCGAAAGCACCTGCGCCAGGTTCGTGGTCAGGGCGGCCCGCTCGGCGTCGTGCAGGATGGTGCACACCATGCGATCACCGTGCACGCCCTCGGCCACGAGATCATCGATGGCGTGCTGGCGAACGACCCGCTTGGACTGCATGTGCCTGGTGATCGCCACCGGATCAAGCTGCCGATTGGCCCACTCGAGCGCCATGACCCACGCAGGATCGGGCACCCGCCCGGCGAACTCGACCCCGACCCACCCACCATGCGACGCGCCCGAAGGCTCGTGCAACGCCATCGATTCGATGCTGGACACCATGTGATTCCCCCTGTGTGTTGCTTGGAACATGCGCGCGACGCGCCCTGCCGATGGGCACCGCGCCCACAGCCATGAAGCGCACATCCTCAGGCAGCCGGAGCCGCGATCCTGAAGAACCGCACTGAATTCGGTGACGATCGATCGATCCGGGCCTCGCGCCCCCGCCGGGCCATTCACGGCCTGAACGCGCGGGCCTCCATGGGGTGACCGCCGAACTCGTTCGCCGACCTGACCCAGGTCCGCACCGGGATCTCGGCGCAGGGCGCCGTCCAGTCAATGGTCACGTCCATCGACTCGCCGTCGAGCAAGGTGCGAAGGTTGCCATGCGTGCGCTCCCATGGCCAGAGCGGCTCGAGCCATGCATCGACGAGCAGGCCTCGGGCCGTCACACGCCACGTCTCACGCCGCCCCCCGGACTCGGTCCGCACGCATGCACGCAGCGGCTCCTGGAACGGCAGACGCATCAGCACATCGCGCTGCGGCAGGTGGATCGAACGATCCTCGCCGCAGTCAGCCATGAAGAATTCGCAGGCTGCGTCGCTGAGGCCACCCACGAGCTCCTCTGCCGTGCCCACGACCGCCACTGACCGTGCCTCCACCGTGAAGGGCACGCGCACGGCACGGATCGCGCGGCCATCCGCGCCGATCCGCTGGACGGTGACCGACGATGACCACGACTCGCCAGCGTCGTTCATCGCCACCACCTGCGTGGCACCGTCGCGCGGCACGAGCGCCACCGTGCGGGGCGCACACGCGCTGCGCACGGCGTGGAACGCTGGCTTCGGGCGGCCAGCCACATCGATCACGCTCCAGCTCGGGCCGGTCCACACGTCGTTCCACTGCCAGAAGAGCGCGCCCATGCAGCGCGGCCGGTTGGCGCGGTACCACTCGATCGCCCACCGCATCGCCCGGGCCTGCAGGAGCTGCCCCTGCCAGACCCATGCACCGAAGTCCTCGGTCGGCCTGAACCACTGCGGCAGCACCTTCCCGTACTGCTCGTCATCGCCGCCCCACGCACGCTGGCGCGAGGCGATCGCGGGATGGCCGATCCGCAGCGCCTCGTCGCCGACGGCGCCGCGCCAGGTGCAGACGGCTGGCTGGCTCTGCTGGCCGAACTCGCTGCAGAAGCGCGGGACCTGCTGGCGATACGCATCGAGCTTGAGGTCCCACGTATGGCGATCACCGCGATCGGGATCGTTGGGGTGGACGTCGAGCGACCCCGACCACGGGCTCTCGGCCCAGTAGGGACGGGTCGGGTCGAGCTCCGCGCAGAGTGCAGGCAGCCACTCGAGCCAGATGCGGCGGCCCCAGGTCTGGTCCGGCTTCAGGCGCTCGCGGAATCCCCACGAGAACCAGGCGAGGATGTCCTCGTTGCCTCCGCACCAGAGCACCACGCTCGGGTGCGCACTGAGCCGTGCCACCTGGTGCCGAGCCTCGGCCTTGATGGCGTCCTCGTAGGGCTGCTCCTCGGGATACGTCGCGCACGCGAACATGAAGTCCTGCCAGACCATCAGCCCGAGCTCGTCGCAGGCTTCGTACCACCACTGCGGCTCGTACTGACCCCCGCCCCACACGCGCAGCATGTTCAGGTTGGCATCGCACGCCTGCTCAAGCAGCGCGCGGGCGCGCTCGCGACCGCCGGACATCGGAAACGGCGAGACCGGGATCCAGTTCGCACCGCGGCAGAAGACCGGCAGCCCGTTCACGCGCAGCGTGAATGGCGATCCTGACCCATCAGGATCCGGCGCCGTGTCGAGCGCGACCGAGCGCAGGCCGATCCGCCTTGACCACGAACCCAGCAGGCCCCCGGCGTGACGCAGGCGCACGGTGAGCGGATGGAGCCGTTGCGGCCCCATGCCGCGGGGCCACCAGAGCGGCGGGCGGTCGACGTTGATGGTGATCGATGGCGAAGCAGATCGCACGCGAACGCGCTCCTGCACCAAGCGACCATCGTCGAGCGAGAGTTCGATCTCGAGTTCGAGTCCATCGGGCACGCGTCCATCGCGGGCCAACTCAAGGTCCACCCTCACCTCGATCGAGGCGCGCTCGGCGGAGCACTGCGTGACGAGCGGACGGACCTGATCGATGCGCGCCGTGCTCCACGCTTCGATCCAGCATGAACCGAGGCCGCACGACGGCAACTTCGGGCCCCAATCCCAGCCGAAACTGCAGGCGCTCTTGCGCAGGAACGGGTACGGCGTCCAATCGCCATTGACCGGACGCTCACCCAGCTCGCGCGCACGGGCAAGCACCGTCGTGACCGGCCCATCCAGATCCACGCCGATCGAGTTGCCCAGGGTGCGCACGATGCCGCGCACGTCGAAACGCCATGGCCGGAACTGGTTCTCGACATGACCGAGGCAGCGACCGTTCAGCCAGACTGAACCGCTGGTGTCGATCGATTCGAAGACGAGATCGATGCGCTCGTGGTCGCGTGCGCGTGCCTCGAGATCCGCCGTGCGGTGCCAGCCCCACGGCGTGCGGCCGACCCACTCCTGCGCGACCTCGCCGTCGCCGCGGTCGGGATCAGCGATCGCGCCCGCCGCGAGCAAGGCATCATGCACGCAGCCAGGCACCGTCGCGGCGCATCGATGGCCAATGAGGCCTGCCGGCACGACGGGTGCGCCGGTGGCGTTCGTCTGCCCATTGGAGCCATGCCCCATGGGCGCACTCGCATGTTCCAGATCTGGCCCGCTCAACCGTGGCTCACGGTCAAGCGCGCGAACGGTCCAACCTGCACCTGCGATCGACTGGATCATGGGCACGCACCGTAGCGCGAGAACGCTCCAGAGGCCGATTGGAGCGCCAGAACGCCGATTCCGACGACCGCTCACGTCGGCGTGGACAGCCTGCCAGCACCCAGAACCACGGACGAATTCCTCAGTTCACCGGGCAATCTTCGGCCGAATGACGGGTCGCTTGAATCCGCCGTGGGCGATTGTGGAGAACACCTCGGGACGTTTCGTGAATCTCAGACCCGCACCGCCACGGTTCGGCCCAGATGGGCACGCACCGGGCATTCAGGAGACCCCCCCTCGTGACACCACTTCTTGCAGACATGAGCACCACCATGCGCGCACTCAACGCCGGATTGAGCATGGAAGGGGTGACCATGTACCTCTTCTGGCTCTCGACCGTGGCCATGGGCGCGGGAGCGCTTTACTTCTGGCTCCAGCGCAAGACCGTCAAGGTCCAGTACCAGACGGCGATGACGGTTGCCGGCATCATCTGCGCCGTCGCGGCGTTCCACTACTGGCGCATGGCGGGCATCTATCTCGAGGGCGTTGCAGGCCTGTTCGATGACAACGGGCAGCGCATCGTCGGTGCCACGATCAAGCAGTTCCCCACGGCCTACCGC
>SXGQ01100060.1_pt1 | contig 12027 bp, 11 predicted proteins | sample 3178371 | NCBI WGS metagenome assembly SXGQ01 (sample SAMN11356859, study PRJNA531348) | freshwater metagenome | isolation source: freshwater sample F1-20 | place: China: Fuxian Lake, Yuxi | collected 2017-12-25 | reverse complement strand
GTGCGGTGGGCGAAAAGTGGGCGGGCCACACCATCGGTCAGGTGTCGTTTGTTCGTCCGCGTCGATCCATGAGCCAAATCGGAGGCTGACCATGTTGATACCCGCCATGTTTCGAGCTCACCATGTCTGACGCCCAGTTTTCCCACCTCGACCCGCTAGGTCGCGCACGGATGGTGGATGTAACACCCAAAGAGCCCACTCATCGTCGTGCTGTGGCGCGCTGCAAAGTGTTCATGCAGCCCGCAACCACCGCAGCAGTCGCCAATCGCGAAGTAAAAAAGGGCGACGTGTTGGCGGTTGCTCGTGTTGCTGGAATCCAAGCCGCCAAGCGCACCAGCGACATGATTCCGCTCTGCCATCCGCTGTTGATCGGTGCCGTCACGATCAACTTCGAAATTGGGGATGCCTGGGTGGCAGTGGAGTGCCACGTGGACACCATCGACCGCACCGGGGTGGAGATGGAGGCCCTCCATGCCTGTTCGGTGGCCGCCCTCACTATCTATGACATGTGCAAAAGTGCCGATCGGGAGATGGTGATAGGCGAGCTCACGCTGTGGGAAAAGTCGGGTGGACGCCAGGGGACGTACCGCCGCGCTACCCCATAAGGAGGGGCTAGGTACTGTCATCAAATCGTCATAGACTGACTAGGACCGTATGGGCAACCTGATTTTGCTGATCGTCGCTGCCGCCTGGGCTGCCGTCTTGGTACCCCCGTTGGTGCGCTCCCGCCTTCGGAACTCGCCGACCACCTCGGTTACCCAGTTCCGCCGTCAACTGTCGTCCCTGCAGCGGGATTGTCGTCCTCTGCCGCGCGCCGGCCAGCTTCCCTTGGGCTCCATGCGTGCCCCGCTGCGTGATGTAGCCCGCCCGTTTGCCCCGGCGGCCCGTGCCATGGGGCGTCCGTTGCGCCAGGTGGGCCATGCCACGTCGTCGGTGGTGCGTCCACGAGGCACCCGCCAGCACGCTCGTTTCGAGGGTGAGTTCTTCGAGCGTGAGATGATTCGCCGCCGCCGCCAGAACTGGTTGCTCGGCTTGGTGGGCACCGCTGGATTGTCGTTGTTGTTGGCCATCGCCATGCGAGAAATCTTCTTTGTGTGGACCTTCACCATCTCGGCATTGGCCACGGCGGCCTATTGCTACGTGCTGGTGCAGTGGCGAGTGAAGCGCGATCACGAGCGCTATCGCCGTCAGTTCCGCCGCGTCGCCTAAGCGGTAGCGTAAGCCCCCGCGGGGCTGTAGCTCAGTTGGTAGAGCGGTACGTTCGCAATGTACAGGCCAGGGGTTCAATTCCCCTCAGCTCCACAAGACCGCGCCCGGCTCCTGGTTGAGTTCGGCTCGCTCTGCGAGTGGCGAACGACCATCCCCGTAAGCGAGACTCAGTGCCGCCACTCGTCGTGGCGAGGGGGAGCATCATGACGACACCTGCAGGACTCGGCTGGTTCGAGGCCATCACCGCCGCGACCGGACCCGGTCAGATCTTTGAGTTGGTGGAAACCGACGTCCGCGGTGTGCGCACGCAGGTGTTCAAGAACGCCCCGGCCCATCTCGGGCAGGTGTTCGCTATGGCACGTAACCACGGCGACAAAGACTTCCTCGTCTACGAAGACGAGCGCCTCACGTTCTCCCACGCGATGGAGCGCGTCGATGCCCTCGCGCACGCACTCGTCGAGCGATACGGCGTGAAGAAAGGCGACCGTGTCGCCGTGGCGATGCGCAATTACCCCGAGTGGTGCATGTCGTTCGCCGCAATTCTCTCGGTCGGCGGCATCTCGGTGTCGATGAACTCGTGGTGGAAGACCGAGGAGATGGATTACGCGCTGCGTGACTCGTCACCCAAGGTGCTGATCTGCGACGACGAGCGCTACGAAACCGGCAAAGCCACGTGCGACGCGCTCGGCGTGAAGGTGCTGCTGGTGCGGTCGAAGCACTCGGCCAGTGCCGGCTATGACAAGTGGGACGACGTCGTGAAACTCGGCAACAAGCCGGCACCCGTCGACATCAGTCCTGATGACGACGCGACCATTCTCTACACCTCCGGTACGACCGGGTTCCCGAAAGGTGCGGTGTCGACGCACCGTGCGATCGTCAGCGCGTTGATGGCGTTCTCGTTGCGCCAGACCGTCGACGGTATGCGCGCCACGGTGAAGCCCGAGCCGGATCCGTTCCCGCCGTCGTTCATTCTCATCGTGCCGCTCTTTCACGTCACGGGTTGCGTGCCGGTGATGATGAGTTGTTTCGTCGCCGGTCTGAAACTCGTCATCATGTACAAGTGGGACCCCGAGAAAGCCATGCAGCTCATCGAGCGGGAGAAGGTCACCAACTTCGTCGGTGTGCCGACGCAAAGTTGGGACCTCGTGAACCACCCGTCGTTCTCGAACTACGACCTCTCGTCGTTGCGGGCGGTCGGCGGCGGTGGTGCGCCGGCACCGGCGGCGCTCGTGCACAAAGTGGCGAACAGCTTCAAAAAGGGCGGCCCGCAGCTCGGTTACGGCATGACCGAGACGAACGCGTTCGGCCCGGGAAACCGCGGTGCCGACTACGTGGCGCGACCCACCAGCACCGGTCGCGCGGTGCTGCCGATGCGCGTGGAGATTCGTGACGAGAACCGCAACCCTCTGCCAGTGGGCAAGACAGGTGATATCTGGATGTCCGGCCCGATGCTGATTCGCGGGTACTGGAACAAGCCCGACGCCACCGCCGCGACGATCGTCGACGGCTGGCTGCTGTCAGGCGACATCGGCCGAATGGACGAAGACGGTTTTCTCTACATCGAAGACCGGGCCAAAGACATGATCCTGCGTGCAGGCGAGAACGTGTACGGCGCCGAAGTGGAGCACGCGATCTACGAGCACCCGGCCGTGCACGAGGCCGCAGTGTTCGGCTTGCCGCACGAACGTTTGGGCGAGGAAGTCGCCGTGGCGATCTACCCGAAAGTCGGGGCCTCGATCTCGGCAGAGGAGTTGTGGAAGTTTCTCGACGGCAAGATTGCCGGCTTCAAGGTGCCGACACACGTGGTGATTCTCACCGAACCGCTACCGCGCAACGCCGCCGGCAAGTTCTTAAAGCGCGAACTGCGCGACCAAGTGGTGAATGGAATCGTAAACACGCACCGCCGCTAGGCATGATTTCGTTGGTCATGACCATGGTGGTGCCGGACGAGGCAGACATCCTGGTACAAAATATTTGATACCACACAAGTGCTGGTGTTGACCATTTTTTAATCACCTATCATTGTTCAACTGATCAAACAATAGAAATCTTGCGACACTTCCAACGACAAGGTATTGTTTCGTTTGATTGAAACGAAGAGTCAGCATTGCGGCAAGACGTTTGGGCGACGGAGATGGCTCAGCAAGCGGCGAAAGGATTCGGTGCCGATTGGGTAATCAATAGTGACGCTGACGAATTTTGGTGGCCAGAAGAAGGTGGATCGCTAAAGAATGTGCTGTCGCTTGTTCACCAAAGCATCGATTACCTCGTAGTCGAGCGAAGCAACTTCTTGTATGTCGGGGAGTTCACTGGGATGTTTCAAGAAATAATGATTTATCGTGACCTAGTTTGCGCCACGAAGGCGTAATCTAGACAGCTTGTATTATTTAGATACTTTAAATGGTACTTGAGTATGGTCTATGGATTGTGAAGAATAGATTCGTTTAGTCGGAATTAATCATTTTCGAGTTTCAGACTGTGAGAACAAATTGAAAATAGGCATTTACGGTGGAAGCCTGCCATTAATTGGAGGCTTCTCGAGCGTAATGAGCATGAGTCAAGCGCACGGCTTTGCATGGAATGGCTGTGAAGTAATCGTTGTCAAATATGGTGTTGAAAAACCGCCACTCTTTCTTAACGATTTGATTGGTCCCGGTTGTCCAGGGAACGTGGTTGAGGTTCAAACTCACTATCCCTTGGATGCATTGGCTCGTTGTGATTGGGTTGTATGGAATACGTATAGAACAGCCGACCAGGCTGATCTACAGGCACTTCGATCAAGAGGTGTAAGAATTACTAAGAGTTTTCCAAGACTATTTGGACTGTCTGCCGATGATGATTTTTTGCAGCTGAGAAGTCGAGTAGATAGTTTTGATTTTGTTGCTTTCGCGTTGCGGGCAGACTTCGAAGTTGCGAAAAAAATCGACCCTAGCTGTAAATCATTTGGGTACGTGCCTAGAGGGTTTATATCGAAATGGTTAGTCTCTAAACGACAAACAAACGAGTTTCGAATCTCTGTTGATGGCCCTGTTCGCCCAAGATCCCAAGGGGATAGAAATTGGAATGCGGAGTCTGAGCTATCAATTCTCGACAATGTTATTAGCGCATTACAAAAAGTGAAACGGCGCCCTATTGTAGTCACCTCGTCAAGAGTTCGACTTCCAAAATCCGGTTCGGTGAGACTCGGGTTGTTGCCGATGCACGAATTCTACCGATGTTTTTATAAAGCAATTGATCTCTACATTGCAGCACCACTTTCTCGGTCGCGTCACTCTGAGTCCCTATTCTTAGGAAACGGCTATCGCGGACTTTACGAAAATCAAGTGGTGGAAGCACAAATCGCGGGCGCAATGATTCTCGCTGAGAAGTATACCGTTATTGATGAACTCCTCGCGCCGCAGCAACCGAGGTTCAGTCTCGACTTTAGATCTGAATTGAACTTAAAGGAGAGAGTTGAGTATGCAATGAACTTAGCTTCGGGTAGCCATTCTGAAATTTCGAAATGGGCAATCGACCACCATGATTCAGTAAAAACTTGTGCAGTATGGTGTGACAAACTAAAATTGTGTGGGGTTCCAAAAAGCTAATTGTAAGTGGCTCCTACTGGCTGAGTTGTGGGATGGGGTTAATTTTGGCGAAGTTTTGATTTCATATACGTGGTTATTTTTTAGTTTTGAGTTTGCGCCGATGTATAGTCCGCAAAGTAAATAGTTTCTTGTCTAATTTTGTTTTAATGCGCGAGGGGATATAAAAATCGCATCGCAACGACGTAGGTATGGTCCGATTCTCGGCTCCCAAGCTAGTTGTATGATCCCAAATATGCGATAGCCATATTTCTCTAATTTGGATTTAATCGCCTCAAGAGGTACATGCCATTGATTTTCAGGGTTGAGGCCAGCCTCCACTTGAATGAAGTCAACTTGGGAATTGATCAGTGATTCATGAAAACCTTCGAGTACTTGAATCTCGTGCCCTTCAGTATCTATTTTGAGATATGAGATCCTGTCAATTCCGAAAGAAGTTAGCACCTCATCACCGGTCGAAGTTGAAACTTCAATTGAATTCGTAGATGGACTCGCAGCAGTGAGAATTGCGTTCGTGGGGCTGGATTCTCTGTTTGTCATGCGAACAACTGATCGTATATTGCTTAGAGCGAGGCGGTGAGTTCGGATCTGGGGGGACATTGATGCGTATGTTTCTTCAAGAGTCTGAAACGAACTCGGGATCGGCTCGAAAGCGTCAATTTTTGAGTTTGGGAATATCTGAGAAAATGCTTCAACTGACTGACCGATATTAGCACCCACGTCAAACACTTGGGTGATTGGAATCCAAGGCACTCGTATGGCAATGGATTTTGCAACAGTGCCTAGTTGCGCTACATACGACGTGGACTGAAGTACCATAGATGTCTAATGTACAAATGTAGTCTTAACTATGATCTATGAGGTTTATTCCGTGGTATACAGATGACGCAGTTAGGCAGATTTCGTTAGAGATAAATGAGATAAAAAATCTGACTGGAAAGCGCCCATTTGTGTTCGAGTTCGGCGCGGGAGCGTCAACTCTTTATTATCTTATGAAAGGTTGTGTTGTTTACTCAGTTGAGTCCGACTCAAACTACGCCGAGAAAGTAATTGCAATTGCAGAAGTCCTTGGGGTTGCTCATAGGCTTACACTTTGTCTTGCTGAGGAGCGGTACGCTGAGTATTACCAGCCAACAGATGATCGACCCATTGACATTGTTGCGATTGATGGCGATGACAGGGTTGCGTGCATCAACTCTGTATTTGATTCGTATTTCCTTCCACGAATAATCCTCATAGACAACGCAAATCGAAGAACCGTAGCACCAGCCGTCTCTCAATTTGGCAAAAATTATGTTCTGACGGAATACAAACAGACCTTCAATACGGAACTAGGTCTTACAACACCGGACATTCTCGGTAACTCACTCCGCGAGCCGTGGTCTACTGTCATCGCCAAGTTACGTTCTGGAGAAACTTAAAGCAAATCATGACGTAAGACTGGTTTACTTTAAGTTCAAATTGTTGTTGTTTCTCAAGTCGAAAATGAGATAGCTGATATAACAATTTGAGTAACTGGTAGTAAGTTGAATTTGAGGGTTCATCTCTAGATCGAGACTGTGTAATCAATTTGCAAATGTAGCTTTAAAGGTCGCGCTAATCGACTCGAAATGTTAAATTGAGGAGCAAATCTGTTCAGTAATTATCTGGCTTACTCAAATATTCGCTTTCATTAGTCCCTATAATGTCTCAACCCGATGAAAAAGTGACTAACTTTCAAGATTGCTGGTAAGAAACAGGTAGGTTGATTTAAATGGAGTCCTTTCCCTGGAGGCCGGGTCATTTTTATTCCCCGATACCAGGTGATGACGACATCAAACGCGCCATGCACGCGAAGCGCGCGTTTAAGTGGTCAACTGCTTTATTGTCCGACTTAGATTCAATCGAAGATGCTACTAAGCGTCTTGTTTCATTAAACACTGAGCCCCTCATCGACTACCTTCGTAATGAAGAAAAGACCTATCCGATAAACAGCAATCAGTTTGTACTCGCGGATGCCGTAACCCTATGGGGTCTAATCTCGGCTTTAAATTCCAAACTTATTGTCGAGGTGGGGTCTGGACACTCAACTTCTCTGATGTTGGATTTGAAACAATACTTCAATCTCGACTTGCATCTAATTTGCATCGAACCATATCCGGCCCGACTGAAAGAGACATTGGGATCCCGCATTTCCGAGGTCGAGTTGCTTGAAGTGAAGGTGCAAGACGTGGAAATGGGTGTATTTGGGGAGTTAGGCGAAAACGATTTACTTTTTGTTGACTCGTCTCATGTTTCAAAGGCGGGGTCCGACGTTAACCATCTGGTCTTTAATGTATTTCCTAATCTACAAAAGGGTTGCTACATCCATGTGCATGACGTCTTTAGTGGTTTTGAGTATCCCGAAAAGTGGCTTAGAGAAGGTAGAAGTTGGAATGAGGCCTATATTCTGCGAGCCTTCCTGATGTTTAATTCGGCATTCTCAATCTATGCGTGGCCGCAGCTTTTGAGGAATCCGTGCGGCTATGAAGAAATTGCTCAAAAGTCGGGGCTGAATTTCGGATTTCCGGGAAGTTCGCTCTACTTGAAAAAGAATATTTAGACTGATTCACCATTGCTGAGATTTAGCTGAGTTGTTGCTATCGAAGAGAGCGTTTTAGCAAAAGAACTCCATACCACTATCGCGACGCTACTGCTAAATCGTTCGAGGCGAACCTTTGCACGCTGGCTAAATTCTGGGTCGGCTGTCGACGCGATTCCTTCGTCCATTACCAAAATATCGGTTTTGAGTGATGTCACGATGCTAAAGCGCAAGCGTGCAGCCATACCGCTTGAATAGGTGGAGACAGGGGTGTTCAGACGATCCTTTAGGCCCGAAAACTCTGCGATGGGGTTGACCAGCCTCTGCATATGGGAAGGTGATTCACCGAGCAGCATTCCAACCTGCACAATGTTTTCCCGCCCAGTCAGAGTGCCGTCAAGTGTCGCACCAGGCCCCCCTAGCAGTGGCAATACCCGTCCTTTCGTAAGTACGATTCCCGTTGTTGGTGCGAGGGCCCCAGCAATCACACGCAACAACGTTGTCTTGCCCGCCCCATTCGAACCAGTGATTTCAAGGCGATCGCCATCACTAAGGCTTAGGTTGATGTTTGACAGCGCATGAAGGGGGGTCACCGTTCCACCTCGGCGCCGCCCAAAACCTCGAGCAATCTGGCGCTTGAGGTTGTAGTCCTCCACGGTGAGCAGACGGTAAACAACCGAAACATTCTCCAGCACAACTTGAGCACTCATGCGGCTGTCGCCCAATAAGTGAGGCGCGGAAACGAGTAGCCGAAAACGAGAAGTCCAACAACCAAGTTTGCTAGGGCAATGATGAGTGCTATCACTAGCGGGTTAGGAAGAACACCGACCCCATATGTCAGACCCAGCAAGGGGTCTCGAAATGCTGAGATGAAATAGGTATACGGATTCCACTTGGCAAGTTCAAGACGACCAGAAGTCTGAACCTGATCAACAGACCAGAAGATGGGTGACAAAAAAATCGCCATTCGTTGAATCATGCTGATGATTGGACCCACATCTCGAAATCGGCACACTAATGGGCCGATCCAAAGAAGCAGCCCAAAGTGGAAGACCATCACAAGAAGAATTGCTGGAACTACTTCGAGCCACCGCCAACTTGGCCGAATGCCAAAAGCCGCAATGAGCAGCACTATCACGAGAGCTTCGTGTGCGAAATCAAGCACGTTGGCCGTTACGGCTCGGAAAATCGAGGTTGATAACGGAAGTGCCGAGGTTGCGTGTACGCCTTGCGGTGACGAGAAGCTTCCGGCCGCTGAAGTGACGGCACCGGAGATAAAGCTAAACGCGATAAAGCCTGTTCCAACAAAAGCAACAGCGTCACTGAAAGATCTACCAGAGCCACTAATTGCGATGCGAAGGTACGAGAGCCCAAAAATAAAGAAGCACATGCTGATGGTGATCCACCACGGGCCAAGAATCGTTTTTTTGTAGGCGTTGGTAACGCTTCGCAGAGCGCCAAGCGCCCACACTTGAGGTTGTTGTGCACCTCTGCGAATGTCACGGAATGACGCCGAGAGTTGATCAAAGTAAGGGGAGTCAACAGCTACGCCCCGATATATGTAATCAGAACCCACCACCAGCGACTTGGGCGATGAAGATTGGTTTGCTGCGATCTCCACAGCGATGTAATGTACCACTTGTGTCATCCATCCAAGAACTATGGAAGACGAACTTCCTGTTCTCGGGTGAGCATCCAGACGTGACCATCATCATTCCGGCCTATGGGGCACATGAGATGACTGCTGACTGCTTGCTCTGGCTCGACAGGTCACTGCGCACCTGCGAATCACGCTGTGAGGTCTTGCTTGTTGACGACGCCTCGGAAGTGCCATTTGAAGGAGTTGTTGGTGCTGTGCAGGGTCTAAGAATCATCAGAAATGAAACCAACCTCGGTTTCTTGGGGAGTTGTAACCACGCCGTTTCTAACTCGCGCGGCAGAGACATTGTTTTGCTAAACAACGACACCTATCCAATCGGTCGCTGGGTCGACCACATGCGCGATCGCCTACACAACACTCCAGGGGCACTCATCGTCGGGGCACGTCTTATTGGACTGGATGGTTTGCTTCAAGAGTCAGGGGGAATCATCTTCTCCGACGCTTCTGGTTGGAATTTTGGGCGCGGCTGGGCGGCCGATGACCCAAGATGCACATATGCCCGCGAGGTGGACTACTGCTCGGGGGCAGCGCTACTCGTTCAAGGTCAATTTGCTCGAGAGGTGGGGCTTTTCGACACACGGTTTGCTCCGGCGTACTACGAAGACACGGATTTGTGTTTTGAGGCCCGCCAACGAGGTGGATCAGTCTGGGTTGAGCCCAAATCCATAGTGGTACACCGTGAGGGTGCAAGTCACGGCACCGACACGTTGGTCGGCGTGAAGAGGTTCCAAGAGGTGAATCGACAGAAGTTTGGTGAAAAGTGGCGAAGTCATCTAAAGGATCAGTTTCCTGCAGATGCAAAACATATCTGGACTGCCCGCACTCGCGGTGCCAAGACTCGAGTACTGGTGATAGATGAAGAAGTTCCTCGCAGAGATGCGCAGTCAGGAGCGTTGCGCATGTTTACTTTTCTCCAACTATTGCGCGAATTGAATTATGAAGTCACATTCTTGCCACGCAACGGAAGGCGTTTGGAGCCCTACGTTACTGACCTAGAAGCGTTGGGAATTGAAGTTCTTGGTCCTCTTGAGAGTTACTGGGACTATGTATGTGCGGCGAGTGATCAATTTGTTGCGGCATGGGTAAGCCGAGTGGGAGTGCTGGAGCAGGTGTACCCGGCTATTGCAAGAGACTTATCAGGAGTACCCATAATCTTTGACACTGTCGACTTACATCATGTTCGGGAGGCACGAGAAGTTGCTCTCAAGGGTTCATCAAGCGTGGGCGCACCGAGCCAAGCCAGCGAGATGAAATTCCTCGAAGTTTCTGACGCTGTAGTCGCAGTTAGTGAAGACGAAGCTGCACTTGCGCGACAATTGACCAAGCGGCCTGTCTTTGTGGTCTCAAATATCCACGAACCTATTGACCCCATTCGGTTTCCGCCTCGAGCACGGTCGGGAGTGTTCGTCGGTAGTTTCAGGCATTCACCAAATGAGGATGGCATCGTGTGGTTTATCGATCACGTTATGCCATACGTTGCTGAGATTGAGCCAACATTTGAGTTGCATGTAGTAGGTGAGTGTCCGCCCCCTTCGTTGACGTCGCGCCAGGCATCAAACGTGCTGATTCATGGCTGGGTACCTGAACTTACTGCGATGCTTCGAGAGATGCGACTGTCAGTAGCCCCGTTACGTTTTGGTGCTGGCGTAAAGGGCAAGATTTCTCAGGCGCTTGCTCTCGGACTGCCTGTCGTGACGACCCCGATTGGTGCCGATGGCATGAGCCTACAAACAGGCATCAACGCAATGGTGTGTGAGGACCCAAGAGACTTCGCGACTGCAGTCGTCCGCTTGCTGCGTGACGATGACTTATGGAGAACGCTCAGCAAAGAGGGCATATCTACTGCGCAACGTATGTATGGCTTGGATACTGCGAGAGAACAGATAGGAAAAGTCTTTACGGGTTTGGGGAGAAGATAAGTAGTGGCGACAGATCCGAATGGCTCTTCCAAGTCACAAGCGCGGCTTCGATCGAAGCCATCAGCGACTGCTGAGAAACGAATAGTCGAGAGAAGGTTGCGTCGTTCACAAAAACTTCTAGTTATCGGTATGCATCGCTCTGGTACGTCGATGCTTTCCGGTCTGGTCAGAGACCTCGGGGTGCAACAGCTCGGCAATCGCCCAATGCCATCAAAGTCCGATAATCCTGATGGGTTTTTCGAAGACATTGCCATTCAGGAACTGAACGACCGGCTCTTGACAGCGATTGGTGGCACATGGAGTACACCAATCGTGATAAGGGACAGAGAGCCTGATGGTGATTCGAGACTAATGGTCGAACTCGTACGCGAGGGTCGAGAGTTGGTATACGGATACTCTCAGGATTGCGGTACGCCATACTTCGTCAAGGATCCAAGAATCTCGCTCTTGGCCGCACAGTGGAGGCGAATTGTATTAGGTGATGCCCCGACAATCATTGCACTACGAAATCCATTAGACGTGGCTCGCTCACTTCAACTGCGCGACAGTATTCCCTTCCGGCATGCTTTAGCACTGTGGTACATCTACATGGACGGCGCTGCTCGTGCTGGAGTCGGTGTTCCGAACATAATCGTCGACTATGACGAAGCTGTTACTAGACCCGAGCAAGCAAGAAGAGGCATAAGCCAATTCTTAGCCAAGAATCTTTGTGGACATGATTCAGAGAAGTTTGTTCCCCGTCAAGATGTTCAGTTTCGCCCAAACATGCTGACACGTCGGAATCTAGAAGTTGAGTCATCGAATGGTGAGGCAACGAAAGATGCCTTGGAGCTTTATGTCCAATTGAGGAGCCGACACCTTCAGTCGCTGCGAATGGCTGACAGGAATATCGCGCTGCCACGTTGGGTTACTGAGACCTTGGAAAGTGCTCGGAAAGATCAAGAAGCTATTGACAAGTTACGCGAAGCTGAGTCCTTTGTTACATCATTGTCGAATCAAGTCGTGCAGGTGGAAGCCGAGCGTGTGCGTCTTGAGGGTGTGTTGGGTGAGGAGCGGGCGAAGTCGGAGTATTTGTTTGCTGAGGTCGGGGGGTTG
>SXGQ01641880.1_pt1 | contig 12028 bp, 3 predicted proteins | sample 3178371 | NCBI WGS metagenome assembly SXGQ01 (sample SAMN11356859, study PRJNA531348) | freshwater metagenome | isolation source: freshwater sample F1-20 | place: China: Fuxian Lake, Yuxi | collected 2017-12-25 | reverse complement strand
GTCAAGGTGTGGCTGGTCGCGGTCGAGACCGTGGTCGCGCTCGTGACCATGGCGCCAGCAAGCTGCCAGCCGTTGAAGGCGTAGCCCGTGCGTGTCGGGCTGCAGAGCGCGCCGTAGGTACCATCGAAGACCACGGACTTCGTCGTCGTGTGGCAGCCAAGGCCGTTCGGGTCGGCGTAGGTCACCGTGACGGTGTCGGCGTTCCAGGCGGCGGTCAGCGTGTGGTCGCTCTCGGTCGTGACCGTGGTCCCGCTCGTCACGGTCGCGCCCGCGAGCCGCCAACCGTTGAAGGGGTAGCCCGTCCGCAGCGGCGCACAGAGCGTCCCGTAGCTGGCGTCGAAGGTCGCGGAGCGCGTCAGGGGCGAGCAGGCGGAGCCGCCGTTGCTGGCGTAGGTGACCGTCATGGTCTTCGCGGTCCATTGGGCGTAGAGGGTGTGGCCGGACGGGTTCGACACGGTCGTCGCGTCACTGACCACGGTCCCGCCGCCCGCGGGCGCGGTCCGCCAGCCCGCGAACAGGTAGCCGGGCCGGGTCGGCGCGCAGAGCGTCCCGTAGGCGGCGTTGAAGGTGACGCTCTTCGCCGACGGGCTGCAGGCGACGCCCGACTGGACGTCGTACGTCACGGTCACGGCGCCTGCGGCCCACTTGGCATAGATCGTGTGGCCCGCGTCCGTGGCCACCGTGGTCGTCGACAGCACGTCGCTGCCGCCGCCAGCTGGCGCGGTCCGCCAGCCTTCGAACGCGTAACCCGTCCGGAGCGGGACGCACAGGTCGCCGTACGTTGCGCCGTAGGTCACGACCTTCGACGTCGGGGCGCACGCGGCGCCTCCCTGCGCATCGTAGGTGAGCGTGTGGGTGTTGCCTGACCACGTCGCGGCCAGCGTGTGGTCCGACGCCGTCGACACGCGCGTGGCGCCCGTCACCGCGACGCCATCGAGGGTCCAGCCCGTGAAGGTGTATCCGGTCCTGGTCGGCTCGCAGAGCGAGCCGTAGGCGACGTCCCAGGTCACCGTGGTCGATGGGCAGGCGCTGCCGCCGAGGCTGTTGTAGCCGACCGTGTAGGTCGATGGCGTCCAGTGCGCATAGAGGATGTGGTCGGCCGGGTCGGTGAGCTTCGTCGAGTCGACGACCTGCGTGCCGCCCGAGGGCGACGTCCACCAGCCAGCGAGCGCGTGGCCCTTCCGCTCGGTCGCGCAGAGCGTCCCGTAATTGGCGTCGAAGGTGCCGAAGACCCAGGTCGGGCTGCAGGGGTCGCCCTCCTGCGGGTCGAACGTGACCTTCACCGAGCCCGCCGTCCACTTCGCGTGGAGGGTGTGGGCGCTCGCCGTGGAGACGGCCGAGGTGTCGGTGATCTGCGTCCCGGCGCCGGCTGGCGCGGTGAACCAGCCCGAGAAGGCATAACCGGTCCGGGTCGGCTCACAGAGGGCGCCGTAGCCGCTTCCGTAGGTTGCGGTCAGTCCGGGGGGCGAGCACGGCGTGCCACCGGCGCTGTCATACGCGACCGGGTACGTGTTCGCGGTCCAGTCCGCCACGAGAGTATGCGACACCGTCGTGTTCACGACCGCCGCGTCGGTCACGGGGGCCCCGTCCGCGTCAAGCCAGACGTTGAAGGTGTAACCCGAGCGGGTCGGGCTGGGGAAGCTGGCGACCGGGTACGTGCCCTGGTAGGCCACGGTCCAGGTGGTCTTTGCGCCGCCAGCGAAGGCGCCGCTACCCGCGTCGAGCATCACGCTCACCGGGGCGCCCGTGCACCCGGTCCCCTGCGCGACGAACCCCGACGCGCAGGCCTGGCACGCGCTGCCGCTGCTGCAGGTGGCGCATCCGTTCGAGCAGGGGGAGCACCCCATCCCATCTCGCCAGGTGCCCTCGGCGCACGCGGCGACGCAGCTCCCGGCGATGAGGTCGAAGCCCGCGGTGCAGGCGCCGCAGCTACCCGCCGAGCTGTCCGCTGGCCCGCTCGCCGTAACACAGGCCTCGCAGTCGTCCTGAGCGCACGCCTGGCACGTTCCGGTCGTGTCGCGATACTCGTCTGCGGCGCAGGTCGGACGGCAGCTGCCGCCCCAGCGCTCGTGGCCAGTCGCGCACGTCGTGCAGGTCGTCGCGCCGGTGCAGGACGTGCAGGTCGACGGGCAGGCGGTGCAGACGCCCGACGACAGATACTCGTCGGCGTCGCACGCGACTGGCGTCGTGCAGGCGCCCATCACGCAACTGTTGCTCGCGCAGTCGGCGGCGCTCGCGCAGGCGAGGCCCGACCCGCAGAGGGCACACAGCGGCCCGCCACAGTCGACGTCCGTCTCCTGGCCGTTCTTGGCGCTGTCACGGCAGTTCGGGGCCTGGCAGGTGCTGTCGAAACACACCTTGCTGGCGCAGTCGGAGCCGATGACACACGGGCCCGCGGTCGCGCAGCCGATGCAGCTGCCACCACAGTCCACGCCTGTCTCATCGCCGTTCTTGACGCCGTCGGTGCAGCTTGCGCCCCGGCACGTGCCGTTCGTGCAGACGCCGGTCGCGCAGTCGGCGCCCGCCACACAGCCTGAACCGGCCGGACAGTCGGGGCAGACCGGACCACCGCAGTCCACGCTGGTCTCGCCGCCGTTCCTGACGCCGTCGGTGCAGACGGCCGCGGCGCAGACCCGGTCCGCGCCGCAGACACCTGTCACGCACTCGGTGCCCGAGGTGCAGGGGTTGCCGTTGACCGTGACCTGAGCCGGCGCCGTCGCGTCGTCGCTCGGGGCCGGGGCGCCGTTCAACGTGACCGCCACGGTGGCCGTCCCGGGCTCGACCGACGCGAAGGTCCCGGTGTAGGTCCCGTCGCCGTTGTCGGCCGCGCGTCCGCCGTTCTGGAAGGTCCCGACGCCGCCCGTGGCGACGCTCAGGTGAACCATGATGCCGCGCAGCGCGAGTGGGGCCCCGTCGGCGCCGAGCAGCGTCACGGTCGCGATGACCTCTTCGCGGGGCTCGACCTCGGTGTCGCTGAGCGTCACCCTCGCCCCGCCGACCTCTGGCATCTCGGGGGCGAGGATGTTCTCGCAGGTGCCGCTCAGGCGGTCGAGGCGGCCATTCGAGAGGTCGAGCCAGGCCTCTCCGTCGTTGGCGAGGCCATCGAGGCGCGAGACCGAGATGTAGGCCGGGCGGTCGATGTAGGACACGGTGTCCGTGCCGGCACCACAGGTGTAGCCATCGGCGCCGGGATCCATGTTGGCGTCGATGGTGTCGTTGCCCATGCCCGTGTCGATGACGTCATCGCAGGTCCCCGGGATCTCACAGGGGACCTCGGCGAGGCAGGCCGCGCCGTCACAGTCGTCATCGGTCTTGCAGCCGACAGTCTCGCGCCCGTCGCACCAGCGGCCTCGGTCGGCCTGGACGCTGTCGTTGCCGCTGTCACCGAAGATCTTGTCGGCCCCTGCGCCGCCGCGGATGGTGTCGTTGCCGTTGCCGCCCCGGATGGTGTCGATGCCGGCCTGTCCAAAGAGCCAGTCGTTGCCCGAGTCACCGAGCAGCGTGTCGTCGCCTTCGCCGCCGTAGATCCAGTTCGCGAGGCCGTTCCCGCCCAAGGTGTCCTTGTGAGCGGTTCCGTAGAGAATCTCGATGGTTCGCATCGGGTTGTCGCCCTCGACATCGACGGCCGTCAGGTTTGTCGTGTCGGGCGTGTAGCCGTCGTTGGCGCGACCATCCATCGTCACGCGGACACCGGCTGTCCGGTCGCGGTAGTCGAGCGTGTCGAGGCCGCGGCCGCCGTCCATCATGTCGCGGCCGTTCGGACCCGAACCGCCGTCGAAGTAGTCGATGCCGAGATCACCGCGCAGGGTGTCGTCGCCACCGCTCGCGCCGAAGTAGTCATCGCCTGCCCCACCGAAGTATTCTTCGTTGCCGCAGCCGCCGTAGAACCAGTCGTTGAGGCGCGTGCCCATGACGCGCTCGATGTCGCTCCCGATGTCGTCGTTCTCGGTCGTGAAGGCGTCCTGCATCGGGTCGCACTCAGCCGTGCAGGTCGTGAAGACGAGGCGCCCGTCGCCCCGGCGCGCTGCCCGTTGCGCGACCGTGACCCCAGCCGCTGGCTGGGTGGCGATGGCCTCGGCCGGACCCGACGTGACCGCCGTGCACATCTGCGCGTCGCGGACGTCCTCGCTGACCTCGATCGGGACCCAGGCCGTCCCACCCGACACGACGATGGCTTCGGACCGGCGGCTGTAGTCGACGATGTCGAGCGCGTCGCCGCCGATGAACGTGTCAGCGCCGTCCGCGGTTGCACCGACGACGCTGCTCGCGAGGACGTTGAAGCGGTCGGCGCCGTCGCCGCCGTTGAGCGTGTCGTCGCCGTCGCCGCCCGTGAGCGTATCGTTGCCGCCACCGCCAAGCAGGACCGCCATCCCGGCGAACGGCAACCCGACGCCTCGCACCGCGCGAGGCTGGTCGCCACCGGCGCTCAACAGGTCGTTTCGCCCGAGGCCCGCCACTTCGGCGCGGGTCGGGGCGGTGTTCCAGGACAGGTCGAGGATGGCGTCGCGGTTGACGCTGAGACCATCCGCGCCAAGCGTCATGATGTCGGGCAGCGCGTCCTGACCCACCACGCCGAGTCGCCAGGCGCCCCCGGCGATGACCTGCACGCCCGGGGTCGGGACCACGCCACGAACACCGTAACCCGCCAGAAAGATTCCGGACTCGTAGCTGAACAAGACGTTGGAATTGGCGCCCAGCGACAGGACGAGGCGCTTCAGGGTCCCGAGCCGCCCGCGCACGGTCCCGGCCACGCCTGCGTCAGTCAGGCAGGGGTTTCCGTTGACCTCGAGGGCCCCATCGACGGGGCTCATCCCGAGCCGGACCGTGCCGCTGGCCGGGACCGTCACCATGGCCACGTCCAGGGCGACGGTACACGCGAGCGGCGCGAGATCCGCCTCGACCGCGCCGAGCACGACCGAACCCGGGAACGCGTGGGCTGGGGGCGCAGCGGGCGGGGTGGCCTCGGGCGGAATGTCCGCGCAGCCTGCAAGGGTCAGGCTGGTCAGGAACAGGATCAACCTGCGGCGTGATTTGCTGGGGGGCATGCTGTCCCTCGGGGTACGGGTGGAGTCTGGCTCGTGCAGACTCTCCCGCTCGAGCATCGCACGCGACCGCGCTTGCACGCAAGCATCCGCACGACTTCCTGCGACTTTTTCGCGGTGCGCTCAACCGGGCGCCGATGAACGGCGGCGGTCAGCGACCCCGTGCGTTCGTTGACGCTGTAACGTGGCGGCTCGGGCAGACTCCGCCGGTGGCACGGCAGTCGGTGACGCGGCGGCGGCAGCCCGCTCAGGGGGCGGAGGTCGACACCTGGAGCGCGTAGCTTCCGAGCGCGGCACCCCAGCTGCGGACCCGGACCCGATAGGTCCCGGCGGCGAGCGTCCGCGTCAGCAACGAGCAGGCCTCGCTCCCCGCGTCGTCGTCGCTCGCGGTCACGGCGGAACATGTCGCGTCGGCGTACAGGTCGATGCGCGTGTCACCTGGGCAGGGCGAGCCGGGTCCGGCACCGCCGGTCGTCTCGATACGGACGACGCGGCTTGTTGCGAGGGTGAACGTGAAGAAGTCCGCCTCGATCCCGGGGTTGATGGCCGCGACCACGCGGTCCTCGAGTGTCACCGGGTCGGCCTGGGCGCAGGTGTCGTTCGGCTCGGATTCGACCGTGAGATCGCCAAGCTGCGAGAGGGCGACAGCGAGGCTGAAGTCTCCGCCGACGCCCGCGGTCGCCGCGTCCGCCACCACGTAGACGACCTGAGCCGCGCCCGAGGTATTCGCGTAGCTGCCCGACTCCGCGCCGCCGACGTTCGCCACGTCGCGCCGCAGAACGCACTGGGCGGTCAGGGCGGCGCAATTCGTGCTGAGCGCGAGGACAGCGTCATAGCCGCTCGGTGTGTAGGTGACGGCGAGCTGGTGGTTGCTGGGGACCGTGACGGCGTAGACGCGGTCGTGCCCCGCGGTCGCGCCCGTGGCACAGCCACCTCCGTAGTTGTTGTAGGCATTCCCATACCCTGAGGCCCCGCGGCTCGAGCCGAGCACCGTCCCGGCCGGGATGACCTCGGCCGTGGCGCAGGTGTTGCCGACGCCCTCGACCATGCAGACGCTTGGCGCGCCAGTGCAGAGATAGCCCGGCTCGGTCTGACACGCCGGCGAGCACCCGGTCGTGCCGCCAGCCCCCCCATCGCAGCCCTCGGCACCCTCGAGGAGCCCGTCCCCGCAGACAGGGGTCCGAAGACCGACCTGCAACGTGAACTGCCCCGTGTTGGTGCTGGTCCAGGCGTCCGCGACGATGAAGACGGTGCGCGGCTCGGTGGCGCGGTTCACCCACGTCAGGTCACCTGGCGCGTCATCGGCGAACAGGCAGGTCGTGGGGCTGATCGTGCCGCAGTCGCTCACGAGCGCGATGTACTCGTCGAAGTCGTTGTTGGCCATCGACGCCGAGAGGATTTCCCCGGGCGCCACGGTGACCCGGAACACGAGGTCGCGACCGCTGCCACCAGTCCCCGCGGTACCAGCCCCGCCATTGACCGGGCAGCTGGTGTTGTTGAAGCCGCGATAGTCGTCGCGGTAGGTCGCGTTCGGGAAGGGGCCGAAGACCCCCGAGCTGGCACCCGCGAGCATCGTGTCGAGGTCGAAGGCCGTGGCGCACGTGTCGCCGACGGAGAGATCAACGCAGACGCTCGGTGCGCCATTGCAGGACCATCCCTGCAGGACCTGACAGCCGGGGTCACAGCCATCGCCCGGACGGTCGGGACCGACGTCGCAGGTCTCCCCGCGCTCGAGGACGCCGTTGCCGCACACGGGCAGGCTCGCCACGACGCTGAGCCCGTAGGCCGAAACCGGCCCCGTGCCGTAGGCATTGACCCGCAGGTAGTAGACCCCGGGCTCGAGCAGAGCCGCGAAGGCGTCCGTGCGCGGGTCGATGCGCGAACAGTTGGCGTTCCCGCTGTCGTCGTCGTCCGTCAGGACGGTGACGCAATCGGATGCGTACAGCGTCAGATAGGTGTCGCCCCCGCAGCCGGTGAAGTCGGCCCCGAAGGTCTCAGCACGGAGATCTGACGTTTCCGTGATTTCCAAGACATACCAGTCGGTGTCGAGGGTCGTCAGGGCGCCGGTGGCGAGCCCTGACGCGTTGAGCGGCGTCGCGGTCTCGCACCGCTCGTTGGGCTCGACCTCCGCCACTGGCGGCGGGAGGACGCAGGCGGGTGTGCCATCGACCTCACGGCAGAGCCAGCCGTCCTCGGCGCAGTCGGTCTCCGACTCGAAGGCGAGGCAGCCAAGGGCCCCCTGCGCGCAGACCTCGACTCGGTCGTCAGCGCAGCGAACCTCACCCTCGACACAGGCGTCCTCGCAGGGGCGGCGGCAGCTTGCGGAGCCGTCCGCCGCGGACACGCAGACGTGAAAGGGGTCCTCGTCGGCACAGCGCTCGGCCGTCTCGACGAGGCAACCCACTGCGTCCCACGTGCACCGAAGAATCTGGTCGTCGGTGGCGTCACAGCGCGTGCCCGGCCCCTCGGCCTGGACGCACTGGGGCTTCCCGGCGCAACGGTCCGCGAGATCGACCCGACACATCGCGGCGCCGGGCTCCGAGCCGTCGCAGTAGCCGAGCCCGCCGTCGGGGGCGGTGGCGATGCAGTCGGTGACGACGCGAATCGGGCATCCAAACGCGTCGAATACACATGCGCGCAGTTGACCCGGCGCGTTCGGGTCGCAGGTGGCGCCATCGCCAGGCTCGCAGCGCGCCTCCGCAGGGACGCCATCGCAGGGGTCGTCGGCCGCGACGCACCGCCCGACGTCGCCGTCACAGACAGCCGAGGCGGCGCCACAGTCGAAGGTGCGCGCGACCCCGCAACCGAAGGCGTCCTGGTCGCAGGTGGTCAGGATCTCGCCGTCACAGCGGGCCCCGGGCGTGCAGGTGTCGCGGTCGGCACAGACGTCAAAGACGCAGGCGACCGTCTCGCCCATCGGACCACAGGTGTTGGCTCCGGCCTCGAGGGCGCAGTCGACGGCCTCCGCGAAGGACTGGCATCCGTCTGCGTCCTCGGTGCATGTCTCGAGGCGGTCGCCATCGCAGCGGCGCGCCCCGACCTCGGCACAGGCGTCCTCGGCCGCGACGTCGGCGCAGAGGACCACGCAAGTGGCCGTCCCGTCTGCTGCGTCCGCGCAGGCCTCGCCCGCCGCGCAGGCGTCGGTCGCGGACCAGACGAGACAGCCGTCCGCGTCGGCGGCGCAGGTGCGGACCGCGGACAGGTCCCCGGTGCAGGCCCGCGCACCCGAGGCGGGGCAAGTATCCCGGCCATCACAGGCCGGAGGGCCCGCAGCGTCCGCGTCGTCCGGTGGGGGCGCCACGTCGCCAGCGTCACCCGCGTCGCTGGCCATGGCATCGCGAGGGGGATTGCCCCCGTCACCAGCCTCCAGGGCGTCGCGCGGAGCCGAGGTGTCCGCGCCGAGGGCTCCACTGTCGTCCGCGGTCCCGACGACCTCCGTCACCCCCGCGTCAGGCCCATCCTCAGCCACCTCGGGGTGCTCGTCCGGACAGGCGGCGAGGAGCGTCGCGGGCAACAGGAGCAAGGCTGGCCAGGTGGGTGCATTGCGTCGCTTCATGGGATTCCCGGCGTTCGGAGGAGCGCGGCATGGCACCGGCGCAGGTGCGATCCGCGCCCTCCGTCATAGTCGCCCACCGGGTTCGACGCAACAACACCCGAGACGGCCTGCAACTGCGAAGACCCGCCGTATCAGCGCCAGGCGGCTTCCCAGGCGGCTGGCGCGAAGGCCGCGTCGGGCAGCAGGCCCGGGCGGGCGTAGACGTGGAGGAACGGGACGCCGTCCTCGGCGGGCACGTGCTGCGGGGCCGGGACGTCGAAGGCGCGGCGGGTCGCGAGGTCGAGTTCGAAGAAGGCCTGCTTCGGGTCGATGAGGGCGATATCGGCGCCCTCGGGGCCGCCGTGATAGCGGATGTCGGCGCGCAGCAGACCGACGCGCTGGTACATGTCGTAGCTGCCCTGCGTCGTGTTCTGCCAGAAGACGCGGGCGTTGCGCGGCGCGTGGCGGTTGAGCCACGGGAGCACCATGTGGGTCGTATAGCCCCAGAAGAGGCGCATGTGGCGGGCTTCGGCGGCCCCTCGCAGGCCACCCGCGAGCAGGCTGTTGTAGTGGCCGGTGCCGACGCGGGCGTGGTCGAACGAGGCTCGCGCCGGCCACGCGAGGAGGGCCATGGCCAGCGAGACCTCGGCGAGGCGTGGCAGGCGGGCGCGGGCCGCGATGGTCACGAAGGCCCAGCCCGCGAGGACGCCAAGCAGCGGCGCTCCGGTCATCCAATGCTTGATACCGCCAAAAATGGGGGTCGAAGGGAGGGCGATGACAAGGATTGGCACGAGACCATTGATGACGAGGAAGCGGAGCTTCGAGGCGTGCGCCGCCGCGGCTGGGTCGGGGGGCGACGCGGCGTCGGGGGCCGGGGTGCGTCGCAGGCGCGCGGTGAGGCCTCTCACGGCCGGCGCCGACATCAACAGGCCCGCGACGAGCAGGAAGAACGTGAACACCTCGGGGTAGACGAGCAGCGACTTGTGAAACGGATAGCTGAACGGGAACGGCGGGTTCTGGAGAATCTCGCCGCCCCAGTACTGCATGTAGTGCTCGTGCGTCAGGTGGAACTGGAAGTAGTCGCGGACCGCCCGCAGCGGCTCGAACCAGAGCTTTGGCCAGAAGACGAACAGCATCGGCAACCCGACGATGAGCATCGTGAAGAAGGCCACCGGGATGGGCGGCAGCCGGAGACCGGACCGTGTCAGGGCGACGCGCGTCGGGCCTCGGCCAGACGCGAGCCACCACAGGACCAGCGCCACGGGGATGAAGAAGGCGTTGTGCTTTGTCAGCAACGCAATGCCCCAGAGGACGCCTGCCGCGAGGGCCCATCGGCGGTCATCGAGCGAGCGCCAGAAGGCATACAGGACCGCCAGCTGGGCGGCCACGACCGGCATGTCGAAGCTCGTCATGTGGGCGTGAAAGAAGTGTTCCGGCACGAAGATGAAGAAGCCCGCGCCGAGCAGACCGGCGAGCCAGCCGAAGAAGAGCTCGCCGAGCAGGAAGGTCAGGGCGGTCGCGAGGGCGCCCGACAGCAGGCCGAAGAGGCGCATGGCGGTCGCCTCGTCGAGCACGCCGAGCGTGGTCCGCGCGCGGGCCTGGCACGGGGTCACGGACAGGTCGGCGGGGGACACGCCACCCGGGATGGCACAGCGGGCGACGAGCGTCGCGTGGGCGGGCGACCCGGGGTCGAGCGTCACGCGGGCCTCGTCGCGGGTGCGCTCGGTGACGCGGCCTGTCGCGAGGACCCGCGCCGGGTCGTCCTGGCCGGCGCCCTGCGCGAGCGGGGCGAGCAGCGCGACCTCGGCGTCGAGCGGGAAGCCGACCTCGGCGGCGGCCCGGACACGCAGGGAGACCTCCGAGGCGAGGCCCCCACCCTTCGGGCGCTCGACCGGGGTCAGCCAGGCCTCGCGGTCGTGGCGGGCAAGCAGGCGCCAGGCGTAGCCGAAGAGGACCTTCATGAGCGGCGGGTGCTCGAAGTTCCCCGACCAGACAGGCAGCACGCCGTCGCGCGAGAAGGCGGCGCGGGTGGCCTCGGGCGTCTCGGCCTGCTCAACCGCAACAAACCAGGCCTGATAGCTCTCGCCGTACTTGAAGTAGAAGCTCTCGTCGCGCGCGAAGCCCATGTCGCGCGAGCACCAGAGCGCCGCGAAGGTCGCGAAAAAGACGCCGATGGCGGCCATCAGCCGGGTTCGCGTGGAGAGCGACGGGTGCCTCGGAGGGGCGGACGGCGCGGGGGTCATGCGGAGGCTCCTTCGAGCCAGGGGAGGAGGTGGCGGCCGATGCGGCTCTCCGGGTTCGCGGCGATCGCGGCGGGTGAGCCGGTCGCCACGACCCGTCCCCCGTCCGGGCCAGGCCCGGGGCCGAGGTCGATGACGTGGTCGCAGCCCGCGATGAGCTGCGGGGCGTGCTCGGCGATAATCACCGTGTGACCGGCGTCGCGCAGGCGCACGAGCAGGCCATGCAGGCGCACGAGGTCCACCGGATGCAGGCCGTGCGAGGGCGCGTCGACGAGGACCGCGGCCGGCGACGGATCGGGGCGCGCGAGGTCGATCGCGACCCGCAGGCGCTGCGCCTCGCCGCCCGAGATGGCCGAGCCGGGCTGTCCGAGGCGCATGTAGCCGAGGCCGACCGCGTCGAGGTGTTCGAGCGGGCGGGCGAGCCCCGGGATGGGCCCGAAGACGCCGCGGGCCTCGGAGACGCTGAGACCAAGCACGTCCGCCACCGACAGGCCACGCCAGCGGATGGTCAGCGTCGCCTCGTTGTAGCGCGTCCCGCCGCAGGTGTCGCAGGGGAGCGCGAGGTCGCCGAGCGACCCCATGTCGAGGCGCCGCGTCCCCTCGCCGCGACAGTCCTCGCAGCGCCCGCCAGCTGCGTTGAAACTGAAGCGGCTGGCGCTGAACCCGGCCGCGCGCGCCTCGGCGGTCGCGGCGAAGAGGCGGCGGACCTCGTCGAAGAGCCCTGACCACGTCGCGAGCGTCGAGCGCGGGTAAGGGCCAAGCGGCGTCGGGTCCACCGCGAGGAGGCGCGTGACGGCCTCGGCGTCGACCCGGACCTCGGCTAGCGCGGCCGCGACGGGGGAGGCCTTGCGGGACGTCACCGCGCGCAGGTGGGCGCCGAGGACCTCGTGCAGCAGCGCGGTCTTGCCCGCGCCTGAGACGCCGGTCAGCGCCGTGATGGCGCGCGCCGGGATGGCGAGCTGCACGTCCTGCAGGTTGGCGACGTGGCCGCCACGCAAGGTGAGCGCGATGGCCGTCGCGGTCCTGGCCGCCCGTCGGGGCGGACGCGGCCCTCACTGCTGTCTGGGGTTCGGACTCGCCAATAGGACAAATGTGTCAATGGGATAAGTTGGGCTACAATGAGATTCAAGTGCTGCTCTCATCAGAGAGAGGAGCCAGAAGAGAGTCTAGAAGAATTACTAAGAACACCGTTGTGAGCGTGACGCAAAGAT
>SXGQ01603603.1_pt1 | contig 12028 bp, 11 predicted proteins | sample 3178371 | NCBI WGS metagenome assembly SXGQ01 (sample SAMN11356859, study PRJNA531348) | freshwater metagenome | isolation source: freshwater sample F1-20 | place: China: Fuxian Lake, Yuxi | collected 2017-12-25 | reverse complement strand
GATCCCGCACGTGGTGATGCCGATTGAAGGCGTCTCACTGAAGGAAGTGACGGTCGCCTACGAGCGGCAGTGGATCGAATCGGCGCTCGAGGCCGCCGGCGGCGTCCAAAAGCGGGCCGCCGAACTGCTGCGGATCAAGCCGACGACCCTCAACGAGATGATCAAGCGGTACGACATCCGGCCGCGGCGCAAGAAGGCCTCGGCCGCGGGCGCCGACCCGGATCCCGGCCCCGCCGAGAACGGCGACGAGCTGGAAATCGTCGGCGAGCCCGAGTAACTCTTCACGCCGCCGCGGGCAACATCAGCCGAATCTGAAGACCGTGCGGCTGGCGGTTCCGGCCTGGTCAGCGAGGCCGTCAAGTCCACACCGGCGCTGCCGTTCTACGACAGCGCCGACCTCACCCCGCGGTGGACGCCGTCGTCGCGCCACCGGATCGCTGACTTCTCGCTGGTGACGCAGACCGGCGTAGCCCTTACGCGAAACGACGTAATGGGCAAGGGTCACGTGGCGTCCTTCATCTACACCCGCTGCGCGGGCATCTGTCCCGCCATGGTCACGCAATTGTCAAAGGTCCAGAAGGCGATCGACGGCCGGGACGCCATGCTCGTGTCGTACTCGGTGACGCCGCAGGACGACACTCCGGAGACGCTGGCGGCCTTCGGCAAACTGCGGGGCATCGATCCCGGCCGATGGAAGCTCGTGACCGGCGACCCCGAACAAATCTACGCCCTGGCCCGGACCTCGTATGTTGCGGACGACGGGCGGCTGGAGGCGGGGAAAGCGGCGACGGAGCAGTTCCTGCACACCGAGGAGGCGCTGCTGGTGGACCGGGACGGGCGCCTGCGCGGCGTCTATAACGCCACGCTGCCTCACGATATCGAGAAGCTGATTGCCGACCTGGAGATGCTGCTCGACGCCGGGAATTAGACAGGAGGGCAGGAGTTCAAGAGAAACTATCCTCCTGAACTCCTGGTCTTCTGTTATTTGAAGGAAATGCCCCCGGCCTTTGCCAGTGCTTCGAGGTAGGCAACCACGGCCGGCAATGGCACCGGCCCGAACTCGGCCATCACGGCGTCTCTGATGTCGCTGATGGTGCGCGTGCCGTCGATGAAATTGACGATCTCATAGCCAACGTCCGCGTGGTTGGCGAGCTTGAGCACGGCGGAATCCGTCGTGCCCGTCGCCCCCGCCACGCGCGTGGGCACACGCCGGTCGTCGCCGCCGCGGCCGCGGATGCGGTCCGCCGGCGGCACAAAGGGCGAACTGGTGATGCCGAGGCTGGTCCACACCGACGCCACCCCGTTCTCCATGTCGGCCATGCGGCTGGCCAGCGTGGCATCGAGCGGCGTGGGCATGAACCGCGCCAGCGAGCGAATGCGGCGGTGCTCGCGATCGATCGCCTGGCCCATCAGGATCAGCACCTCCGCGCCGGCCCGCTGCGACGGCCCCATCTGCGCCACCGCCCGCCGCCCATCTTCGGCGAGCCGCGCGTGCGCGCCCACCATCAGGTGCGACAGCAGCGCTTCGGCGCCGTCGTTCGGCAGCGTGGCCAGGAAGTAGGCGGCCGCGGCGGCGGTGGCCGCCGCGTGATCGCGCGAAGCCCAGGCGTTCACGACAATGGTCGTCGTGGGAATGCCGTAGGGGTCGAGCCGCAGCTGCCCGAGATCCTCGAACGGCCGCACCTCGGCCACGTAGCCGTCGCGGCGGATTAGGACTTCGACGACTTCGTCGGCAATGCTCGCGCTTGACCATGGCGCACGAACGACCTGCAGCGGCCGATCGGCCAGCTCGGCGACGTGAATCGCCGCCTTGACTCCCGCCTTCATCGATTCGTCGATGGCCCAGGCCACGCGAATCGATCGGGCCGGTGGCGGGATCGTCTTGCTGGCGACCAGCGCGCTCAGCTTGCGGGCCGCGCGCGATGCCGCTGCGCACTCGTCCTTGCGGCAGGTCAGCAGGATCGATCCGGCATCACGGTCGGTGCCGGCGGTTTCCGGTGACGATTCCGCGGTCAGCGGCTGCTCGTCGATCGCCGACAGGATCGCCGGCGCCAGCAGGGTTTCGGCCGGCGCGAGCGGCGCCCGCTGGCCGAACTGCCAGGCCAGGGCGATGGCAAGCAGCAGCGCGATCATCGGCGCAGCGACCCGATCAGGCGGTCGTACTTCGACAGGATCACGTCCCACCGGTAGTTGCGCTTGATGTATTCCTTGCCGTTGCGGCCCATGCGGTCGCGCATCCGCTCGTCGGCCAGCAACAGCTTGGTGCACTCCAGGAACTCCTCCCGGTTGGCGTAGTACAACCCGGCGTTGCTCTTTTCGCAGTGGTCCACCAGCACTTCCGAGCGCGCGTTGCACAGGATCGGCGTGCCGACCGCCATGGCTTCGAGCGCCAGCAGTGACAGGCTCTCGAACGGCGAGGGGACGACCACGATGGTGGCGGCTTCGAGGGCCTGGAGGCGTTCGCGTTCGGAGAGGAGACCGGCAAAGCGGACCCACGGCACCTCGGGCAGCTGCATCAGCTTCACGCCCATCAGGGTCAGGGCCGCCTCGCCGCCCTGCTCCTTGTAGCTGGTGAAGTACTCGATCAGCTCCTCGCAGCCCTTGCCGGCGTCGATGCGGCCGCCGTAGAGCAGGAACTGGCCCTGCAGGCGGTGCCGCCGGCGGAACTGCGCACCGCGCACCCGCAGGTGCTGCGGCAGGCGCTTGTGAATCTCGTCCTCGTCTTCCGGCTCCGGCTCGTCCGGCTGCGCGCCGTCCTGCAGCAGGTCCACACCGCAGCCGACGGTCTCCTCCGCCGCCGCGCGGAACTCGAACGTCGTCTTCAGGAAGTTCTTCTCGACCTCGGTATTGAAGGCGACCGCCGACGGCTTGGCAAACATCTCGCGGTAAATGCCAAGGTGGATGGCCGGCTCGTCGTGCGCGGTCGGCACCAGGATGCTGCGCGCCGGATCGATCTCCAGGCCCAGCACCGTCGGCGCATACAGGTAGGTGAAGAAGATCATCGCGTCGTACTGCCGGTGATGCTTGTTCAAATACTCGATCAGCTGCGGGCACCACGGACCCTGCTGTTCGAGCCAGGACATCTCGTCTTCCCGCGTGTGCGGGTGATGGAAGATCCAGTCGGAATACTGGTTAAAGGCGGTGATGTCGCGGGTGTGCGCGTTCTTGAAGCGGCGCACCGTCACCCCGCGAATGCGGTCGGTGCCCTCCGGGTAGTCGTTCTCCCAGGTGATGTAGTCGCGGGCGCAGGTGGTCAGCACCTCGACCTCGTGCTTGGCGGCGAGCCGCTCGGCAATCAAGCGGCAGTGATATTCGGAGCCGCCGAGAATCTCGGCGCCGTAGCGTTGAACGATGAATGCAATCTTCACGATGTCAGCCTTTCGAGCTCGCGGCAGATCCGGGCGTCGCCAAAGTCATTGAGGCGGGCGCGCTGGCCGGCTATCACCTGGGCCCTGAGCGTGTCGTTGTAGGCGAGCTCCCCCAGGAGCTCGGCGGCGTATTCGAGGTCTTTCGGCGCAAACTGCACGCCGGCGCCGCCGAGGGTGTCGGGAACGGCGGTGGAGGAATAGGCGAGGACCGGCACGTCGGCGGCCATGGCCTCGAGCAGGGGGACACAGAATCCCTCGTGCTCGGACAGCGAGATATAGACGCTGGCCATGCGGTAGTAAGTGGCGAGGTCTTCATCGGGCACCGGCCCGGTGAACAGGAAGCGGCCCGGCGGCATGCGGTACTGGGCCAGCAGGGCCTGGATGGTGTTGAAGTAGCGCGGCACGGCGTCGGTGCGGCCGACGAAGATGAAGCGATACGACTCGTCCACGTAGCGCTTGTAGTGCTCCGCGAGCTTGATGTGGTCCTCGATCTTCTTGTTCGGGGCAATCCGGCCGACGAACAGGAAGTTGAGGAAGCCATCGGTCCTGAGCACCGCCTCGAGCGCCGGGCGCCGTGGGGCCGCCGTGATCCGCCCGGTGTCGATGGCGATGGGAAAGACACCGGTGTTGGTGAACCCCATGTCCGCGAGTTCCTGCCGGTTGTACTCCGAGTCGCCGAGCGCGACGTCGGTATGGCCGACCAGCGACTTCAGGTCCTCCCGGCTGAGCGCGCACAAGCGGAAGATGTTCGCATCGTAGCCCGCGAAGAAATGCGCCGGCGTCACGTTGTGGTACTGCAGCACCCGGCCGCGGGGCAGCCTGGCGAAGGCCGCCGTCATCGGCGAGACCAGCGCGAAATGAAAGATCGTCAGGTCGCCCGCCCCGGCCGCGGGGTCGGTCCAGTCCCGCACATCGCCACGCAGGTCGTCGTCCATCGTCATGGCGTAGATCTCTGATTCGTGGCCGAGTCCGCGCAGCAGTCCCCGCACGCGGCGCGCCGAATCGCCGATCGCATCGCCCCGATGGGCGGCGGGCACCCATTGATTCACGATCATGGCCGGGAGTCGGCAGTGGGGAGTCGGGAGTCGGAGGGCTGCTCGGTTCCCGGTTCCCGACTCCCGGTTCCCGAGGGTTCGTCAGGCAGGGCCAAGAACGCCGACGGCCGGTAGGCCTTGATCTCGGCGAACTCCTCGGCCAGCCGCACTTGATCCCAGAAATCAAACGCCACCGGCGGGTGTGGACGTCGCGGCGTGGCGAGCAGCTGGTCCACGAAGGCGAGCAGCGTCCCGTCGAAGTCCCTGGCTTCGAGGCGATCGAGCGCCGCGTCCTGGCCGTCAATAATGCGCTCGCGCATGGCGCGATCCTCGACCACCGCGTTGACGAGCGCCGCGACCGCCACGGGATGCTTGTCCGAGTAGAGGATGCCGGCCCCATCCATGGTGGCCGGCACCGCAGTGGCGGCATACGCCAGTACCGGCACGCCCATGTGAAAAGCCTCGATCAGGGGCACGCAAAAGCCCTCGTGCTCGCTGGCGCACAGGAACACGTCAGCCAGTTCGTAGTAGGCGGTCAGCTCCTCGTTGGACACGTGACCGGTGAAGTGAACGTCCGAGACGCCGCAGTCGGCTACGAACTGATGCAGCAGCGTCAGGTAGCGCTCGAAGCCCGACTGGGCGCCGACCAGCAGCAGGCGCGAGCGCGGATTGAACCACTTCTTGTACGCCTGGAACGAGCGGATGACGTCCTCGAACTTCTTGTTGGGAATCACGCGCCCGACGAACAACACGTTGACCCAGCCGTCGTCAAACTGGCCGGCGTGCAGGTAGTTGGCAGGGCCACGCAGGTGGCTGAACCCCGGCACGACCGGCAGCACGCCGGTGACGGGGAAGCCAAGGGCAGCCAGTTCCTGGCGGTTGTACTCCGAGTCGCCCAGCGCCAGGTCGCAACGGTCCCGGTAAAGCGCCAGTTCGCGGCGCCCGCGAAAGCACAACTGCACCAGCTCCTTGTGGATGTCGACGAAGTATTCCGGCGGCGTGATGTTGTGGTACACGAGCGCCATCCGCTCGGGCAGCGCATAGGCCACGCGCGAGGCCCGGGAGCCGATCGAGAAATGGTGAAACAGGATGTTGTCGGGATGGCTCGCCTCCACCAGGTCCCGGTAGTCGAGCGTCAGGTCCTCGAGCCGCGGATCAGCGGTCTGGACAAAGATCTCCGACTCGTAGCCGGCCGCCCGCAAGACGCGCTGAATCCCCAGCACCTCGTTGCCGATCGCGTCGCCGTAGCCGAGCGTCGCGAGCACCTGGTGAATCGCGATCGCCACTACTTCGTTCCTTGCCCGCCACCGCCGCCGTTGCCGCCGCCGGACCGGCGCCGGCGCTGCGGCCGCCCTCCGCGCCGTTGATCCCGCCCGCGGTTGCCACCTTCGGGACGACCACCTTGAGGCTTGCCCCGGGCGGAGTCGACGGGCTTGCCGCCTTCGGGACGGGCTGCTTGTGCGGCGTCCGGCTTGGGCCGTCCGTCCGGCCGTGGACCCCGTTGATCACGACGCAGATCGCGCCGTTGCTGATCGCGGCGCGGGTCGCGTGATTGGAACTGCGGCCGCTCCGCCTGCGGCGGCCGGCCCGGCGCCGGCGATTGCGAGACCGCGGGCCGCTCACTTCTCGCGCTCCCGCCGCTTCTCACTTCCGTCTTCTCATTTCTCACTTCGCGGTAAGCCCCGGTTGGCAACTGCTTGACAATGCCGTCGGCCGGCGGCAAGACGCGGCGCCGGCGGCTGAACCAGCCCGGCATCGGCTCGATCGTCCGCGCCGAGGGCTCTTTCGCCAGCTGCTCCAGCATGTCGACGTACTTCTTCTCGATCACCGGCCAGGCGTAGTTGCGCTCGAAGAACGCGCGCCCGTTCCGGCCGAGGGCCTGCTGCAGGTTCGGCCCCGAGTCGATCGCGCGCATGGTCTCGGCGAACTCGTGGAAGTTGTCGTAGAACAACCCGGCATTGCTGCGGAGGCACTGGCCCTGCAGCACGTCGCACTTGGCGTTGGCGAGCACGGGCTTGCCCATCGCCCACGCCTCGAGCGCCACCATCGACAGGCTTTCGAGGTACGACGGCATGATCAGCACTTCGGCCGCGGCCATGGCGTCGTACTTGTCCTGGTCGTCGAGGAACCCGAGGTGGTGAATGCGGGGGTGCTTGGGAATGGGCACGTGCGGTGTGCCGATCAGCACCAGGTGCATGCCGTCGACGAGCGCGTCGCTGTAATGCTCGAAGAATTCAAACAGCTCGACGCAACCCTTGTTCTGGTCGATGCGGCCGACATAGATCGCGAAGCGATCCCGGAGGTTGAACTTCTGGCGGAAGCGGCCGCCGTTCGACCGCTCGGGGATCTCGGAACCGATGCCGACCACCACGCCCGGCACCGACTGGTTGTTGGACACGCCCTGGATCAGCGCGCGTTCCTCGAAGGAGTTGTACATCAACGCGCGGACGCCGCGGAATACCGGCGGGAAGATGCCAAGCCCGAGCGCGCCGTCGCGTTCCGCGGTCGGCACCAGGATCGCCTTCGCCGCCACGGCGCGGCAGCCGTAGAACGAGTGGTGATAACGGAAGCTGAAGAAGATGAAGAAGTCGTAGTCGGCTTCGCGGGCCTTGATGTGGTCGATCAGGGCCGGGCTGGTCGGGCCCTCGGCATCGAGCCACGCCAGTTCATCGCCAAGTGAATGGCGCTGGGTGAACACGGTGGCCGACCACTTCCCGAATTCGATCGGGTCGCGTTCGACTGCCACCGGGAAGCGGTGGACGGCAATCCCGTTCACGACCTCCTTGCCTGCCGGCAGCTCGTTCTTCCAAGAAATATAGTCGCGATGCGCGCACGTGGTGAGCACCTCGACCTGGACGTGCTTGCCCAGGTGCTCGGCCACATAGCGGGCATGCTGCTCGGCGCCGCCGTTGATGTCGGCGCCGTACCGCTGAACGACGACCGCGACCTTCACTGCCCGCCGTGATCGTCGGAAGAGCCGGGTGCAGCGGGCCCGACTTCGCGGCCGGAGGCCGCTTCGTCGAGGTCGCGCCGAAGCTCGTTTGATGTTTCGGGAGCGGCGGCGGACGGCTGGGCGCCGCGTGCATCCCCTGGGCCGCCCATGTCGTCGCCCCCGTCGAAGCCTTCGCCGTCGTCGGGTCCATCCGACTCGCCGGCCGCGAAGGCCTCGCCGTCCTGGGGGCCTCCGGGCTGCCCGGCCATGGCCGAACCGCCGCCCACGTCCGGCGCGCCCGGCAGGCCGGTCCCACCGCGCCGTCCGCGGCGCCGCCGCCGGCGCTTGCGGCTGCCATCACCCTGGGCGGCCTGCCCCTGGCCCGGTTGGTTGCCGGCCGGGACGAAGCCCTCGAACGCCCCGGCGGGGGCCGGTGCCGCGGCCGGCTCGTGGTCTTCGTGTTCGCGTTCGCGCCGAGCCGGCGCATGAATCACTTCGGGACGGTACTGGACGACGCCTTCGAGTGCCCGCACCCGCCGTTCGCTGAAGTCGAGCCGGCTCGACAGCGATTCGACGCGCATCCGCAGGTTCTGGGCCTCGATGCCCATGCGGGTGGTCTCGAGCACCAGGTTGTGCAGCACCTCGTAGTAGAGGGCGTTCCACTCGGCGCGCGAGCGGTCGAACTCGATCTTGCGGCGCGACTCGCGCTTCAGCAGGTCGACGTTGAACTCGGCCTGCTTGTGGATGACGTGCAGCAGGGGGTTCAGGTTGACCATCAGCTTGAGCAACGGCCCGAAGACCCTGCGCAGGAATCGCAGGGCGCCGCGGTGCGTGGCGAAGATGTCGGCCTCGGCCGCGGTATAGGGCGGGGTGATGGCGGGCGGCTCGGTATTGACGGCCGGCCGGCTCTTGCGGAACTGCTCGAGCAGGTCGGAGCGCAGGTTGCGGGGCTCCAGGAACTTCTCGAGCCGGACGCTGGCCAGCTCGCGGATCTGATCTTCGGTGTAGTCGGCGCCGCGCTTCTCGAGAATGCGGGCGCGGATCTGCTTCATGATCTGCTCGACATCGACCGACTCGGAACGAATGGTGAACTCGCTCATCGAAGAAACCTCTCAATGGTACCGAATCTCGCTATCACAGCCGGCCGTTCCGAAGGAACGGCCCAATGATTCACCGAGACCCAAACCCAATTTCTGTGGCTCGCGTTGATACGCTCCACTAAGACTCGGATTTCGCCGCCTGGCGGCGCTTCCGGCTGGCAAACTCGGGCGCCTCTGCGATGCAGGTGCCGAGAATGCCGATTGACTGCTTGAATGCGTGCATGCCGGCACGCGTGATCGCGGCGGGCGATTCGCCCACCTGCGGAAAGCCATTGGCGTCGGGTGTCAGGTGTTCCCAGTTTTCGAACAGCCGTCCCCACGGGCTGTCCAACGCCTGCTTCATCTGGCGCTCGGCGTTGACCGGGTACCAGAAACTGTCGTGGTAGATCACGCTCGCGATGTACGCCCACGGCGCGAGCACCGTCTTCAGCGACCACTCGATCGGCTTGCGCAGCGGTCCCCAGTAGATGTGGTGCTGCATCTTCGACGCGAACGTCATCTTCTTGAACGGGCCGGTGAACTGCCAGGTCTCTTTCGCGGCCTCGACGTCGCCGACGATCTCGATCTCGCGCGGGTCGCCGCAGCCGAGGCCGAGGTCGTGCGCCATCCGGATGTACTTGATCGACATCGGATCCAGGCCCATCAGCTTGGCGGCCACCGCATCGATCGCAACCTGGTCGGCGCTGGCCAGCATCACGTTCTTCACGTGCGGCACCATGCAGCGCGGCCCGGGGCCGTCGCCGGCGAACGTGCCGTCCATCACCGCGAACACGCCGCGGTGGATCTTCTTCTGGATCATCAACAGGTCGACCAGCGTCTCGTGGATCACCGGGTGGGTCCAGTGGCGGCGCTCGTTCAGCAGCCCGCCGAAGGCGTTCTTCATCGCCCCGGTCGTGGTCGTGAAGACATGGGTCTTCACCGTCGGCAGGTGGATGATGTTTTCCCCGATGAAGCGCTTCGGGATCATGAAGCCGTCGGGGTAGACCTGGTTCAGGCACAGGAACTTGTCGGCCAGCCCGCTGCCGACCGCGTCGCGCACGTTGAGCCACGGCTCGTCACCTTCGTAGAGGTGCACGTTGCGGATGCCGTGGGCCTGCACCACCGGCAGCTGCTTGTTAGCGGCCTCGCCGAGGTGGGCGTCAATGACGACGGTGCGGTTGTGGCAGGCGTGGATCAGCGACGGGGCGTAGCCATCCTGCTTCATGGCGCGGATCACGCCGTCGAGCTGCCACGGCGTGGTCGAGCAGCCGGGAAAAAAGAAGTGCCACGAGATGTTGACCTTGAGCGCGGTGTCGGCGTCCTTCGCGATGACGTCCTGGTAGCCGGCCAGGTTCATCACCGCGTGCGTGTCCTTCAGGACCGTCGCGGGCGAGGTCTTGCGAATGGCAACTGTTGATCGCGTCACGTCTCAGTTACGACGCGTACGGCCGATAGATGATCGTGACTACCGCGATGCCCCACAGCGCCACGCAGCCCAGTAACGGGCGATCCCGCAACAGCAGGTCCGACGGGCTGCCGCCACCGTGCTTGCGATGCACGAGGTACAGGTACCGGAAGATGCCGTAGATCGGAAAGGGCGTGGTCAGCACCAGCAGGTGGGTGCCGAACCGCTCGGCTGTGTCGGGGCTCGCGCAGTAGATGACGTAGACGACGAGTGTGGCCGCCGCTACGATTGCGATCATCTGATCGAGCAAGTACGGATCGTACTCCTCCAGGATTCGCCGGTGTCCCGAGGCCCCATCGGCCAGCGCGGTGATTTCGTGCCGCCGCTTGGCCAGGCCCAGGAACAATGCCAGCAGGATGGTGCAGACCAGCAACCAGTCGCTGACCGGCACTCCGATTACCAACCCACCCGCCACGGCCCGCAGCACGAAGCCAATCGCAATCGACATCACGTCGAGGATCACGACATGCTTGAGCGTGTGCGTGTACAAGGCGAAGAGCGCCAGGTACGCCGCGGCAGTTACCGCAAACAGCGGCCGCAGCGCGTATGCCGCGGCCAACGCGACGACGCTCAGGCCGATCGCCCATCCGAGGGCGGCGCCGGCGCCGAGCGCGCCCGAGGCGATGGGCCGCAGCCGCTTGAGCGGATGCAGGCGATCGGCCTCTCGATCGGAAACGTCGTTGATCAGGTAGACGCTTCCGGACAACGCGCAAAAAATCAAAAAGGCCGCCGAAGCTAGCGCCAAGGCGGCCGGGTCGAACAATTTGACGGCAAAAACCAGCGCCGCAAAGACAATCAGGTTCTTGGTCCACTGATCCGGTCTGAGCGAAATGATCAGGTTCGCGACCGCGGACCGCGTCTCCACTTACTTGTAGCTCTTGACGGCTTCCGCCTCCGAATCGAAGGTGTCAAATACCGTCAGCAACTTGGTGATCGACAGCAGGTCTTCGATGCGCTTAGTCAGGTTCAGCAGCTTGAGGCTACCGCCCTGGCGGCTGACCGTGGTGTACGTCCGCACCACTTCGCCCAGGCCCGCGCTGTCGATGTATGGCACGCCTTCGAGATTGAGCAACAGCTTCTTCTTGCCGGCGGCCAGCAGGCTGTTGATCTTGTCCTTCAGCAATTCGTCGCCCTCGCCCAAGGTCATCTTGCCCTTGAGGTCGAGCACGGTCACATCGTTCACGGTGCGTTCGACGATTTCCATTCGCTTAGATCCCCTGCGTCGGTAAAACCCTTAGATCGTGGGCGTTAGCCCCCTGAAAAGGAGTCGAATGTTACCACGAGAAAAGGGTTGGGGTCCCGAAAGACCCCACACCTCGCTATTCGGTCTCGCGGCGAGCCTTCTTCCGATTGCGCTTCCGGGCGAGCGCCTGCTTCGCGCGGCGCTTGTCGCCCGGCTTCAAATAGAAGGAGTGCTTCTTGATGTCCTTGATGATGTCTTCCTGCTGCACCTTGCGCTTGAAACGTCGCAACGCGCTTTCGATCGACTCACCCTCTTGCAATTTCACTTCGGCCATCTGTAGTCACCCCCTTTCGACCAAAATCTGGATCCCCTTGCCGGTCCGCGACCGACGGGACAAGTATGCTAGGCTATCACAAACGCAGGCGGGGTCACAGATGACACAGAATGCACAGTTAAATCCTTTGTTATCTAAGACTTAGACTCAGGACCTCGTTCCAGGAGTCAATCGCCCTAAACCGCCAATGCGCATCCTCATTATCGGCTCCGGCGGGCGCGAGCACGCCCTGGCCTGGAAGCTTGGCCAGGAACCAGGGGTTGACTACTTACTCTGCGCTCCTGGCAATCCAGGAATCGCCGCCTCGACCCCCATCGAACCGCTCGACATCCTGGACATCGATGCCGTGGTTCAGCTGATCGCTCGCGAGCGCATCGACCTGACCGTGGTGGGGCCCGAAGCGCCGCTTGGCCGCGGCCTGGCCGACCGACTGGCCGCTGAAGGCCGCCTGGTCTTTGGCCCGACCCGCGCCGCCGCCCAGCTCGAGACCAGCAAGGCGTTCGCCAAGGATTTCATGCAGCGGCACCGGGTGCCCACCGCGCACTATCGCGTGTGCACCTCGGCCGACCAGGCATTGGCAGCCATTCGCTCGGGCGAGTTTGGTGAGGCGCTGGTCGTGAAGGCCGATGGCCT
>SXGQ01373004.1_pt1 | contig 12028 bp, 8 predicted proteins | sample 3178371 | NCBI WGS metagenome assembly SXGQ01 (sample SAMN11356859, study PRJNA531348) | freshwater metagenome | isolation source: freshwater sample F1-20 | place: China: Fuxian Lake, Yuxi | collected 2017-12-25 | reverse complement strand
GCGCGTGGCGAGCCGCGCTTGCTCGAGCGCGCGCGCTCGTTCGCGCACGAGTTCCTCCAAGCGCCGCGCCAACTTGCGCTGGGGCAGGCCGTGCAGCCCGAGTTGGGCCCATTCGCGCTCGGGCACCAACGCCTCGACGGAATGCGCCAAGGGCGCCGGCAGCGTTGACAGCAAGGCGTCGATGCGATCGTCCTCGTGCTCGCGCGCGCCATGCGCGAGTAGCGCCGTCCCCGCGACGCCGCAGGCGAAGCCCACGACGAGCAGCAAGGCCACGAAGCCGTAGTGCAAGCCCGCTGGCGGCAAGCCCAGCTCGTCCGCGGTGAACAAACCGAGCTCCACCGCGCGCAGCGGCGCGAGCGCCTCGAAGGGCAACGAAGCAACGATCGGCACGGGCACGCTCGCCACCTGCCAACGACCCTCCGAACCTTGGTGCAGGATCCACAGCTTGAAAGCCAGGGCCGCGACCAGCGTGGCGAAGGCCGGGCCTCCGAAGCCCAGCCACGCCTTCGTCGCATCGCGACGCGCGAGCAGCACGAGCAAGAGCGACAGCTCGACGAAGAGCCACGCTCCGCCCGGCGCCAGCACCAGCGCCACCAAGAAGGCTTGCGCGCCGAACCAGCCGAGGCGCGCGACCACCGCCGTAGCGTCCTGCGGCAAGCCGAGCGCACCCGCACCGCGCGCCAAGCTCGCCACCAAGGCCACGACGATGCCCGCCGCCAGCGACGCATGGCCGGTGCCGGCGAGGGCGAGGTCGGGGTCGATCCACACGGCGCCGCACGCGCCACACGCGCCCGCGAGCAGGCAACCAAGCGCGATGGTGTCCTTGGCGCTCAACGGCCGCACTCCCCATCGAGATCCGGCAGCATGCGCCGCGCCGCGGCGTCCAGCGCCTGCAATGCGCCAGCGCCCGCCACGAGCGCCTCGTGGGCCAGCGGTTGGCGTGCTGCGAGCGAAGCCGACAAGCGCGTGCGGCGATCGGCACGCGCCGCGAACCACGCCTCGAGTCGCGCTTCGGCGCGCGCGGCCACCGCCTTGTCGGCGAACAAGAGCGGCGCCTGTTCGCTCGCGCGCATCAGGCGCGCCCATGCCAGCACCGCGACGATGCTCGTTTCGGCCAACAACGGCCGATCGGCGCCCAACTCGGCACGCAACCCGATCCAGGCTTCGAACTGCGCGGCGAGCTTCTCCGCGTCGACACCTCGCGACGAGCCCAATCCGTCGGGCTCCCATTCCAGGCATCGAGCCAAGGCCGCGAGCAAGCTCAACGCGCCGAGAGCTTCGGGGTCCGTCCCGGCCGTCAACTGCGCGACCGTGCGCGTGAAGGAGTGGCCGTCCGCACCGTCCAGCCACGACGATGCGCGCGGGCAATCGCTCGGCAACTTGCCCCAAGCGGCGAGGTACGCCTCGGCCCTGGCAGGCGGCATCAACGCCGCGAGCTCGTCGACGCGCGCCTTGGCCGATGGCGAGATCATCTGCATGGGCTGCGGGAACTCGCGCGCGCCTTCGCCAGCCAGCTCGGGCTGGGTCCAACGCGGAGCGGGCAAGGCGCGCAGCCAGATGGCCGCGACGCAGAGCGACAAGCCTGCGCCCAGCGCCAGCTTGGCCCAAGTGCTCGTCACGCGCCCGGCTTGCATGCTGGCCATGCTACGGCCTCGCGACGTGCTTTCCAGCGCTTGGCCGGCCGCGTCGGAGTCCGCGACGCGCGCTCGAGCCATGCGCCGCGAAACGACGCCATTGGCCGTCGCGAGCCAATGGACGCTCCGTCTGTTCGGACCATCAACCGCCGCGCGGAACCGCTTGCTTCACATGCCGGTCGAGCCAATCGAACATCTCGGCCAAGGTGTGCAGCACGGCCTCGCGCGAGCGGTAGCCGTGCGACTCGTGCGGCAGCATGACGAGCCGCGCCTTGCCTCCGTTGCCTTGGATTGCCTGGTACATGCGCTCCGACTGGATCGGGAAGGTGCCCATGTTGTCGTCCTCCGCGCCGTGCACGAGGAGGATCGGCTCGTTGATCTTCTCGGCGGAGAGGAAGGGCGACAGCTTGAGATAGCTCTGCGGCGCCTCCCAGATCGTGCGTCGCTCGCTCTGGAAGCCGAAGGGCGTCAACGTGCGGTTGTAGGCGCCGCTGCGCGCGATGCCGGCGCGGAACAAGTCGCAATGCGCGAGGAGGTTCGCCGTCATGAAGGCGCCGTAGCTGTGGCCACCCACGGCGACGCGGTCGCGGTCCGCGACGCCCAGCTCGACGGCGTGGTCGATGGCCGCCTGCGCGGCGGCCACGATCTGCTCCAAGAAGGTGTCGTTCATCGTCTCGGGATCGCCGACGATGGGCATGGTGGCGTTGTCGAGCACGGCCCAGCCTTGCGTGGCGAGGAACAAGTGGCTCGCGCCGCGCACGCGCACGAAGCGGTTGGGATTGGCGGAGACCTGCCCGGCCGTGGCTGCATCGTTGTATTCGAGCGGGTAGGCCCACACGAACAGCGGCAAGCGCTCGCCCTCCTTGCGCCCGGCGGGCAAGTACAGGGTCGCCGACAACTCGATGCCGTCGTCGCGCTTGTACTTGACGAGCCGCTGCGACACGCCACGCATCTCGGGAGAAGGATCGGGATGCTGCGACAAGGCGCCCGACGAACCGGACTCCAAGTCGCGCAAGTGGTAGTTCGGCGGCGTGGTCGGCGACTCGCGCATGGTCACGATGCGCGGCTTGGCCTCGCCCTCGGAGGGCAGCACGGACACGAGCGTCTCCTGCCAACCCGCCTCGCAACGCCAAAGCCGCTCCGACTTGCCCTGTTGAGGCTGGACGCGGTCGAAGAAGGGGTACGAGCCTTCGGGAGTCGCCCCCGCGCCTTGGCGGTAGTACCACGGTCCATCCTGCCGCATCACGCGCGCGCCGCGGCTGTTCGTGCGCATGACGAACGAGCCCGGATCGTTGTAGCGATCGTTGACGTTGCGATCCTCGACGATGGTCATGCCCATGTCGGGCAGCGCCAGCAAGGTCGAACGACGCCAACGCCTGTCGCGGTCGTACTCGCGGAACATCACATGGACGCCATCCTCGGCCCAAGCCAAGCCTTGGGACCGCTCCTCGAGGGAGATGCGCGTGTCAGGCTTGCGCGTGAATGGCGACGGGAGCGACTTCCAATGATCGCGCACGGGCGCGCCTCGGCGCGGATCGCCACCGTCCTGCGCCTCGACCCACCACAGGATCGCGTCCGCGCTCGGCTGCCACTGGTGGTCGCGCGGCGCCTTGCGCACGCCTTCGGGCGGGATGTCGTCCCCCATCGGCACATCGGCGGCCAGCGCCGCGAACACACCGTCGGCGCGCAGCACTTCGACGCGCTGCGGGAACAAGCTCCAAGGCAGCACGTAGCTGAACGGCTTGACGAGCCGCGTCGCCAGGATCCACTGGCCATCGGGCGACGGCGCGACCTCGGTCCACAGGGCCGGTTGTCCAAGCAACTTGACAGTTCCGTCGAGCTGCACCTCGGCCAACTGGGACGTGGCGTAGTGCTCGAAGAGTCGCTCGTCGCTCGGGCTCGACAACAGGTCCTGGTAGGTGCGCAAGGCGGTCTTCTTGCCGCTGGACTCCTGCACGGCGGGTCCGGTCGGCGCCTCGTCCACCTTCGGCGGCGCGCGCAGGCTTTCGGGCACGAGCTTGACCAGCAGCTTGGAGCTGCCGCTCCACCAGCCGAAGGACGAGCCGAGGCACGACTGGAGCGGACCAGCGAGGCGCGCGAGGCGCGACGCTTCGACATCCAGCACCCACAGCTCGACGCGATCGTCGAGCACCAAGGACACGGCCGCGCGTAGCGAGTCCGGAGACCAGGCGATCGCGCCCACGGTCGCGCCGGCGGGCAACTCGATGCGTCGCGCCTCGGCCGATTCGAGCTTCCTCAAGGACAGCCCGACGGTGCCGCCGACCTCGTGCGGCGCATGGCGGCTCGGGTCGATGCGCACGCCTGCCAAGCCGAGCCACGGTCGGGCCAGCTCGGCGATCGCGGGCATCGACTGCTTCTCCAGCACGAGGATGTGCCTTCCATCGGGCGCAACTTCGTACTGCGGCGGCGGGGGCGCATCGAGCATGCGCACGACGGGCGCGGGCGGCTCCCTCCAACCACCAGCAGTGGCGACGGGAGCTTGGACGAACGACGAGGCGGCGAGGAGTGCGAGCAGCATGGCTCGGGGAATTCTACGCCGCCGAAGTCCGCCGGGCAGCACCTTGCGCGACTTGAACTCGGCGACCGATCCCAGCGCCGCGACGACGCGGCCTGCTGGGCGCGTGCGAGCTTCGCCCTCAAGGCGCCAAGGTGAACTGCAAGCCGTGCGACATCAGCGGTCCCGCTGGATCGCCGGGGAAGCGCTCGTACGCCTGCAGCCAGACGCGCTGGCCTGCCACGAGCGGCAAGCCCGTGCCCGGCGGCACGGCGGCACGCAGCGCGTTCCAGTCCAAGGCGAAGGCGCCGTCGCACAGCCCCGGCGTGCCGCTCGTCCAAAAGAGCGGCGTCCGTTGCAAGCGTCCAGCGATGCACAGCAGGCCTCCGCCGACGCCGAAGGGCGTCTGCGCGGGACCACCGACGCCATGGATCAGCATGCAGGCGCGAGCGCCCCCGAAGTTCGAGCCTTGGATCACGAAGCCCGAGCTCGCGCTGGCGCTGGGCACTCCCGACGCCGAAAGGACCGGACGACACCCGTCGACCGCCATGCCCGACTCGCAGTACGCCACGGTCGGCGGCGTGCAACCATGCCGATCGCGCAGGAAGACGTCGTAGCCGCCTTGCGCGTCGTCGGGCACGAGGCTGTCGAGCAAGCTCACGAACGCCACGTGGCGTCCATCGGCCGTGATCGAACCGCCCGAGTTGTACCACCCGGCGATTTCGGCGTCGGGGCGCACGCTCAGCCACTCGTTGCGTTGCAACATGAGATCGCGCACGAAGGTGTCGGGAATGCCATCGTGGTCGGCGAGGTCGAGGCGCGCGGCGCTCACCATCACGACGAAGCGTCCCGTCTCCGAGATCTCCGGCGCCCACGAACCGCGGATCGGCTGCAAGCCCGAGCTGTCGACGCTGGCGCGCATCGTCGTGCCGAACTCGAGGTCGCGCACGAAGACGTCGCCGACGCCGTTCGTGTCTCCGGGCACCAGGTTCGACGCCAAGCTGTGGAAGGCGAGGTAGCGTCCATCGCCGGACAACGACGGCGTGTCGCTGGCTCCGTTGGCTTGCGCGCCGTCGTGCGCCACGGACCCGCGCACCATCGCGCCAGTGGAGAGATCGCGCACGAAGATGTCCGACTTGCCGTTCGTGTCGCCTGGAACCAGGTTCGATGCTTCGCTGTCGAAGGCGATCCAGCGTCCGTCGAAGCTGAGCGACGGACGCCCAAGACCGCTGCTGTTGTCGGGGGCACCGCCTGCGACGGGAATGCTCGCGCAACGCGTCGTGCCCGCGACGAGGTCGCGCACGAATACATGGATCACCTCGCCCGATTGCCCCGGAGCGAGTCCGGGCGAGAACCCCACGAAGGCCACGCGCGTGCCGTCGCCGCTGATCGTGGGCTTGCCGCTCCATTGCGTCGCTTGCGCGCCGCCGTCGGACAAGTCGACACGGGCAGTCGTGCCGGCGACCAGATCGCGCACGAAGATGTCCGGTTGTCCGTTCGTATCACCGAAGACGATGTTCTCCGGATAGCCAGAGTAGACGACCAAGCGCCCATCCGCAGACACGCGCGGCTCGGAACACCCGGTCGGCGCCGTGCCGTCGCGCGCGACGCTGACGAGGCTTGTGCGCCCAGTGGTGCGGTTCCACGCGTACACCCGCGAGCCTGCAGGCACGGGTTCGCGCAGCAAGTTCGAGGCGGCCGATTGGTACACGACCACGCCACCCCACGAGGCGATCTGCGCGGAGTAGCTGCTCAGGTCCGCCTGCGCGCCACGGTTGGAGACCGCGACTTGGATGGTGCAGCCTTGGCGAGCGTGGGCAGGCAGGGCCGGTCCGGCGACGAGGAGCAGCAGTGGCAAGTGGCGCATGGCATCCACCGTAACCCGGGCCCTTGCGCCGTGCTTGCGAAGTAGTGCGCAGACGCCACGGGAGTGGAGCGTAGCACGCGGCCGCGCGCCCGCCGTCAAGCCCACCAGTCCCTGCACAGCCAAGCAACGCCCGCCGAAGCGCCGTTGCAGGCGAGCGCCACGAAGCACGCACTGCGCCAAGTGCAACCGAGGAGCGCCCGCAACGCGATCGCTTCGAAGACCACCACTCCAGCCTCCACGGCGAACCACGAGGCGAGATCGAAGGCGACGCACCAGCAGGCCAGCGGATGCGTGCACAGGCTCGCCGCGGACGCGGCGAGCAGCACTTGCGACCGCGGCAGCCGGCGCAGCAAGCAGAGCACGATGGGCAACTCGATGGCGAGCGTCGCCGCCAACATGGCGATCGCCGCTCCCATGTTCAGCGCGCACGCGCGCGACGCGACCAAGCCCAGCGCGAGCACGCGACGCCCAGCGCGAGCACGAAGGCGTAGCCCGCGATCATCCATGGATCGTGGCGACGATCATGCGCGACGACCTCGAGCACCAACTCGTCGTCGGTGCAGCGCGCGACGCGCAAGGTCGTATGCACGCCTTCGAGCGTCGACAGCACCGGCTGATGGTCGCCCGTCGTGCGCAAGCCATCGACCGTCATGCAGGAGGCGGCGCAGGCGCCATCGACACCGAGGACCTGTTCCGCGCCATCCACGAGCAAGTGGATGCACGTGCCGTACTTGCTGGAGGACGAAAATGGCTCTCCGGGCTCGATGCGGCTCCACCCATGCGACCCGACGCGGCGATGCATGGCCAGCTTGCGTCCCGCGAGCAGGGGCGATGGCTCCACCGACATCGTGTACTGGATGCGCTTGGTGCCCGGCATCACCACGTCGGCCACTGCCGGCAGCTGGGCGGACGCCCCGCCGCACCAAGACGCGGTCGCGGCGAGGATCCAAGCCACGCGACGCAAGGAACGCCTTCCGCCGGCGACTTCAAGGCCGCCGGCGGTGGAACAGCCGGACTTGGCGCCATCACGCATGCCGGCGCAGGCTAGCGTCCTTCCACGCGTTGTTCGACCAAGCGCCGCAGCTCGCGCTCGAGACGCTCGATCGCCTGGTCGTGGTCGTCGACCTCGGGTGTCGCACCCGAGACCTTCAGGCGCTCGCGCTCGTGGCGACGCCAGTGCGCCTGGCGCAGCCGCATCTCGAGCTCGCACAGTTCGTCGCATCCGACCTTGGCGCCCAGACCGAGCTTGGCGGCTCGCTCGACGACCTCGACGAACTCGGTCCAATCCGCATCACCCGGACGCTCGACGCGCAACGCGCGCGCCTCGGCCAGCAAGTCCTCGACGCGATCGCCATCGGCATGCGTCGACAGGCGCAAGAACTCGGCGTACTGCGCGGCGATGGCGGCGCGGCGGTAGCCGTGGCTCGCGCCAGCGAAGCCCACGCGGCGGCTCCATGCGACCGGAGCCTCCATCTCGCGGGCCGCGTCCGCCTCCGCGCCGCGACCGGCGCTGCGCGGATCCTTCCAACGCAGCCGCACGACCGCGAGCGGCGCGTCGGCGCGTGGCGTCGCCATCTCGAGCTCGTACAAGGCCGTCATCTCGTGGCCGGCGTTGATCTCGCCCGCGTCGACCTGGTCGTTGCGGAAATCCGCGTCGGCGATGGCGCGATTCTCGTAGCCGAGTTGCCGCCAACGCCGCACCTGCGTCGGGTCGAACTCGACCTGCACCTTGGCGTCGCGGCCCACGGGTTGGAACATGCCCGTGAAGTTGTCGACCAAGGCGCGCTTGGCCTCCTTGGGAGTGTCCACGTAGGTGCACACCCCGTCGCATGTGTCGGCCAACTGCTCGAGCAGCACGTCGTTGTGGTTGTTCATGCCCACGCCGATGGTGTTGAGCAAGATCCCCTTCTCCTTGAGCGGCTTGAGTCCCTCGGCGATCTGGCGCGGATCCGTGACGCCTTGGTTGGCGACGCCGTCCGACAAGAACACCACGCGATTGACGCACTCGGGATCGTAGCCCTCGACAGCCAACGCGTAGCCGAGCTGCAGGCCGGCGTTGCTGTTCGTGCCGCCCTCGGGCGAGAGCGATTGGATGGCGGTTTCGAAGCCGACCTTGTCCGACACCGACGCCATGGCGGACACGACGGCCGCGTCGTTCGAATACTTGACGATCGCGATGCGATCACCAGGCTCGAGCTGCGCCACCAAGAGGCGCAGCGAGTCCTTGACGGTCTCGAGGCGGTTCTGCTCGCGCATCGATCCCGACACGTCGACCACGAAGGTCAGGCGCAACGGCTTGCGCTCGAAGTGCGCCAAGTCCTTGGCGCGCACCACGACACGCAGCATCTGGCGCGCCTGGTCGCCGCCGAAGCGACTTGGCGCCAGCTCGACATGGATGGCGAACGGAGCGTTGGACGGCGCGGCGGACTCGGCCTTGAAGTAGTTGACGAACTCCTCCGTGCGCACTTGCGCCTTCTCCGGGAGCCGCCCCTCCTGCACGTAGCGTCGCGCCAACGAGTAGCTGGCGGTGTCGACATCGACGCCGAAGGTCGATTGCTTGTCGAGCAGCGACACCTCGAACGGGTTGTCGCCCCAGAAGCGGAAGTACATGTCGCGCGGCAGCTCGCCCGGAAGCGGCAAGCACCCGCCCAGAAGGCGTTGGAACTCGGCTTCCACCTGCCTCTCGCGCGAGATGGGCGCGCGATCGGCTTGTTCCGCCGGCACGTGCATGTCCTCTTCGAAGGCGACGACTGCGCCGAATTCCTGCGGCGATTCGCCGCGCAGCGCGCCTTCACCACCCGCGCCGGGCGGCGTGCTGGCCGCGAGGCTGGAAGTCGAAGCTCGCCGGCCAAGCTGCAGGCGCGCGTCTCCAGCGGTCGTCGCGGGCGCGCCGGCGCCTGCCGGACCTGCGCTCGAAGGGCCTGCACTCGCGGGACGCTGACTCGCCGGAGCTTCACTCGCGGCGCGCGACTTCACCTTGCGTCCGCCGTAGGAGTGGGCGACACCTCCCGTGGTGGGCTGCATGGCACCACCACCTCCTCCTCCGACGAGCGGCCCGCCAACCGCCCCGGCGGACGGAGCGCCAGGCGCGGCGGCCTCGAGGCGCGGAAGATGCAGGCCCGCCGTCATGGCATCGAGCTTGGCCCGCGCCTTCTCGTCTCCGCTGGCGACTTGGCCTGTGACGGATTGGACCTTGACCGACTGAGCCGCGACGGGCTCGACGAGGCTCAAGCTCTCGCGCAGCTCGGTGCCGTCCCAGCGCGAGTTGTCGGCGCCGGACGTGCCTACGCTCGTCATGTTGATGCTGCCGGAACCGTCGAGATCGAGGCTGCGCATCGGGCTGCCAGTCTCGCCTTTCGCCACGAGCATTGCGTCCGCCGGCGCACCGAATGACTCGTCGGAGCCCGACCCGAACGTCGCTGGTTGGAACAGGTAGATCCAGCCCAGCGCCCCGCCAGCCAAGGCCACGACGCTCGCCGCGGCAGCGAAGCCAGGGCTGCGCCACCATGGAGCACCGTGCTCAGGACGCGCGGCGGCCAAGGTCGCGGCGCGTCCTGCGTCCGACATCCGCGGTGTATCCGCCAACGCGTCCTCGACGAGGCCCAGGGTCGCCTCGATGCGCGCCAGCTCGGCGCGCGCCTCGGGCGAAGCGGCCAGCTCGGCCTCGACCGCCGCCAGCTCCGCGCCCTCCAACTCGCCCAACGCGTGCGCCACGAGGCGCGCATTCCGATCGTTCATGACCTCGAAGTCCTCCATGTCGCGCTCCTTGCCTTCCGCCTCGCCCTTGCCGCCAGCCCGGCCGTCTCCGCCGTCCTTCCAGCCGTTTTTGTCCGAAATATTTGACATCTCACGCACCCCCCGCCCGCACCAAGGGCTCCAGCCGCGCACCCAGGGCCTTGACGCCCTCCGCGACCAGCCACCCGACCGTGCCGGACTTGCGGCCCGTGATCTCGGCGATCTCGCGGTAGCTCTTGCCTCCCAGGAGCCGCAGCACGAGCACCTCGCGCTGGTCCGGCGGCAAGCCGTCCATGGCGCGCCGCACCGCCGCGCGCGTGTCGCCGTGCTCGACCTGCGCTTGCCCGCCCTCCTGCGCCTCCACCGGCGCCACCAGGACCTCGCGATCCCTGCGGCGCCGCTCCGACTTGAGCATGTCCATGCAACGACTCCTGACGACCTTGTGGAGCCAGGACGACAAGACGGCGCGCGAGCCCTCGGGGTCGCGCGCCACCAGCTCGGGCGGGGACTTGGCCAGTTGCAGGAACGCTTCCTGCACCGCGTCCTCGCCGTGGGAACCGAGCAGGGCCCGCGCGTGGTGCAGCAGCGCGCCTTCGTGACGCGCCACGAGGGCGGCGAAGGCCCCCTCGTCCCGCTCGCGCCAGCGCGCCAGCAGCCCCTCGTCCGAGATGTCGTCCATGACCTTGGATCTACAAGACCACCACCGACTCCGCGAAGCGGCTTGTTGGCGGAATCACGGATCTTCCGCCGACCGGGGCCTCGCCCCCATCCGAGGCGTGTTGCGCTCGCTCGCAGGCCGTACGATCTGGGGCCATGACCCCCATCGCGCGCCCGCTCATCGCCGTCAACGGCTTGCTCGTGGAAGGCGAGAGCCCGCACCTCAAGCTCGGCAACCGCTACTGCGACGCGCTGCTCAAGGCCGGCGCGATCCCGCTGGCCATTCCTCCCGTCGGCGGACCGCAGGACCTCGAGCGACTGCTCGAGCGCGTCGACGGGGTCCTGCTGACGGGTGGCGACGACTTCGACACGGCGCGCCTGGGCCTCGGGCCTGTGCATCCCACCGCCGTCGTGACACCGGCCGCCAAGCAGGACTTCGACTTCAACCTGGCGCGCGCGATCGTGGCGCGGGGCATGCCGGTCCTCGGCATCTGCTACGGGATGCAGCTGCTCGGCGTGGCCGAGGGCTGTGGCTTCCACCAGCACATCCCCGAGGATCGCCCCGGAGCCCAAGCCCACGCTGGCGGCGTCGTGCACGCGGTGCGCTGCGAAGCGGGTTCGCGCTTCGCCAAGCTCGTGCGCGAGGACCAGTTGATGGTCGTCTCGCGCCACCATCAGGCGATCGCCTCCGTCGCGGGGCCGTGGCGCGTGGCGGCGCGCGACGAGCAGGGCTTGATCGAGGCCATCGAACGCGAAGGGCACCCGTTCGCCTTTGGCGAGCAGTGGCACCCGGAGTTGTCGCCGGAAGGCTCGCCGCACGATCGCTTGTTCCAAGGCCTCGTAGGGGCCGCGGCGATGCGCGCCACGCGACGGCTCGTGGGAACACCGTGAGCGCTGCCGGACTGAAGACGATTCGCGTCGGCACTTCGCCCTCCTACGAGGTGCACGCGGGCGAGGGCGCCTTGCGCCTGGCCCTCGAGTGGGCGCAGCAACGCTCCAAGTGCCTCGTGGTGGCCGACGCGCAGGTCTGGTCGCTGCACGGCAAGGCCTTGAACCCGCTCGGAGCGCCGGTGCTGGCCATCCCCGCGGGGGAGGCGACGAAGAGCCTCGCCACCATCGAGCGCGTGGCCGAGCGGCTGGCCGAGGAACGCATCGATCGCGATGGCGCCATCCTGGCCTTCGGGGGCGGCGTCGTGGGCGACGTGGCTGGGCTGGCGGCGGCGCTGTGGAACCGCGGCATCGCCTGGGCGCAGGCGCCGACGACGCTGCTCGCGCAAGTCGACTCCTCCGTGGGCGGCAAGACTGCCGTCAACCTGCGCGCCGGCAAGAACCTCGTGGGCGCCTTCCACCAACCCTCCATCGTGGCGGCGGACACGCGCTTCCTCGCATCCTTGCCGCGCGCGGAATGGCTCTCGGGCCTCGGCGAGGTGCTCAAGACCGCCATCGTCGAGGGCGAGGCGGGTCTCGCGCGCATCGAAGATGCGCAACCGGCGTTGGCGCGGCAGGACGCTGGCGCGGTGGTCGAAGTGGTGGCCGCCTGCGTGGCGCAAAAGGCCTTCCTCGTGGCGCGCGATCCGCACGAGCGCGGCGAGCGGCGCCTGCTCAACCTCGGCCACACCT
>SXGQ01077100.1_pt1 | contig 12028 bp, 9 predicted proteins | sample 3178371 | NCBI WGS metagenome assembly SXGQ01 (sample SAMN11356859, study PRJNA531348) | freshwater metagenome | isolation source: freshwater sample F1-20 | place: China: Fuxian Lake, Yuxi | collected 2017-12-25 | reverse complement strand
GTACCAATCCAAAAGTTTCCTTTCTTTAGTGCTAATGTCTCGGCACTTGTGTTATACTTAATAGCATTTGGCATTTTATTGACAAGTTAAACAACCTGAATAGGTCAAAGGTATATTATTATCATTTATGAATTTATGTAATGATTCTGAGGTATCAAAAGACTCTTTAATTATTTGTTCATCTTGAATGTATTCAATCCAACCACCTGAATTTGTAAAATTAAAATTTAGTACTATCATAACCCAAAATAAGATTTTTGTGCGTTAAAATTTTTAGTAATTTCTGATTGTATTAGAGCTCTATTATAAACTCTCACAACTGATAAGTAACCATCAAATGCGCCGCAGCAATTTGTGATTCCTGGCGCTCCCAACTGAATTGTAGGTGTGTAGGTTGCAACACTTCCTTCTAAAGTGCCGTTCACATAACTATAGAATCTTGCACCACCACCAAGTGTGTTTGCTCTATCGAAAATACCAACCATTTGAACCCATCTGTTTAGGAATGAAGTAGAAACATTTATCCCACCTTCAGAATACTGACTACAATCAGAATTACCCAATAACCAATAAGTGTAACTTCCATTAGGACCCCATCTATATCCATCACAACCACCAGCATTTGATAGTATTACTGTTCCTCCTTGAACTGCGCTAAGTTGATAAAACCACGCTTCGAAAGTGAAACTTGTTCCATTTGCGGATATACTTGGATTTGATTGTAATGCAAAGGCGTCATTGTTTCCACTATAAACATTTTTATTTTGATTGTTAAATCTTATGGTTCTTCTACCTTCAAATGTTGTAAACACAGGGCTTCCAATGTTCAAATTTCCGTTATCAGTAGATGAACTTGTGTCGTACCAAGTTGTGTTTACATTAGGATAAGACAAAGTTGTTGTTACATCTAAATTAGCTGTTAATCCATTTGTAACAATTGTTGGATAATCAATATTAAAAACCATTTTATCGGTTTGACCTGCGAACCAATTTAAACAATCCGCAACAGTGGTATATGATGAACTAGCAATTGTGTTCGTTATAGTTATCAATGTTGCATCATTTGCTGCGGTATAAATTGATGGACCACCTGATGCTTTGTTTAAATAAACAGTATACCCACCTGAAGGTGGAGTAATACTATTGTAGAAACCTGTTGTAGAAGTTGGTCCTTTGTCAACGTCACCAGTTCCTATCCAAAAGTTTCCTTTCTTCAGAGCTAATGTATCGGCACTTGTATTATACTTAATAGTATTTGGCATTTATAATAAATACCACTACACTTCAAAGTAATCTTTAAGTCCCGATTCTAATATCCATTGAGGTTTCCAACCACTCATCCATTTTTTTGTATCACTACAAGTGTAAAACTGATATCCATTTGGTATTAAACTTTCATCGTGATATTCAAAAGGAATATTCATTGTCTTCATAACATCTTCGAAAGGTCTTGCAGTACCTGAACCAACTTCATAGTATTTTCCACATAATTCTTTGTAGTTTTCAAATGCGTGAATATTGGCGGATACAACATCTTTTACATAAACAAAATCCCTCTTTGGTTTTTTTGGGAATAATTTAATTTCTTCATTATTTTTAAATCTTTCATACATCTGAAAAGCAACTGAAGCCATTTTACCTTTGTTTTGTTCTCCATAACCATACACGTTGAAATATCGTAATCCTATTCCCCCGTTACTTATTACATAATCTTCAGCAACATACTTACTCCAACCATATAAATTTGATGGGTAATCATTATTAGTTCCATAGTTTGCAGCAGATGAAGAATAAATCATCGGTACTTTTTTTGATTTACATAAATCCATCAAATGTTTAGTAAATTCATAATTCACCAACATCATATAATTTACATTTGTTTCCAATGTGTCTGAACAAGCCCCAATGTGAAAGACCGAATCAATATCAAACCAAAAATATTTTGATACTTCATATTTCCAAGATATATTTCTGAATATATCCTCATTAATTTCAATAATTTCAAATTTGTCTTTGAGTTCATTTTTTAAATTCGAACCAATAAAACCTTTTGTTCCAGTAATTATAATTTTTTTCATGATTTTTTCATTATTTAATTGCTTCACAAACACCCATTTCAGATTTAATGTCATATCCTTTATTTTTTAACCAAGAATATATTTCATTTTTTTCATCTTGATTAAAATTATTATCCTCAAAAATTATGAAATTTGGTAGATTTACTTTTGTTTCATCAATACTCATAATTAGTTTTGCATCTAAACCCTCAACATCCAAATGTAACCAATCTATTTGACCATTACACTCTTCTAAAATTAAATCATTAATACTAATTGATTGTTTTTTACTTGACGTAATTTCCTCGGTTTCCCAATCTCTTATTACTTTTTCAACAACACTATTTGTATAACCTCTTCCTCCCTCAAAAAATTCAACCTCACCACCTTTAGGTGTTACAATATTTTGAAGTATTTTGACTGATTGTCTATTTTTATAATTGTTTTTTAATTTTTTAAATTGATTATCAGAACCTTCAACTAATGTTACCACACAGTCACCGTTCATTACAGTTGGAACCCATTCACCAAACTCACCGTCATGAGTTCCAATAACTAAACCTGATGGAAATTTACCCATAGAAATTAAATTTTTATTATACAACCATAAAGATTTGTAAAAATAATTTCCGTGTTCCATAACATCCCATTTTTTTTCGTAAATTATTTTTTCTTGAGAATCAATAATTTCAACATCAAACATTTCCGTATTAGGATAGATACCATACCAATTATCGTTCAATAATGTTGACCACTGTTCCTCACCACTGACATGTTTTTTGATGATAAGTTTAAATGGTAAATTTTTATTGTATTTACTAACCTTACCTATAGTAACTTTTATCCCCTCTGAATTATAAACGACATCAATCATTTTTATATTTTATTTATAAGCGTAAATTATACCTAACTCATCATTTATTTGATGGTCACCATGTTCAAAATTGACAATAAAACCACATCTTTTTAATTTTTCTAAAATATTATTTAATTCACTATTTTTATTTAAATGATATTCCAAACATATTTTATTAATATTATTAGTTAAATATTTTTCATCCAAACTTTCAATAATCTCATATTCAGCACCTTCACAATCAATTTTCAAGTAGTCAATTTTTTCAATATTATTTTCCTTTATATAGTCATTAAGATTAACAGATTTACAAGTTATGGTACGACTATTTTCACCAATTAAAAAACTGGACGAACTCAATGAACTTTCAAGATTAATATTAAATAAAACATCACCATTGATACTACCAACCGCAAGTTCTTCAACCTTTAAATTTGGCATATCATAATTGTTAATAATAGTATTATAACATTCGGGTGACGGTTCAAAACAATAAACTTGTTTAGCACCATTACATAAAGCATGATACGAAAAAAAACCTAAATTACCACCAATATCCACAACAACATCCCCTTTTTCTATATTAAAAAATTTATTATAAATTTTAGTTATAAAAATCTCATATAAAGGTAGTGCTGGGTCTTTGTCTAAAAGATTACCGTATCTATAATTTTTTATTAATTTATATTTGTCTAAATCTTTTAAATTAACGGCTTCTTCAGATATACAATCAATTTTTAAATATATTGTTTTTAATTCACTATCCCATATTTCAAATCGTCTGTGATAAACTTCTACAGGATGTGAAAAAAAATATTCCCAATTAGGTTCAACATGAGTTTTTTCCTCATATGAACACAATTCAGTATACCCATCAATTATTCTAAGTATAACATCTTTAGATTCTAAGGATTTAAAAAGAATTCCTTTTTTATTTTCTATAAATTGTTTAAAAATTATCATTTTATTAGTTTAATTATTTTTTATTGCAATACTCACATGTTTAATTTCTTCAACTTTGTAATTATTAATTTCTAAAAAAACATTCAATTTGTTTTTTTGTTTTTCTATAAGATGATTGTTTTCAAAGACAATAATTTTTGGTAAATTATATAAATTTTTATTTAAACTCATAATTAAATCAGCATCCAAACCTTCAACATCCAAATGTAACCAATCAATTTTACCATTAAATTCATTTAATATTATATCGTCCAATTTAATTGACGGTTTCAAAACTTCCTTAATTTCACCTGGTTCAAAAATTTCATCAGTATTAGGTTTTAAATTATATCCATCAATTAACACATTTTTAAACACCGAATTGCAGTACCCTTCTTTTGAATCCTCATAAAAAACAGTTTCTAATCCGTCAGGTGTTACTAAATGGTTTAAAAAAATTAATTTGTCATATTTTGAATAGTTATTTTTTAATTTATTAAATGATTGTTTAGTCGCCTCAACTAATACTATTTTTGAGTTATTCTCAACGGCAATTGGTATCCATTCACCAAACTCACCATTATTAGTACCAATGACAATACCATTTGAAGATTCACCTAAAGACTTAATTAAAAAATAAACTTTTTTATATAACTCACTACCATCAGAAATAAAATCCCACTCTTTGGTGATAATAACATTACCATCATTATCACACACTTGTACATCAAAAATTTCTGTTTCAGGATATGCCGCCCACATCCAATCATCAAGTTTTTCAGTCCATTGAATTTCTTTACTTATGTGTTTAATGAAATTAATTAACAGTGGTGTTTTATACCCATAATCAGAAACATTTTGTGTTTCTACTTTAATACCATCATTTTTATAAAAAATATTTATCATACAATATTCAAAATTTTCTTTAGTGATTGAATCACTTTTTCACTTGTTATTGTTTTTGTACACTCAAAATGTCGTTCAGAATTTTTGTGTTCTGGACACCACTCCCAATCACCCTGGTCAAATCTATGTGTATGCCAACATCCATGACATACATCAGTATTAATAATTCTTTCACAGTCTTGAAACTCCAAATACTTTTCAGTAAATCCTGAAATTAATACTGTTGGTGTTCCACATCCCCAAGCTAACCATGACAATCCACTTGAAACTCCGATAAATGCACTAGCCGCTCTCAAATCAGAAATTCTTTCTTTAAAATCAATATTACCATGTTTATTAACAACACCCTTTAACCGACCACCTAATTTATTATTATGATAGTCGTCATTCATAGACTCACTAGAAATATACACTACTTTATATCCATTGTCATTCAAAAAATTAATAACTTCTTGCCAACCATTTTCTCTGTTCCAATATTTGGCATGTGCGGTTGAATGTGGTGCGATACAAACAAATTTATCTTGTTTAAATTCTGAGTTTTTTGTTTCAACAAATTTAGGTCTTTCTTCAATATATTCCAAACCTAAAATATCCGAAGCAATTTTTTGTAATGGTAACGTTATCGGTGAATTTTTGTGTCTGTCAAACTCAGTATTTTTATTATTATAAAATACACCTAATCTATACATTGCATATAAATCATTTACAACATCACCAGGGTTAACGAACTCAATGTTGGGGTACTGACCAACAAACAAATCATTTTGGAATGTTGATACAACTAAATTACAACCATGTTTTCTCCTGAACTGTTCACATATTGGTACCCACGCTATAGTATCACCCAATGATTTTGATTCAAACGATATGTAAACTTTTTTATTTTTTAATTGTAAAATATGTTCATCGATGATGTTACCAAAAAAATCTTTAACTTGTATTTTCCAATTTACAAAATATTTTGGTAGTGGTCTTGACCACATATTAACTTTTAATTTTGTTGTATATACACACACATTATTATCATTGTTAATAAAATCAACAATATATTCATTTTTACTATCACCATTAACACCACAAAAAGCACCATCAACAAAATGAACGTTTGATGTAATATTGTCATTTTCCTGTTTGTTTAATATTACTTTATTCATGGAATAAAAATACTCATATTCATCAGTTAAGAACTCATTAAAAACTAACCCACCTTGATAGTAAATTTTAATAGTGTCACCTTTTTGGTATTTTCCAAGTTCGATTAATTGATACTTATTTAACTCAGATACATTAATAAATTGACTTTTGTTTTTATATCTAATTTCTAACAAATAATCATCGGTATTATTTATTGAGAAAAAACCATGTATAATATGTAAATAAATGTTTTTGTTTTTATCAACACAAGGATATACTTGGAATTGGGTACCATTTCGACTAATACCATCTCTGTTCCAAACAGCATGAACATTTAATCCACCATCATTATCAACATAATTAGTTATTTTAATATTACTGGTTTCTTTTTTCAAATATTTTAAGAATAATTTTTCTAGTTGAAATCCTTCTGGTCTATTTCTAAAATATTCATCTTTATTTTTAATGTTACTGATTAATTTATTTGCTATGTTAGTTTTAATTGAAAACAGATATGTAGCCATATATGGTGAAAAAATATCATTTACTGACATATCGTTATATTCATATATAATAGCATCGTTACTCCCTATACATTCAACAAATGATTGTCTAAATTGCCAAGTATCTATTAAATTATCATACTCCATAAAATGGATATAGTCCTTTCCTAAAAAATCACAGAAATTAAAAGCATTACGCATTGTTTCCCATATAGCATAATCATGATGATATTCATGTTCATTTATTACATAATACTCATCAGTTTTTGTCCATCGTCCGCTACCAATATCATATGTTTTGAACTCTTCTTTAGTTAAAAGTGGATTTTTCTTATCAAATATATAATAATCCACCATATTTTGTATTTCAGTTGTTATAGGAAAATGGGTTGTTAACAAAATTTCAATATTGAATTCTCTTAGTCTTTTAATACATTCAATTAATGTTTTTTCTTTTTCCTCATTGTTAGGCCAAGCATCTACCACAAAAATATGTTTATTGAATGAAACTTCATCATATTTTACTTCGTGATTTTTAACCATATTAGTTTTTTTTCCACCCTTTATTCCGTAAAAATATAAATCTTTAGATTCAGGATTGTATTCAAAATATCCATCAGGAAATGACTCTTTAAAACCCTCAATTTTTTCAAAATCTTTTTTTGTTAGATTTTTATAATAATCTGACCACTCAGGTGAAATATTGTACAATAATGGTGCTGCGTCGCTCCCATCTGAACGTCTAGTACCATGTTCAGGTCTACCAGTAGATGCACAAGTAAAAATGAATAAACCACCAGGTTTTAACATTCGTATGACATTCTGAATTGTTTTTTCATAAAACATGTCGTGTTCAAAAACTTCTGTTGATATTATTGTATCAAATGAACTATTTGGTGCGGAATATAAGTGACCTACACTAATAACATCAACATTCGGACCTTCTCCAACATCCAAACCAATGTAATTTGAATTAGTAAACAAATACTTATTATTACCATTAATATCTAAAGAACCAATATCTAATATTTGTTTATTTTCGAAATGTTCAGGTATTTTATTTTTTATTTTTTCACAAAAAAGTTGTTGATTTAAATGCGCCATTATTTTTTTGTTATTATTATTAAACTATTTATGAAATTAATTGATTCAATATCAGTCCTAATTTGTAGTCCTTTTTCTTTAACAATTCTATCTAACACCTCATCTTTTCTGGCGTGAATTGAAAAATGATTTATAGCCAACTGTCCAAGATAATTGACCTCATCTATGATGTTTTTATAGTACTCAATAGTTGATGAAGGTAGTTTATATCCTCCTTCATAATCCTCCCAATATGAGGTACAACTATCTTCCACAACATACACCCCACCACTTTTTAAACTATAAAATAAATTTTCGAATGATGTAATTACATCACTAGAATTATGTGAACCATCATCGATGATTAAATCAAACTTACCGTATTGATTGGTAATCTTATTTAGAAAATTAATATCATTTTGTGAACCAATTTCGATATTGATATTTTTATCTTCATATTGTTTTGAATCTGGATTAATATCAATACCCAAAATACTAGAGTTATAATAATAGTCATTCCACATTTTAAGTGATGACCCACCTAAAACACCAATTTCCATAATGTTAATTGGTTCTGTTCTATCAAATTTTAAATATTTTTCATATTTTTTACAATAATCATGTAAATTTGAACCCTTATCAGTGTTATGTCTATTTGCAATTTCATCTAATGATGATAATTTATAACTGTTTATAATCTCATTAGTAAAAATTTCATCTCTATTTACATCATCCTTAAACCCTCCTTTTACACCAAAAAAATACAAATCTGAAGGTATTTCAGGGTAGGGATTATATAAGAAAAAACCGTCAGGAAATGACTCACTAAAACTATTAATTTTTATAATATCATTTTTTGTTAAATTTTTATAATAATTCGCCCACTCTTCAGATATTTGTTGTAGTAACGGAGCACAAAATTCACCTTGTCTGATTGTACCATGTTCTGGTCTTCCTTCGCCACCACAGGTAAAAATAAAAATACCATTTGGTTTTAACATCCTAATAATATTTTCAATTGTTTTTTCATAAAACATATCATGTTCGAAAACTTCAGTGCTTATTACAACATCAAATGACTCATCATCACCATTATAAAGGTGACCAGGTGTTATTACATCAACGTTCGCCCCTTCACCAACATCAATACCAATGTACTCACAATTTTCAAATAAAAACCTGTTATTTCCATTAACATCTAATGAACCGATGTCTAAAACTTTTTTATTTTTAAAAAAATATGGATAAGTTTGTTTAACCAATTTACAAAAATTTCTTTCTTCTACGTGTGCCATTTTTTAGTTTCTCCAAAAATATATCATTTGTAACTCATTGTCTACACCTAAATGAAGAAGATATGAATTAAAACCAAGTTTATTTAATCTAGTTATTAAATTATGCCTATAGTCATCATCTTTATTTAGCGCTCCGTGATGATATTCCATTGAAATTTTAGAAATCTTTGAAAGGTTTTCATCACTTACACCTTCAAATGTATATTTTTCAGCTCCTTCTATATCAATTTTTAGAAAATCAATTTTTTGTATTAAACCAGACTCAAACAAATGATTTAAGGTATATGTTTCGACATTATATTGATTTGCCGTTTCATGGTAATCAATCATAATATTTGAACCACCCAAATGGTCAGCTTCTGTAAATTTAATTTGACCAAGTTTATCCGCCATAGCAGCTTTAAATAAAATAGAATTGGGTCCAGCATTTAATTTAAGTAACTCAAAATATCGATTATCAGGTTCAAAAGATATTACTTTCGAAGCTCCTTTACTATGTGCAAATCTATTGAATACTCCTATATTACCACCTAAATCAACAACAATATCACCTTTATTTACTCTAACTTGCGGGATGTTTTGTGGTTCGTAATCAAGTAAATTATAAATTTCATGATAGATGGCATAATCCCAACCGTAAATATATGCGATACTTAATGTTGACCCATGAACCCCTTTTATTTTTCCTAAATTTTTTACATTATATTTATCAGTATAAAAATACTCAGATGTATTAAAATTGCCGTCTTTTTTTAATTGTATAAATTCAATCATTTTGTCACATAAATCCTCATTTTTATTACCATGAAAGTATAAAATATTTTCTTTGTTTTTTGGTATAAATTTCCATCCATAGATTTCACCAAAATTATTTGGACCTTTGGTATTCCAAAATTTATAAAAATCTTCTATTGAGTCGACAAAAATGTTTTTTTCTGAAACATAACCTGACGTATCAAAATTACTTAGTGGTAAATATTTTTTAAAGTTGTATTTCCACAATAAAAAATTATGAATACCTTCATCATTCCAAAGAAAATACGCCTTATAATCATCTAAATCAATCGATTTGTATGTTCGAATTATTTCTTCAAAAAACCATTTTGAATTTTTGTCGTATATGTAAAAGCAAACATGTGCAATTGGTGTTGTTTTTATAACTTCAGGATGTTTTTCTTCCAACCAAACTTGAGTGAATAATTGCGTTTTTTTAACACCATTTCTTTCATAAGTTCCGAAAAACTCATTCTGAACATGAATATCCGATATTGGGTAATTTTCAAGTTGATTAAAATATTTACTAACATTATCAATATTATGATTTACAACAACATCCCCATCAATCCATACAAATTTTTCAAAATTTTCATTACATGATTCTATATTAGCATATTGTTTCCAATACCATTTATCATATTGAGAATATTCTTTAATATCTATTCGTTTTTTTATTATATTGGGGTAATCAAATGGTACGTCACAATTAATACCGTATACTAAAATTTTTCTTGAAGAAAATTTTAACAGAGATTGAACCATTTTTTCAATTATTGACATGTAACCGTTATTTCCACAAGTGACAAACGCATAGTCATTATCAAAATATTTATCACCTATTTTTTCTTTAACAGTAAATGTGTCGGGCATTAACTCCACAATGAAATCTTTAGCTATTTCAGCCATTCTGTCCCATCTAAAAGTGTTACGAATATCTTCAGACTCTTTCATTGATTTTTCTTTATAAAATTCATAATTTTCGTAAACCATTCTCATTTTTTTCTTGAAATCCTCAAAATTTGGTTCACAGTAATCACCAGCTATTGGTGATTGGGTATATATTTTACCTTCTCCAACAGACGCTGGTATTAAATTTACATAATCAACAGGTATTCCCTTTCCTTCAGCAAATTCTAACTGTCCACTCCAATTGGTGTACAATGAAGGTGTACCACAGGCCATAGCTTCAATCAGTGGTAAATTCCATCCTTCAGCTCTAGCACATGATAAAAATACATGACCTTTTTGTAAATATTCAACATATTCTTCTTTACTTGGGAAGTGTATAATTTTAACGTTTTTATGATTAAAACCGTAAAAATCAAGTCTTTCTTCTGTGGAGTTCATCCCGTCAACAGGATATGGATTGTCCGCTGATATTATTAGTTCAACATCCTCATCATTACCAAATTCTTCCAAAAACGACCTAACCATTTCCATTGTAGATTTTCTATACTCCCAACGTCCAAAAATTAAAAATCTAAATTTATTATCTTCCCATTTAATATTTTTTGGGTGGTATAAATCACCATTTACCGCCTCGGGTACTACTTTGATTTTATCGGATGGGTATCCTTGTTCAATCGCCATTTCTTTTTGCCATTTTGACGGGACCCAAAGTTGGTCATATCTCAACAACGTTTTAAAAAATTCATCAGGAAATCTTGTGGTTTCCCATACATTGTAAGCAATTTTTTTTCCACCAAAATTTTCATAAAAATAGTGGTGATTAGTATCATTAAAAACAATATGTAGTGGTGTATCACCTTCATTAATATATTTTTGATATAATGGAAATTCATCAAACGCCTCTGTACCATCAGGTTTCCACAAAGATTGCTCAACCAACATAGTTTTAAACTCATCGTCCAAATAGTCCTCCCCATTATGTGGTTCATCGTTGTGATAACCATTCCACGAACTACCTACGGTATAGTTTCTAACTTTTAAATTTATTAATTTATTTAATGGTTTCAAAAAATCTCTAACGTGGTTATTATATCCTGTGGTACCGATTAATGATGTGTGTACTTTAATTTTATTCATAAAACAATTATACTAAAAGACAAAAATAATTAAAGATTGTTGATAGAGTTTACTATTTTTTTTGATTCAATAATGTTGTCCTCTATTGAACAGTAAGTCCAAGAACCATATCTACCGATAGAAAATAACCCATTTGGGTTATTTTTTTTTGACCAATTATTATAAATTTCCTTTGATTCTTTGGTAATGTGAACATATGCTGGGTTCATAATAATCATTTGATGGTCAACCAAAGTATGATTAGTTACAACCCCCACTCTAACTAAATCCTCTAACACTTTGTTCAATAATACCTTTTCATTAACCTGTTGATTTTTTCCCATTCCAATCTCAACATACAGACTCATCCTGTCAGTATTAAAGATGTTATTATAGAATCCAACTCTGTAGAATATTTCATCACCGGGATAATAAACCCAATTCGAT
>SXGQ01672537.1_pt1:5000-12030 | contig 12030 bp, 14 predicted proteins | sample 3178371 | NCBI WGS metagenome assembly SXGQ01 (sample SAMN11356859, study PRJNA531348) | freshwater metagenome | isolation source: freshwater sample F1-20 | place: China: Fuxian Lake, Yuxi | collected 2017-12-25 | reverse complement strand
CATCTAAGTGGGAAGCCCACCTCAAGATAAGTATTCTCATCACGTAAGTGAGTAAGGTCACGGTAAGACTAACCGTTTGATAGGCATTAAGTGTAAGTACAGTAATGTATGTGCTGAGATATCCTAATAGACCGAGGACTTGAATTTTTAAAATCTTTAAGGTACAAAAAATATCTTAAAGATTTTTTTGCTTTGGTGTTTTTAGTGTACTGAGCGGAACCACACTGATCCATCTCGAACTCAGTTGTGAAACGTTATAAATCGACGACAATACTTGGGGGGGGGACCTCCTGGGAAGATAGTTCAATGCCAAAGTTTTAAAAAATACAAGAATAGTAAGATAATTCTATTGAATGTAAAAAAAATTATTCTTAAAAAATATTTTAAGTTTTATATATAATACTAGTTATAATACTAGTCATTAATATTATTTTCTGTATTTAATTTTTTAACATTTCTAGAGGATTATCAGTTATGGATACTCGTTTACTAGTAATTGCTGCTCCTGTTTTAGTAGCAGCATCATGGGCTTTATTTAATATTGGTCGTTTAGCAATTCAACAAATTCAACGTTTGTCACGTTAAAAAATAATTACAAGGCTAGAAAAACTAAAAATAGTCTTGTAATTATTTTTTAATAATGTTTATAAATTTTTTTAATCTAATTAATTATAACCAGTTTTGGAACCGTTTTAATTGTATTGAATTTTTAATAGATTTGTTCATGGGACATTTAACAAATCTAGACAAATTAAATTCTATTTTGTACAATAAAGTTAAATTAAAAAACTATCTTAAATAAGAGATAAAAAAGTCATGGCTGTACCCAAAAAACGGACATCAAAAGCAAAAAAGAATAGTCGTAAGGCTAATTGGAAAAGAAAAGCAGCGAAATCTGCGCAAAAATCTTTATCATTAGCTAAGTCAATATTGCGAGGTAAAACTACAAGTTTTGTATATCGTCTTTACGTTGATGAATAAATTTAGAATTTTCTTAGTATAAATTTAAATATATATATTAAGAAAATTCTAAATTTATTTAAAGTTAACGATAAATAAATTTCAATTTCGGGCTCTCTCAGTTTAAACTTAATTTGTCATTTAAAATGTATCTATATAAATATTAATCCAGTAAGATTAGCGGATGTGGCGAAATTGGTAGACGCGCTAGATTTAGGTCCTAGTAACTTTTGTTTTGAGAGTTCAAGTCTCTCCATCCGCATTTTAAAACTTCTTTAATTAACTTCTTAAATATTTATTATATGGTTCTTCCGTTCACTCTACAACAATTACGTATTTTTAAAGCTATTGCTTCTGAAAAAAGTTTTACTCAAGCTGCTGAAATTCTATTTGTTTCTCAACCCTCCTTAAGTAAACAAATTAAAACTTTAGAGAATAGCTTAGGAATTTTGCTGTTAAATCGGACTGGTAATAAAATATCTTTAACCGAAGCAGGTAATGTTTTTCTTCAATATTCGGAACGGATACTTGCTTTATGTGAAGAAAGTTGTCGTGCTTTAAACGATTTAAAAAATGGTGAACGGGGAAATTTAAAAGTTGGTGCAAGTCAAACTATTGGAGCATACCTAATGCCTCGTGTTTTAACTTTGTTTGCTCAAAGCTACCCACAAATTAGTTTAAACATTGATATTGATTCAACTAGAATCATTGCAAAAAAAGTTGCTGATAGAATTATTGATATTGCTATTGTGGGAGGTGATATTCCTACGGGTTTAAAAAAAAATTTAGAAATTGAAGATTTTGTTGAGGATGAACTAATTTTAATAATTCCTAAGTCACACCCGTTTGCAAGAAAGAAAAAAAAGAAAATTAGTCGAGAAGATCTTTATCATCTAAATTTTATAACGTTAAATTCAAATTCTACAATTCATAAATTTATTGATAATATTTTGATCCAAAATAATATTCAAACGAAACAATTTAATGTAATTATGGAATTAAATTCTATTGAAGCAATAAAAACTGCTGTTAGTCTTGGTCTAGGGGCCGCTTTTGTATCGTCCTCAGCGATAGAAAAGGAAATTGAATTAAAGACAGTTGAAATTATAACAATCGAAAACATTAAAATAACTCGAACATTATCAATTATTACAAATACAGATTCTCATAGATCTAAAGCTTTTGACTTTTTTTATAACGAATTATGGTTGCTAAAAAATTTATAAATTTATCTAGTTCTAATTTAAGTTGACTAAAGTAAAATTTATTTTGTAATATTATTTTATAAAAAGAGAAAATCTTCTAAATTATGAAATACGCAATTGTAGAAATTAGTGGAAGACAATTTTGGATTGAAACAGGAAAATATTACGATCTAAACCGTATTCCGACAGAACTTGGGAAAGAGATTACATTAAATAGGGTTTTACTGGTTAATAATGATGGAGAACTTTTAATTGGAAAACCTTATTTAGAAAGTGTAAGAGTTAAAGGAAAGATTTTAGAACATTTACGTAGCCGTAAAACTATCGTATATAAAATGCGTCCTAAGAAAAAAACCCGTAAGAAGCAAGGTCATAGACAAGATTTAACTCGAGTTCTTATTGAAGAAATAAATATTAATTAATAACTAAGGAATAGATAGAGATATGGCACATAAAAAAGGTGCGGGTAGTACCAAAAATGGTCGCGATTCGAATGCAAAACGTTTAGGTGTTAAAAGATTTGGTGGTGAAACAGTAAAAGCTGGGAGTATTTTAATTCGTCAAAGAGGGATGAAATTTAAACCTGGTTCTAACGTTGGGTATGGCAAAGATTTTACTTTATTTGCATTGGTTAATGGTACTGTAAAATTCGATTATAAAGATGCTCAACATAAACGAGTAAATATTGTTAATTAGTAGAACTTTATAAATTCTTCAAAATGCTAAAAAATCCATTTATTAAAGATTCAGTCACAAATCAATATCAACCATTAATTAATCAAATTAATGCGCTAGAAAATAGCTTAAAGACATTAACTGATACAGAACTAAGAAACAAAACATTCCAGTTAAAAAAACAATATCAACAAGAGCAAGATCTAGACGCATTAATTGCCCAATCTTTTGCAATTGCACGAGAAGCAAGTTTACGAACTTTAGGTCTTCGTCACTTTGATGTTCAATTACTTGGAGGTTTAGTTTTAAATAGTGGAAAAATTAGTGAAATGAGAACTGGTGAAGGAAAAACATTAGTTGCGACTTTACCTGCTTATTTAAATGCTCTAACAGACAAAGGTGTTCATATTATTACAGTAAATGATTATTTAGCAAGTCGTGACCAAGTATCGATGGGACAAATCTATCGATTTTTGGGATTAGACACTGGTTTAATTCAAGAAGATATGGCCTTTTTAGAACGCCAACAAAATTATAAAGCTGACATTACCTATGTAACAAATAATGAATTGGCTTTTGATTATCTGCGTGATAATATGGCATCAAACTTGAGCCAAGTTGTTCTACCACCTTTCAATTATTGTATAGTAGATGAAGTTGATTCTATCTTTATTGATGAAGCACAAGTTCCATTAATTATTTCGCAAGCGGTAGAAACTTGTATTGATAAATACATTGTTGCAGCCGAAGTTGCTGAATATTTGGAGGTTAATGTTCATTTTAAAGTAGATGAAAAAAACAGAAATACTATTTTAACTGAACAAGGAACAGCTCAAATTGAAAAGATATTACAAGTCGAAGATTTATATAACCCTAATGATCCTTGGATTCCTTACATTTTAAGTGCTATTAAAGCGACTGCTTTATTCTTCCGAAATGTCCATTATATTGTTCAAAACAATCAGATTATTATTGTTGATGAATTTACGGGTCGAATTATGCCGGATAGAAGATGGAATGAAGGTCTACATCAAGCGGTTGAGGCAAAAGAAGGCGTTCCAATTAGACAAAATACCGAAACAGCTGCATCTATCACTTATCAAAATTTTTTCTTATTGTATCCTAAATTGTCAGGGATGACTGGAACCGCTAAAACATCCGAAGTAGAATTCGAGAAGATTTATAACCTACCAGTAGAAGAAATACCGACTGCCCGCCCAAACCTTCGTAAAGACTTACCTGACTTTGTTTATAAAGATAGTTTAGCAAAATGGACTGCTATTGCACGAGAATGTGAATCTATTGCAAAAACAAAACAGCCAATTTTAATTGGTACAACAACAGTTGAAAATTCGGAAATGTTGGCAGATTTATTAAAAGAATATCAATTATCATATAGATTGTTAAATGCAAAACCAGAAAATGTAAAACGAGAGTCAGAAATTGTCGCACAAGCTGGCGAGATTGGAAGTATTACAATCGCTACAAATATGGCAGGCCGAGGAACAGATATTATTCTAGGCGGGAATATTACATTTAAAGTTCGGAAACAACTTTACAATATTCTAGTTTTTTATAAAACTCAAAGTAGCTCAAAAAAATTAAATAATATTTTTCCTTTAGCGAAGGGTATTCCTTTTACTTCACAAAAATTTTTAAGTGTTTTAAATACATTACTTAATGACTCTAAGTTTTTAAGTTTATCACCAACTGGAATTTTAAAATTCCTAAATGAAATTGATCAGATTCGAATTCCTAAAATCCCTTATCAGTGTTCAATTAAATTTTTATTAAGCGAACTAATAAAGTTTGAGAAAAAAAATCAGAATATTAACAATAAAATTGTTAAAAACTTAGGCGGTCTTTACATTGTTGGAACCGAACGAAATAATTCTCGTCGAATAGATAATCAATTGCGTGGCAGATGTGGACGCCAAGGTGATCCAGGAACTTCTAGATTTTTTTTAAGTTTAGAGGATTCTTTATTCCGAAATTTTGGAAGTTCAAAACTTCAAAATTTCATGCAGAATCAACTTTTAGATGATTTACCGCTAGAGTCCAATTTATTAACTAAGAGTTTAGATGCTGCTCAAAAGCGAGTAGAAGAAAGAGATTATGATGGAAGAAAGTATTTATTTGATTATGATGATATATTAAATAAACAACGAAACATCGTTTATTATGAACGAAGAAAACTTTTGCAAAGCCAATCTCTTCGAGAAACAATTTTAGCTTATGGTGAGCAAGTTATTAAAGATATTATAAATTTATTGAAAGATCCCAAGTTTACAAAAAAGAGTTCTCGAATTGAAGAACTTTTTAAAACAAGATTAGTAAGTTTGAACGAGGATTTAAATAACATAGATCCATTCGAATTAAAAACTTACTTATTTCAAGAATTTTGGTTATCTTATGAATCTAAAGTCCTAGAATTCGAAATATGTCAAATTGGTTTAATCCGATCATTTGAACGGACAATTATTCTTTATTATACAGATATTGCTTGGAAAGAACATTTACAAAAAATTGCATTATTACGTGATGCGGTAGGATGGAGAAGTTATGGGCAACGTAATCCATTATTTGAATTTAAAGAAGAAGCCTATAATTTATTCCAAAATCGAAATATAACGATAAGACATTTATTAATTCGCGATTTTTTACATTCTTTTATACTATAAAAGATTAAATTCGTCTTTTACTGAAAAAAAAATATATATATATTTATGACAAAACGTACTCTATCAAATAAAACCCGCTCATCTATTTTAAAAGTATCAGGCTTTCGTGCTCGTATGGCAACAGCTCAAGGCAGAAAAATAATCCGAAATCGAAGACAAAAAGGTCGAAAGAAATTAGCAATTCCGCGTTAATCAAATAAATTATTAGAGTGAATCAGTTTCGTTTCCTCTAATAATAAACAATTTTTTTATGTAAAATTAATATAATAGTACTTTATTAAATAGAATTTTGATAGAACGATTTTATGAAATTTACTGATGAATTAACACTTTTATTAAAAGCTAGGTATCCTATAATTTACATCAATACGATTGAAGAAGACCGAGTAGAGTATATTATCCGGAAATATATTAAAACCAGTTTAAATAGAAGTATTTACAGTTGGGATTTTATTGATGGGTATACAAATAACCCAAACAATGAAGGATTTGCAAAGCGAAATCCAGTACAAGCACTTGAACTTGTAGAGAGGTTAACCGCCCAAACTCCCGCTTTATTTTTATTAAAAGATTTTAATAGATTTTTAACAGATGTTTCAATTTCAAGAAAATTAAAAAACATAAGCCGAATTTTAAAACTTCAACCAAAAACCATTATTATTATTGGATCAGAATTAAATATTCCAAAAGAATTATCTGATTTAATTACAATTCTACAATTCCAATTGCCTGCTGAAAGTGAAATTAATTATGAATTAAAACGATTAATTGAATCATTAAATATTGAAATTGATCAACAAATTTTAGAAAGTTTAACCCGAGCATGCCAAGGTTTATCTCTCGAGCGTATTAGACGTGTTTTATCAAAAATCATTGCCACTTATAAAACAATTGATGAAAATAGTATCCAACTATTATTAAATGAAAAAAAACAAATTATTAGCCAAACAGAAATTTTAGAATATTGGTCAGTAGACGAAACGATTTCTAAAATTGGTGGAGTTGATAATTTAAAAAATTGGTTAAAAAAACGGAAAACTTCTTTTGGCATTCAAGCATCCAATTACGGATTGCCAACTCCACGTGGTTTATTATTAGTTGGAATTCAAGGAACCGGGAAATCTTTAACTGCTAAAGCTATCGCAAATGAATGGCAATTGCCTTTATTAAAATTAGATGTTGGTAAACTTTTTGGAGGAATTGTTGGTGAATCCGAATCTCGTCTCCGTCAAATGATTCAAGTAGCAGAAACAATTTCACCCTGTATTTTATGGATTGATGAAATTGATAAAGCTTTTAGTAACAGTAATAATACAGGTGATAGTGGTACTAGTAATCGTGTATTAGCAACATTTATAAGTTGGTTATCAGAAAAAACAAAGCCAGTTTTTGTGGTTGCAACAGCAAATAACGTCGATTTGCTACCATTAGAAATTATTCGAAAAGGTCGATTCGATGAAATTTTTTTCTTGGATTTACCACAAAAACAAGAAAGAGAACAAATTTTTA
>SXGQ01117583.1_pt1 | contig 12030 bp, 7 predicted proteins | sample 3178371 | NCBI WGS metagenome assembly SXGQ01 (sample SAMN11356859, study PRJNA531348) | freshwater metagenome | isolation source: freshwater sample F1-20 | place: China: Fuxian Lake, Yuxi | collected 2017-12-25 | reverse complement strand
CGCCGGACGGCACGTCACCGTGGCGTGGCAGAAGAAGGACCGGTACGGGAGGGTTCTGGGGGTGGTCTTTGCCGATGGCCGCGACGTGGGGCTAATCCAGATCGAGCGGGGCTTTGCGTGGCACTACAAGGCTTATCAGCGGGACCAGAGCGCGAAGGATGCCCGAGGGTATGCCGAAGCCGAGGAGGCATCCAGAACGGCTCGTAGAGGCTTGTGGGCTGACCAGAAACCTGTACCGCCGTGGGAGTACAGGCAAGCGGGACGAGCTAAGTAACCTGCTCGAGGCTTGTACCCCCCCCCCTTCCCAACACGCCAAGGTGAGCGCGGTCGATTAAACCCCCATTAGCCTTCCACTACGCTCAACGCTATCACTCAAACCGGATCAAAATTTATTTTCTACAAATCGGTGCCGATGGATTATTTAACTATATGGGGGCGACCTAGTTCTCCCGGATCAGACGGTCTGCCCCATTTTGAAAATCGGCAAATACATCGCCACCAGAATAAAGCCGATGGTGATGCCGAGGAACACGATCATGATCGGTTCCAGCATCGCGGAAAGCCGCTCCACGGCGTCGTCGAACTCTTCCTCGTAGTAGCGCGAAATAGCCTCCAGCATGTCCTGCATGCTGCCGGTACGCTCACCCACCTCCACCAGATCGGCGTAGGTGGGGGGGACGATCGGCTCCTTTCGGAGCAGGGCAGAGAGCGGCTCACCAGAAAAAACGCCGCGCTTGACCGCATCGAACGCCTCCTGGAGCACCATGTTGGTCGTGCTGGAGGCGGCAATCTCCAGGCTCTCGATCACCGGTACGCCGGCTGCAGAAAGGTTGCCCTGAACCATGGCCATTTTAGCCAGCGCTGACTTAAGGATGATGTCCCCCATCACCGGTAGATTCAATATCGTGCGGTGCCATTTCCGACGCAGCGCCTGATTGTTTTTGAGCGCCGAGCGCACCCCCACCGTAGCGCCGATCAACCCCAGAATCAAGGTGCCCCCACCCAGTGGGTTGCGCAGGAAATCGCTGATATTCATCACGATCATCGTCGGAGCGGGCAAGGTCTGACCGGATTCTCCGTACATCTTGGCAAACACCGGCACCACCCAGATCATCATCACTGCAATCACGCTAAGGGCTACGAGGAGCAAGATCGCCGGGTAAGTCAGCGCAGCCTTCACTGCAGCAATCAGGCGCAGGGTTTTTTCCATGTTGCTGACCAGACGCAAGAGGAAAAAATCCAGCTTCCCACTGGCCTCACCGGCTCGCACCAGATTGATGTAGATGATGTCGAACACATCCGGATACTTGGCAAAACTCACCGAGAGCCGGGTCCCGGCCTCAACGTCCTGGTAGACCTTGTCCAGTATCTCGCGGAAATACGGGTGCACGGTCTGCTTACGCAGCATCTCGAACGCTTGCAGAATCGGCAACCCGGCACGCATCATGGTTGCGATCTTGCGCGTGAACACCAACACTTCGCGAGCCGGAATCTTTTTTTTGCGCCACTTGAGTTGCAGTAACGAGTTCTTCTCTGATGCCTCCTCTTTCTCACCTTTGGCCAAGGCGAGTGCAGTGATGATGACGCCCTCTTGCTTTACCTTGAAGGCCGCCTCTTCGCGGCTGACCGCGTCCATGGTCCCGGTCTGGTACTGGTTGCCGCGGATGCCTTTCCATGCGTAGATGGGCATGATGTTGTCCAGAGGTCCCTAGGGCGGGTCGATGATCAAAGCGGGCTTAAGCTTGGTGCAGGCGAGGGTGGCACGAGAAGAGGCTAGGTTGGCGTTGCGGCTTGGGGTAACGGTTACCGGGGGGTGCGCTGAGTCTCCTCAACTGAACATCAGGTTGCTCTCGTACTCTTCGACACTGAGAAGACCGCGCATGATCAGTCCGCGGCCGTTTTGCTGCATGGTTTGGAATCCCTCCTGCTTCGCGATTTCGAGCATCTCATCAGCCGCTTCAGCAATGATCGCGGCGCGTAATTTGTCGCCGATCCGCAGTACTTCATAAATTCCAACTCGTCCCTTGTACCCGGTGCCATTACAGTGATCGCAACCCTTGCCGCGGCTGGTGCGCAATCGCGACACCTCAGAAGCAGAAAAGCCGACCCCGAGCAGGGCCTTTTCGTTCACGGTCGGTTCGAAATCCGTACATTTAGGACAGTTTCGGCGCGCGAGGCGCTGGCCGACCACTGTGGTCAGTGCGGCGCCGATCAAATAACCCGGGGTGCCCATGTTGATCAACCGGGTGATGGTACCGATCGCATCGTTGGTGTGCAGGGTGGAGAGCACCAGGTGACCGGTGAGGGCAGCCTTGATCGCGATATCCGAGGTTTCCTTGTCACGGATTTCCCCCACCAAAATCACCTCTGGGTCCTGGCGTAGAAAGGAACGCAGCACCACCGAAAAACTAAGCCCGATGTTTTCATTGATTTGCACCTGCCCCAGTCCGTTGACGCCGAACTCGACCGGGTCTTCTGCGGTCATGATGTTGATCCCGGGCTTGTTGAGCTGTCTCAGTGCGCCGTAGAGCGTGGTGGTTTTGCCGCTTCCGGTCGGCCCGGTGACCAGAACCAAGCCCTGGGTCGAGTTGACTCCGAGCATCAGCCGTTCCAGCTCCTCGGGCTCGAAGCCGAGGTCCTTCAGATCCATCGACATCGAGCCGCGATCGAGGATCCGCATCACCACCCGTTCGCCCATGCTGGTGGGGAGGATCGATACCCGCAAATCGACCTCACGCCGATCCGGAGTCTGAATCGCAATCGCACCGTCCTGAGGCAGGCGCCGCTCGGCGATGTCCAAAGAGGCCATGATCTTGATCCGTGTCGTCACCGCGTTGTAGTGCTTGAAGAGCAGTGCCGCCATGCTGTCCTGCGGCGCCAGCACCCCATCGAAACGGTAACGCAGGCGAGCGCTGTCCTTGTAGCACTCGATATGGATGTCACTGACCTTTTGTTCGATCGCATCAAAAATTATTTTGTTGACCAAGCGAACGACTTCCGGAAGGCCTTCATCGCCGGTAGCGGAGGCTGGCTCGCTTTCCGTCGGGCGTTTACGCAGCGGTCTCATCTTGCTTGCTTGCGACTCGTTGCCCGGGCGCAGAAGCGTCGGGGTTGCAGTATTGGAACTGTTTTCGGGTCCCTTTTCCTCTAACTCACCCAGCAAACGCCGCATCTGAGAAAGGGTCAGCATTACCGGATTGACCTTAAGCCCGGTGACCACCTTGACATTGCTCAGTTGGGTGAGTGCAACCGGATCCGCCACCCCCACCTGTAGCGCGCCGTTCTGCTGGCTTAGCGGTAGGATGCGGTTGTTAAGGATAAAGGAAGCCGGCAGCGGGCCATTTAGTGCCAATTCGGGCAATGTCCCGGGCGCCTCGATGCGGGAAATGCCCATATGCAGGCTGAGAGACGCGGCGATTTTCTCTTCGCTCACATTGCCGCCATCGAGCAGAATGTCGAGCGTGCTGCGCCCACTCTCCTTGGCGGAGTTCTGTACCTGCTTGTACAGCGCGGTGTTGATCACCCCCCAATCCTGCAGCATGGCAACCAGCTGCTCGTCGATGGAGGGGGGGGATTTCATTCTGACGACCTAGATCACGGAAGGGGAAAGGAAAATCAGCAACTCGGTACGCTTGTTCTTGGTGGTGTTGTGCCGAAACAGGATGCCCAGTCCTGGAATGTTGCCCAGTCCCGGAACTTTATCCGTGCTCTCGGTCTGGTCCTGCGAGTAAATACCACCGATCACGGCAATGGCGCCGTCCTTGACCAGCATCTTGCTCTTGACCTCCTTTTTGTTGATCGCCGGTGGCGTGGTGGTGGTGTCGGGAGTGTCCTTGGCGACCAACACATTGAGCAGGATGTTGCCATCACCCACGATGGACGGGGTCACGGTCAGCTTCAAGGCCGCATCCTTGAATTCGTAGGTAATCTGATTGGCGCCGGCGCCGGCCACCGGGTAGGCGACCTGTTTTCCGTCCGTGATCGAGGCCTCTTCGTTGTCCATAGTGAAAATCCGCGGGTTGGAAATGACTTTGCTCAACCCCAGTTTTTCCATCGCAGAGAGTTCCGCCTTGAGCTGCCAGGAGCCCTTCACGGTGCCCAGCAACACCCCCAAGCTTCCGAGCGGGGTGGCCGCGGCCAGGTTGCTCACCAGCCCTGAGTTGGTGGCAAAGCTCATGTCAGAAGGCACGTTGGCGGCGGTCCCGGCCGCCGTGGTGCCCAGGGTGCCACCCGCGGTCTGCGTCGTGGTTGATCCCACGCGCTGCTTCATATATCCCAGACGGGCGCCAAATTCCTCGCTGAAATCGTCCGACACTTCAACGATGAAGGCTTCCACCAGAATCTGACGGGTGCGCGTGTCAAGGCGCTCGATCAGGCGTGCGATGGCGTCGAGCTCTCTGCGTGTACCTTTGACAATGATCGAGTTGGTGCGCATATCCACCACGGTTGTCGGGCCCGGCACCGGCGGTGTGGTGGCGCCAGCACCCGCCGCAGCAGCACCGCCCCCCGAGGCCGTGGGGGGTGGGTTCATCGAGGCGTCCAGCGTTGCCTTGATCTTGTCTGGCTTGGTGTAGAACAGACGGAAGATCTCGGTATCCATCGACTCGATTGTGCGTTGTGCGTCGACCGCACGGCGAAGGTCTTCAGCGCGCTTGCGGTCGAATTCCTCGCGCGCCACCAGAGTTTCCTGCTTGTGGATGCGGATCACATTGCCGCGGCGGTCATGCACCCGTCCCAGTCCATGCATCTTGAGGATGTTGTCAAGAGCGGAATCCCACAGGACGCTTTTGAGCCTGACCGTGACCAGCACGTTGACTTCGCTGCTGACGACAAAATTGATGCCCGACACCTCAGTGAACATCTGTGCCACCTGGCGCAGATCGGCATCCACCAGATTGACGTTGATGCGGGCACTGCGATCTGCCGCAGAGGCCAGTTCTTCCACTTGCTCTGGGCCGACACCAGGCAACTGATTAACCAACTCACGGCGCTGGTTTTTTAGCGCCTCCGGAAGTGTCTCCTGCACCACAGGGCCCTGTTTTTTGGATTCCTCGATGCGCGGTTTCAGATCTTCCTTGATCTGCGCCGGGTCGGTTTTCATCCCCGAGCGCATCTCCTCGTTGGTGCGCATGATCTTCTGGGTCGAGCAGGCTGAAAGCCCAAGGAGCACCAGTATCGCTACCAGCGTCCTTGCCATCATTGCGCTCGTCATCAGCTGTCCCCTGGCAATTGGTCTCATGGTTTAGTCACCGGCGGGGTGGTCGGCCCCGCGGGCTTCGCCTCAGGCAAGCTCCCCGGCAGCTTCATCGGCAATGTCAGCAACTTTTTCTTAAAGCGCACCACCACCCCGCGCTCGGTGAGTTCCACAATCTCCAGGCCTTCGGGTCCTAAACGGTCCCCGACCTTGACTACCGTGACGGGGCCCGCGTCCGACTGTACGATCGCGGTACTCGCCTTGCCACCGATCATAACCCCCAAGGTGTGAAAGATCGGCTGATCGACCGTCGGGTTCCCCGCCGTGGCAGCGGGTCGCACGGCCTCTGCCGGTGCAAAGGGATCGCGAATACCCCCTGCGCCACCTGATGCGCTGAACGGGGCTGTGGGAGCAGGGGGTGACTGAACCCGTATCAGGTTGCCTTTGGTCTCTGCAATCCGCAGCCAGGCAGTGCTTGAGGCCTGCGGCTGCCACAGCGCCGTCTGTACCTGAACGATGTGGTGGGGCGACCTTTGCAGCAGGCTGGAGGAGGGCTGCAATTTTCTCGTAGGGGCTCGTTTCAGCACCACGAGGCCGGCCTTGATCAGAACCTTGTTACCGCCCAGCCCCGGGGAAGTGTTGATCGACAGTGATTCGATGCCGGCGAAGCGCTCGAGTGCGGCCAGTTCCCGGTGAAAGTTAAGGTAGCCGAGAAATCCGCCCCGCAGCTCAAGCTTGAACGAAACCTTGCTGAATAGTGCCGCTGGCATCGTATTCTGCGGGGCTCCGGGCTCGGGTAATTTGACCCCGGGCGGATACACCGGCTTCTCGCTCTCCAGCACCAGTCCGCTCACCACCAGGCCGTGATGCGCCGCCAGTTGCGCCACCTTGGCGTAGGCCATCGATTCGTCATCACTGAAGCGGGCCACCGTGGCGTCAAACGCCACCTGTTGCGTCTTCGCATCAGCCTCCAGTCGAGCCAGTTGCTTGCGCAAGACGGCAGACTCGGTGTTCAGATCCTCGAGCGTTTTTGCCTTACCCAGCATTTCGTCATTCCGCTCTGAAGCAGGCAATGCAACAAACACTACAAACAGGAGCACAAACACGAGCAACACCCCGCCACCTAGAATAGAGCGGGCATAAGGACCGAGGCCACCGCCTTGCCCGCTGATCAGCGAGCGCAGCAGAGCGCCGACGTCCGTATTGCGGTCAAGCGCCATATTTTCCTTTTTCGGTACGATTTTGGTTTTACTTTTTTGCCCCAGCGGCGGGTGGGGGATTCAGCAGGGCATTGAACCTGAACTTGATCCCAGTGGATTCGGTGCCGCTGCTGATGTCAACCAGGGTGGCACGCTGCAACATGCCTCCGGCATTGAGTTTTTCAAGAAAGACCGTAGCCAGATGTTCATCAGAGGCTTCACCCTCGATGCGCAGCATTTCCCCGCCATCATAGGCGAGCACGGTCAGACGCACGCCGCGGGGGACCGTCTGCGCAATGGCGTTGAGCGCTCCCTCCAGCCGCACATGACCAGAGCGGAAGCTATCGGTTGCCTCGAGGGTCGAAACGTTCTCCTTGCGCTGCGACTGAAGCTGGGCGAGACGGGCTTTCATCTGATTCACACTGGCTGCAGCCTGATCAGCCTGCGCCACTTGAGGGGCCAGGGTCTCTTCGGCGCTGGACTGGTGCCAGAACATGAACCCGGCACCCAGCACAACCAGCAACGACGCAACGACGACGAGCAGGGTCGAGAAGATTTTCTTTTTTTCTGTCTGGCGAACCGCATCACGATTGGGGAGCAGGTTGATGTTGTTCACCCCCGTCACGTACTTGTAATAGCCGAAGATATCCAGCTTGCGGGTGGCAAGCCCGAGCACTGCAGTGAAAACGGACCGGTTCTGTTCGGCTTCTAGCTTGGCCTTTAGCTGCGCTGGCACGGTGAGGAACTCGGTCGCATCGAGCAGGCCCAGTTTGTATTCGGGCAGTCTTGCGATCAGCAACTGGATGAATTCCTGGATATTGGGCAACGAGGAGGTGACCCGGATCTGCCCGATGCCGATGTCGTTTGCCGGATCGCGCGATTTGAAGGCACGTAGCGCCTGCCTCACCTGAGTCGCGTAACGATCACACAGCGCGGAGAGCGCGGTCTCCTCTCGCTCGCCGGAGCGAAGCAGCGCGCGGTCTGCCTCGCTCATGTAGAGGTCTGAAATAAACGGCTCGTCGTTGTTGACTACCAGCAGGTAGTTTTCATACAGACCGAATTCCAGAATCGCCGAAGCCTGCCCAGACCCGGCAGTGCCCGGCAGCAGCGCGAGCACGTTGCGGTTGGCAAAACAACGTACATCAACCAGCACTGGATTCAGTCCAGCCGCAGTCACAATTTTGGAATAGGCGTTGATGTCCGAGAGTTTGGAGGCAACGAACAGAATATCCATAGTGTTGGCTGCGGTATTGCGGCGGATGATTTGCCAGAAGATCGAATACTCCTCCAGAGAATCCGAAATCTGCACCACGTTTTCCCACAATGAATCGAGCGCGATCGCGTTCTTCACCTCCTCGTCGCTCATCAACGGTAGCGGAATGACCCGGATGATGGCGCTGGTGACGGGGATTGAGATGGCCGCGTTGAGGGTAGACAGTTTCGCGCTGGCGGTGAGTTCGCGCAGCTTCTCAGTGTACAGGTCAGGATGGCTGAGCATATCGGCCAGGTTGCCCGCATCATCCAGGTATTTGTAACCGAATCTTTCCAGGGCCCAGGCGCTGCCTTTTTTGGAAAGCTGCGCCACCCGGATGTAGGACGGGGTGATGTCCACCCCGACCACATCTTCCTGCTGGACGCTCATCCGGCTCAGCGTATCCATCACCCGGCGGAACAGTTGCAAAAAAGGGTTCGATTTCATTCCGGGAGATTTAAGTATAGACCCCAGGGAGGAGGGGGCTGTAATGCAAACTTGGTCTTGGACTAGAAATTTTTCGTATTGAGCTCGGTTATCAAGTAGTTTGTGCCGCCGCTCCTTTTCTGGGCGTAGGCCGTGTAGCGGGTGGTGCCGTTCAGGGTGACATAGTAGTAGTAGGTGGTCCCGTCCAGTGTCTGGTTGCCGGCAAATAAGTTAGTGTTGAGTGATGCGGTCTGGTCGCCCGTCGCCGTACCGTAGAAGGCGTTGTTTTCGCTGAAATGCTCCTTCTGCGCGAGGTAGATGGAGCGCAAGCCGTTTTGCGCAGCACTCGCGCGCGCGGTCTCCAGATAGTTCTGATAGGCCGGGATCCCGATCGCCGCCAGAACCCCGATGAGGGCCACCACGACCAGCAACTCGATGAGGGTAAACCCCGAACAGGTGGCGCTTGAGTGCCGGGGCGGCATGTGGTCCTCTAAAACCTACTCGCGGATGACGGGGCCGGTGAGCGTGGTGCCGCCGGTAGCCTTGGTCAGTGTCGTAACGGTGATGGTAGTAGTACCATTATTAGTCAGCACAACATAACCCTCAGTAGCAGGTGCGCCAGCCACCACGGCGGCATTGGCAGTGATGTAGGGGTTCTTGGTTACGGTGGTGAAATAGGTTATGAACGCAGCCTGCGCTTGTGCGATGGTGGAAGGTGAGCAGATGTTAATCGTGCCACCCGGCAGCGTGACCGCCGCTGAGCTGCATTTGGTGAGCTCTGCCTGTATGAAATTGACGACGGTACGGTGGTTGGCTTTGGCCGCGTTCTCCTTGGCGTTTGCCAGGTAGTTCTGGTAGGCCGGAACGCCGATCGCGGACAGAACGCCGATGATCGCGATCACGACCAGGAGTTCGATCAGGGTGAAACCGGTTGCCCGATGGCGTGGTGCGGTGAATGTTTTCATGGAGACCTCGCTTTTACGTGTCTGGAGTGTCATTTCGTAACCCCTTCGGTGGGGGAACAACGCAAAAAAACTTATCAAAACAGGTAGCTAGCATTTTAGCGCACTTCGCGCCAGGATTCAATCTTGACCGCCCCCCCCGCCACAGCCCCTGCGGCCGGGGTGCCCACCAGCACATTGTCCTTGCGGGTCCAGCCTGTTGGGAGGGTACCGCCCGAGCCGCTGATGCCAACATACACCTTCCCCTTGTGGACCACCGCACCGGTCGGAATCCCCGCACCGAGCGTGGTGGCCTTGAGCGCGCTGCCGCAGCGGTACTCGAGTTCCAGCAGGCTCCCCGTACCCAAGTTGCAGGCGTTGGCGCTTTGCGGCTGGTAGAGCGAGAACAGGGCCGATTTGTTGTAAACGGCGGCCTTGCCGGTCACCCGCTGGTGCGGACCCAGGGTGGAGCCGCTGCCGGGGGGCACGCGAACGGTGGCGAGGTTGGCATACCAGCCCCGCTGCGTGGGTAGGGGGCATTGGGCGACGCCGCCACCCGGTGCGATGTCCTGCAACGCGCTGCCCGCGGTGAAGGGGTGGGCGCCGTCCGAGTTGCGGGTGGCGGGGAAATCCTTGTCTTTGACCCCGAACACGCGGTTCTGGATCGCGTTGTCCATACGCTGCAAGTCGAGCTGGTTGCCGGTGCCGAAGAAGTGATAGAGCCGGTTCGCGCCGTCGGTGTCCGCCACGATCGATGAGCCGAGCCCGTGGTAGGCCCAGCGGTCGTTGGCCCGCGTCGCTTCGGCGTTAAATACCCGTTCGGCATTAAATAGTGTGCCGCTGCCGGTGAGGTTGATTTTCCACAGCTTGCCTTGCAGGTCGGTGAAGTAGGCGAGCGCCCCGCGATAAGCGGCAAGGGTGGTGCCGTCGGCAGTAATCGCCGCAAGTGTTGGCGCCACCCCGTTGCCGATGTCGGAGGCGGGGTTGTCGGCAAGTGCGATCTTGGCGAGCACCTGACCGTTATTTTCTAGGTCGAGTACATACACTGCCGAGCCGTAGCCGGTTTTGGCCCCGCCGCTGTAGCCTCCGCCGATCACCGCCACCCAGCGCGTGCCGCCGAGATAGGGGATGGGCAGAATCACCGGCTTTGACCAGGCATCGCCCAGCGCCGAAAAATCCGCCGCCGCCGGCACCGCCCCAGCCACCAGATAGCTGTAGGTCGTGCGCCTGCCATCGGCGGCCCAGGTGTAGACGAATTTTTCTGACGGATCGTGGGCGAAGGAAAAGAGGTGCGCCGGGTTATCCGGATCGGTCACATCCAGCGCGAAATAGCCTTTGCCGCCCGAGCCCAGCCCGGAGACGAGCACGGTGCGCCAGCGGCCAGCGTAGAACACATCGTTCACCGCCGGGCTGCCGTCCACGCCGTAGATGCTGTTGCTCTTGTTAGCGCTCGCGCTTTCCATGGCGCGCAGTTTGGGCAGCAGCGGGGGCGGGATGAAGGCCCAGCGTTCGATACCGGTGTCGGCGTTGAAGGCGTGCAGCATGCCGTCGTTGGCGCCGACATACACCACGCTGGGGCGCGTTGCGCGCGCGCTCTTGAAGGCCGCATAACCCCTTTGGTCGCGGTAATACGCTTCGGTGTTGATGTCCTCCTGGCGGCTGCTCGTGCGCGCAGCGGGCGGGCTGACGATGGCCGCCTCGGAGTGGTAAATATCACCCAGCTTCCAGCGCTCTTCGGTGCTGTTGCCGTTGGCATTCTCGTCGTAGGCGTCAACGCCGCGCACGAAGCGCACCAGGCGCGACAACTGCGCGTCTGTAGGCGCAATCCCCGCACCTTCATAGAGCGCGGCTTCCAGCTGCGCGCGGTTGGCGTCGGTGAAGTTGTTGAGCCCTGCACTGAGCCCGGTCCCCACGGTCCAGATCTTGCGGCTTCCTTCGCGCATCGCGTTGAGCAGCGCCCCGGCATCCCACTGCTGGGGGCCGATGCTGCCGTCAGCGTTGAGCGCATATTTGATGAAGCGCCCCTGCCACTGGTGATCTTTCTTGTAGTCGAAGACGGACTGGAACAGGGCGTCGGTGCCGCCCACCCCTGGCATGATGGTGGGCGAGGTGAAGGTGAGGCGCGCATCCACCGCCGCGCGGATCGCCGCGGCGAGGCGCTCGTAGAGGTCCTGATAATTGCTCGCATACATGGGCGAGGCGGGGTAGGTGCCCCCCGCCTGCGACAGGCGCACGTAATTGCTGGTGTTGCCCACACCGGGCCCGAAGCCGACCGCATAGGTCTGGATGCCGCGCGTCTTGTAGAGGGATTCTGCGATGCGGCTGGCCTGGCTGTCCCACCAATCGCCATCGCTGATCACGATCAGGATGGTCTTCTGGCAGCCCAGACCGGGGTTGATCGGCGAGGAGGGGCCACTCAGATAACTCTGCGCGAGGAGCATGGCACTATCCAGATTGGTGCCGCCAGAGGCGCTAAGCAGGTCTACAGCGGTATAAATCGCTGCAGCCCCGCCTGAGCCGATATTGACGCGCATGGCGGCTGACGAATGCCAGCTCATCAGCCCGAAATAGCCGCCTTGGGTGAGATCAGGGTCGGTGACGATTTTCTTGATCACTTCCTTGGCCTGGTCCAGTCTGGATTTGCTAGAGCCGCCGATGGTGGCGAGATGCGCGCCGCTGCTATTGAATTTCTGGATACGGTGGTTGCCAGCATCGGCTACGAAAACATTGCCGCTGGCATCGACGGCGATGCCGTCGGGGCCACGAAACTGACCGGTGCCAGAGCCCATGCTTCCCCACCCGGTGAGGAAGGCGCCGCTGCTATTGAATTTCCGGATGCGATTGTTGCCAGAATCGGCCACGTAAACATTGCCGCTGGCATCCACGGCAATGCCATAAGGGTTGCTGAACTGGCTGGTGCCAGAGCCCATGCTTCCCCACCCGGTGAGGTAGGCGCCGCTGCTATTGAATTTCTGGATGCGGTGGTTGCCAGAATCAGTCACGTAAACATTGCCGCTG
>SXGQ01320898.1_pt1 | contig 12032 bp, 11 predicted proteins | sample 3178371 | NCBI WGS metagenome assembly SXGQ01 (sample SAMN11356859, study PRJNA531348) | freshwater metagenome | isolation source: freshwater sample F1-20 | place: China: Fuxian Lake, Yuxi | collected 2017-12-25 | reverse complement strand
TCGTTCAACTACGGAGACAATAAAAAGCCGAGCCTCGATTCTGTATCGCTTAAGATCGAAAAAGGAAATGTAGTTGCACTTGTCGGAGAAAGCGGCGGCGGAAAATCGACGCTGATAAAACTCGTTCAGCGGCTCTATGATCCGGTTTCCGGTTCTATAGAATGGGATGGCATCGACCTCCGCGAGCTCAAACTCACGGACCTAAAACGCCAGATCGCGTTAGTGACACAGGAGACCGTGCTCTTCAACGACACGGTCCGCTACAACATTTCATACGGCGACCCGAACGCCACCGACGAAGACATTCGCCGTGCCGCCGAGATCGCTTTCGCCGCTGACTTCATCGAGGAATTACCGAACAAGTACGACACCATCGTCGGCGAACGCGGGACATTTCTCTCGGGCGGCCAGCGGCAGCGGATCGCCATCGCCCGTGCCGTGCTTACCGATGCCCCTGTGCTGATACTTGACGAAGCAACATCAGCTCTCGATGCCGAATCCGAACGGCTGGTACAGAAGGCATTGGGAAATCTGATGCGTGACCGAACCTCGATCGTCATCGCTCACCGGCTTGCGACCATCCGACGTGCGGACAAGATAGTTGTGATGGAACGCGGGAAGATAATCGAAACCGGCACGCACGACGAATTGCTGACGAATGCCGGTGTTTACAAGAAGCTCTACGACCTGCAGTTCGCTGTTGAGGACAAAGAAACGGAAGTTTAATCTACTCCGTCCTCGACCCGCTTTTTCAACCGCTTGAGGTCTCCTGCAAGCCACTCAGCGACCGCCTTGTTCAAGGCAGGTGCGGGCAGTTTATATTCATTTTCGCCGATGCTCTGAATGCGGGCCTTCGCGATGGTTCCGCCGTCCGTGTCCGCAAGGTCGTATCTGACCTTCATCTGAAATGGCTCGTCTGCGGCAAACTCAGCAAAGCTCTCGCCGTCCGATCTTGAAACTTCGTATTGACACGAATAGTGCCGCCCGAGCAGCGTCCCGATCCGCTCAAACTTCAGGCCCTGCCGCATCAATCCCGGCGACTGCGGAAAGCAGTTCGTCAGCCCGGTGATCCAAAGCTTGTCGTACTTTGGGTCAAACATAACCTCGGCGACATCTTTACGGGGTCGTTCGATCACGATCTCGGCTCGGGCATCAACTGACATAATTTTCGAAAATTCGTGAGGGAATCTCAAGTAAAGCACGAAGAGAATATCAATACTTTTGCGGGCTGTAAAGAGCGGGACCGGACCGACACAAAGCCACCGATTTCGTCTAACGGGAAGTCTATAGCATAATTAGTTCTCGGTAGTTCACCCGGATAGCAGATTATGCGATCGATGACAGGATACGGCAGCGGCTCGGCTGGCTCGGACGGGACAACCGTCTCGGTCGAGATGAAGACGGTCAACAACCGTTTTCTCGACGTCCATCTCAGAATGCCTACAAGCATTCAGCACTTTGAGGGCTCGCTCAAGAAGCAGCTTTCGGCAAGCCTTACTCGCGGGCGGGTTGATGTCTCGATCCAATTGGAGCGATCGTCCGAGGTCACTTACGAGGTGAACAAGGAACTCGTCGCCGGATATCTTGCTTCGTTTCGCGAGATCGGTGACGAATTCTCCCTGCCCGGTGAAGTTGATATCGCGACCGTTGCAAAGCTTCCCGGCGTCTTGACGCCAAAGGAGGCGTCTGCTGACGAAACCCTCGAGCAGTTGATCACCGAGGCCGTTGCCGATGCGATCCTGCGGCTACAGGAGATGCGTGCCAATGAGGGCTCTTCGCTTCACGAGGATCTCGCTCTCCGGCTTGGCAATATCGAGCAGCACCTTGACCCGATAGAGGCGGAAAGCTCCAACGTTTCGGAAGAGTATTTCAAGAAGCTCTTAAAGCGTATCGGCGAACTTCTCGAAAAGGCCGAGGCCAAGACCGAGATCGACGAGGGCCGGCTCGCACAGGAGGTCGCCTATCTCGCCGACCGTTCGGACATCAGCGAAGAGATCACCCGCCTCCGGGCGCATATTGCTCATTTTCGAACCATAATGGCCGAAGAGAATGAGGTCGGCAAACGGCTGGATTTCTTGACCCAGGAACTCAATCGCGAGGCCAACACGATCACGTCAAAGACCTCAAATCTGATCGTCAAAGAGAATGCACTCGCTATCAAGAGCGAGATCGAAAAGATTCGCGAACAGGTACAGAACATCGAGTAAGAAATGCAGAAAGGAAACCTGATAATCATTAGTTCACCCTCGGGCGGCGGCAAAGGCACGCTCATCCGTGAGATAATGCCGTCACTTCCTGACCTTGGTTATTCGATCTCTCATACGACCCGCAAGCCGCGATTTGGCGAGGAACACGGACGTGAGTATTACTTTGTCTCGCGTGAGCAATTCGATGAGAGCATAGCCAAAGGGCGTTTTCTTGAGTATGCCGAGGTCCACGGGAATATGTATGGCACCTCTCGCGAACAGATCGAGGACATAACGGCCTCCGGACGCGATGCGATCCTTGAGATCGACGTGCAGGGCGCACTTGCAGTAATGGAAAAGGTGCCGACCGCGGTCAGCATCTTCATCCTGCCGCCGTCTTTCGAAGTGCTCCGGGCGAGATTGACGGCCCGCAACACCGAAGACGCGAACGACCTGGCCGTCCGCCTCCGCAATTCCTTTACCGAGGTACAGAACTATACTCGTTTCGATTACGTGATCGTCAATGAAGAGGTGCCGGTCGCTTCGCGAAATCTTGCCTCGGTGATATGCGGCGAAAGGCAACGCCGAGATAGACAAACGGCTCGAATAGAGTCTATAATTGGAAGTTTCGCAGGAGCGAATCATTCAACTATCGGAATTTGACCAAATATGATCGAAGAAACAGAGCTTGCTGAAAACGATATTAACCTTGATGAGATCGATCCGCCTGAGATCGATTCAAAATATCGGATGATCATTCTTGCGGCCCAGCGGAGCAAGCAGCTTCAGCGCGGAGCTCTTCCGAGAGTGGATTTCGACCCTCGTAAGAAAAAGTCCACTCGGATCGCCTTGAAAGAGTTCGAGGACCGTAAGGTCAACTTCACCTTCACCGATCAGGATGAAGAAGCCGCGGCCTGATCCGCACGAAAGCCCTTATTGAAAAAGTCCGCACGCAGCGGACTTTTTTCGTTACATTCCCTTGTAATTCGGCCCGCCGCCGCCCTCGGGCGTTACCCAATTGATTATCTGATAAGGATCGGCGATGTCACACGTCTTGCAATGAACGCAGTTAGAGAAGTTCACCTTCAGTTCGCGTCTGCCGGTCGCCGCATTCTCTTCCATTTCATAAACCGCCGCCGGGCAGAACCGCTCACACGGATTGCCGTATTCCTCCGCGCAACGCGTCGCGCAGATCTCCGTATCGAGCACGTGCAGATGCGACGGCTGGTCCTCGTCGTGCGAGACACCGGCGTGGAAAACGTCCGTCACCTTGTCGAACGTAAGCTCTTTATCGAACTTCAGATCGGCATATCGCTGCGGATCGCCGTTTCCGTTTAGATCCCCGAGTTTCGCCATTCGCTCATGGCCGGCAATGTGATGCTCCTTCGGCATAAAGCCCCAGGCAAGCCCCTTGGTCAGATACTGAAGCCCCGAATTTATCAACGCCGACCAACGGCCTTTCTGGAATGACGCGTGGAAATTCCGCACCGGGTGAAGCTCGTCATAGATCCAGCTTAGATTTACTTTCTCGTCGAAGTGTCGAAGTGTCTTCTCGCTAAAGTCTTCGTGCTCAAGTGCACCGACGATCGTCTCGGCCGCGAGCATTCCCGATTTCATTGCCGTGTGGATACCCTTGATCCGTTGGCCGTTGAGAAACGATGCAGAGTCGCCGACCATCAGCAACCCATCCGCATAAAGCTTCGGCATCGTCCAATAACCGCCTGCGTTTATGGTCTTTGCTCCATACTTGATCATCTTTCCGCCGCGGAGCACCTCGGCAACGGCAGGATGTGTCTTGAATTTCTGAAATTCCGCGTGGGGATCGATATTCGGGTCAACGTAATCAAGCCCGGTGACATAGCCGATGCTGACGACGTTGTTCTTCATTCCGTAGATCCAGCCGCCGCCGTAAGTTTGCGTATCGGAGGGAAATCCGAGCGTATGAACAACCTTGCCTTCCGGGAAATTCCCGGCCGGCACTTCCCAAAGTTCCTTGACGCCGATCGAGAAGACTTGCGGCTCTTTGTCTTCCATCAGCCCAAGACGCTGCATCGCCTGTTTGGCAAGCGAACCGCGGGAACCTTCACCGAGAACGGTGACCTTGGCCAGCAGTTCGACGCCCGGCTCGAAATTCGCCTTCGGATGGCCTTCCTTGTCAATCCCCTTGTCGCCGGTCCTTACGCCGATCACACGATCGTTCTCATCGTAAAGCAACTCGGCCGCCGGAAACTCCGGAAAGATATTGATACCAGCCTCTTCGCATTTCTCACCAAGCCATTCGCACATCTTCGAAAGGCTCAGAATGTACTTGCCCTTGTTCTTCAACGGCGGCGGGACGATCGGTGCGTTGATCATCTTCGAAGGCGTAAGGTACCACGCCGCGTCCTCGGTCACGACCGTATCGACCGGGCAACCCTGCTCAAGAAAATCCGGCATTAGCTCGCGGATCGCTTTCGGGTCCATGACGGCTCCCGAAAGGATATGCGCACCGACGAACGAGCCCTTTTCGACGATCGCTATCTCGATCTCGCCGATCTTGCGGCCGTGCTTTATCCCGCGGTCGATCAGCTCGTCGTGGCGCCCGATCTCGGCCTTGAGGTGCAAAGCCGCCGCAAGGTTTGCCGGCCCGGCTCCGACGAAGACCACGTCCATTTCTATCTGTTCCCTTTCGATCATATTTTCTCCGATGACTGGTTCGCTCGAAAATGAATAACGATTCAGTTTTGCTAAGTATAGCAAAACGAACTTGAAGGTAATAAACGGTTTGCGGCGGTAGTGTTAGAATTTCAAAGTGACGTTCCGTTCGCTCACCCTTTGGCTGCTGTTATTCTTCACCAGATGCTCAACCGACCCGGTTGTTCGGCTACCGCGTGCGTCGGACGCTCCGAAAACAATGCTTTGGGCATGGGAACGGCGGGAAGACCTGAGGTTTATCAACCCCGAGACGACCGGCGTTGCGTTCCTCGCGATGACGCTGACCCTCGAGGCCGATTCGGTTCGCCGCGAACCCCGCCGCCAGCCTCTCGATGTGCCGGACGGCACTTACCTGATAGCGGTCATCCGCTTCGAAACGAGCAAAACGACCGAACTGCGGCCGGCACTGAGCGACGCGCAAATTGAAGAAACGGTCGAACTCGCCCGCGAGGCTTTAAGCCGCCCGAACGTCCGCGGCATACAGATCGACTTTGACGCTACGCTTTCCGAGCGGCCGTTCTATCGCAAACTAATATCTGAACTTCGGTCGGGCTTGCCCGCCGGGACGCCGCTGACTATGACCGCATTGGCCTCGTGGTGCGTTGGCGACCGTTGGCTGCAGGATATGGATGTCGATGAGGCAGTTCCGATGGCATTCGTCATGGGTGCCGATGCCGAACGTATCCGGTCATTTATCCGGGCGGAAAACGACTGGACCGAGCCGCTTTGCAGGGCGAGTTACGGGCTTTCGGTAAACGAAGGTCCGATTACAGGACTTCAACCCGAAAGGCGTGTTTATTATTTTAGTGATGATTCGTGGAAGGCGGACGATCTGAAAAAGCTATACTACCCGTAACGCAATACCCGCGAATCACTCCGCGGGTATTACGTCCTTGAGAAGACCGGATTTCTGCTTGTTTCGTTGAAAAAGCAGAGCGCGAAGCACACACAAAATTCGCGACCTTAAGTCTTTTCTTCTGCAGTAACTTCTTTGCCACACCTACGAGGTTAGCTGACGGGCTAGGAACGAAAGTTATCCCCGCAAACCGCATTTGGCTTGCTTCGCCCCTGAGATCGGACACGTCCTTTCTCGATGGTTCCCCCGCGTCGGGACATCCCGACCTCGGTGATCAACTTTTCAACATTAAGATATTAGCACTATGTCTCCGCTAAGAGCAAGAAAAATACGGCGAAACCCGACATTTTTTCCTTACTTAGCGTGCAGGGTAAAGATGGTAGAGCATTATATAGACGATAACTCCCGTTACCGAGACGTATAGCCACACCGGAAATACGAATCTCGCAAGCTTTTTATGCTTATCGAATCGGCCTTTCAGCGCCAGATAAAGGGCCGCAATGATGAACGGTGCACCGATCGCCGCAAGGATCGTGTGCGAGGTCAAAATGGTGAAATATATCGGCCTCGCAAGCCCCTCGCCGGTAAATCGGGTCGGCCCGATGCCGAAATAATAGGTTCTGAGGGCATGGTGGGTAAGATAGCTTGCCAAAAATATGGTCGAAACAGTGAATGCCGTCAGCATGGACGCCTTGTGCTTCGCGATCGCCTTTTGCCGTATGAAATAAAACCCAAAGACGAGAAAGACCGCCGAGGTCGCATTAAGAAATGAGTTCCAATGGGGAAAGATGCCGAGGAGTTGTTCCATAAAGAATTATCACTTCCAAAATGCCAGCAGGACAACGATCGCGAGCCAAAGCCCGCCCATGAAGTGCCAATACCAACCGACCGAGTTAACGAGCGTGCGGCGGTATTCCTGCTCGTCATAATGCGAGGTTCCCCTCCAGTTCCGCAGGACCACAACGCCAAGAGCGACCATCCCGCCGAGGACATGAATAGCATGAGCAGCGGTCAAGATGTAAAAGAATCCCGCGTATGGATTTCCCGCAACGTAGAGGCCGCTCCGCCAGAGAGCCATCCAGGCAAGCAGTTGCGAAGCGATGAATATGCCGCCAAGAACGGTCGTCGTGACAAACATATTTCGCGAGGCGAGCCAGTTCTTTTTATCGACTGCTACCTTCCCCGCATGATATGCAAAGCTGCTGAGCACGATCATCAGGGTGCTGATCCAGATCGGTATCGGCAGGTTGAAGGGCCGCCATTCAAGCACATTGTTCGTAGCGATAACGATGTACGCTCCGAGCAGGCCGCCGAAGGTCATCAGCACCACAAGCAGAACGATCCAGGTGATGACGCGAGCCTTGTCCGGCCTTTCCTCATCGTCATCGTCGAAAAAGTCGTTTGGGCCCGGGTTAGGATCGCGGAAAGAACCGCCCGGCCCGCCGCCGGCGAGGATATCTTCAACGGTAGTGCCCGGAGGCTTGTTCGATGTGGCTGTTACACCTTCGCGAATCATCAGCGGCTGTCCAAAACCAGTGTTCCAAAAACTATCGGCAGATACAGCACCGAAACCAGAAGAAGCCTTCGGGCCGTCTTATCGTCTTTCGCCCGCGACATACGAAAGGATTCGACCAGGAACCAAATGCCGGCGGCAGATGCTACCGCAAAGTAAATGAATCCGGCATGACCGAAAAAGAAAGGAGCAAGGCTGACCGGAAGCGTCAGAAACGCAAAGATCAGGATCTGCCGGGCCGTGACGACGCCGCTGCGGTCAACCACCGGCAGCATCTTGATGCCGGCCCGTTCGTATTGTTCGCGATAAAGCCAGGCGATGGCCAGGAAATGCGGGAACTGCCAAAGGAAAAGCAGAGCAAACAACGCCCACGCACCGAGCGAGATCTCATTTGCAGCCGAGGTCCAGCCCATCAAAGGCGGCATCGCCCCTGGAACGGCACCGACGGCCGTGCAGACCGTGCTCCGGGTCTTGAGCGGTGTGTACATAAGCACGTAGCCGACGACCACGACGATGCCAAGAATTGCTGTCAGCGGGTTAACGAGAAAGTAGAACACTAGCTCGGCCGCCAATGTAAGAGCGGCCCCGAAGATGAACGCCTCCGCTGAGGTGACCTTGCCGGCAGGTAACGGCCGCTTCGCCGTCCGCTCCATCAGCGAATCGGTCGCCCGCTCGAACCATTGGTTCAGTGCCGCGACGCCGAGAGCCAGCAGCAAAATACCGGTCATCGACCAGCCGAAAAGGCCGTAGTCTATCGGGCTCCCCGAACCGACGTAGTACCCCGCAGCCGCCGTCAGCACCAGCATGAAAGCGATACGCGGTTTGGTCAAAACGACGTATGCGTTCAGCCGGTCTCGAAGGCTTACAGGCTGTACGGCCTCACCGATCTCTGCAACTGACATGCTCATAGGCTCAGGGTTCTGCAATGCTAAAGAATAGCTTTACACGGTCGATTTTCAAAGCTATCCACCCCCGAAAGCTATGTTCAGATTTAGAAGCACGACTAATATTATCAAAGGTGACAACGCTCACAGACTGTTTTAACATTTAGATTGTTAAATCATTGAAATGTCCGCCAACGAAGAAACCATAAAAACTGGTCCGCCGAATGCACCGGCGAAAGCGACGTCGGGCTCAAGTTTAATGAGCTACGTCGAAGCGGTTCTCACGTTCATGAGTTCCGTCCGCTTCGGCGTCACTTTGCTTGTAATTCTTGTCATCCTCTCGATGATCGGAATGCTGGTGATCCAGCAGAACGTCGATGGTTTCGATTCGTATTATGCCTCGCTAACGCCGGCCGAAAGGACTGTTTACGGAGCTCTTGGGATCTTCGACATCTACCACTCTTGGTACTACAACCTTCTACTGCTTGTCCTTTCGCTCAACATCGTACTGGCGTCGATAACGCGATTCCCTTCGGCCTGGAGCTATATTCGAACTCCGAAAAAGACCGCGACCGCTGAATGGCTTAAGCAGCAGCAGGTCAGCTCGGAATACATTGTCTCGGGATCGGCGTCCGACGGGGTCATTGAAAAGCTTCGCGGCATCCTCAGCGGCGGCGGCTTTGCTCCCGAGGTCACCGAGACGGTCACGAAATCGTATGCTGTTGACGCCGACGGCAAGAAGGACTTCTCGCGGACCATCGAGACACGGCAGGCCGTTCTATTTGGCGAACGCGGAAAATACAATCGGCTTGGGGCCTATATCGTCCACGTCACCTTGCTGACGCTTTTCCTTGGCCATGCCCTCGCATTGATGACGGGTTTTGATGCGGATGTGCGAATGATCCCAGGCGATTCGAGTGACCAGATCGAGATGATCCGCTTCAACCTGGACAAGCGGGAGAGGTTTGCCGTTCAGCTTCCCTTCACGATCACCTGCACCGACGTGCAGCAAAAGCTTATCGACCCGAGTGCGGCGATCGACGTAACGAACACGCTCGACTGGCGAACCCAGATCAGGATAGACGACCCTGACTACGGCGCGACCATCGCCGACGTCAGCATGAACAAGCCGTTCCACTACCGCGGCTTCCGCTTTTTCCAGGCGCAGACCGTCCCGATCGGCAACGCCCGCGAGATACAGATACAGGCCGTACCGGTCGATGGCGGCGAGCCCCAGTCGGTGAGCATAATGCGGCTCGGCAGTACGACTCTTGCCGATGGAACCGTGATCGAATACGACCAGTTTTTGCCGGATTTTACCTTTAACCAAAACGGCGAGCCGGATACCCGCTCGGGCGAGTATAACAATCCGGCGGCGGTTTTGAGCGTTACACCGCCCGGCGGCGAGCGGCAGCGTGTTTATGCTTTCGGCTCGACCGTTCCGGATAACATTCCGATCAGTGCTCCGAAGGCCGGATACAAATGGCGGCTTAACGAATTCGAAAAGGCGCCGTTTGCCCACATACTTTCGATCAAGTATGACCCCTACAACGGAGCGTTTATCGCGTGGTATTTTGGCGGTATCGGGCTGATGGGAGCACTTGTGTATGTATTCTTCTTTTCCCACAGACGAATCTGGGCGAATGTTGAAGAGCAGACCGACGGCACCGTCAAGGTAATACTCGGCGGGCACACGAATCGAAACCACAAGGCATTTGAAGATGTCTTCAATAAATTGGACGCCAATGTCGCAAGCGAGCTTGGCGGAGAGCGTCGGGACACAAAAGACCCCGAATAAACTGATATGGCAGAGGAAATATACGAAAGAGAGATAGGCACCGGCTGGACTTCATACCTTCCCGCGATCCTCGCGATAGCCGGTTCATTTGTGATGCTTGGCCTGCGGATCCAGATAGGCGAATCCTTCATGTCTGACGGCGCACTTATGATGCTTGCGCTCGCCTGTTATATCCTCGCGGCGCTTTTTCAGCTTACTAACCTCTATGCGCCTTCGGAGATGGCCCGGAAGATCTCGCTCTGGACAGCAACGCTCGGCGTTTTCTTTAACCTGTCGAGCTGGCTTGTCCGGTGGGTAACGGCCTATGACCTTGAGACCGCGATCCTCAAACAGAGCGGCTATACGGAAATGCCGTGGATCTTTCGATATATCCCGTTCGCCAATCTTTACGACCTGAGCATTGCCTTCGCCTTTGGCGGCGGAATTGCGACCCTGCTTCTCATCCGCCGAAGCTCTTACCAAATACTCTCCGCGTTTACGCTCCCGCTTGCGGCCATCATACTTGTCCTCGCGAGGTTCATCGGCGATGAGTTCATCAATCTTCCACCGGTACTTGATTCGTATTGGCGGCCGATCCACGTCGGCGTTGCCGCCCTCAGCTATGGGGTTGCTCTCGTTTGCTTTGCCATCGCCGTTATTTATCTCCTGAAGGATCGCGTAAAGGTCGAGGCAATGGCGATCTGGTCAAGTGTGTTTGCCCTCGGCGTTATCGGAACGGTCAGCAAGTTCTCGGTCTTTACCGAATTCGTTTACCGAACCGGCTTGTTCATGCCGAATACGCAAGGCGGAAAGCCCTTTTCGGCACCGTTTCGCCTTGAGCTGCCGTGGGTTGGCGAGACGCTGGCGATTGCCGGTTTGCTGTATCTTGGTGTGATCATCGCGTTTCTTTTTCACCTTTACGGCAATAACGAACCGGCGAAAAAGGTCGGGCACGCCCTTCTCAAAATTGCCCTTTTAGTGAACATTGTCTCGGTCGGATTCCTCGTAAATGGCGTTCGCAGTATCGAAGCTCCACTCCCGCAGCTCGAGCAGCAGCTTAAGGAGAATCCGAGCCAGTACGTCGTTGCGGGGCGTGCCATTGCCGAGCGGCAAGACCTGACGGCGAAGGAATACGCAGCACTAACGCCGCTCCAGATGGAGCAGATGGCCCGCTCATATCTGCAGGTTTACGGTCCGCAGCTTTATTCGTCGCTTAACACAAACCCCGTCGAGCTTTCAGGCCTGATCACCGCTCTCGCCGGAACATTTTTTGTCTTGCTCTTTGCCTTCAGGACAGAGAAACTTATCGAGCGTTTGCCAAGCCTCGAATCGCTCGACGTCCTGATGTACAAGACCGCCTGCCTTGCCTTTGCCGGGCTTGCGATGCTCCTGATCACCGGAGCGATCTGGGCAAACGAGAGTTGGGGCCGGCCTTGGGGCTTTGACTCGAAAGAAACGGGAGCGCTCGTCGCCTGGCTGACATACGCGGCGTTTCTTCACACACGCATTTCGCGGGGCTGGACGGGCCGCTCGTCGGCATACTTCGCCATCGTCGGGTTCCTTTTGGTCATCTTCACTTATCTTGGAGTCAGTTACTTGCTGCCGGGGCTGCACAGCTACGCATAGCCTTGGCGTTTTAGCGTAATTTGTAATGCAGAAAGCGATCGTCTTTGGCCTATGCGGCCTTCTACTGGGGCTCGGGCTTGGATTCTGGGGAGCCAATCGGCTCAACAAGGAAATTGCGGCGGAAGCCCCGCTTGTCGGAGCCAACATCGATCCGGCTTCGGTCGGCTTGACGGGTCAGAACCCTGCCGACATCCAGGAATTGCTCGATCAGGCCGCCGCAAAGCCGCAGGACTTCGTCACCCAGATGAAGACCGGCGACCTCTACGCCCAGATCGGCCGTTTCAACGAAGCGATCGAATACTACAAACGCGGCGTCGAGCTAAAGCCAAACGACTATCTCGCGAATCTCGTTCTCGCGAACGCCTATTTTGACGGAAAGCAGTTCGAGAATGCGGCGAAGCATTATGCAAAGGTTCTAGAACTCAAGGACGACGATCTGAACGCACGGTCAGACTACGGAGCGACGTTCGTTGAACGGCCGGAACCGGATCTCGAC
>SXGQ01023615.1_pt1 | contig 12033 bp, 10 predicted proteins | sample 3178371 | NCBI WGS metagenome assembly SXGQ01 (sample SAMN11356859, study PRJNA531348) | freshwater metagenome | isolation source: freshwater sample F1-20 | place: China: Fuxian Lake, Yuxi | collected 2017-12-25 | reverse complement strand
GAAGCAAAGGCAGCTGAACTTGGAATTGACTTAACAATCAGTTCAGGTAAAGAAGAAGGCGATGATGCTGCACAAATCGCAGCAATTGAAAATGCCATCTCTGCAAAGCATGCTGGAATTCTTATTACAATAATGTCAACAAATGTTAATGCAGCGATCACCAAAGCCCGTGAAGCAGGATTGCTTGTAATTGCTTTGGATACACCAAGTGATCCAGCTGATGTCGTTGATATTACGTTTGCAACTGATAACCGCGAAGCTGGACGCCTAATTGGTCAATGGGGTGCAAAAAAACTTGGTGGTAAGAAGGCTGTAATTGCACTTCTGAATATTTTCGATGATCGAGTATCTACAGTAGATTACCTACGTGATAACGGATTCCTAGAGGGTATGGGAATTGCAGTAAACGATCCAAACAAGATGGCTGATGAAGCTCCAAAGGGTAAGTACTCTGGTGGCGACTACGAAATCGTAGGAAACGTAGCTACAGGTGCTAACGAAGATGGTGGACGTACAGGCATGGAGAAATTACTTGCTAAGAATCCAAACATCAACATTGTTTACACAATTAATGAACCAACTGCTATTGGTGCTTGTGCTGCCCTAAAGGCTGCCAAGAAGAGTGCCATCGTGGTTTCCGTTGATGGTGGACTTCCAGGTATTGAGCAGGTAAAGAGCGGTTGCATTGGAGCTACATCACAACAGTATCCATTGCGAATGGCAGATATCGGCATGCAAGCCATCTATGACCTTGTGCAGACTGGAAAGAAGCCAGAGCGTACTGCTGGCAAGGAATTCTACGACACAGGCGTTACATTAATTACTGATGACCCACAAGAGGGTGTGCCATCAGAGAGCACGCAATATGGAATTGATAACGCTTGGTAAATCCCAAGTTTTATAAAAACCATATAGGAAAATAAATAGTTAGTAGGGGCGGTTGCAACTCTTGCCGCCCCTGCTATATTTTGTAGTAATCTTTAATTAGTCACTTTAAACAAGTAAGGTTAGTCCGTGCGCAAGTTGTGAGGAGATTAAAATGAGCGAGGTTAATACTCAAGATGCCGCAACCGAATTTATGGGTCGAGCGACAAAGTCTCAAAAAATACAGGCGTTACTTCATCGATATCCTTGGCTGAGTTCGGCGCTCGTACTATTAATTGCCATCATAACTTTTAGCTTCTTTAATGAAAATTTCCTAACACCCGGCAACCTCTCACTTATACTTCAGCAGGTGGCAATAGTTGGTGCAATTGCTGCGGGCCAAACCCTAATTATATTGACTGCAGGCATCGACTTATCCTGTGGCGCTATCGCAATTTTTGTATCTATGGTAATGGCAAAAACCTTCGGGGGAGCTTGGGACAATCCAGATGATGGTCTACCGGTATTTTGGGCTTTTGTTCTTGGCCTATTGGTTGGAACCTTAGCGGGAGCATTCAATGGATATCTAGTAACTAGATTTAAGCTTCCGCCCTTTATTGTAACTTTAGGAACACTTAATGTTTTTATAGCTTTTACCCTGATTTATGCCTCCGGTAGATCAATTTCGACAAATGAATTACCCGATTTCTTTCTAGAATTAGGAACTTACATTGACATAGGTGAGTTCAGTATTACCTATGGAGTTTTGGTGATGCTTTTAATTTACATAGTTTTGGCTTTTGCACTCCGCTTTACTGGGTGGGGTCGACATGTCTACGCAGTTGGAGATGATCCAGTTGCTGCCCGGTTAGCTGGTATTCAAGTAAACAGAGTTTTGATGTCTGTGTATATGGTTGCTGGTTTAGTTTTTGGATTAGCAGCTTGGATAATTATGGGTAGGGTTACTGTGGCAAGTCCTAATACTGGTCCTGATTTAAATTTGGACACTATTACCGCGGTGGTAATCGGTGGCACATCACTCTTTGGCGGGCGAGGCGCAATATTTGGCTCCCTAATTGGCGCTGTAATTGTTGGTGTATTTCGTAATGGCTTAACGCTGGCTGGTGTTGATTTGTACTACCAAATCCTGGCGGTTGGATTATTAATTATTTTTGCCGTAACCGTAGATCAGTGGATTAGAAAGGCACGAGCATGAGTACAGCAGCTGTATTACAAGCTAAAAATGTTACGAAACATTATGGCCGTGTCGTTGCGCTAGATGGTGCTGACTTAGAGTTATTCCCAGGTGAGGTGCTTGCCGTAATTGGTGATAATGGCGCTGGTAAATCAACCTTAATTAAATGTTTATCAGGGGCTGAAACCCCTGATACTGGCAGTATTGAAATTGATGGCCAAACAGTAACCTTAAAGCGACCACAAGATGGGCGTGAAGCCGGTATTGAGGCTGTTTATCAGACATTAGCGGTATCTCCTGCCCTGGATATTTCATCAAATTTATATTTAGGGCGTGAAATAAGAAAGAAGGGTCCTGCTGGATTAATTTTTAGAATGTTAGATACCTCAGGAATGAAAAAACAGGCAAAAGAACACATCTCAGCTTTAGGTATTGGCACAATTCAAAATATGAGCCAAGCGGTTGAAACTTTATCTGGTGGCCAGCGACAAGCAGTTGCTGTTGCCAGAGCTGCGGCCTTTGGTCAGCGATTAATTATTATGGATGAACCTACCGCTGCCCTGGGAGTTAGAGAATCAAATCAGGTTTTAAAGTTAATTGAATCTCTGCGCGAGCGCGGAATGCCAGTAATTCTTATCTCCCACAATATGCCGCAAGTATATGAGGTAGCAGATCGTATTCAGGTAATGCGATTAGGTAAGCGAGCCGCAGTAGTTACTCCAAAGACTCATGATATGAAGGATGCAGTTGCGATCATGACTGGTGCGGTAAAAGTTGATGCTAAGGATCAGACACTAAAGTCAGTTCGGTGATCTTAGAAACCTCAGTAGCAATTGTTGGCTCTGGGATGGGTGGCGCCACTACTGCCTACGGCTTAGCGCAAGCTGGTATTGATTGTTTAGTTCTTGAGCGCGGTGATTTTGTTAAAAAAGAGGATGCTAATTGGTCTGCCCGTGAAATATTTATAAACCAAAGATATAAACCAAATGAAAAATGGTTAGATCATAAAGGGAAAGAATTTACCCCAGGTGTGCACTACATAGTTGGTGGTAACACCAAGGTTTACGGCTCATCCCTTCCAAGATTTAGAGAGCAAGATTTTCTGGAAATCAGACATAAAGAAGGAATCTCACCTGCATGGCCATTTTCTTATCAGGATATTGAGCCTTATTACTGCCAAGCGGAGCAGTTATATAAAGTTCATGGAGCTACTGGTGAGGACCCAACTGAACCACCACGTAGTCAACCATTTCCATATCCAGCTCTAGCGCATGAAAAATACATTTCAAATTTAGCCACCAAGCTAACTGCCGCCGGTGTTAAACCCCATTCAAATGCCATGGGGGTTGATCTTAAAAGTGATGGAAAATGTATTCGGTGTGCAACCTGTGATGGCTTTGTTTGTAAATTAGATGCCAAAAGTGATGCACAAACTTGTGCACTAGAGCCGGCAATTAAAACGGGAAAGGTAAAGCTGGAGACCAATTTAAAGGTTACTAAAGTTGTTGTAAAAAATGGCAAGGTTGATCATTTATTGGCTCAAAGGGATGGGCTCGAGGTAAAAATTATTGCTAAAAAGTATGTACTAAGTTTAGGTGCGGTTAATACTGCTGCCCTGCTTTTAAGATCTGGTTCGGTAGCCAACTCTTCAGGTTTACTGGGTAAAAACTTTATGATGCACAACAATGCCCATATTGCTGCCTTTAATATTAAAAGTAAGAATGATGTAATTTTTCAAAAAACACTCTCATTTTCAGATTGGTACTTTGATGGTGGCTCTGGCTATCCACTAGGAGCTGTTCAACTTATTGGAAAAGTACAACCAATTATGATGAAAAGTTATGCAACTAAGGTACCCTTTGCTATTTTGAAATTTATTGCCGATAGATCGGTTGAGTTTGTAGTTATGAATGAGGATCTGCCAGCCACTTCAAATCGAGTAGAGATTAATTCAAATGGCATGATCCAGATCTATCGCAAAGCGGTAAATACCTCAGCCCATAGAGAGTTAATGCGGAAAACTAAAAATGTGTTGCGAAAAAGTGGCTTTCAAGCAATTTTTGTTCAACCATTTGATATCTCAATGAACTCCCACCAATGTGGTACCTCAGTAGCAGGCCATGATCCAAAATTGAGTGTGGTTGATCAATATTGCAGAACACATGATGTTGAAAACCTTTATTTAATTGATGGTGGATTTTTTCCATCCTCTGCAGCTATGAATCCAGCGCTAACGATTGCAGCTCAGGCTCTTAGAGTTGTAGATAAATCAGGTTTAAAGCAATTTAATTAGAGAGTTTAGTCAACGTGAAAGTTTTCATTAATTACATGCCACCATTCATTCACCTTAGCCTCTGGAACTTGCCATTGCATTTGATCTGTAATCTTCCACCATCTTTGCATCTCAGGCTCAGCTGCTAACTTAGCCATATCTGCTTCATAATCAGTTCCAGTGTATTCAAGGTAGGCAAAGAGTAAATTTTGATAGCGGAAAATTGAGTAGTTAGAGATATTGGCTTGTTTGATTATTTTTATGATGCTGGGCCAAGCGTTAGCATGTAAATTCTCGTACTCCTGGATATCCTCAGGTTTTATGCCAATAACCTGCCCAATTCGTTTGATAGCCATAATCTTTACAACTTTAGAACGCGCTGCAACTCAGCATGCATGGTGGTTGGATCTACATCAAAATTAGTCCAGTACTTAACACCAATGACTGCTTGATTTACCACCATACCCAAGCCATCAATAGTTTTTGCACCAATACTTGATGCGCTTTTAAGTAAATTTGTATGTGGTGGGTTAACGATGACATCAGCGACAATCATGGTTTTTTTAATGGAGGCAAGCTCTATATCTAAGTTGTAGCTTCCACTATCTGCCATACCAACCGATGTTGCGTTAATTAGCACATCTATAGAATCTGGGATCTTAAATTTGGGACTCCAGGGAACAAATTGGGCAGAAACTTGTAACTTGGTATTTAGTAATGAAACTAAATCTTGACCTCGCTTTTCATCCCGATTGATAATCATAAAATCCTTTGCACCATCTAATGCTAACTCAACCGCTATTGCTCTTGCTGCTCCACCGGCACCTAAAATTGCAATCTGCTTTCCACTTGGCGAATCAACTTTTTTAAATGCCTGCAAAAACCCTTTGCCATCGGTATTTTCGCCAATTAACTTGCCATCCCGGTTCACTACACAATTTACTGCACCCATAATCTGCGCAGATTGCCCCAGGCCATCTAAGTATTGAATGACTGAAACTTTATGCGGGATAGAAAGGTTAAATCCGGCCCAATTCATTGCCCGAGCCCCTAAAACTGCGTTAGCTAAATCCTTTGGTTGGACTTCACAATTTATGTAACGAAAATTTAATTTATGGTACTTATATGCTGCTTCAACCATTGCAACTGTTGGATTACCACCGGAGGGAGTAGAGAAACTTCCAGTCAATTCACTCAAAAAGGTTTCACTCATAGATTTACCTTACTAGAATAGTGAGATGATTAAAAGTGCTAAAGATATTGGAATCGGCATTATTGGTGTTGGAATTATGGGTAGAGGGCACGCACTTTATCTATCAGATTATGTAAAAGGTGGCAAAGTTGTAGCTATCTACGATGCAAATTTAGAAACTGCACAAAAAGTAGCTAAGGAAGTTTTTAAAAAAACTAAAACTCTTCCTAAAGTTTATAAAGAATTATCGATGATTTTAGATGATCAGCAAGTTAAAGCTGTGATTATTGCCTCGCCTGATCATCTACATGCAAATCATTTAGAGCAGGCAATTTTGGCAGGTAAAGATGTTTTATGTGAAAAACCGCTTGCTTCAAAAGAAAAGGATGCTAGAAAAGTTGCAAAACTTGTTCGTAACTCTAAATCTATTGTTGGAATTGGCTTTATGCGTAGATTTGATCGCCCATACCAAGATTTAAAAAAAGAGATTAAAAGTGGTAAGTATGGAAAAGTACTTCAGATACGTTGTACTTCAAGGAATGTAAGCTCACCAACTGCAACTACTGCGATGCTTTTAACAAATGTTGCTGTCCATGAAATAGATATAATTAGATGGTTGCTTAGTGAAGAGATAGTTTCAGTTGGTGTTAATTTTGCAAAAACTACCAGTAAGGCCAACTCAAACCTTTCTGATCCAATTTCCGTAAATTGTCATACCGAATCAGGTGTGCTAGTTACTATTGATATTTGTGCAAATAGTACATATGGATATGAAGTAGGTATGGAGGTTATTACCGAAAACGGATCTTTAGTTATTGAAAATTTAGGTCAACTTAATATTGCCTATAATTTTAAGCTTCCGACAAGAAAAGGTGGGACTTTACATAAAGATTGGATGGGTCGCTTTAAGCCGGCTTATATCGCAGAGCTAACGGCTTTTGTTAACTCACTTCAAAAACGTAAATTAGATAAGAATTTTGCAACAGTTGAGGATGGCTTAGCAGCAAGTATTGCGTGTGGTCTTGGAGTTAAAAAACTTTAGTTATAAACGACGCTTTGCTTTGCCTTCAACCTGTCTAGCATGTGCACTTTGAATTTCAGGTTCAGTACTACTACCAGAGACACCGACCTCCCAAAATGCTCCGCCTTCAGTCCATTTACTTGGGTGTGTATCAATCACCAAAACACTAACACCGGCATAATTTTTCGCGGAAGTGAACTCCTCTTGTAATGTTTCTAAAGTTACCTTCTTAGCATTCGCTCCCATGGACTTAGCGTGGGCCACAAAGTCAACATTAGCTGGTTTGTCTAAATCAGAATCGTTGAACATAGTTCTAAAACTCTTAGAGCCATTGGAGGTTTGTAATCTTTGAATAACTGCAAAACCTTTATTGTCACAAAGAATATAAATTATTGAGTTTCCATTATTGACAGCAGATAGAATTTCGCTGTTAAGCATTAAATATGAACCATCGCCAACCATTGAGATTACTTTTCCTGCTCTGCCAGAGCTTTCATATGCCAGGGCTGCCCCCCAAGCGCCAGCAATCTCATACCCCATACATGAATAGCCATATTCACAATCAAATGAATCTTTACTCTTAGTTAGCCAATTATTATTTAGCTCCCCTGGCAGGCCTCCGGCAGCGGTTAAGACATAATCTTCATTTGAAGAGGCCTCGTTAATTAACTTCACAACCTGGGCATATGAGGGCAGATCTAATTTTTCTGAGGTTCTAGTTTGAATATTTTTTAATACTTCATCTCGAGTAGAAACTCTTCTATCACTCCAAGCGAGCTCAGCTTTATAACTACCAAGTAAACTTCCTAGCTCTACCAAGCTTTCTTTAGCGTCACCAATAATTGCTACCGCATTTCGCTTTGTGGCATCAAATCTTGCAGTATTAATTGAAATTACTTTATGCGCAGGATTTTTAAATAGAGTCCATGAACCAGTAGTGAAATCTTGAAGCCTGCAACCTACTGAGATTATTAAATCAGCCTCTTCTGCTAGTTTATTTGCTGGATCACATCCTGTTACCCCAACAGGGCCACACCAAGCTGGATCTGAGGCTAGTAGGGTGGATTTTCCAGCTACAGTTTCAACAACTGCAATACCAAACTTATTAGCAAAGTCAGAGAGCTCTTTGTGTGCTCGGCTATATCTGGCGCCACCACCTGCAATTATTATTGGTTTCTTAGCAGATTTTATGATTTCAACAGCTTTTGAAATTGAACTTGAATCTGCCCTTGGTCTACGAATTTCATGAATCACTTCGTTGAAAAACTCCTCTGGAAAATCAAAGGTTTCAACCTGGACATCCTGTGGCAATGCAAGAAATACCGGACCGCAATCTGCTGGATCTAGCAAGGTTTGAATCATATTTGGCAGAGTATTAAGCAACTGTTCTGGTCGATTTATTCGATCCCAATACTTAGTAACAGCTCTAAATGAATCATTTACCGTCGTAATTGGAGAATCAAAATGTTCTACTTGCTGCAGTACTGGATCAGGTCGGCGGGATTGAAAAGTATCTCCAGATAAAATCAACATTGGTAGTCGATTTGCCATAGCAACTGCAGCTGCTGTTACCACATTTGTTGCACCAGGTCCTATTGAGGTTGTAACTACTGCGCACTGTTGTCTTAACTGAGCTTTACTAAATGCAACAGCAGCCAATGCCATACCTTGTTCATTTTGTCCACGAAGGGTTGGAATAGCTTTTCTGTTTCGTTCTAATGCATCACCTAAACCAAGAGCATTACCATGACCAAATATCGCAAAAGCAAATGGAAAGAAAGAAACAACTTTGTTATCTAACTGAATTTTCTGTGCAATTAGATACTTAACTAAAGCCTCAGAGGTAGTTAATTTCACGTTCGTACCCTATCTACTTATCATCATTTGTGAAAGAATAAGTCAATGAAATCCTTCTACTCCAGAATCGCATCAGCCCCAATATCTTGGGGAATTTGCGAGGTACCTGGATGGGGCAAGATGCTTCCCACCGAAAGAGTTTTAGCAGAGATGCAAAACTTAGGATTGCCAGCGACTGAATTGGGAGCTCCCGGATTTTTACCAACAAATCCAAATGAAATTTCTGAAAAGTTAGATCAGTTTGGAATGAGTTTAATCGGCGGCTTTACTCCAGTAGTTGTACATGACAAAAATCAGAATCAAGAGACTATTAAGCAAGTAAAGAAAACTGCAGAATTATTTAAGAAAACTGGCGCTACGCACTTAGTCTCTTCCCCTGTCTATACCTGGAATTGGGATAATCCACAGCCACTTTCAAATGAAGAGTACAAAAATATGTTTCAAATGTTTTCAGAGATTGACAGAATTTGTGAAGATAATGGCTTACAAAATGTATTACATCCGCACTTACAAACAACGGTTGAGACAAAAGATGACGTGAATCGGGTACTAGATGGCTGCGATGTGAAGTGGTGCCTTGATACCGGGCATATGGCAATAGGTGGTGTTGACGTAGTTGATTTTGCAAAAAAAGCATTTGCTCGAGTAGGGCATGTGCACTTAAAGGATGTAAATTTATCAAAATCTAAATCAGTTTTAGCAAGGCAAGAGTCCATCATGAGTGGTGTTCAAAAAGGTTTATTCACTCCCTTAGGATCTGGTGATGTCCCTATTGCTGATGTTATACGAACATTAGAAGGTGCTGGATATCAAGGGTGGTATGTGATTGAGCAAGATTGTGCCATTACTGGAGATTTACCTGCTAGCGGAGATGGTCCGGTAAAAATGATTAGCAAGTCAATGGAATTCCTTAAGTCTTTGGCATTAAATTAATAAATATGAGTACATCGTTGGATTTAATCAGTGTTGGCCGAATAAGTCTTGATTTTTATGCAAATGAATCAAATGTAGGATTTAAAGATGTTAAAACATTTAGCATGTCTATTGGCGGCAGTCCAACCAATGTTGCCATCGCAGCTGCCAAACTAGGAAATAAATCTGCAATTGTCACTAATATTGGTAGAGATTCCTTTACTGATTATATTTTAGGAAAATTGAAGGCATTTAATGTTGATACAAGCTATGTCGGGATAGATGAGAGCCAGTTTAGTCCAGCAGTTTTTGCTGCTATGGATGATCCATATAACCCAACAATATTTTTTAATCGGCCACAAAACGCGCCCGACACCAAGATTTTGCCAAATCAAGTCTCTGAGCAAGTAATTAATTCCGCAAAAGTATTTTGGGTTTCAGCATGTGCTCTGGCTACCGGTGAAACAGCAAAGTCTATTCAAGGTTGGCTACTAGCTAGGAATCTCCAAGGGCAAACTGTGCTTGATTTAGATTACCGACCAACTTTCTGGCAAAGTGAGTCAATGGCAAGAACAGTGACCACGAAAGCAATTGAGAGTAGCAATATTTTAGTTGGCAATCGAAAAGAGTTTGAAGTAGCAACTGGTTTAACTAACCCAGATCAAATCAGCAAAAAATTTCTTGGGAAACAAGTTTCTCTAGTAATTGTTAAATTAGGAGAAAATGGTGTCTATATTGCAAATAAGGAAACTAACCTAGTTGTTAAGCCAATAAAGGTTGATGTCAGATGTGGACTTGGTGCCGGGGATGCATTTGGTGGGATGTTGGTTCATGGCCTGATTAGATCGTGGGATATTGAAAAAATTGGAAATTATGCCAATGCCTCAGGAGCCATAGTTGCCTCAAGATTATTATGTTCAGATGCCATGCCTAGTTTTGATGAAGTGCAGGATTTAGTGTCTGGAGTGTTAAATTGATGAAGTTCAATGAAAAAAATTACACAAAGTTATGTGATGATCGAGTTAATAATCCAGCAAAACTTCAAAAACTACTCAAAGGTAGAAAACGTAGAGCGAAATTAACTAAAGATGGAAAATTATTTATAGTTGCTGCTGACCATACCGCTAGGGGAATTATTTCAGCCTCGGGCCAACCTTTAGCTATGGCGGATAGATATGACCTGCTAGATAGATTAATCAGAGCATTAGCAGTACCTGGTGTGGATGGAATCTTGGCTACACCAGACCTAGTTGAGGAGCTGGCCTACTTTGGTGCTCTTGATGATAAATTAATTTTTGGAAGCATAAATAGAGCAGGAATTTTGGGTGCTGATTGGGAGTTAGATGACCGCCAAAGTGCTTATGATGTTGCAGGTATTAAGGAGTTTGGATTAGATGGTGGCAAAACTTTATTAAGAATTGAAAAAAGTGATCCTGGAGTTCTTAGAACTATTGAAATGGTAGCTTCGGTAAATTCAGCATTAGCTAGAGCAAAGAAACTTTCCATAATTGAACCACTGCCATACATCAAAAATGCCGTGGGTAAATTTGAGTTACAAAATGATATTCAAGAGTTAGTTAGGGTTATTGGAATCGCATCAGCACTCGGTACAACAAGTGCTTATACATGGCTAAAAGTTCCAGCGTTTGAGGATTTCAAGTACGCCGCCAGAGCTACATCACTGCCACTAATGCTGCTTGGTGGCGATCCTGGAAAAGATTGGCAAGCCACCTTTAATAAGTGGGGGCAAGCATTTAAATTTGAAAATGTAAGAGCACTAATTCCAGGTCGCACACTCCTATTTAGTCCAGAGTTAAGTGTAGAACAGGCAGTATCTAAAGCTGTATCGATCGTTAGGAAGGTCTAATGAGCTGGTTATATCGAGGTGTTAACTCAATAACTCCTAACAGTGCTAACTGGAAATATTGCGGTATGCATATTCTAGATTTATCGGAGCAAAATAATCATGAGATTTTATTTAATGATTTTGAGGGCGTCTTATTAAGTTTATCAGCTGAAAATGTAAGTGTGATAGTTGACGGTGTTGAGTTTAAATTAATTGGCCGTACTGGAGTTTTTGCAGGAATTTCTGATTGGATTTATATACCTGTTGGTGCAAAATTACTTATAAGTGGGAAAAATGGATTACTTGCTTTATCAACTGCTCAGGCCACAAAAAAATTCCCTACAACCTATACAAGCAAGGATAATGTCGCAATTGAAATTAGAGGAAGCGGGTTTGCAACCAGGCAAGTAAATAATATTGCTACACCTGACTCATTCTCAGGTGCTGAGAAGATACTGGTATGTGAAGTTATAACGCCTGGTGGTAATTGGTCATCCTGGCCGCCACATCGCCATGATGGAATAGCAGGTTGTGATTTTAATAATGAGGAGATCTACTATTTCCAGATTGGAAAACAGAATTCTGATCATGGTTCAGATGAAGGACGTGGATATTTCAGGGTATATTCATATGATCAAAGTATTGATGAGACCATGACTATAAATGATCAAGATTTTGTTATTGTGCCTCATGGCTATCACGGACCATCTATTGCAGCTCCTGAGTATCCAATGTACTTTTTAAATGTACTTGCTGGACCTGCTGAAAATCGAAGTATGGGATTTTGTGATGACCCAAGCCATCATTGGATTAGAGAGGATTGGAAAAATCAGAAGCAAGATTCTCGATTACCAATGACTAATAAGGATGGTAG
>SXGQ01217190.1_pt1 | contig 12035 bp, 11 predicted proteins | sample 3178371 | NCBI WGS metagenome assembly SXGQ01 (sample SAMN11356859, study PRJNA531348) | freshwater metagenome | isolation source: freshwater sample F1-20 | place: China: Fuxian Lake, Yuxi | collected 2017-12-25 | reverse complement strand
CATCATCATTTTCATTGAACATGTCGGGTATTTCGGTAGAGAGTGCGCCGCTAGTAATTCCTGCAACCATGGATTCAACAACAAGTCCTAGTGCGAAACCTTTAGCACCACCAAGCGGGGCGAGCATTCCGTTTAACGCTTCTTTCGCATCTGTTATTGCATTCCCCTCACGATCAACTGCCCAACCTTCAGGGATGGTTCCGCCTTCTTTTGCTTTCGCTGCGATCTTTCCACGTGCGACCGCGGATGTAGCGAGGTCAACGATCATCGGATGGTCACTTGGAATTCCGGCAGCGATAGGACTTGTAGAGAGCAACGGTCTATTACCGCCAACAGCAGGCATCACGGCAGGACCATTAGAGAAGATCAATGAAATGGCCTTTGCATCAAGTGCGGGATAGAGATAGACCCCAAGTGCGCCACAATGATTCGAATTTGCTATTGAGATAAGTGAAATTCCTTGCGACTTCGCAACTTTGACGCCACGTTCGGCCGCCTCCCAAAGTTGCCAATGACCAAGTCCGTTCTCACCATCGAGAACAGTGACTGCAGGGCTTGAGGAACGCTGGGTGAGTTTGGCTTTCGCGTTGATACCACCGGCAGAGAGGCGCTTCAGATAAAACCCAAGTCGCATCAGGCCATGGGAAGCATTTCCCCATAAGTCGGAGATGACAATTGATCGGGCAGTGATAAAGGCTCGCTCGTGCTCGACGCCGCTTGCCATAAGGAGAGAGGTGGCAAGGTCAATTGCTTTCTTTGCTTCTATCACTTCTTGAATTCCTTTACTGCTCCAACTCCAAATTTCGGAGTTGAACCATTAAGCGAACGTTCGACTTCACTCACTAAGACCTCGTTGATCTTGGCCTGACTCTCGACGGTTATCCCTGCGATATGTGGAGTGAGAATTACATTCGAAAGGGATGCGAAACGTGAATCATTCGGTGGCTCTGTGGCGCGAACATCAAGCGCCGCACCAGCAATCACTTTTTGCTTTAGTGCTTCTTCTAACGCCTCCTCATCGATTAATTCGCCTCGTCCAACATTTATCAATACAGCGCTGGACTTCATCGAACTAAGAGCCTGTTTATTGATCATCTTCGTTGTCTCAGGGGTTGCGGGCATATGAAGTGAGATCAGATCAGAGCGCTTGAGTACCTCATCACTTGATACAAGGGTGACGTTTACTTCAGTGGAAAAAGAATCATCAATCTTGGCAAAAGGATCATAGGAAAGGACTTTGACCCCAAAGCCTTTGAGTAACCTCGCTAGTGCGCGTGCCGTCGCGCCAAAACCAAGCATTCCCCACGTCTTTCCGGAGATCTCATTGCCTGCTTTTCGATCCCAACTACCACTTCGGGTTGATCTATCTAACTCAGGTATTTGACGCAGAAGTGCAAGAGCAAGACCAAGGGTCAACTCACCTACCGCTACTGCATTTATACCGAGGGCGGCAGAGACCACGACACCGTGGGCATCGGCGGATTTCAAATCGATATTGTCGAGACCAACTCCCGCACGACCCACTAACTTCAAATTAGGGGCAGCGGCAAAGATCTCTTCATTGACTTGAGTGCGGTTTCGAACAATCAAAGCGCTGGCATCTTTGAGATGAACTTTGAGATCCTCGCGCCTACTCCAAAGATCTGGTTCGTGAATGATTCTCTGAGTCTTTGCGAGGTTGGCGAATCCCTCGCTCCAGACATCTTCACTGATAACAATCACGAACCAGTCCCCTCATTTCTTCTTTGTATTGCGCTTCTGCAACTACTAGGCAGAGATGTAGAGCTTGGTGAAGGTGTACTCGCGATGTCCGAGCGCTTCTGCCGAGCAGAGGCGACCATTGACGGTTCGCTCGATAACTTCCATCATCATGTCACCGGCTTTAGTGAGGTCATACTCCTGACGAAGAAGGCCTGAGACATCGAGATCGATGTGCTCTCTCATCGAACCTGCAGTCTTCTTATTTGCCGTCAGCTTCAAGACCGGGACGATTGGATTTCCGATGACATTTCCCTGTCCGGTCGGGAAGAGATGAACGACAGCTCCAGCGGCAGCCATCAAAGTGACACACTCTGCAGCCGCAGATGAGGTGTCCATAAAGTAGAGACCTTGTTTCTTTCGATCAGGTGCCTGAGCTGGTTTGAGGACACCAATCACAGGTACCGAACCAGTCTTAGCGATATTTCCAAGCGCCTTCTCTTCGATTGTCGTAAGTCCACCAGCGATATTTCCTTGCGTTGGTTGTGATCCAAGGAGATTCGCGCCGGTTGACTCGATGACTTTGATGTAGTTGTCGTAGGTCTCCTGGAAGGCCCGTCGGCATGCATCATCAATGCATCGCTCAGCAATGAGGTGCTCGCCTCCGGTGAGCTCAGAAGTCTCACCAAAGAAGACAGTGCCACCGGCTGCGACCCAACGATCTACTGCTTGTGAAGTTGTCGGGCATGAACCTAGACCTGAAGTGGTATCGGACTCACCGCACTTGATGCTCATGATCAGGTCGCCTTCGCTTGCAACTTCGCGAGTGATTTCAGAGGCGTCCTGCAAGAAGATCTGTGCCACGCGTGCTGCATCAGCAATGACTTGAAGATCGCCTTTTCCTTCAATCGAGAATGTTGCGACTGGCTTTCCAGATTTTGCAATTCCCGCTGCGACTCGTTCGGTCCACTTCGGCTCAATTCCAATCACAACCACCGCTGCGACATTTCCGTTAAGACCAGTTCCGATCAGGGTTTGGAATGTGAGTTCGAGATCCTCGCCGAACTGAAGTCGGCCGTAGGCATGCGGGAGTGCAAGCGTGCCAGGAACAACTTTTGCTACTGCTTCAGCAGCAGCATTTGATAGATCATCGACCGGCAAGATGATGACGTGGTTTCTGATTCCCATCGAACCGTCAGGGCGACGGTAACCAGTTAGGCGCGGCTTGCTTGCCATCGATAACTCCTCATGTTGTGGGTGTGGACGTAATCTCCTTTTTTGATCGGCGCGCTTGCAATGCCGACCTGGATGCCGTACTTGATGATCGCTTCACCTTCAGCGTGATCCTTGAGCGCGAACTTATGTCCGAGCGGAATCGCGTGATTGAGGACCGCCTTGTGCTCACTCTGCTCCTTCACCGATAGGCCATAGAGTTCGCCAGGTTGCAAATCATCATTTGCAACTGCGACTGAATCGCCATCGTGATGAAGCAAGAAATCAGGCACTCGCTTCGCCATGGTCATTCCTTCCTTTTCTCATCTATCTTTACTTTGCTTCCATCATCTTGATGAAATCATTCGTTTCTTCCCGATTCGGGACTTTGCTGTAACCATCAAGACCCCGGCAGGAGAGAGCAGCCACAGCATTTGCAAAGGTGACCGCTTCTTTTATCGGCAATTCCCAGATCCGTGTAGCGACGAGTGCGCCATGAAATACATCGCCTGCACCGAGAGTGCTCAGAGCGTCAATTTCAAAGGCAGGCGCTCTCCCCTTTGTTTTGCCATCCGAGAAAGCACTTCCTCGATCACCGTGCGAGATCACCACGATATTCCCATCCTCTGAAGCGGTATCAAGGTCACTGGTGATCTTCTCTGAGGGCACATAGAGGTCAAAATCTCTTGCTTCAACTCCCTCAACTGGATAGCCGATATCGATGGAGAGTTTTGGACCTTTACCTCTTACGACTCCCCAGGATTTGATTACCTCAGCACCGAAGTGATCAACATGCACCCATCCAGGAAAACTTTCAGTTGGCTTCTTTGGTGCGACTCGCTCCGGCTTTACCATGATTGCGCGAGAGGCATCATTCCGGGAGGCGACGATGGTGCTCTGTGAAGTTAGTCCATCGTTTCTCTCAATAAAGTCGGTTCCGACTCCCTCTTGATTCAAGATATCGAGAACGAAATCACCAGATTGATCTCTTCCTACAACGGTAGAGAGTGAGACTTTGATTCCAAGCCTCGCCATAGTGATTGCTGCGACTGTGGCTGGACCGCCAACAGATCTCAAGTTCTCGATGGCTAGAACTCGCTCATCTCGTTCTGGATATCGATCCACGAGCACGATGTTGTCGACAGTCGCTAGGCCGACTGCAAGCACTTGACCCATACTCATCGCAAGATTCTCACTCGCCAGATTCTCACTCGCCAGATAATCACTTGGAATGTTCCTTCTTTAGGAACTTTGCCCATGCATCCCGAGCGTTATGGATATGTTGGATGATCATCAGCCGAGCCTTGATCGGATCGCGGTCTCTTATTGCTTCAAGGATTATTCGATGTTCTTCTTCTGATTGGTCGATACGACCAGGCAACTTCAGCGTATTTTCCATGGAATTGCGCATGATTTCTTGGAGCGTTCCTAGCGTTTGATTGAGAAAGCGATTGCTCGCGCTTCGCACGATGACCAAATGAAACTCCATATCGAGTTCTCGGACCTTCTCAAAGTCGATTGGATTCTCACTCAATACCTCACTGAGTCGAAGCAGCGCTTTATTCATCTCCGCTAACTGTTCACTGGTGTGGCGTTCTGCTGCCCACTCAACCGCAGGAGCTTCGAGGATCTCGCGCATCTGAAATAGCTCTTCGATATTTGCCCACTGCGAAAGATAGGCATCCTTGAACCTCTCGCCAGTGGCTTCATCAAGTACAAAGACACCAACACCATGTTTCACAAGAACTCGACCTTGTGTCTGAAGCACTTGGATCGCTTCACGAAGAGATGGCCTGGAGATTTCTAGGATCTTTGCAAGTTCCCTCTCACTCTCAAGCCGTGCTCCAGGAGCCAACCCAGAACGCTCGATGTGATCGATGAGTGCGCGCACGTTCTCTTTTAGGAGCGGTTTGACTGCGGTAGGCATTGTCATAGTCTCAAGTGACATCGCTTATCCCTTGACCGCTCCCGCAGTGAGCCCAGCAACGAATGTCCGTTGCATGCTCACATACATGATCACCATTGGAAGCGAGGCAACCAAAACCGCTGTGAAGATCATTGAGAAGTTGATCGCGTATTCACCTCTGAAGTCCAACAAGGCAAGTGGAAGCGTCTTCAAGTCGGACTCAGTTATCAAGAGCAGTGGATAGAGCAGGTCATTCCAATTGATGACAAATAAGAATATTGAGACTGCTCCCATCGACGGCCTCGATAACGGCAAGGCAATAGAGCGATAGAGGCGCCAAGGTCCTGCGCCATCAATTCCAGCCGATTCGAATAATTCATGAGGAATCTGCCGGAAGAAGGCGGTCAGGATGAAGATTGATATCGGTAGAGTTGAAGCGACATTGATGATGACCAGCCCAATGAGGGAATTGCGAAGCCCGAGTGAGTCAAAGAGTTGGTAGATGCCGATGATGCTCGTGGCGGCTGGAATTGTGAGGCCGAGGGCGAAGAGTGTGAAAAGGAATTTGGCACCAACGTTAAACATCCTTGCGATTCCAAACGATGCCAAACTCGCAAGGAATAGAGCAACCACAACTGAGGCTAGAGTGACGATGACGCTGTTTCGGAAATTAGTCGCAATTTGTCCGCCTTCAAGAAGCGTCCTGTAATTCGCAAGGCTCCACTTCTCAGGTAGCGAGAGTGGTTTTGTCATCAATTCAAGATCCGTCTTGAAAGTACCAAAAAAGACCATCAAGACCGGAACAATGATCAGAAGCGCGAAGAGAGTGAGACCAAAGATTCGACTTATTCTGTAGATCATTTTCTCTCCTAGTACCTATTCCGAAGGATCCATCGCTGTAGCGACGTGAGGAGCAAAATGAAAACCACGAGATAAATCGAAAGGCTCGCGGCATAACCAAACCGGTATTCACCGAATGCAGTTTGATAAATCAGTGTCACAAGGATATTGGTGGAGTTCTTCGGGCCACCACCAGTCATGGTGTAGATCAGGTCGAAGGCGCGGAAAGATTGAATTGTCGTGTAGGCCATAACCACTGCAGTTGTTGGTAGCGCCATCGGCCATGTGACATTGCGAAACTGTTGCCAACGCGAAGCGCCATCGACTTCAGCAGCTTCATAGAGCTCACGTGGTATCTGCTGAAGGCCAGCGATGTATACGACCATCATCTGCCCGGTGTGGAACCAGACCTGGGTGAAGGCAATGGCCCGCAAAGTTATGGTTTCACTTCCAAGCCAACTCAAAGCAAGTGAATCAAAACCAAAATTACGAAGCAGGGTATTAAGGGCTCCTAGATTGGGTTCATAGATGAACATCCAGACCAGAGCGATTGAGACGGACGAAAGAATTGTCGGGAAGAAATAGAGCGTTCGAAGCGCAACAGAGGCTTTCGTATTCTTCAGAAGGAAAATAGCGAAGAGCAGCGAGAGACCAGTCTGAAAGATGATCACTAAGAGTGAGAACTCGACATTATTACCGAGAACCTTGACGAATATGTCATCGTTAGTCGCTGCACGGGTGAAGTTATCTATTCCGACGAATTTCGGCTCAGCAAAACCATCCCATTCGGTGAGGGCGTAGCGAAGGTTGCTCAGCGTTGGGTAAAGGAAGAAGATCGCGTACAACAAGAGCGCAGGCAGAATCATCAGGGCGAACCTGCGATCGTGAATGCGTTTCAATGTGGTACTCGAGCGCGACCTATCGTGCGATCGAGTACCGGTGCCCTTTCGGGCACCGGTATCGACTTTTGTCATGATCAGGCTAGAACTTCTGCTTGATCAGGGCCGCACCATCGGCCACAGCCTTATCGACAGTGGCTCCTCCGACGATGTCGATGAAGACATCCTCCACCAGGTTACGAACTGGCAGATTGAGGAAGATGAATCGTGGCGCAAGGAGCAAGCGCTCAGACATGATGCTTGAGGTGTTACGCAGATCGACATCTGTGTAGCTCACGTCAAGGACTGTCACGTGCTGAGTAGTTCCATTTGCGTACTCGGTTGCGATTGGGCCGGTGAGCAAGAATGAGAGGAATGCACGAGCAATTCGCTTCTCTGTTCCGCCTGCCGTGGCATTGACACCAAGGATGAATGTGTTGTTGGTGATGCCAGTGAAGGTCGCATTCTTGTCATTGGTCCAGTTGAATCCTGTGATTCCAAGGTTGCCCTTCATATCTGGATTCAAAGTCTTGATTCCACCCATTGAGAAGGATCCCGTTGGGAGAATCGGTGCCTTACCTGTTGCAAAGAGCGCATTACCTGCAGCTTCAGTGACGCCCTTTGGATTATCTGGGAAGCACCCAGCATCTCTTAATTGAGCGTACTTACCTGAAACTTCTTTGAACCAGGTCTGTGTGATTTCAGCCTTACCTGTATCAATAGCAACGAGTTTCGCTTTGATGTCATCTTCGCTATTTCCGATGCTCATAAATGCTGAGTTCATTATCTGACCAGCTTGTGGCTTGAAAGCACCCATCCACGCCATAGGGACATAACCCTTGGCCTTGGCAGCCTTGCAATAACCAAGCCATTCATCGAATGTCTTAGGAAGCTTCCAGCCTTCCTTCTTGAAGATTGCGATGTTGTAGATCGGGTTGTTGAAGAGTGACTGGTAAGGAATTCCATATTGGACGCCATTGAGTCGACCAGCACCCATCATGCCTGAGATCACATTGCGCTTGGTGAACTGTTGGTTACCCAAGTTCTCCAAGAGACCAGTGCTCGCAGCATTATTGAAGTTTGCGCCACGAAGCGTTGCAATCAGGGCAGCTTTCTGATTACCGCGAACCTTTTGGATTGCGGTCGCTTCATGATCTGCTGATGTGGAAATGACTTGATTGATCTTCACACCAGGATTTGCCGCTTGGAACTTGGCGATGATGCTTTCCAAAACGACGCGATCCTCTGAACGATAGTGGTAGAAATCAATCTCACCAGCAGGTGCCTTGAGCGCCGGGACTGGTGGAAGGCTGGATGAGGAGAGTTTGACCTTTTGCCAAACTAAACGTCCAGATGAGTTCTCAGCGCAGACTAGCGATGTCGAAAATGTTCCCGTCGACTCGCCTTCATTTGTGCACTTCGCATTACGGACTTCGCCAGCAGCTTGGCCCGCAGTGAGAGGCACGATGGAAACAGTGATCGCAAGAGCTCCTGCGACCAACAGCTTGAGTGCCTTAGCACCCTTGCTTGCTTTCATGCTTTCTCCTTTTCGAGGGTTCCCTTGAGGGGATCGTGGTGAATCGACTTGATTACCACTCCATCAGCGGAATTCCTAGGTGATCCGCCAATGTTCGGACTTGCGGTCGAATATCACGCCACGAGACGACAGTATGGTGAGGGAAACCATTACTGATCAACGCATTGATCAACTGTCGCGCCGGTGCGCTGGTTCGAACCGTTGCTGTATTGCCTTGAAACCGATTAGGGGCAGGTAGCGATTCACCACTTGTCATGACTAATCGGAGTTTGCTTGCATTGCCTGAATCCGTGTCGCTATCGAGACGGACTAGGACAACTGGACCGGGCTTCAATGCGAAGTTCCCGGCCACACCTAATTTGCGATTGCAGTGAAGCCACTGAGTCGCGTTGCTTGGATCTGCCGCAAGTTCAGTCGAAGCCGAACCGCAATGCCAGATCCTGATGATTCCCTCTTCTTCATCTAGATCGACGGTATCAACCAGGTAATTGGTACCTGAACCAAGCGCCTCAAGAATCAACATGGTCGCTGCGCCATAGACATCGCGCTCACAAGCCGCAGGAGTTCCGCTGGTCGCAGTCCGCCCCATTGCACCACAAGGACAGGCACCGAGATCGGTTGGGAATTCTGGCCAGCACCGCATAGCTATCGCATCTAAATCGTTCGCTTCAATCCAATCAGCGAGTGCAGTTCTGACTTTGGCGTTGGTCTGGGCCTGCTCGGCTGGAACTTTTTCTAGTGAAGGCTGGGCTTTCAGTGCCGACTGATACTCAGCCTCCATACGCTCTTTTGAAACTACCTTTACTTCATCAAAGAGGTTGTCAATCTCGCGATTTATCACTGTGATGCCGAAGTACTTTCTTAGAAGTTCTGCATCATAAGCACATGGCGTGAATCCATGTGGCGCCTCACCAATTGCACCAATCCGAGAACCAGTAAGTTGATTGAGCGCTTCTTCTATCTGTGCAAGATTAGCTCGCTCGCCATTCACTCGTGGCGGAACTCCGACATCAGCGGATCTCCCATTGAGGAAATCTTCAAGTCGCACCTTCACCGCTGGCTCATTCGGATTTCCATGAAGATGAGTGATCTTCTTTCCTACAGTGCGGAGGGCATGCGCTGCAAGATTCGAGCCGCACATCGAATTGAGGTTAAGGCGATCGCCGACTTGGCCGAACTCACGGACTGACCAGAGCAAGAGATCGCCACTCTTGCTTCCGAGCAATGAGATCGCTGGAGATGCATCAGCGAAAGATGCATTGAGGTAGATGATCTTCTCTTGATCGATATCCATCTTTGAAGCAGATTCCGTCTCATCGGGAGTCATAACAAGCTTTGATGGCGCAATCACATCGGCTCCAAGTGATGCAAGGAGTTGCTTCGCCTCCTCAAATGATCGCTCTGCAGTAGCCACATCGAATGTGGGGCGAGCTACCGGGATCAATGCCACCTTCATCGCACCGCCTCAAGTTCTCTATATTTCGCCGGCACGATCTCGCCCATTTCAACAACCCGTCCACTCTCAATACTCTTTTGCGCGGCGATTCCGACAGCAACGCTTCGCATACCTTCTTGCAGTGAGACTTCAGGGCTATGGCCTTCGCTCATCGCCTGAAAGAAATGGAGATGCTCAAGGTATGACGCGCCATAGTGGAAACCGGGATATTTGATTCGGTCATCCCAAACCTTTTTGACGGTCAAGTCTTTTGGCTTACTGGCATCGTAAGTCCACTCTTTGAAGTTACCAACGCTCGATCGCTTCCCATGTCGAAGTTCAAGGGAAGGCAAGAACGACTCAACTTTTCCGCCATCACCAACGACGCTGATATGTTCCTTATCGACCGTGTTCTCGGCGAACATACAGAGATCAAGCATCGCTCTTGCGCCATCTGGGTAATCGAGAACCACGAAGGCGCTATCGAGCATATCTGCCTCTCGCCCGTCATAGCTCTCGTCCAAGAAGTTCACTCGCTGTCCACCTGTTGCATAGACCTTGGTAGGAGTTTGACCAATTATTCTCTCCATCAAGTTGAAATAGTGACAACACTTCTCGACCAAAGTGCCACCGGTTTTTTCAGTGAATCGATTCCAGTTATCTACTTTGGGATAAAAGGGTTCTCGATGTTCACGGATTGCGACTTGATGGACTCTTCCGACTCCACCACTATCGGTGATCTTGATCAACTCAGCGACTGGTGGCATATAGCGATATTCAAGGCCCATCCAAACAAGAGCTTTACTGCGATGTGATCTCTGCTCAGCCCACTCGATCACATCAATGCAGTCAGAGATAGTGGTACAAAGTGGCTTCTCTATAAAAACATGAAGCTCTGTAGCGAGCGCATCTTTCAAAACTGTGGCATGAGTGAAATTGGGAGTCGCAATAATCACCGCGTCACAGAGACCTGAATCGAATAGCTCTTGATGGTGAGTGAAAGCGCGAACGCTCGCGCCGGGCATAGATGAGGCGACTTGCTCGAGCGCACGATCACGAGAATCAGAATTCGGATCGGCTATTGCGGTGACAGTCGCGCCATCGATGAATGAGAGATTCGCGATGTGCTCTCTACCCATCGCCCCTGCGCCGATAACCCCGTAACGGATCAGTTCCTTGACTCCTTCGTCAACGTCGAGGTGACCTCGGGTAAACCACGGGGAAGTGGTCAGACCTCTTACCTCTGGGGATTCTTACCGCCCACGTAGGGTTGGTCAAGGGAAAATAGCAACGAATAGGTAACAGTTCTAGCGCTCGAGGATGGCGGGCCGTGCCCGTTCGAAGTGCATCTCACTCGGCCAATCTGAGTCAATAGTGAGAACTTCAAGGCCGTTTGCTCCTATATGAATGGTGTCTTCGACTTTCAAGCCTTTGCCCGATGGATTCCAGGCAAGGGCATTATCTGGAGCAATAACTTGCTCACTCTTGGTATGAGCCGGGAAGTCTCGCGGAAGATATCCCGTAGGACCACCTTGATGATGACGAGTCCATTCATCTGAATCAAAACCTTGTTTAACGTACTCAGCGATTCCCTTCTCAACAACCTCTGAAAGTTTTGCACCAACTTTGCTTTCGTTGAGAAAGACTCGCTCAACCGAAAGGAGTCTTGAATACCAATCCTGATCTTCATCGCTTAGTGGAGAGAAAGTGGCGATACGAGTAACGCTCGCAATCAAACCCTTCCTTCGCCCGCAAACCACGCCCATATATCGTGCGCCAATATTCGCTCGCGTCGGAAGTGGGTGGCGATACTTACTCAATCTCTCCTCGCCCGCTACCAGAAGAACTACCGGCTCAATATCCTTGGCCCAAAGTTGAGATGCGATCTTTCCCGCAACCAATACTTCGCTATCGCTTCTCTCCACTGATCGCATTGCAATACCTAGGCCAACCGCCGTATCGCGAGCAAGATCCCGAAGACGATTCACCTCCTGCGGATTTAGACTTCTCCTGAGATTTTCAATCTCGCCTGAAACATTTATTCGCACGGGATCTGGGCCATCAATTGCAACTTTCTCACCGGCTGGAAGTTGTCCATCTCTTGATTCGAACCAGTTAACGACTGTCACTTTCTCATCGCCAGATAACTCTTCATCTGAGAGTCGCTTGGCCTCGATCTTATTTGTGATCACTTCGATACCACTTCGCCGCACGACTAGGTCCATACAAGCCAGTTCTAGCGTGGTCGGTACATGAGCTCTGCCACCGATCAACCAAGCGATATTCGCCCCTTTTCTAAGGACTATCGCCTCAAAGCCCTTCTCATCCATCAGGGCGCAGAGTCGAGCATGCTTCTCTCGCTGTTCCAACTGACGCTCAGGCATACGCCAAATCTATCCGTCTTATGCTTTCCCCATGGCACTCAAATCAGATCTCTTCATCGGCGGAAATTGGATTGCTGGACCGGAGCGAATCCCGGTCACTGACCCAAGCGACGAATCAACCATCACGGAAATCTCACTTGCTGGT
>SXGQ01094689.1_pt1 | contig 12035 bp, 12 predicted proteins | sample 3178371 | NCBI WGS metagenome assembly SXGQ01 (sample SAMN11356859, study PRJNA531348) | freshwater metagenome | isolation source: freshwater sample F1-20 | place: China: Fuxian Lake, Yuxi | collected 2017-12-25 | reverse complement strand
CTTGGGTGATGAAAAAGAGCGAAAGAATTCTGCTGCAGCACTTGAAAGCGCCAAGGGAGTAATTCGTTCCGCGCTCGGTCGTGAGCTGGGCTTGCGAGTAGTGCCGACAATCGAATTCCATCTTGATGCACTCCCCGAGAGCGCGGCAACTTTAGAAAATTTATTAGCGAAGAGCGCTGCGCGTGATCTAGAGCTGGATGCTCAACGAACCGGCGCAGATTATGCAGGCGAGAGTGATCCTTATCGCAAGTCCAAGCAGTAAAAGCTGCTGATATGAAGTCAGGTTTTTTGGTTATAGACAAGGAAGCTGACTTCACCAGCCATGATGTTGTAGCGATTGCACGTAAATCACTGAGCGAACGACGCGTTGGCCACGCAGGCACGTTAGATCCCTTCGCTACTGGTGTTTTGGTTCTCGGTGTGGGCAATGGAACGCGACTTCTGCAATACATCACTGATGGACGAAAAAGTTATGAAGCAGTTATCCGACTTGGGGCGAGAACAACCACTGATGATCTGACCGGCGACGTCATCAACTCCAACGAATCTGACCTGAAGGAGATATCTAACGAGATGATTATCCAGGCGCTTACAAAGCAAGTGGGGGAGATCTATCAGCGCCCAAGTACCTATTCGGCAATCAAGGTCGATGGTAAACGCGCTTATGAATTGGCGCGTGCAGGAAAAGAAGTGAAATTGCAAGAGCGTCGAGTATCGGTCTTCTCAATTGAGATAAAAGAGATAGTTCACACGTCAGAGTTAATTGATGTGACAATTAGCGTGGAGTGTTCTGCCGGTACGTACATTCGCTCGATTGCACGAGATTTAGGTGATGCGCTATCAGTCGGAGGGCATTTGATCGCATTGCGCCGTACCCACGTCTCACCTTTTTCGTTAACAGATGCGATTTCCATAGACGAACTCCGCCAGAGCCCCCAATTACTACCTATCGACTCGGCGATCTCCCGACTCTTTCTTCGACGAGACCTCAACGAGCAAGAAGTGGCAAGCGTCAGCCATGGACGATCCATCGATTTACGCAGTGAAAAAAATGGTAAGAGCGCTGGCTTTACCCCAGATGGCAGGTTCATTGCCTTATTGGCGGAAAAAGGTGGGCGAGCCCAACCAATTTTGGTGATAAGTAGAATTGAGCCATGAACGGATCGAGTAAGTCAGTTGTAGCGATTGGCATCTTCGATGGCGTCCACCGTGGGCATCAGAAGATACTTGGCAGAGCTCGAGAAATCGCAAACTCCCTCTCTCTTCCTGTCACCGCGCTCACCTTCCATCCACATCCCACCGCAATTCTTGCTCCCGAGAAACAGCCCGCGCTATTGCTCAATATTCATAGTCGAGTGGAGTTGTTAGAGAAGCACGGAGCTGAGGATGTTGAGGTGCTCACTTTCAGCAAGGAATTTGCCACATTATCTCCAAATGCTTTCATCGAGGACATACTTTTAGATTTACTCAATGCCGCTCATGTTGTGGTCGGTGAGAATTTCTCGTTTGGTGCTCGAGCTAGCGGAACTATCGCTGATATCAAAAAGTATGTTGATGCTGAATCACTTCCTTTGCTTGCCGATGAACATGGCCCCATCTCATCGACGCGGATTCGTGGCCATGTTGCTAGCGCAGAGATGGAATCAGCGCATTCGTTACTTGGGCGACCTCATTTCGTGCAAGGTGAAGTAATTCATGGTGAAAAGCGTGGTCGTGAAATCGGTTATCCAACGGCGAACTTGGAAGAGTTGAAGGGAATGGCGATACCTCCTGATGGAATTTATGCTGGCTATCTCTGTGTTGAGCGTGATCGTTTGCCAGCCGCTATTTCGATTGGCACCAACCCAACCTTCCCTCCCTCCTTCCCAGGCGAGCGCCCTCGACAAGTTGAGGCTTATGCGCTCGATCGGGATGACCTAGAGCTTTATGGTCAGCGAGTATCCATTGAGTTTCTCTCGTTCCTTCGCCCCACAATCGCATTTCCCGCCCTAGAACCGCTATTGGAGCAAATGGCAGCCGATTGCGCCCAGGCCAGGGAGTTAATCTCGCGCGTAGCGGGCGAATTGGGCTGATTGGGAGCCCGCTGGTAGCCTAGGCAGTCGGACAGGTAGGGATTGCGCCCGAGATACGGGCCCCCCAATCTGGCGTAAGTAAGACAAGACGACACTCAATCAGGATGAAAGTGAGAACGAGAACATGGCGTTAGCTCCGGCAAAGAAGAAGGAGATCATCTCCACCTACGGCAACTCTGCCGTGGATACCGGCAGCCCTGAATCGCAGATTGCGATGCTCTCACAACGTATCAATGACCTCACTGAGCATTTGAAGAGTAATGCCAACGACCATCATGGTCGCCGTGGACTTTTGCTTTTGGTTGGACGCCGTCGCCGCTTACTCCAGTATCTGGAGAAGATTGACATCGAGCGCTATCGCTCGATTGTTGATCGACTCAGCCTGCGCCGATAACAAACACACACAAGCGCGAGAACTCACGCTCTATAGGTTGGGGTCCTCGGTAGTGGCTCTCGGATATATATGCCGACAGCTTCGATCGATGATCTCCATCGCAGATAGCCAACGCTCGCGAGATATGGAGACGACCCATGTCGGGTCTAGACACGCAAGTACACACATCAGAAGCAGTAATCGATAATGGCAAGTTCGGAAAGCGGATCATTCGATTCGAGACTGGGCGCATTGCTCGACAAGCAGCGGGTTCAGCAGTAGTCACTCTCGACGAGGACACCATGCTGCTCTCTGCAACAACAGCATCAAAGAATCCAAAAGATCAATTTGATTTCTTCCCACTTACGGTTGATGTAGAAGAGCGCATGTATGCGGTTGGGCGTATTCCTGGTTCATTCTTCCGACGAGAAGGTCGACCAAGTGAGGATGCGATTCTTACCTGCCGACTCATCGATCGTCCGCTACGTCCATCCTTCGTCAAAGGACTTCGCAACGAAGTGCAGATCGTAGTTACCGTTCTTTCGCTCAATCCCGCTCATCTATACGACGTAGTGGCGATCAACGCATCATCGATGTCCACTCAATTAGCAGGATTGCCATTCTCTGGTCCCATCGGTGGCGTACGAATCGCACTTATCGACGGCCAATGGGTTGCATTCCCGACCCATTCTGAATTAGAGCGTGCTGTATTCGATATGGTCGTCGCAGGACGTATCGCTGGCAACGATGTTGCCATCATGATGGTCGAGGCAGAGGCCACTACAAACACCATTGATCTCATCAAGGGTGGCGCTCAAGCGCCAACCGAGGAGATCGTCGGTGCAGGTCTTGATGCGGCAAAGCCATTCATCAAAAATCTCTGCGAAGCTCAACTCGAACTTGCCAAAGTTGCTGCGAAGCCAACTGCAGAGTTCCCAGTCTTTCTCGAGTATCAGAACGATGCTGCTGACGCAGTTGCAGCGAAGGTAAAAGATACAACCGCTAAGGCATTGACCATCGTCTCCAAGGCTGATCGTGAAGAGAAGTTAGATTCGATTCAAGCAAGCGTTATGGAAGATCTTGCGACAGAGTTTGAAGGGCGCGAAAAGGAAGTTAAGGCTGCTTTCAAATCACTCCAAAAGAAGTTGGTTCGAGAGCGCGTACTTCGTGAGAAGGTTCGTATCGATGGTCGCGGTCCGCGTGATATCCGTCCGATCACCGCTGAAGTCGAAGTTGTGCCCCGTGTGCATGGTTCTGCGCTCTTTGAACGTGGCGAGACTCAGATCATGGGAATCACTACCTTGAATATGTTGAAGATGGAGCAACAGCTCGACACTCTCAATCCAGAGACAACGAAGCGTTATATGCATAACTACAACTTCCCACCATATTCAACTGGTGAGACCGGACGCGTAGGTTCGCCTAAGCGTCGTGAGATTGGCCATGGTGCACTCGCTGAGCGTGCACTCCTTCCAGTTCTCCCAACTCGCGAAGAGTTCCCCTATGCGATTCGCCAGGTATCTGAAGCATTCGGCTCCAATGGATCTACATCTATGGGATCTGTCTGTGCATCCACTTTGGCGCTACTTAACGCTGGTGTGCCACTAAAGGCTCCAGTTGCTGGTATCGCGATGGGACTAATCTCCGATGAAGTCGATGGCAAGACCGAGTATGTCGCTATCACCGACATCCTGGGCGCAGAGGATGCCTTTGGAGATATGGATTTCAAGGTCGCGGGAACAAAGGAATTCGTCACTGCATTACAACTTGATACCAAACTCGATGGCATTCCTGCATCAGTCCTTGCTGGAGCGTTGCTTCAAGCAAAGGAAGCGCGATTGACCATCCTTGGCATAATGAATAGCGCAATCGACACTCCAGATGAGATGAGTTTGCTCGCTCCACGAATCATTACCGTGAAGATCAATCCAGATCAGATTGGTGCAGTGATTGGGCCAAAAGGCAAGGTCATTAACGAGATTCAAGATCAAACTGGCGCAGAGATCTCAATTGAAGACGATGGAACGATTTACATCGGTTCCACCGAGGGCTCGGCTGCTGAGGCAGCGAAGGCGCGCGTAATGGCAATCGCCAATCCACATGTTCCAAGCGTTGGCGAGAAATACAACGGTACCGTTGTGAAGATCGCTAACTTCGGTGCATTCATCACGCTCTATCCAGGTAAGGATGGACTCCTACACGTCTCGCAAATTCGCAAGATGCATGGTGGTAAGCGGATCGAGAATATCGAAGATGTCATGAAGGTTGGCGATCAAATCGAAGTTGTGATCGGTGAGATCGACGAGAAAGGCAAGCTCTCTCTCGAACCAGTCCTTGCTAATGCCGAATAATTAACTAGAAAAGCCAACGCTATGACGGTCTCTCGGACAACTCTTCCGTCAGGTCTTCGGATCGTGACGGAAGAAGTCTCGACCGTTCGTAGCGTTGCTTTTGGCATTTGGGCCAATGTGGGTTCGCGAGATGAGAGCCCGTCGGTCGCAGGAGCATCACATTTCCTCGAGCATCTACTCTTCAAAGGAACTACGACGCGTTCTGCTCTTGATATCTCCGCGGCAGTTGATGCGGTGGGTGGCGAGATGAATGCGTTCACTGGCAAGGAGTACACCTGCTTCTATGCCCGCGTGATTGATACTGATTTCTCGATTGCAGCCGAGGTAATTTGCGACATGATTCGCGACTCACTTGTAAGAAGTGAAGATGTAGATTCCGAGCGAACTGTCGTTTTAGAAGAAATCGCGATGCGCGATGATGATCCAGGAGATTTAGTACACGATTTGTTCTCCGAAACACTTTTTGGCGATACTCCGATCGGCCGTCCGATTCTCGGCACAGTTGATTCCATTACCACTATGACGCGCCGCTCAGTAAACGATTACTACAAGAAAAAATACTTACCAGAGAATCTTGTCGTTGCCGTGGCTGGAAATGTCAGCCATGAACGAGTGGTCGAGCAGGTCACACGATCCCTCAGCGGATTTCTTGATTCATCTGCTAAGCCAGCAGCGCTCCGCCCAACAGCGAAAGTGAAAGCGCGCGGTCGTGGCGATATTGGGCTCATTTATCGTAAGAGCGAACAGGCAAATATTCTTCTTGGTTTTCCATCAATTGATCGGAGCGATGAACGCCGGTTTGCACTCTCGGTGCTCACCTCTGCATTAGGTGGCGGTATGTCTTCGAGGCTATTTCAAGAGGTCCGCGAGAAGCGCGGCCTTGCCTATTCGGTCTACGCATCTATGCAGCAATTTGCTGGGGGAGGGATCCTTTCGCTCTACGCAGGATGTAATCCAGAGAAGTCACACGAGGTAACGACTATCTTCCGCGATGTTCTTGGAGATCTGGTCAATTCCGGGCTCTCTGATGAAGAGCTGGAGCGAGCCAAGGGCCAAGTAGCAGGCTCAATGGTGCTGGGCCAAGAGGACACCGGCTCGAGAATGGTTCGAATCGGCAAGAGCGAGTTAGTTTATGGTGAAATTAAGAGTATGGATGAGATTTTGGCAAGCGTGCGTTCGGTCGATCAGGATCAGATTTCGCAGCTCGCCTCCGAGATATTCACCACTCAGCCAACGCTTGCTGTAGTGGGTCCGTATAAGAAGAGCTCGCACTTCGCATCGGCGGTAGCGAAATGACAGATGTATTGAGAGTGGGAGTCCTCGGAGCGCGCGGCAAGATGGGAAGCACGGTTGTTGCGGCAGTCAATAACGCTGTAGGAATGGAAGTCGTCGCTGCTCTTGATCTTGGAGATTCCCTTGATGCACTCGTTGCCAATAAGGCAGAAGTGGTCGTCGATTTCACTACCCCAGGTGCTGTTATGGGGAACTTAGAATTCGTCATTAACAATGGTATTCATGCAGTGGTGGGCACAACAGGTTTTGACGACACGCGAATTGCAACACTCACCTCACTGCTATCTAAAAAGCCGTCAGTGGGTTTGCTCATCGCCCCAAACTTTGGGCTCGGCGCGATCTTGATGATGGAGTTTGCAAAGAAAGCTGCACCGCTCTTTGAATCAGTTGAGATAGTTGAGATGCACCACCCCAACAAAATAGATGCACCGAGCGGTACCGCGCGACGGACTGCCGAACTGATAGCGCACGCTCGACGTGAAGCAAACAATGCTCAGATGCCAGACGCCACGAAAGAGAGCCTTTCTGGTGCGCGAGGTGCCAATGTTGGTGGCGTGCCGATTCATTCGGTTCGCGCGCGGGGATTTGTCGCTCATCAAGAGGTGATCTTTGGGGGAGTTGGGGAGACCCTGACCATTCGCCACGATTCACTGGACCGCCAGAGCTTCATGCCTGGGGTCTTGCTCGGAATCACGAAGGTAATCACAACTCCTGGTCTCACTTTTGGCTTAGAGAATTTCTTGGATCTCTGAGGTTTACGAGAGGAAAAATTTATGATCACGATGTACAGCGCAGATTGGTGTGGCGATTGCCGTCGCTCGAAGAAGCTACTTAATGAATTAAATGTGCCGTACACCATCATCGATGTGGAAAGCGATGAGAGTGCGGCTGAGAAGGTCATCGAAATCAATGGAGGCATGCGCTCGATACCGGTCATTGTCTTCGATGATGGTACTCATCTGACTGAACCAAGCGATGCGACGTTAAAAGAGAAGTTACAGTCGCTGGGTCTAGTCAAATAATTTTTTACAATTGATGGAGTAGTGCAGAAGTAAGAGTTGCAGCAATCAACATTACGAGAAAATTCGCACGCAGGTAAAGCGCTACTGCTGCCACAGCAACCCCTGCTATTCGTTGATCTACGACAAGTTCAGTCTTGGAAGCAAATGTCTGTACCGCCACTAATCCTGCTAAGAGGGCGGTAGGAATCAGATCTGCAATCTTGGCGACTCGCGGATTGGTGAGCACTGACTGGGGAATTGATTGACCAATGTATTTGAAAGCGAATGCTAATACGCTCGCTCCGATGACCGCGCTCCACATTAGTTACGCACCTGCCAACCCGCAATAATCGGAATGAGTACACATGCGATAATTGGTAAACCTGGTGAGAGAAATGGCGTGAGCAACAGGGCAAGACAAATTGCAGCGAGCGCAACGAGTCGAGAGATGTTGCTTTTTAGTCGTGGCCAAAGTAAACCGAGGAACGCAGCAGGGATAGTTGCATCAAGTCCCCACTGTGCCGGATCACCGAGTGAATTGGCGCCGAGAGCACCGAGCAAAGTCGCAAGATTCCAGAAGAGATAGATACCGCCACCAGTTAACCAAAACCCTTTTCGTGCATCGCCGACGCTCTTTTCCTCATGAGCTAAAGCCACCGCTGTTGATTCATCGATGGTGATTTGGGAGGCGAGCAGTCGTTTGAAGCCACGAACCTGAAGTAGTGGCGCCATGCGAGCGCCATAGAAACCATTACGCAGAGCCAATAGCGCGCTGGCGGCGATCGCACTCATTGCACTTCCACCTGCACCGAGAACTCCAGCAACTGCAAATTGCGATGCGCCACTGAAGAGTAAGAGTGAGAGCGCGCAGGTTTGTGCAACCGATAATCCAGCAGCAACGCTTGCTACCCCGAAGGCTGCTCCGTAGGTGCCCACTGCAATCGAGATACTGAGTGAGTCACGAATCACCGCGCGGGACATATGCGTATCTTGCCCTATCTCAGGGTAGGGTCTGACGCGTGGCAAATGAGGAACGAGAGATGGATCCGGTATTTCTAGACGATGTAACGGTCGAGTTAGTGAAATCTAGCGCGAGCGATGCTGATGTCATCTGGGCCGCTCGGGTTTCCACTTCAGGTGAGTCCTCGCTCGATGAAATTGGAAAAGATCCCGAGCGCTCGGCCGGGCTAATCAATTTCCTCGCGCGCGAACGGCACGGCACCCCCTTTGAGCACACCTCCATGACCTTCTTCATCTCCGCGCCAATATTCGTCTTCAGAGAATTTATGCGACATCGAATTGCCTCATATAACGAGGAGAGTGGTCGCTATCGAGAACTCCGCCCCATTTTCTATCTACCTGCGCGTAATCGTCCATTAGTCCAAGTAGGTAAACCAGGGGCATATACATATGTAGATGGAAGCGATGAGCAACATGCATTAACGGTTGCATCGATGAAGAGCGCCTACCTTGCGGCTTACGCGGAGTATAAGAAGATGTTAGATGCAGGCGTTGCGCGAGAGGTCGCACGAGCAGTTCTTCCAGTGGGTCTCTTCTCATCGATGTATGTCACGATGAATGCTAGAGCGCTGATGAATTTCCTCTCACTTCGAACCTCCCGCGAGGGCTCGCATTTCCCGAGTTACCCGCAGCGCGAGATTGAAATGGTCGCCGAGAAGATGGAAGCACACTTTGCTCGCCTGATGCCCTTGACCCATGCGGCCTTCGAAAAATCAGGGCGCGTGGCTCCATAGGTAGTCCGCGCGGTAGCCTTGCCACTATGCAGATCGCACCCCCCTTTGGTCGACTTATCACGGCCATGGTCACTCCTTTTAATAAGGAGCTTGAGATTGATTGGGCAGGGGTTGAGGAGATTGCTGCTCATCTAGTCTCAACTGGACACGATGGCATCGCGGTCAATGGCACTACCGGTGAAGCGCCGACGACAAGTGATGAAGAAAAAGTTGAGATCATCAAAGTAGTTAAGAAGGTCGTGGGCCCGAAGATTCATGTAATTGCGGGTGCGGGAAATAATGAAACTTCACATAGCGTAGTTCAAGGTAAGCAGGCACAAAGCGCTGGCGCAGATGGGTTATTGGTAGTTACCCCGTATTACAACAAGCCACCTCAAAGCGGAATCGCTGCACATTTCAGGGCTATCGCTGATGCCACAGATCTTCCGGTGATGATGTACGACATTCCGCACCGTACGGGAATTGCTATTGAGAGCGACACAATCGTCTCCCTATTCGAGCATCCGCGAATTGTTGCGCTCAAAGATGCAAAAGGAAATGTTGCCGAAACCTCCTGGGTAATCAAGCGATCTGGTATTCCGGTGTATTCCGGTGATGACATCCTTAATCTTCCGTTGCTCTCGGTCGGTGCAGTCGGATGTGTATCTGTCTGCGGCCACACTGTGGGCTCTCGACTCCGCGAGATGATCGATGCATGGTTGGCTGGCAAGAGTGAACGGGCGCTTGAGCTTCACCAGGAACTTCTTCCTGTTTACACCGGCACCTTCCGTACCCAAGGTGCGATCCTTACTAAAGCTGCTTTGACGCTAATGGGCTTACCAGGTGGACGGGTGCGCCTACCACTTGTTGATGCAACCACAGATCAGATTGCGCAACTACGTCGCGATCTGACTGATGGGCGCGTAAAGCTCATATGAGAGAGAGTAATTCCCAATGACACACGCACATCCTGAATATTCGCTGCCACCAGAGCTGCCGAAAGATGGCTTACGAATAGTCGCTCTTGGCGGGTTGGGAGAGATTGGTCGAAATATGACCGTCTTTGAACATAATGGAAAGCTATTGATCGTTGACGTTGGTGTTTTGTTCCCTGAGGAGAATCAACCGGGAATCGACCTAATCCTTCCAGACTTCTCTCATATCCGAGATCGTTTAGCAGATGTGGAAGCCGTGATTCTCACGCATGGACATGAAGACCACATTGGCGCAGTTCCGTACTTACTGCGAGAGCGCGGTGATATCAAAATCATCGGCTCCAAACTCACCCTTGCATTCATTACAGAGAAATTGAAAGAGCGCCGCATAACTCCATTAACGCAGGAGGTGGTTGCCGGAGAGAAGTTGCGAATCGGTGAGTTCGACTGTGAGTTTGTTGCAGTGAACCACTCAATTCCTGATTCACTGGCGATTGCAATCACTACTAAAGCAGGAACTATCTTGCACACAGGTGATTTCAAGATGGATCAGTTACCTCTTGATGGGAAGTTAACTGACCTGCGAACCTTTGCGCGTTTGGGGCAAGAGGGAGTTGACCTATTTATGGTCGATTCTACGAATGCTGATGTACCTGGATTTGTGACGAGCGAAGCCGAGATCATGCCGGTGCTCGATCGAATCTTCGCATCAACCAATCGACGAATAATTGTCGCTTCATTCGCCTCGCATATTCACCGAATCCAACAAGTGCTCGATACCGCTATGAATCACAATCGTAAAGTGGCATTCATCGGTCGATCTATGGTTCGGAACATGCGAGTAGCCGAGGAGTTAGGGTATTTACATGTCCCACCCTCATTGATTGTTGAGAGCAAGGATGTCGACAGCCTTGGCGATAATGTGGTGTTGGTCTGCACCGGTTCCCAAGGGGAACCGCTAGCAGCGCTCTCGCGGATGGCGTATGGAGATCACAACATAAAGGTCGGTTACGGGGATACCGTAATTCTCGCCTCTTCGCTTATTCCAGGAAATGAGAATGCGGTATATCGAGTGATCAATGAACTCACACGTCGTGGTGCGAAAGTGGTTCATAAATCCAATGCACTCGTACACGTTTCTGGTCACGCTGCCGCTGGTGAACTTCTGTACTGCTACAACATCGTCAAACCAAAGCATGTCCTTCCTATTCATGGTGAGTGGCGTCATTTGCGGGCCAACGGGGCGATTGCGAAATCGTCAGGCGTGCGAAGTGAGAACGTTTTGTTAGCTGAAGATGGCGTCGTCGTCGATTTAATAAATCACAAGGCATCGATTGTTGGAGCCGTGCCGTGTGGTTACGTCTATGTAGATGGTTCTAGCATTGGCGATATCTCTGATGCTTCCTTGAAAGATCGGCGCATTCTTGGTGAAGAGGGCTTTATCTCAGTGGTCGTTGTGATAGAGGCACAGACCGGGAAGATTGTTGCTGGCCCGGATATACATGCTCGGGGATTTGCTGAAGATGAATCGCTCTTCGATGAGGTGCGTGAACGAATCATCGAATCTCTCATTGAGGCTGTAGCAAGTGGAGTGACTGGTTCACATCAACTCTCGCAAACAGTTCGTCGCGTTGTCGGAAAATGGGTCGGAGGCGAACATCGACGTCGCCCAATGATCGTCCCAGTAGTCATCGAGGTTTGAGCAGCTTCTAACCGGCGCGCCTCACAGCCCGCTGTTTATCGAGGATTTACCCTCTTCAGTATGGCGCGCGCAAAGAAAACCGGGAATTCCCCTGCCCAAAGCGGCAAGGGATCGCGCGCCATTGTCAGGAAAATCTGGCTCGCCATTGCCTCCGCGATTGGCGGCACCACTCGCTTTGTGTTGAAGGGCGCTAAAGAGTTAGACCCGGCCCATCGTCGAGATGGATTGGGATTATTCATCATCATCCTTTCGTTGATTACCAGCGCAGGGATCTGGTTTCGATTAGATAATTTCTTTGGGAATCTCATCTACGCAGTGGTTGCCGGCGCATTCGGCAAGATGGGATTTATTACTCCTGCGCTTTTGTTCTACTTAGGTATTCGTTTGTTACGAACACCTCAAGAATCTGCTGCAACCGGTCGCATAACGATTGGCATCTCCACGATAGTCGTTGGTCTTACTGGCCTACTACACATCATTGCGCACTCACCAATTCCAGCAGATGGTGCAACTGATATGCGCGGTGGCGGAGGATGGCTCGGTTATGGGATTTCTGCTCCACTCATAGCCTTAGT